>Ga0364873_10181_pt1 | contig 38485 bp, 42 predicted proteins | sample ExccelAu500001D3_2_FD_206928 | JGI IMG/M metagenome (GOLD analysis project Ga0364873, IMG submission 206928) | Enriched cells from Trout Bog Lake Hypolimnion, Wisconsin, USA - BchlTB.Aug07.5000.01.D3 | ecosystem: Environmental > Aquatic > Freshwater > Lake > Hypolimnion/Profundal zone | place... | reverse complement strand
CGTATGGGGCATGGTGGGTCAATTGCGTGGCGCCGAAAAAGAAACCGCCTTTCATCTACAAAAAGATGGCAGTTATCAAGCTGGCGAGGAATCTATTTTCTTACCCGGCCAAGTAGCGATGGTTTCACCCAATACTCATGACATTCATGTCGTAGCTAACAACTTAAGTAACCAGCCTTCAATCAGCATCCATGTGTACGGCGGTAATATCGGCAGAATCAAAAGAGCCGTCTTTCATCCAGTGACAGGCGCCGAGAAACTCTTTGTCTCCGGCTATGTCAATGCTTTCACGCCCAATCTATGGCATTCCTAGGGCGATAGGCTAAAATACAGCCTCTTACTGCAGACACCCTAGTGTGGCAGCTCACCCCATTGGCCGGGATAGTCGTTTAATTGAATACGGGCCAATATTTCATTGGTCCCTATGTTATTTACAGAACTCGGTTTATCTGATTCCATCCTGCGCGCGATTGAGGAGCATGGTTACACCACTCCCACCCCAATCCAAGCTAAATCTATTCCAGCAGTACTCAAAGGTGGCGACTTACTGGCTGCCGCACAAACCGGCACAGGCAAGACTGCTGGCTTTACCCTGCCGATTCTGCAACGCTTACTCAGTAATGCCAAACCCCCATCCGGAAAGCGTCAGCTCAAGGTATTAATTCTGACTCCTACTCGTGAGTTAGCAGCTCAAGTACAAGAATCTGTTGTGACCTATGGCAAATACACTGGTCTTAAATCTACTGTTATCTTTGGCGGTGTGGGCGCTAATCCCCAGATCAAAGCGATTCAAGCTGGCTTAGATATTTTGGTAGCCACCCCTGGACGACTGTTAGATTTGATGTCCCAAAATTGCGTATCACTGAGTGCCATTGAAATTCTGGTTTTAGACGAAGCTGATCGCATGCTCGACATGGGCTTTTTGCGCGACATTAAAAAGATTTTGGCTGCCCTGCCAAAACAACGTCAAAACCTCTTGTTCTCCGCAACCTTTTCAACTGAGATTAAAACGCTCGCTGATAGTCTTTTGAACTCCCCTGCTTTAATCGAAGTAGCGCGCAGCAATAGCGCCAACGAAGCGATTGCACAGTTAATTCATCCGGTAGACAGAACCAACAAGCATCCGCTCTTGGCGCATCTGATCAAAAGCAATGATTGGAAGCAGGTTCTCGTATTTACGCGCACCAAGCATGGCGCCAACAAGTTAGTTACCCAATTAGAAAAAGATGGCATCACCAGCATGGCCATCCATGGCAATAAGAGTCAAAGTGCACGCACTAAAGCGCTAGCTGATTTCAAGGCTGGGAAGATTGCTGTATTGGTAGCAACTGATATTGCTGCGCGCGGCATCGATATCGACCAACTTCCTCACGTCGTGAACTATGACCTGCCAAATGTATCAGAAGACTACGTTCACCGTATTGGCCGTACTGGTAGAGCTGGGTCCAATGGGGTTGCCGTATCCCTAGTCTGTGTGGATGAGCACCAAATGTTGAAAGACATTGAGAAACTGATCAAGCAGAAACTTCCACAAGAAGTGATTCCTGGATTTGAACCAGACCCAAATGCAGTGGCTCAACCCATTCAGATGCGCAGTCAGCAACACCAGCAATCTAGAAAGCCTAGACCCTCCGGGAATGCCGGAAGTGGCGCCAAACCAGCGGCCAAGCGCTCTAGCCCGCCTAAAAGAAGCTTTAGCCGCTAAACCCCCCCCTTAAAATCATTCTGTGAAAACCTTTTAACCTTTATCACCCATAAAAAGATATCCAATGACTATTACCCGTCGCTCAGCTATCAAAGCCATCACAAGCGCCTTTGCACTACCGGCCCTCAATCCAATCACATCTGTATTCGCACAATCCTCACCAGAGTGGACTACTTATGAGATCGTTACTGAAGTTAATCTTGAGAACACCAATGGCGCTGCTGAGGCATGGATTCCTTTACCACTCGTTTTGAATACCGATTATTTCAAGACACTGTCGATCAGACCAGAAGCAGGCGATACAAAAGTGGAAAGTAAGATTTATGAGACACCAGACAAGCAAGCTCGCATGCTCTGGACTAAATGGGACAAGTCAGCCAACGCACATTCAGTGAAGGTTGCCATGATTGTGAGCACCCGCAATCGCCACCTAGAACTCTCCAGTCCAAATCCAGCTTTAAAACTTTCAAAAGAAGAACAAAAGTTCTGGACACGCGCGACAGCCTATCTACCAACTGATGGCATTGTTAAAGCAAAAGCACAAGAATGTCTTGCCTCCCTCCCTGCAAATGCAACAGATGTTGATAAAGCAAAAGCAATCTACAACTGGGTTGTAGACAACACGCACCGCGATCCTAAAACCCGCGGTTGTGGCCAAGGTGATGTCAAGTTGATGCTAGAGACCAATAACCTTGGTGGAAAATGCGCAGATATTAATGCGGTCTTTGTGGCTCTCGCTCGCTCTGCAGGGATTGCCGCTCGTGATGTATATGGCATTCGTATCGCTGATTCTGCTCGTGGCTATAAGAGCCTTGGTAAATCTGGTGAGATCACTAAAGCGCAACATTGCCGTGCTGAGTTTTATGCCAGCGGCTATGGCTGGTGCCCAGTAGATCCTGCGGACGTTCGTAAAGTGATTCTTGAGGAAACTGGCGGCCTAGCTGTGACCGATCCAAAGGTAGTGGCAATCCGTGATTACCTGTTTGGCAATTGGGAAATGAATTGGATGGCTTACAACTATGATCACGACATCGCCCTGCCCGGCTCTAAGCTTGGTAACAATGGTGTGATTCCTTTCTTAATGTATCCACAAGCAGAGAATAAAGAAGGTCGTTTTGATTCACTAGACCCAGATAACTTCAAATACAAAATTACAAGCCGACTGATTGGCTAATGTTTATTTTTAAGAATTTCTAGTGATAGATCTGATAAAAAAACAAACAGCGAGGGGAATATTTCTCTCGCTGTTTTTTATTTGTCTCAGCCTATGGGGTGATTACGCCTCTGCGCAATGGCAAGCCGTAAGCAAGGTTGGCTTAAGCCAAACCCCACCATTACTGCTCAATAACTTAGCGGGTACACCAGTTGATATCAACGCTTTCAAAGGTAAAGTCGTGATTGTGAATTTTTGGGCTAGCTGGTGTGAGCCCTGCAGAGAAGAATTTACAGAGCTCACCTACTTGCAAGATAAGTACGGCGCCAAAGGTCTCAAAGTTTTTGCCGTGAACTTGGCTGAAATGAAACCTCGCATTACCCAATTCCTTAAAGGTAATGGCATCTCTGAAAACGCTATCGAGATTTTGCAGGATCGCAACAGCATCATTTACAAAACCTGGAAAGCCCGCGGCATCCCAACGACCTTCCTTATCAATAAGCAGGGCAAAATTGACAGCGTCTGGATTGGCGCAATTGATAATGCCGATAGCGAAGAAGTGAGCGGTAAAATTGAAACGCTACTACGTCAATAAATGACTATTTCTGATCGAAAAACAATGAACACCATTCATCATCTAGAAAATACTGAACCTCGCCTTACCTCCCTGTCTCATGGTGGTGGTTGTGGATGCAAGATTGCACCGGCCGTCCTCTCAGAAATTCTAAAAGGTGTGCCACAACTACCTTTTCCTAAAGAGCTGCTGATTGGCATTGAGACTTCTGATGATGCAGCTGTCTATCAGATTAATGATTCACAGGCGATTGTTGCGACCACGGATTTCTTTATGCCGATCGTCGATGATCCATTTGATTTTGGGAAGATTGCTGCTACCAATGCTATTAGCGATATTTATGCCATGGGTGGTACACCACTCTTTGCACTTGCACTTGTTGGTATGCCTATCAAGGTCTTATCAAATGCCACCATCGCACGCATTCTAGAAGGTGGCGCAGAAGCCTGTCGTACCGCAGGTATTGCTATTGCTGGAGGCCATACGATTGATTCTGTAGAGCCCATCTATGGATTGGTAGCAATCGGCATCATCGACCCAAAACAAATCAAGAGCAATGCCGCAGCTAAACCGGGTGATGTTCTCATCCTTGGAAAGCCCATTGGTGTCGGCATTCTTTCTGCTGCATTAAAGAAAGATCTCTTGAGCCCAGCTGGTTATCAAGAAATGATCTCCAACACGACCAAGTTAAATTCGGCTGGCCCTGATCTTGCTAAGTTGCCTGGTGTTCATGCTCTCACCGACGTCACTGGCTTTGGTTTAGCTGGTCATATGCTTGAGCTGGCACGAGGATCTCATTGCACAGCCCATATCGACTGGAGCCAAGTGCCACTTCTCTCTCAAGTGCAAGAACTTGCAGACCAAGATGTCATTACAGGGGCATCGGATCGCAATTGGCAAAGCTATGGCGACGAAATTTCTTTACCAATGGGTTTCACTAAAGCACAACAGGCTTTATTAACCGATCCTCAAACCAGTGGCGGACTACTAGTCTCTTGCAGTCCAGATGCCGTTAAAGAAGTGTTGGATATCTTTAGTCGCCATCAGTTCTTGGGTGCGCGCGTCATTGGCCAAATGGGTACAAAAGAAGAGAAGTCGCTGGTGATTTCTAATTAAATGTCTATTCGACTTTAGTTAGATTAAATACGCTAGAGAAATCCAGCGCACCATTTCCAGCTTTACTGTGTAACTCGTACAACTGATGAGCCAACTCCCCCAAGGGAGTGCTGGCATTTAAATCCTGCGCGTTCTCCACTGCTAAACCTAAATCCTTCAGCATTAAATCCACCCCAAAACCACCTGCATAGTTTTTGGATGAGGGCACATTCTCCATTACGTTCGGGCATGGGTTGTATAACTCCAAAGCCCAATTACGGCCAGAGCTTTTCGTCATGATGTCAGACAAGATTTTCGGGTCCATGCCATTGGCAATACCCAAACGTAGGGCCTCACTTGTTCCCAGCATCTGAATACCCAAGAGCATGTTGTTGCAAACCTTAACGGTTTGGCCACTGCCATTACCACCTGCATGGAAAATATTTTTGCCCATCTTCTCCAGCAGAGGGAGGGCACGTTCTAGATCCCTAGCTTCGCCACCGACCATAAAGGTCAAGGTAGCCGCTTGCGCTCCGGCGGTACCGCCTGAAACTGGGGCATCGATCATGGCAAATCCCTTGGCTTTAGCGGCTTTGGCTACGTCTTGGGCAACCTTAGGTGAGATGGTGGAGCAGTCAATCAATAAGGCCCGAGGATTGGCATGGGCCAAGATGCCAGCATCGCCAAGATATAGACTTTCCACATGGCGTGAGGCCGGGAGCATGCTGATTACGATGTCAGCGTCAATGACAGCTAAAGCGGCGCTCTTTTCTGGCAGACCACCTGCACCAACAAAAGCGTCAATCTGACTCTGAACTAAATCAAAGCCAGTAACGCTATACCCAGCCTTCAAAAGATTGAGTGCCATTGGCAAACCCATGTTGCCCAAACCAATAAATGCGACCTTCATACACGCCTCTCGCTATAAATCATCAACCGACCTTCTGCTTGCTAGGTAGAGAACACCCTCTTTCCCATATCTTTCTGAGTGAGGCTCATATGCGCCTAAGTAAAAAATATCACCAGGCTTATAAACAGCACTTTCACCCTCTATGATTAATTCAATATCACCATTTAAGATCAGCGCATAGACTTCAAAAGGATGAGAGTGCTCATCCAATGATCCGCGGGGCTCACGCTGGACCTCAACAGGGTCAGGATAGCCCTCTTGCATCAGCATGTGTATAAATTCTGTTTTAGTCATCGATTCAGAAATGAGAGATGCTCACTAAAGCAAAAAGCCTAGTCCATTACTGAACTAGGCTTTTTAAGAATATGAGTGGAAATTACTTCTTAGCTTCCATCGCCTCTTTTGTAGCTGTGATCTCTTTACGACGCTCTTTACAGGCGCCAGCGATTTCTTGTAGCGCTTTACGAGCACGTGCAGCAGATGCCTTAATGCCTTTTTCAATGAACTTTTCATTCTCCGCTTTGTATGCTTCAAAAGCAGCTAGCAATGTATCGTGTTGTGACATCTTGTCTCCTCTTAATTAAATATTCAATTACAAACGCCGAATCAGTATATATCGATAAAAACGATAAAAAATGGGGCTTTTCATCAGGGATAACTCTTAGAAGCAGCACATCAGACAGAATGTTCAAATTACAGAAAAATATCCCGGAGACCATAGAAATGTTCAAAAAAACCCTTCTTTTACTTATTACTAGCGTAATTTGCATGTCGGCGGGCGCACAGAGCAGCTCTTGGCCTTCCTCAAGCAAGCCAATCACCTTTATTAACCCCTTCCCCCCAGGTGGAGCGGTAGATGCTTTTGGACGCCCCTTAGCTAAGCAGCTCTCTACTCAACTGAATGATTCTATTGTGGTCGACAATCGCGGGGGTGCGGGTGGAACGCTGGGTGCTGCAGTTGCAGCAAAAATGGCTCCCGATGGTTATACCTGGCTTCTTGGTGCGGTGCATCACTCAATCGCCCCGAGCATGTACGCCAATCTCTCCTACGACATTACAAAAGATTTTGAACCAATAGCCATTATTGGCAGCGTACCCCACGTGATTGTTGTTAACCCAAACAAATTTCCTAAGAATGATTTGAAATCGATCATCGAAGAAATTCGCAAGCACCCAGGAAAATATAACTACGCATCAACTGGCAATGGCACCTCACAGCATTTAACTGGTGAATTATTCAAGATGCAAAACAAATTATTCATTACACATATCCCGTATCGGGGAACAGGGCCGGCGTTACAAGATGTAGTTGCAGGACAAGTGGACATGATGTTTGATACCTTGGCAGGCGCTGCGCCATTCATTAGGAATGGTCAGTTAATTGCCGTGGCTGTTACCACCCAAAAACGAGTAGACGCTTTTCCAAACCTACCTACGGCCCAAGAATTAGGAATATCAAATTTTGTAGTTTCTAGTTGGTACGCTATGTGGGCCATTAAAGGCACCCCGAAAGATGTTATCGAGAAAATGAGTGCTGAAGTGCAAATAGCGCTCGCCTCACCAGAAATCAAGGAGCGCTGGGCCTCCATGGGAGCTAGCGCACCCAAGATGACGCGGCAGGAATTAGCAGTCTTTATCAATCAAGAAATTGTGCGCTGGAATGATGTTGTTAAAAAATCTGGTGCAAAGTTAGATTAATTTTTAATTGCTATCATTCAAGTATTTAATTATTCATCAAATAAGAGAGCGGTATGAGCTTCAATATTACAAATTATTCTTTTGTTCGCAACAAGCTACTCAATAAAGAAGAGATTGCTTTTTTAGATGTGCGCGAAGAAGACCCACATGCTCAAGAGCATCCCCTCTTTGCAGCAAATCTTCCGCTCTCTCGTATTGAGATTGATGCCTTTGGAAAGTTACCCAGAAAAGATGTCTCTATCGTTACCTTAGATGATGGCGAAGGATATGCCGAACTTGCTGCACAAAAATTACTGGCACTTGGATATACCGATGTCTCCATTTTTGAAGGCGGAGTGACGGCATGGAAAGCAGCTGGTGGCGAAGTGTTCAAAGATGTTAATGTGCCAAGCAAATCGTTTGGCGAGTTGGTTGAATCTAAACGTCACACTCCCTCTCTATCAGCTCAAGAGGTTCAGAAGTTAATTGATGACAAGGCTGACGTAGTGGTAGTCGATGTCCGCCGCTTTGATGAATATCACACCATGAGCATCCCAACCGGCATCAGCGTTCCAGGCGCTGAACTGGTTCTGAGGGTTCCTGACCTAGCTCCTAATCCCAAGACAAAAATCATTGTGAACTGTGCTGGTAGAACCCGTAGCATTATTGGCACACAATCCTTGATTAATGCCGGCATTCCGAATGAAGTGAATGCATTACGCAATGGCACGATTGGCTGGACTTTAGCTGGGCAAGTTCTCGATAAGGGTCAAAGTCGCAAGTTTAAAGAAGTGAGCAATGAAATTTCGGATACCGCTGCTGAACGAGCGCGCTCCGTTGCTGATCGAGCCAATGTAAAGCGTGCAAGCTTTGCCGATGTAGCCAAATGGCAAGCGCAGGTAGATCGCACGACTTATTTCTTTGACACTCGCACCCCAGAAGAATATGAAGCTGGCCACTTACCAGGATTTCGTTCTGTTCCTGGTGGACAGCTCGTTCAAGAGACGGAGATGGTTGCCCCGGTAAGAGGCGCCCGTATCGTCTTAGCAGACCCTGGTGGCGTTCGCGCAAACATGCCAGCTTCATGGCTAGCGCAGATGGCCTGGGAGGTTTATGTATTAGACGATATTAAGGCCAGTGATTTAACGCAGAAAGGTCCATGGCAGGCTCCTATGCCAAGCCTGCCGAGTGTTCAGAGTGTCGATCCAACCATGCTTTCAGAATGGATCAAGGAGAATTCCAATACCTTGATAGTGGATTTCAGTACCCATGCTCATTACGTCAAGGGCCACATCCCTGGCGCTTGGTTTGCGTTGCGCTTACAGCTAGTAGATGCTTTAGGAAAACTCCCCAAGGCTAATCGCTACGTTCTCACCAGCACCCCACCGCAATTAGCTAGCTTTATTGCAGAAGAATTCAAATCCCTGAGCGGTGCTGAGGTTTGTGTATTAAGGGGTGGCAACACAGGATGGACCGATGCAGGGTTGGAGATTGAGAAAGGCGCAACACATCTCGCCTCGCCACCGCTAGATCGCTATAAGCGCCCCTATGAAGGTACTGGCATTGATACTGCAGCCATGCAGGCTTACCTAGACTGGGAGTTTGGTTTAGTTGAGCAGTTAGGCAAAGATGGCACCCATCACTTTTGGGTTCTCTAAGCTTGTTTCAATAAAAAAGCGCTGGTAAGTCCAGCGCTTTTTTATTACTTGCATTTTAAGTTAAGCAATCTTATTGCGAATGATCCCCACCCCAGTGATTTGTGTTTCCATCATATCGCCTGGCTTTAAAAACTCTTGAGGGGTTCTACCAAAGCCCACACCTGAAGGTGTGCCGGTGGCAATAATGTCGCCAGGGAGTAATGTCAAACTGCGTGATAGTTCTGAAATAATCACAGGGATTTTGAAAAACATCTGCTTGTAACTAGCATTTTGTTTTTCAACGCCGTTTACACGGCAGATGATGCGCGTGTCATCCAAGTCAACGCCGCCAGCCGTGACAACCCAAGGGCCCATTGGTCCATGACCATCCAAGCTCTTACCTTTAAACCATTGGCCTGAGTGACGTTTCTGCTGGACATCGCGTGCAGTAGTGTCGTTATAAGCAGAATAGCCAAAAACATAATCCATAGCGGACTCTTCGGAAATATTCTTACCCTTCTTGCCAATAATGACTGCTAATTCAGCTTCCCAATCAATCTGGGTTGAATAACCACCATCATAGGGAATGCTATCAAAAGGACCATTCATAGTCTGAGTGCCCTTGGTAAAAAGAACGGGAACTTTTGGATACTCTTTGACAGCCGAATCAGCGCGATTCTTTTTACCCTCGTCAAAGTGATCTAGGTAATTCCAACCAACACAGTAAATATTGCTTTGCGGCTTAGGAATAGGTGACAGCAAAATCACTTGATTGACATTGACCAAATTAGAGCCACGATTCTTAAATAGCGTAGCAAGCTCTAGCAATCCTCTGTTACCGGATGCGGCTAAAGAAATTGTTGAAGTAGGATCAAATGAAAGTTGCACCTTTTGACGAGCAGCTTCTGCTGGGATGTCGACTACCAAACCATCATTGGTGACCAAGCCTAAGCGAGAAGTAGCTCCCATCTTCGGTAAATAGTTGGCAATGCGAAATCCCGCCTTACCAGTCATTGGCTCCACTACGATCGGCTGACGATCTTGGGCTGATGCAGCTCCAGCAGGCATCAGTAAGCCACCAATTGCGGCTGAAGTTCCAAGCTTGAGCATATCTCGACGATTTGTATCCACAACATCTCCTTTTTGTATTTTTACTAAGGGCCTTCTAGGGTCCCATTGCCTCAAATCTTAATACGAAAGCTTGAAATAGGCAGGAATTTTGAAAAATGGCTATTCTTAAAGCCATGAAATCATTCCATATTCAGCTCAGTGCCTGCCTGGTGATAGCCTTGCTTCTCAGCTTAAGCGCTTGTGAGCGGGAAACGTACACCAGCTGGAATTGCGAAAATACGGCTGGTGACAAGTTGCCCATGGTCCTCAAAAAAGCCCAAATGCAACTTCAGAGCAAGCAGTTAAATTATTGTGGCAGCCTAGGGGATAAGAGCTACTTCGATAGCAATTGCCCCGCTGAAATTGAAAAATCTCAGGTCACCTTCATCCCTAGTACAGGGGCTTTGCTAGATCAAGACAATCAACTACATTGCAAAGCGCTTTAAGTAAAAATCATATGTCTATCCATTCCTCAAACCCTATCCATCCCAAGAAATTACTACTTACTAAATGGACTGCCGTTCATCCCACCAATAAGCAGAAACATTTTTTAGTAAGCAAGGTCATTTTTCCAGAGCCTCCAGACGAGAGAATTGAGTTTATTGAGCTTGAGGCTATCTATAGCAATCAGACTCAGATCATTCCTTGGCGCGATCTTAGTAATCCAGAAATCTGGATTCAGGGCTGGAAATAAAAAAGACCGCTAGCAAGCGGTCTTTTATCGAGGGGAAAAATAAAATCAATCGTCCTTCTTCTTGCCGCCAGAGGCCTTACTAGAAAGACCATCTAGGTTTTTCTCAGCAGCATCAGCTACTTGATTAACAATCCGGCGTCCTTCTTTAAACATTTTCTGACCCGTGGTCGACATCTCATGAACGACTTTAGAAAGCTTATCAGCATGCGTTGGCAATTTATTCTCAGCATCCTCTAACCAGCCCACTAAAGAGGTGCGCACTTTCTCTAAATGCTTCTCTGTTTCATCAGCAGCATTTTCGCCAAGATCTTTCAGAACAGCTTTAACCTTCTTCTGGTAGACAGCTGCACGCTTAGCAGCTTCTTTGGTCGCCTCTTCTTGTAAGCCTTTAAGCTTAGTCAAGTCATTTTTAGCTGCAGACTTAGCACTATCCAGCGCATTTTTCATGCCCCACTCAATTTCTGCAATGTGGTGCTCACTGAGTTGCTTGGCAGCATCCAAGAGCTTATGGGAATAACTAAAAAGTTCTTTTGCTTTTTCTTGTTGCCATTTTTGAAAATCTTTTGCGTCCATCATTTTTCCTTAATAAAGTGATTATGAATAAATACCAAAGTGCTTCATCAACTGCTTCTAAGATAACTCTATACCGATTTTCTATACTTGCCAATTACCCTGCTTTTCCATATTAAAATAGGTTTATGACAGGACAAAATAGCCTATATGAATCCATTGGCGGTATCGACAAAGTCGATGAGCTGGTTGATCGCTTTTACGATTTAATGGCACTGGAAAAGACCTTGTCCGATCTTCGTGCCATGCACCCTGCTGACCTCTCTGGATCTCGTGAAAAACTCAAATTTTTCCTCACGGGCTGGATGGGCGGGCCTGATATTTACTCGCCTAAGTATGGTCACCCAATGTTAAGGGCAAGACACCTCCCTTTTAAGATTGGCATGAAAGAGCGCAATCAGTGGTTAGCTTGCATGTATCAAGCGCTTGAGGATTGCGGTATTGAGGGCAATATTGCCGATCAATTGCATGAATCTTTCTTCAACACTGCCGATTGGATGAGAAATCAACCCAACTAGCAAGAGCCTCAGTCGAGCTTAGCGCCAGCTTGCTTGACAGCCTTAGCCCAACGCGGCATTTCTGTGTTCAAGAATTTCGTAAATTGCTCTGCATTTAAGTATGCGGGATCAGCCCCCTGATCAATCATCTTCTTTTGAATCTCAGGCGAGTCCAGCGTCTCTTTAAATGCTTGGCTTAATTTATTCACCACCTCTGGTGGAGTGCCTTTAGGTGCCAGAATTCCATAAAAACCCACTACTTCTAAATTGGCCACACCTGTCTCGAGGACTGTCGGGGTATTCGGTAAAGCTGGGTTACGTTTAGCACTTGTTACTGCAAGCGCCCTCACTTTGCCCTGCTTGGCATAGTTAGCAGCCTGGGGAACAGACTCCGCCATAAATTGCACGTGACCAGCCATGAGGTCAGTAAAGGCTGGTGCACTGCCCTTAAAGGGGATGTGCACTATAAAAATACCGGTTTCATTTTTAAGCATCTCTGGCACCAAATGGGAAATCCCGCCATTGCCAGCGGAACCATAATTCAATTTTCCTGGGTTTGCTTTTGCGTAGGCAACAAACTCTTTGAGTGTTTGCGCCGGAACATCGTTGTTCACAATTAAGGCTAATGGCTGCTGGGCAGTGCGTGCAATGGGCTGAAAGTCCCTCAAAGTGTCATAAGGGGATTTTGTATAGATCGCTGGGTTAATCACCATCGTCCCTGTATTGGCAAGTAACACCGTGTATCCATCAGCAGGAGACTGAGCAACAAACTGGGCACCTACTGCACCACCAGCTCCAGACTTGTAATCGACAATGACTGGTTGGCCTAATGCATTTTGAAGCTTATCAACCAGAAGACGTATATGGGCATCTAAGGGTCCACCCGCCGGAAATCCAATAACAACTTTGATAGGCTTATCGGGATAGGCGGCTTGCACCCCCTGCAATAGCAAAAAAGATAGCGTTATAACTAGAAATGTCCGGACAGCGCGCATGGATATCAACTTTGTCATGGTGGAGTGAGTGTAGTTAGATACACTTTACCCGAAAGGCACCCCATCTAAATATGATTGAACTCGTCACCACCTACTTAAACGACCCTAGCGTTTGGATCGCATTCCTAACCCTCTGCGCCCTTGAGGTTGTCTTAGGGATCGATAACATCATCTTTATCAGCGTCATCGCCAATCGTCTCCCAGTGGAAATCCGCGAACAAGTCAGGCGATTTGGCCTGCTTTTTGCACTACTTACCCGCATTCTGTTGCTATTAAGCCTTTCTTGGGTGATGGGACTCAATCAAGCATTACTGACTATTGCGGATCATGCTATTTCGGGGCGAGATTTAATCTTATTACTTGGCGGCTTCTTCTTAATCTGGAAAGCCTCCAAAGAAATTTATACAGAAGTAGAAGTTGGAGAAGCACACGATACCAATCAGAGCTCTGAAACACGTGCTATTGATTCAAAATCAATGTCCAAGATGTTCATTAGCTCAGTTGTGCAAATTGGTTTACTCGATATTATCTTTTCACTCGACAGTGTGATTACTGCTGTGGGAATGGTCGATCAAATTGGTGTGATGATTGCCGCTGTGCTTGCTTCAGTTCTGATCATGCTGGTCGCAGCCAAGCCTATTGGGGACTTTGTTCATAATCACCCCTCCATTAAAGTGCTGGCCCTATCTTTTTTGACGGTAGTTGGCGTTGTCCTCATTGCCGAGGGAATGGGAGTGCATATTCCCAAAGGGTATGTCTATGTCGCAATGGCATTCTCGCTGTCGGTAGAGCTACTGAATATCCGTTCACGCAAGAAGAAGAAAAGCTCTGCGGATTAAAGTGCTTGAGCGCAAGCAAAGCCGCTTGACCAAGCCCATTGGAAGTTGTGCCCCCCAAGATGGCCTGTGACATCTACGCACTCGCCAATGAAATACAGTCCTGGATGATTGCGCGACATCATGGTTTGACCATCCAACTCTTTGGTATCAACCCCACCTAACATCACCTCAGCTTTTTTCCAACCCAAGGTCCCCGCTGGTTTGACGGACCAGTTGGTAAGCAACTCTTTTAATGCCTGTCGATCTTTCTTGGAGACCTCAGCCCATTTGCGACCCAATAAGTTTTTTTGCTCTGCAAATGCTTTTGCTAGACGTTGCGGCAATACTGAAGCCAAAATAGTTTCAGTAAGCTTGAGTCGATTGTCTTCATTATTGAATAGATCATCGCACTGAAAACTGCTGCCAACTTCAACCGCACCAAGCCAATCAATATGAATCGCTTCGCCCTCAGTCCAATAACTACTTGCTTGCAATACCGCTGGGCCAGACAAGCCTTTGTGTGTGAGCAATAGATCTTCATTGAAACGACATGCGCCGTATCGACTACCTTTTGAGCCAGAGCTGATGCGGACAGGCAAACTCAGACCAGCCAATTCATTGAGATTAGAAAAAGTCTCAGAGGTGAACGATAGCGGCACTAAGGCGGGACGAGGATCAATCACATTGAGTCCGAATTGCTTGGCAATATCCAAGGAATATGCAGTGGCCCCAATTGCTGGTACCGGCAAACCACCAGTCGCCATGACAACTGCCTTGGTTTTTTCTACTCCTTGATTCGTTTGAATAGTCCAAACATCTGCCTCATGAGAAATGGCTTCCACCTTTACGGGATTGCGAATCTTCACGCCACCTTTAGCACACTCAGAAAACAATAAATCAATGATCTGTTTTGCCGAGTCGTCACAGAAGAGTTGTCCCTGATGTTTCTCGTGATAAGCAATGCGATAGGCCTGCACTAACTGAATAAAATCTTTCGAAGAGTAACGCGCCAATGCACTTTTTACAAAGTGTGTATTAAGAGATAGAAAATTGGCTGGGCTGCTATGAAGATTCGTAAAGTTACATCGCCCACCTCCGCTGATACGTATTTTTTCACCTAATATCTCAGCGTGATCTAGTAGCAATACTTTTTTACCGAGTTGACCTGCAACACCAGCACAAAATAAACCAGCAGCTCCGCCACCAATAATGACGGCATCCCAAATTTTGCTCATAGTTTATTTAAAGCGCTCAATGATTTCAGTAGGAATGTTGAGCTTTTCCATATGCATGCGGGTGTAGGCCTGTCTAAAGTTCTTTGTCATGGAGATCATGACGGACGCAGTCCAAGCAAATGCAAACATGCCAGAGAAGGCAATAATGATGGCTAGCATTTTCCAGCCAGGCGGCAAAATATCATCCATAAATCCCATTGCAGTATAGGTACTGCCCGCAAACAAAATACTTTCACTCAAAACTGGGAGCAATTTAAAAGCCCACAGGGAGATACCCCAAATAAAGATCTCAGCAATGTGCGTCAGAAATAAACACAGAATGCTGATGTAAAAAACAACAGCGACTGAAGAATGCTTATGTTCAGAAAGATACAAAAACGATTTAACCTCGTAGCGCTTAGCCATCTGCAATAAGGCGACTCCATGCACCAGCATGACCAGCAGCAAAATAGCGATTCCCAGTGCATATCCAGGAAGATCTAATTGGGTAATGAGAGTGGAGGCTTGAGGCGTCGTCATGATCAGCTCATTTTACAGATGATCAAGCCAATTGGTAGCAGTCAACAATCACTTTCCAAGCCTCTTCTGCAGTATGAACAAAATGTATTAGGTCCACGCTTGACTTATCAATCACACCGAACTCAATCATCTTTTCTAAATTCAGGACCTCAGACCAAAAACCATCACCAACCAGGATCACGGGGAGTAGCGCTACCTTGCCAGTCTGCATCAGCGTCAATACTTCAAAGAGCTCATCAAAGGAACCAAAACCCCCTGGGTAAGCCACAATTGCCCTTGCTCTGAGCATAAATTGCATCTTGCGCAAGGCGAAGTAATGAAATCGAAACGCCAAACCTTCGGTAATGTATGGATTGGGGTGTTGCTCTCGAGGAAGGCTGATATTAAATCCAATGGTTTCATCACCCGCCTCATAGGCACCACGGTTAGCTGCCTCCATAATGCCGGGACCGCCACCCGTACAGATATGAAGCTTACTGCTTGTTGTTAATTGTGTAGCGTTATAAGCAGCCACAAGCTTTCCGAATTCACGTGCAGACTCATAGTATTTACTATGCAACACGGCATTTTTTGCCTCTGCTATTTCCTCAGAAGTCTTAGCCTCTTCCTCCATCTTCAAGGCTTGCTCGTAACTTACAAAGCGGGCAGAACCAAACACAGTAATCGTGTGATCAATACCCCGCTCCCGCAGCAAAATATCAGGCTTTAATAGCTCCAATTCAAATCGGATCCCCAAGGTTTCACGTCGCGCCAAAAACGCAGGATCATCAAATGCAAATTTTGAGGAGTCCTCAGATGTTTTCTCAGAAATTTCACCCTTATTCAGATTTAAAAAATCAGAAATTGTCTGTGCATTATTGATGGGGAGCTTTGGGCTCATATCACTACCTTGAAAGGAAATAGAACTCCATCTTACCTCTTGGAGTGTCAGTATTACTACCTAGAAAGTGCTATCACTTACACATCTCAGGCTTATTAGGAGGCGATTGGGATTTACTGAGGCCAAAACACAGGTTAAGATTATTGCAATTTCAACAAACTGAAGGAAAAGTAATGAGCAACCGTTCAATCATCATCATGGTATTGGTATTAATTAGTGCTACAGCCTATCTACTCCTCAAAGGCGATGGCAACATTGATATGGGTGGTGAAAAACATGGTGCTGAAGCTACGCATGTTGAAGAAGCTAAAAAAGATGCACCAGCTGCTGCTCCGGCTGCACCTGCAGCAGCCCCAGCTGCCGATGCTAAGAAGTAATCTTACTGACATCGAAAAAAAACCGCGGTCAGCCGCGGTTTTTTTATATCATCTGTTTATGAAATACTTTTTCAGCGCCTGCCTTCTACTCCTTTCCACTCTCGCCAATAGCCAATCGCCTAAAGCCATGAACCCATCTGATAAAGCCATGCTTCAATCCTTTGCACCAACCGGCACAATCCGAGTTGGGATTAATTTAGGGAATCCTGTTTTAGCGGGGACTGATGCAGTTACCCAAAAACCAAAAGGGGTGACGATTGATATTGCTAATGAGATTGGCAAGCGAACGGGTTTACCGGTCCAACTGATTCCCTTTAAAAGCGCAGGCGCAACAGTAGATGCAATTAAGACTGGCAATATTGATTTAGTCTTTGTTGCTATAGACCCAGTGCGAGGTGAAGACATTAGCTATACCCCACCCTATATTCAAATCGAAGGCGCCTATATGGTCAAAGCGTCATCCCCTATTACCAGCAACGCAGCAGTTGATGTGGCTGGTAATGAAATTGTGGTCGGCAAAGGAAGTGCTTATGACCTTTATCTCACACGAGAAATTAAACATGCAGCCATTTTGCGCGCCCCGAGCTCACAAGCGGTGGTAGACGACTTCATGGGTGGCCAAGGAAATGTCGCTGCAGGCGTAAAACAACAACTTGAGAGCGATGCTTCTCGCTATACAGATTTAAGAATGTTGCCTGGACGGTTTATGGTGATCAATCAAGCGATTGGCATTCCGAAAGCCAGATCTGGATATGAAAAAACCAGCGCTTACTTAAGTGCCATCATTACCGAGTTAAAAGCGTCTGGATTTGTCGCGAATGCAATGTATCGTCACGATATCCAAGGTGCCAAGGTTGCCGAATAGGATCTTCAGCACTGAATAGTTTGTAGGCGCTCCGGAATCTGGACATGGGTCCAGCCTAGTTCATCTCGAATACTTGCAGCAAATGCAGCAGCTGCTTTAGGCTCTCCATGCACAACAAATGTGGCTTTGGGAGGCTTTTTAAATCCGCTTAGCCACTCTAGTAAGCCCGCTTTATCGGCATGCGCTGACAAGCCTCCAATAGTATGGATAGAGGCCTTCACTAAAACCTCCTCACCAAATAAACGGACCATAGGAACCTGATCGACTAAGCGCCGCCCAAGGCTGCCGTAGGCCTGAAAGCCAGTGATGATGATGGCATTCTGCGCATAAGGAAGATTGTTAGCTAAGTGATGCACGATTCGACCAGCATCACACATACCGCTTGCCGAAATAATGACGGCGCCACCCTTAATTTTATTAAGTGCTTTGGATTCTTCTACGTCGGCAATAAAACGTAGGCTAACTGCATCTGGATGATCTTTAAACCACGCAAAAGTCGCCTGCGACTGCTGATCCAATTGCGAAAAGAAATGCTCGGTGAGATGTGTAGCCGCCGTTGCCATCGGTGAATCTACCCAAATACTGAGATGCGGTAACAATCCTTTGCGAACTAAATCAATTAATAGAAATAACACCTCTTGGGTTCGCCCGACGGCAAAAGCTGGAATGATCACATTTCCATGTCCGCGCATCGTCGATGAAATCACCTCCACCAGCTCATCTTCAGTCTCTTGTAGGCTGCGATGCAGGCGATCTCCATAAGTCGATTCAATTACTAATACATCTGCCTCGCTAATCACCGCTGGATCAGGCATTAAGACTCTGCCCTTCATACCAATGTCACCAGAGAACACGCAGCGCTTTACTGGTGAGTCCGTTTCCTGAATATCCAAAATAGCAATAGCCGATCCAAGAATATGCCCAGCATTACGAAACTCTAACTGCACACCTTCACAGGGTTTGACGACTTGCCCATACTCTATGACCTCAAACTGATTCAAAGTCATCTCTACTTCTTCTCTGCTATACAGCGCGACAGGCATATCGCCATGCCACTTGCCTGCCTTCTGCTTACGCTCGGCCCGTTCAACATCTGCAAATTGCAAATGCGCGCTGTCCGGTAGCAGAATTTTTAATAACTCAAAGGTAGCGCTAGTGCAATAGATTGGACCGGTAAACCCTTGGGCACAAAGACGTGGCAATAATCCACTATGGTCAATATGGGCATGGGTCAAGACAATAAAGTCAATTTCTTTAGGGGGAAATGGCAATGGCTCCAGATTTTTCAGACTGGCTTCACGTCCACCTTGAAACATCCCGTAATCAACAATAAAACGTCTCTCGTGACCACCAAGGGAAGCCTGGACCGAGTGTCGTGAACCCGTAACCTCCCCCGCTGCACCAAAAAATTGAATCTTCATACTTAAAAGCATACACCCCTTAAAATACCCTCACCATCTAAATAAAAGCGATTAATAGGGATGACAGCATCAACCCAAGAACCAGTAGAACTTGCGTCACTGGATCTCATTCATCATTTAAAGCGAAGGCCATCGGAGCATAAAGGCGACGCTGGGAAAGTTGTGATCATTGGCGGCGCCCCTGGTATGGCGGGTGCACTGGTACTTGCAGGTAATGCCGCATTGCATTTGGGTGCCGGTTGGACCATTCTTGAAATGCTCGACCATACATCTACCGAGGCACTCCTTGACCAACCAGAATTAATGGTGAGAGCGGCAGGTAGTAATGCAGCGGAACTGTTGATCAAAACGAATCCCGATCTCATTGCAATCGGACCAGGTCTGGGTAACTCCTCACTTGCTTATACATGGCTTGAAGCGAGCCTGGCGCATCCCAACATTCCTTTGATCTTCGATGCAGACGCGCTAAATTTAATCGCCGACAACAAAGCGCTTTTACTGGCATTACAAAATCGCAATCAACAATTTCCAGGTCTAAGCGTCATTACGCCGCACCCTGGTGAGGCAGCTCGACTTCTCAATATATCGAGTGAGCAAGTTCAAGATCAACGCCAAGTCACTTTAAAAAGCTTAGCGCAGTTAACTGGCTCCATTGTGGTCCTCAAAGGCCAGCACACCTTAATTGCCTCTCCGCAGCACTCTAGCGTTCAATGCATGCAAGGCAATCCCGGCATGGGTACAGGTGGTATGGGTGACGTACTCACAGGCAGTATTGCCGCTATTGCTGCTCAAGGCATTCGACATCAGCTCGATTTATGGTCATCGACCTGCATAGCTGTGCAACTCCACGCATCGGCGGCTGATAGCTTGGTCAATAAAGGGATTGGCCCAATTGGACTTACACCATCAGAGACCATTCTAGAAATGCGTAGCATGCTCAACCGTCTTCTATAAGTAAACATGCACGCCAGCAATCTCGCTCTACAACGCAAACGCTATCTATCTGGCATTCTGATGGCCGGACTGGGGTCCATTCTGTTCTCTGGAAAAGCCATTCTGATTAAGCTCGCTTTCACTTATGGCGCGAATGCAGAAACTCTCCTGGCACTTCGCATGTTGATTGCCTTGCCTTTATTTTGGTCGATCTATTGGTGGCAATCACGTCAACAAAAAATATTGCCCATTAGCTGGTCAGACCGCTCAAAGGTATTGCTCTTGGGATTTTTGGGCTACTTTCTATCAAGCTATTTGGATTTTTTGGGATTGCAATACATCTCTGTTGGCCTTGAGAGAATTGTTTTGTATCTCACCCCAACGATTGTTTTACTAATCTCCTATTTTGTTTTGCAAAAAACCATCTCACGTCTACAGTGGGTGGCCTTAATCGTCGGCTACCTTGGTGTGCTGACCGTATTTATTCAAGATGCTAATTCCACTGGAAGTACAGCATGGCTTGGAATGCTCTTGGTATTTGCCAGCGCCTGCACCTATGCGGTTTACATGATTGGCTCCGGAGAAATGGTGAGGCGTGTTGGCAGCATTCGCTTGGTAGTCTATGCAAGTACATCATCAGCATTCTTCAGCGCTATACAAGCCTTGGTATACAACCCCACAGATATTCTGGAGCAGGCCTCCCAAATCTATTGGCTTAGTCTTGTGAATGCTAGTGTCTGCACGGTCATTCCAATGCTGCTCATTATGATTGCCATTAATCGTATTGGCTCCCCACTCGTTGCACAGGCCGGCATTCTGGGGCCCGTCTCCACCATCTTCATGGGTTGGGCTGTTCTATCTGAACCTATTACCTGGTTGCAAATTGGAGGCATGACTTTAGTGATGGCAGCTATGTGGCTATTAGTGCGCAATGACTCCAATAAACAAAAACCACTAGAGTCTGCGAACCCTAATGGTTTTAGCGATAAAGACTTGCTCGGATCGTAGCCGAGCAAACAGCATTACTGCTGTGCGGCTTCAGCCTTTTTTGCCTTCTTCTTTGCTTTTTTCTCAGCTTTCTTCTTCGCTTTTTTATCTTTCTTAGCCTGCTTCTGAGTGCTCTTATCAGCAGCTTTATCTGGCTGAGCGGCAGGGGCAGTCGCAGGTGCAGCAACTGGTGCTGAGGCTGGCGCCGGGTCAGCAGCCATCACCGAGATTGGAGATAGGCCAATCGTGGCGGATACCAGGGTGGCTAAGCTTAAACGTACGAAACGAGAAATCATCAAATTCTCCAATTGGGTTTGTGGATAATTAAATAATACCCAAGAATTTAGCAAAAATGCTTTTTTCAACAATTCAATTTGAGCGCTGCCATGACCAATTTCCCAAAAGATATCTATACCGAACCACAAGGCTACTCAATTGATACCCTGAAACATCTTGGCCCCCTCACTCGCATGGCTGGAATTTGGGAAGGAGCGCGAGGGTTAGACGTAAAACCAAAGGCAGAAGGCCCAAAAAAACAGGCCTATATTGAGCGCATAGAACTACAACCTATTGACCCTCAAACCAATGGCCCACAATTGCTTTATGGCTTGAGGTATCACACCCATATCACCAAGCCAGATCAAATCAAGACATACCATGATCAAGTTGGCTACTGGTTGTGGGAGCCGGCAACTGAAACCGTTACTCATACCCTCACTATTCCTCGCGGAATGATTGCCATGGCATCGGGCCAAACCGCAGCGACTGCCAATCAATTTGAACTCGTTGCCAGATCTGATAACCCAACATCGGGAATCTCTTCAAATCCTTTTTTAGAATATGCATTCAAGACGATTGAATATCGTATTCAAGTTTCTTATTTGGCCGATGGTACTTGGTCCTATAGCCAAGATACCATCATGATGATTAAAGGAAGTGCTGAGCCCTTTCATCACAAAGACAATAACCTTCTCATGAAAGTCGGTGAGCCAACGCCAAATCCCCTAGCCTTAGAGGCAATAAAAAAGCCATCCTAGGATGGCTTTTTATGTGTGGCTAGCAATGCTTAGGCTGGCTGCGCCTCAACTTCAGTAATCTTTTCTAAAGCTGTTGCAAGGTGATCGACCGTGCGATCAACGTGTGCCAACTTCTCAAGACCAAATAAGCCAATCCGGAAAGTGCGGAAATCTGGACGTTCATCGCATTGCAATGGAACACCAGCAGCAGTCTGCAGGCCTAAGGCAATAAACTTCTTACCTGACTGAATATCAGCATCCTTGGTGTAACTTACCACTACGCCAGGAGCCTGAAAGCCCTTAGCGGAAACGGATGGGTAGCCTTTAGATACCAGCAAGGCACGAACCTTGTCGCCTAACTCTTGTTGCTTTTGCTTCAGAGCTGCAAAGCCTAATGACTGAGTTTCTTTCATGGTGTTACGCAAAATCTTTAGAGCATCCGTTGGCATGGTGGTGTGATAAACATGCCCGCCCTTTTCATAAGCTTCCATGATTTGAAGCCACTTTTTAAGATCCATGGAGAAGCTGCTGCTTTGCGTAGATTCAATATGCTCGCGCGCCCTTTCACCCATAGCAATCAAAGCGCAGCAAGGGGAGCTACTCCAACCTTTTTGTGGTGCAGTGATTAATACATCAACATTGCATGCCTTCATGTCAACCCACATCGCACCAGATGCGATGCAATCCAAGACAAACAGACCGCCTACTGAACGCACAGCATCACCAACAGCTTTGAGGTAATCATCTGGCAGAATAATTCCGGCAGAGGTTTCAACGTGCGGCGCAAATACTACGGCTGGCTTTTCTTTTTTGATGAAGGCAACAACTTCTTCAATTGGTGCTGGAGCAAATACACCTTGAGTAGAAGCATCTAATTGCTTACCCTTCAGAACTGTGACGTCTTGAGTGATATTGGCTAAATCAAAAATTTGTGTCCAGCGATAACTGAACCAGCCATTACGCAACACCAAGCATTTTTGATTGTTGGCAAATTGACGAGCAACTGCCTCCATACCAAAAGTACCGCTACCGGGAACAATCACAGCAGAGCTTGCGTTGTATGCATCCTTTAAGACGCTAGAAATATCTACCATCACTTTTTTGAACTCTTCAGACATGTGGTTCAAGGAGCGATCGGTGTAAACAACCGAGAACTCTAAAAGTCCGTCTGGATCAATATTGGGAAGTAAGCCTGGCATAGTGATTTCCTAGAAATTCTGTAAATAGTCCTAAATGATACTGATTTAGTTACTTATTGCACTGCAATCCGATTGTCTTTGATCAATTTGCCCCATTTAGCTTGGTCTAAGCGCAAAAAGGACACAAAATCATCGGCACTACCGCTGGCAGGGTCACTCCCCCGCTCCAACATCGCTTTCCTCAGCTTTTCCTGACTTAAGGTGACGGCAACCCCTTGGTTGAGTTTTTGTACGGCTGCCTTTGGTGTGCTTGCGGGTGCAAAAAGACCAAACCATCCGACAGCGCTATAGCCCGGCAATCCGGATTCTGAGACCGTTGGAATATTAGGCAAAGCTTCAGAGCGCTTTGCTCCGGTCTGACCCAAAGCCAGCAACTTACCCGTTTCAATTTGCGGCATCACGGTTTGTGCAGGTGCAAACATCAAGTCAATATGACCCGCCAATAAATCTGTTAAAGCCTGACCTGTTCCCTTGTAAGGAATATGCAGTAACTCAATCCCCGCCATCGACGCAAATAATTCGCCAGATAAGTGTGAAGCTGAGCCGGCACCAGATGAGCCAAATCTCACTTTGCCAGGATTGGCTTTTGCAAAAGCAACCAGTGCTTTAATCGAGTTGATATTTAAACCAGGGTTAACCGTAACGATATAAGGAGAGGCGGATACCAAAGCCACGGGAGAAAATTGCGCGATATTCTTATCGGTTACCGCTGCCGTTGAACCCATTAACAAGGTATAGCCATCCCCTGAGGATTGCGCCACAATCTCAGCACCAATCGCCCCACTAGCCCCAGGACGATTTTCAATAATCAAAGATTGCTTCCATAACTCAGTCAGCGATGGCGCCATCAAACGAATTAAAGTATCAGCCCCGCCACCCGGTGGAAATGGCACGATGACCTTGATAGGCTTTACGGGAAAAGAATCAATCGATTGAGCTTGCGCAGGCAAACATCCTAACAAGCCAAACAAAAAAATTGCAGAAACCAGATATTGCCGCTTCATCTTCGCCTTAGACTTCGTCAACAATCGTCGTTCTTAAGGTCGAGATGCCATCGATTGAGCACTCAACCACATCGCCTGGTTTGAGATATAAATCTTCCGCATTTTCTTTACCCACCGCCACACCACCAGGCGCGCCAGTAGAAAACATATCACCAGCTTCGATAGGGATAAAACGTGAGAAATGCTCCAAAATATCGGAGATCTTCCAAATTTGATCTTGTGTATTAACGCGCATGCGCTCTTCTCCATTGACAGAGCAAGTCATCCACAAATCATAGACATCCGGAATCTCATCAATCGTCACAATCTCGGGTCCAAGCGGCCCAAAGCCAGGGATATTCTTTCCAGTCCAAAAGCGTGAACCAGAAGCAACTTCGCGTAACTGCAAGTCACGGCAAGTCAGGTCATTCAGAATGGTGACACCAGCGACATAGCTCATGGCCTCATCTTTTTTAGCACCTAGCGCACGCTTACCCATCACAAAAACCAATTCCGGTTCGTAATCCAGACGGGTAATGCCTTTTGGACGAACCACTTTTGCCTCGTGCCCAGAAAGACAGGAGTTCAACTTAATAAATGAAGTGGGCTCTTGAGGAATTTCTTTAATCAGGTTGGTGCGCTTGAGCTCCTCCAAATGTGTGCGGTAATTTTTACCTACACAAAGAAACTTTTCGGCATCCATGATCGGCGGTAAATACGTAATGCTCGAAGCCTGCAACAACAATGGGGGTGCAGATTCTGGAATCGTTTTAACCCAAGCCTTCGCCTGCTCCATCACCTTGCTGCCGGCACGTAAAAAATCTCTCATCCCCACTGGAAAATCTTTGACGCCTTGTGATTGAGCAACATCACTAAATGGTAAAACCAAGTCTCCCGAAGAATTGGGAATTCTGGCACCGATTTCAGGGGTGGATGATCCGCTGCGGGTAAAGGTAATGAGTCTCATATTTTTCTCTTTTTTAATTAAATTTAATGCTCTATAACTTTCAAAGTTGGTAACATAATACAAACAATCACCTTGGGATGTTTAATTTAAAGATGAAAAAACTCTTATCCATTGCGTTTTTATCGCTAGCAATATTTGGCAAGACTGGATTAGCCCAGGAATATCCTATTAAGCCCATTAAAGTCGTAGTGCCCTATGCACCAGGAGGCCCATCCGATATCTTTGCGCGCATCTTATTCCAGAAAATTACGGAATTAAGTGGAAAATCGTTCATCATCGAAAACAAGCCTGGAGCGAGTGCAAATATTGGTATCCAACAGGTTGCAAAATCGAGCCCAGATGGATACACGCTGCTTTTAGCTAGTAGCGCGTTCGTGATAAATCCTTCCCTTATCCCCACCTCCGGCTATGACGCATCGAGGGACTTTGCTCCAATTTCACTACCTGCTAGCTCGCCCAATATTATTGTTGTGAGTCCATCCTTCCCCGCCAAAAACTTTAAAGATTTTCTCGCCTTGATTAAACAGAATCCAGGTAAATATGATTACTCATCTCCAGGCCCAGGAACTAGCCCGCAACTTACCGCAGAGTTGTTAAAGCTACGCGCTAATCTAGACATCAAACATATTGGATATAACGGCGGTGGTCCTGCACTACAGGCAGTCTTGAGCAACGACGTCCCAATCTCATTCGCCGTTTTACCGCCAACGGTTCAGCAAATTAATGGGGGAAAAATACTGGGGCTAGCTGTCACCAGCCTTACTCGATACCCATCTCTACCTGACATTCCCACAGTAGCAGAATCGGGAGTTCCAGAATTTGAAGGAGAGACAATTCAGTTTCTGATGGCGCCTGCCGGCACCCCAAAATCCGTTATTCAAAAACTCAATCAAGAAGTTGCAAGAGCCCTTTCAGGCCAAGAGATACGCAATAAACTTGCATCGATGGGCTTTATCGTTAACGTACTTACTCCCGATCAATCTGAGCAAAAAATTAAGGCTGAAGTTGAAAAGTGGGCTCGCGTCATTAAAGCAAATAATATTCAGGCGGACTAGCTCACTACGCAGCCTTTAATTTGGGTGCTAGAGATCCTGCAATTCGACCGGATGTGAAAACCCATGCCAAATGCAGTCCATGTCCTCGCAGTACCATTCCCCCCTGACCAACGCAACCAACGGCATACAAGCCTTTTATAGGGCTTTTATCCATACCCAATACCCTGCATTGAGTATCCACGCTAACCCCGCCCTCAGTTGTTGTGAGCATAGGATAAATTGGACCTAAGACCACTATTTTTCCTGCAGGTAGATCTTTTAGGGATGCGCTTAACTTCTGCTCCCCAATATTCAGAGCTTGCGCCACCTCGGAAACATTGTCATAAGCCTGCGCTACGTCGGGTCTTGCGGCAAGATAATCGTCGACATAGGCATAGGCAATACCTGGCGCCGTAGAAACGTAGTTTGGAAATGCATTAAATAATTTTGCAGTTGCCTGCCCAAAAATAATGTAGGCTTTCTTTGAAGGGCTCATTGCCATTGAAAATGCTGGGGTATCAGTATTCAGTAAGTCGCCATCAGCATCTAACAATACCGCCCCCTGCTGAAATAACTTTTCTGACGGCGACATGTTTGAAACCATCAAAGGAGCCACAAGCAGTTTTAAGGCGAATGGTGGGAGATAACGTAATAAAAATCTCCCAAGTCGAGCCAATATCGACCAATTGGGTATCGTTTCCAAAAAGCTGATCTTGGGAGATCGCGGAAAACGCATCTGAGGACCAAAAATGATATCCATATTGCACAATGAAGCTCCGAGAGCCTGGGCCATCAAGTGGCCTTCACCAGTATTTTGCGGGCAAATAGGAATAGCGTTCGCAGCAGCCTTCGACAAATAGGTCCGACGCATCAATTCATCGCCACTGAAGTCGCCGGTTGCCAAAATAACAGCCCGACGCGCGCGCAACTGATAAAGCTTTCCTAACTTCAGATACTCGACTCCAACAACCCTACCCTCTTCACCAAGAATCAATCGCTGCGTTTTTACTGAGTATAAAAATTTAACGCCTGATTTAATCGCTTTATCTAACAAGGTTTTCAAAATAAATGAGGGACCAGGAATAGTGTTGTGCATTCGAGGAACTCTATGAGGTTTTTCGGGGTAAGGGCCTGCAAAGATAATGCCCATACTTTCTAACCAATCAATGGTAATTCCAGCCTCTTGCGCCAACAAGCTCCTTAATTCAAAATTATCCTTAGGTAGCAAATCGGCGGTAAAAAGATCCATGTCCTCCTGAAAATCTTTTATGGAGTCAACAATGCCATGGATTTTTTGCAAACGAGTACATGCACCTGAAATCGAACCTACCGCCCACTGAGTAGTGCCACCCATTTCATGACTTTTTTCAAGTACAACAACTTGAGCGCCGGCTGCCGATCCGGATACAGCGGCTGCTAAACCTGCACCTCCAGCGCCGATAACAATGATGTCGACTTCTTGCTCAACCGACTGCTCCTGCTCAAGCATTCATAAGCCCTCTATTAATCTATCTGAATATTATTATCTTTGATGATCTTGGTCGATCGATTTACATCAAGTACCAAAAACTTAGTAAATTCTTCAGGCGTCCCGCCCACTACCTCAGATCCTTGAACAGCAAACTTATCCTGAACATCCTTGGAATTTAAAACCTTATTCATAGCAAGATTCAAGCGTTGAATAATCGCCTTATCGGTGCCGCTCGGGGCTAATAGTCCAGCCCATGAAGAATAGTTAAAGTTTGGAAGGCCAGATTCTGCAAGAGTAGGCACTTCAGGCGCAAGCTGTGTGCGTGAAGCCGTACTAACCGCCAATGCTTTGAGTTGTCCAGTTTTAATGTAATTAATCGTATTGGTAGGAGTACTAAAAGAAACTTGCGTTTCACCTGATAGCAATGCCACAGAGGCAGGAGCTGCTCCTCGATATGGAATGTGGGTAATTTGCGTATCCGTAGCAGTCTTGAACATCTCTCCCATCAGGTGTTGAGGGCCTCCGGAACCAGAGCTACCATAGTTAAACTTGCCAGGATTGGCTTTTAAAAGAGCAATTAATTCGGGTAACTTATTAATTCCAAGGGTAGTCGGCACGACGACAAATAGTGGTTGCACATTAATTAAAATAATCGGAGAGAAATCTTTAACTGGATCATAAGTTGCCGTTTTAGATAGGCTTGGATTTGCAGTATGGGCAGGCGCAGCCAAGAGCAAGGTATATCCATCTGGAGTAGCTTTTGCAGCGTAAAGCGTGCCGATGACTGCATTACCACCACTCTTATTCTCAATCGTCACTGCCTGTCCAAGCTCTACTGATAGCTTCTCACCAATGATTCTTGCAGCAGTATCAATGGGGCCTCCTGGCGCATAGGAAACAATGATTCGGATAGGTTTAGATGGATAGATATCGGCTTTAGGCGCAGCGTAAGCAATACATGAAAAAAAATAAATTATGCAGAATAGTGTCGTTTTACATTTAGGCCAAATGTCCATACTCACTCCAGTAAGTTATCAATAGAGGCTACTGTTAATTTGCAGTAATACCAGCAGCTTTAACAACCAATTCATTCTTTTTAAGTTCTGTAGCCATGAAGGTTTTAAATTGATCAGGTGTGCCGCCGAGTATTACTGAGCCTTCTGATGCAAACACTTCAACAATTTCTTTATTATTTAAGCCAATATTTACCGACTGATTAATCTTCTGAATAATTTTTGTATTTGTGCCAGCGGGTGCCAAAATTCCATACCAAGTCCCAGCCTCAAAATTAGCCACCCCAGCTTGAGCCATTGTGGGAATATCTACTAGTAATTGCGATCGATTTTTAGAAGTCACCGCCAAGCCTCTTAATTTTCCAGACTTAATAAATGGCGCAGAGGTACTCACAGTATCAAATAGGACGTCAATATCACCACCCAACAAGGCCGTTAACGCTGGATTCGTTCCTTTATAAGGAATATGAGTCATGTCCATTTTAGTAGCCATCTTGAAAGACTCACCTGCAAGATGTGCAGCGCTGCCATTCCCGAACGAGCCATAATTTATTCGGCTCTTCGCCTCAGCCCCCACTTTTAATAAATCGGCAACAGAGTAGATCTTCGAATCTGCATTGACTACCAGCACTAGTGGTTGCGCTGAAATAAGCACAACTGGATCAAAGCTTTTTACAGGGTCATAAGGCAAGCTCGGATAGGTAAACGGAGATACCGTTAATGGGCCTGCTGCACTAAAAAGCAATGTATAGCCATCAGGCGTAGCTTTTGCAACAAAGTCCTGGCCAATGGTTCCCCCAGCACCGGCTTTGTTTTCCACCAGTACGGCTTGATTGAGGCTGGCAGTCAATATCTTTGCAACCAGTCTGGCAGTGATATCAGTGCCACCACCTGGCGCATAAGGCACAACTAATTTAATTGGCCTATTAGGATAGGGCTGCGCAAAAACCTCAGTCAGAAACAAGCAGCTTAAAAAGAAACCTAAGAATGTGGCAACGTAATATTTGCAGCATTTTGAATTCACAATACCCGCCTCCGTTTATGCATTACAAAAACATATCAATCCGAACCCAGCTTAAGTGAATTTGGCTGACGCTTCTCAATGGCATTTTTTAATAGCGCAGCTGTGCGGTAAATACCATGTGCAAATTTTCCATACGGCATCGTTAAGAATAACCCCATAACTAATCCCAAGTGGCAAATTAGTAAATAAGCCATAACACTGCTATCGCGCATTGCTAACAAAAGTAATCCTGTAAAACTAACTAACAAAAGCAGGAGAATGAATGCGCGATCCATTGGCTTTTGCTGCGGATCTCCATGCAAAGGATTGCGTATCAAGTTTAAATACAGCAAACCAATTGGACCAATCAACAGTCCCACTCCCCCAAGCACCCCAAGAATGACTGGCAAACTACTCAAGGCGTATGGCGCATCCAGATGGAAAAGATAGTGATAGATCGTTGCTACGCTAGTAGAAGCAAAGCAAAACATAAATCCATAAAATGTGAAGTGATGAAAGCGCTTTCTCCAAAGCGTAAATCCATCATCCGCATTGTTGCAGCCCTCGCCGTGGCCACCATCCAAATACTTCATGGTCAATACATCGCCAGTAGCCTCACTAATGGCAGCGACTGAAACATGGCCCTTGGAAATATTTTTCCAGAAATTACGAACACCCACCCCAAGGGCAAGCACAGAAAATCCAAAGACTGCGCCAAAAATGAGCACTAAGACATTATGGGGAAATATTGCGTAAAAGTTGCCAGCCAAAGGTACGCCTAAATTACTGGATAACACGGTCGATAGCCATAAAAAGAACATAAGCGCGACAGAAGTCGCAAGACTCACGACCACACCATTGCTTTGATAGAGCACTCCAAAAGATTTAGGCCAAGAGTAGTGAATATAGGTCTCTTGACGAACTTCTGCCATCGCTTTAGGAACATTCACAGCAAATTCATTGGGGGGCGCATACTGACAAGAATGCAGGCATGCTCCACAGTTATGACAAAGGTTTGCTAGGTAATTAATATCTGCCTTATTAAATTGCAGGCGCCTAGTCATTGCGGGAAATACCGCGCAGAATCCCTCACAATACCTACAGGCATTACAGATGGTCATAATGCGATCTACTTCACTCTCGGCAGAGCTATTGCCTAAGCGGGATGCCTCTTGGATAAGTTGTGTGAGCTTCTGCATGACTTATTCCCTGTTTGCAGCGGTTGCTGCATTCCTGCCCGCTATTCGACCAAAAGCTGTTCCAATGGCCATTCCAATTCCTGCTGTATAGCCTTTACCCAGAATATTTCCTGCCATCATTTCACCGGCAACGAATAAGTTTTTACTGCGACGCTCACCAAAAAATACTCCTGCTGTTTCATCTGTTCTTAAACCCAAATAAGTAAAAGTGACGCCAGGTCTTAGGGGATATCCGTAAAACGGTGGATGATCAATGGTGGTAGCCCAATGTGTTTTCTCGGGATTGACTCCCTCGGTATGACAGTTATCCATGATGGTATGGTCAAACGTACCAGGCTTGCATGCGGCATTAAATTCTTGAATAGTGCCTTTTAATACTTCAACATCCAAACCAAGTTTATTTGCTAATTCGTCCAAACTTGAGGATTCATTGCCTGAAAAAACGGGCGGCATAAATCGGCCAATAGACTTGGAGTCGATGATTGAGTAGGCAATTTGATCTGGCTGCTGGGCAACTAACCTTCCCCAAATAGCATAACGTTTTGGCCAAAAATCTTCACCCTCATCATAAAAACGTTTTGCATTTTTATTAACAACAATACCTAGTGAAACGCAATCGATACGGGTGCATATTCCACCGTCATATAAGGGTGACCGTGCGTCGATTGCAGCCATATGAGCTTGAGTAGGATCGCCAATGATATCGACCCCAGCAGCAATCATGTGCTTGAGTAAGACACCTTTATTGAAGGTCGTTCCGCGAATCAAGAAATTATCTGCGGGACTTGCACCGTCCTCATCTATCCCCCAAGCTTCGCGCTGCCATTCTATATTCGACTCAAATCCGCCGGCCGCGAGTACACAGCTTTTAGCTTCTATCCGACGCCCATTAGCGAGATTTGCGGCAATAAACTTCTGGCCATCAAGTTCAATGGAAGAAACTTCGGAGTTGTAGAGGATCTCAATCCCCGCAGCTTGGGCACTTCGATAATAGGCATTTACCAATGCCTTGCCGCCACCCATAAAAAACGCATTAGTTCTTGAAAGATGGAGCGTGCCAGAAAGCGGAGCCTGAAAATGGACTCCATGCTTCTTCATCCAAGACCGGCATGTAGCTGATTCTCGGATCGCTATTCGTGCTAGAGCCTCATTGGTCTGGCCACCGGTAACTTTTAGTAAGTCTTGCCAGTATTCTTCTTCGGGATAAGACTCCAGCAAGACATCTTGTGGCGCATCATGCATGCAACGAATATTGCGAGTGTGTGAAGAGTTCCCCCCGCGCCACTCCTTTGGTGCAGACTCAAGCAAGGTGACCGATGCGCCAGACTCTCGAGCCATCAAGGCGGCGCATAAAGCAGCATTGCCACCACCAATTACTAGCACGTCAGTCAAAATGGGTCCTTAAACAGTTATTTAACTCAAAAAAGCACTTTACTATAAAATTTGCTCATGCCCTTGTAGGCTAAAGGTAAATTATTTCACTGGTCCCACTCATTTTTATTCAAAGGTTGAGAATGCTTGAAAATCCGAAGTCTTTAGTGCTCCGTGGCTTATACCCAGCAACAATCACCCCTTTTAAGGCGGATCTTAGTGTTGATTATGAGGCACTTGCGCGCCACCTTAAAGAGACGGCACACACCCCAGGAGTAAAAGGCTTAGCAGTCAACGCGGGACTTGCTGAAATCCTTCAGTTATCCGATGAGGAAAAACAGAAGATCCTTAAACTAGCAAAAGAAATTCTCTTACCAGGCCAAATTTTGATTGGCGGAATTGAAGGTCGAGGACCTGCTGCCGTAAAGGATGGCTTACTTGCAAAGGCTGCAGGTGCAGACGCCTTGCTAGTACTAAACCCTTTTGATGCACGCCCCTATCGTAGGCTTGCACAGAATCCAGCTTCAGCATATCAATTTTACAAAATGCTGGATGAGCAAGTCGACTTGCCAATGATTGTCTTTCAGTACCCAGACCAATCTGGATGTGCCTATTCAATTGAATCCCTAGTCAAAATATCGTCCATTCCAAATGTCGTTGCCGTGAAAGCAGCCTGTGGAACGGTAACTCGCTATGTCCAAATTTGGGAAGCTTTACATGACAAACTGACTGTCTTAGCTGCGCTAGACTCACCACCGCTGCTAGGTATGATTTTGCATGGCGTTCATGGCGCCTTAATTGGCATTAGCGTTATCGATACACCAAAATGGGTTGAGTTAATAGACGCTGCGATGACGGGCGATGCTGTTAAAGCACAGAAAATTCATCGCGAGTTCTGCATCCCCATTATGGATGGTGTTTTTGAGAATCAAGAACCAAGCTCTCCAACTAGTGAAGTGGCTTGCGTTAAAGAGGCGCTAGTGCAACTTGGGCAAATTCCCAACTCTCTTGTTAGGCCACCGGCTGTTGATGTCACAGAAGCGCATCGCTCCCACGTCAGAAAGGGTTTAATTGCTTCAGGGCTATTAAAAGCCTAGATAGAAGCAGCGCCTTATTTTTTAGGGCGGGAAGAAACAAGAATGCCAACCACAATCAAGGCAAAAGCTAGTCCGTGATAAAGCCTTGGGGGTTCCCTTAGCATTGCTGCCGATAAAAGAGCGGTAAACAACGGGATGAGGTTGGCAAAAAATGCAGCGACGGTAGGCCCAGCACCATTCACACCCAATCCCCAGCAGCGGTAGGCAATCAAAGACGGTCCGACTGCTACAAATAAAATAACAGTGGCAGTAAATACATTCAGTTCTAGGTGAGCATAGCCACCGGCGATCTCAAAACCATCAAAGAATAATGTCCATAACAAACCTACTAATACCTGGGCCATCAAAAAATCCGCCCAAGGCCACTGACGTTCAGTACTTTGACCTGGACGACTGAGCATCCAGCTATAGGTCGCCCATAAGATCGTAGCAAGCATGATCAGAAGATCACCCACAACCAATTCCATCGAAAATAGTGTTGAAGGCTCGCCTCTGGTCAATACCACCGTTACACCAATCAGGGAGACAACAGCGCCAATGAGCTGTAGCAAGGTGGGTCGGACTTTATAAAATACTGCCCCAATCAATAACATCCAAATTGGCATGCTGGCCCCAATCAAAGTGACATTGATGGGGGTAGAAGTTTGCAGGGCGAGATAAAGAAGGACGTTATAACTACCGACCCCAAAAAGTCCTAGCAATAAAAAACGCGTCTTGTTTTGCCAGAGTGCACTATCGCGCTTAAAGATGCGCCAGCCAAAAGGCAGCAAGATCAAGGCGGCCAATCCCCATCGAACTGCGCTCAAGGTAATTGGCGAAACGCTCCCAACTAGAAGACGTCCGGCAATAGCATTTCCGGCCCAGAGTGCTGTGGCAACAACTAAATAGAAAATAGTAGCTAAATTAAGCTGAAACATTGGAAGGTATTGAACAAGGAGGAAATCAAGGCCCCAGTTAGGGACTACCCTCCTATTGTAGAAACAAATGCCCGGTATTGCTAAGATAGAGCTTAAATAGGTCAGAGTCTTCATAAACGACCTCAAATCGAAGGATAAAACGTGGCAATCATTACCAACATTGAAGACCTACGGGTACTTCATCAAAAGCGTACCCCCAGGATGTTTTATGACTATGCCGACTCTGGCTCCTGGACTGAATCCACCTACCGAGCAAACGAATCCGATTTTCAAAAAATCAAGTTGCGCCAACGTGTTGCTGTTGATATGACAAATCGCACCACCAGAACAAAGATGATTGGTGAAGACGTTGCGATGCCAGTAGCATTAGCCCCAACTGGCCTGACTGGTATGCAACATGCCGACGGCGAAATCCTAGCAGCCCGAGCAGCTGAAAAATTCGGCGTCCCGTTTTGCTTATCCACGATGAGCATCTGCTCTATTGAAGACGTCGCGGAGCGTACGACCAAGCCATTTTGGTTTCAGCTCTACGTCATGAAAGACCGTGGCTTTATTGAGCGCTTAATTGAAAGAGCCAAAGTGGCGAAGTGTTCGGCACTGATGTTGACATTGGATTTACAAATTTTGGGTCAACGCAATAAGGATCTCAAGAATGGTCTATCAGCACCACCAAAACTGACCATAGCGAATATGTTCAATATGGCTACTAAGCCACGTTGGTGTCTAGGTATGGCTATGACACCTCGCAGAACTTTTCGCAATATCGTGGGGCATGCCACAGGCGTGGGCAACATGTCTTCCCTCTCCTCTTGGACAGCTGAACAATTTGATCCGGGATTGAACTGGGGTGATGTGGAATGGATCAAAAAGCTATGGGGCGGTAAGCTCATTATTAAAGGCATCTTGGATGCTGAAGATGCTCGTTTAGCTGCTAACTCTGGTGCAGATGCCATGATTGTTTCCAACCACGGTGGGCGTCAACTAGATGGCGCCGTTTCTAGCATTCAGGCACTTCCTGGCATTGTGGATGCAGTTGGCAAGGATATTGAAGTATGGATGGATGGTGGCATCCGCTCTGGACAGGATGTTTTAAAAGCATGGGCTCTTGGAGCGCGTGGCACGATGATTGGTCGACCCTTCCTATATGGCTTGGGTGCCATGGGAGAAGCTGGCGTGACGAAATGTCTGGAATTGATTCACAATGAGCTAGATATCACTATGGCTTTTACGGGTCACCGCGATATTCAGAACGTTACTAAAGATATTTTGTATCCAGGAACTTTTTAAAATTAAATACATTCTTGATCACCCCTTTGTTGCCTTTGCCTTCACTCTTGTAATTTGCTCAGCATCTGTTTGGTTCGGCAATGCGGTACTTAGTAAGTACCGCACTAAAGACAGTGAGACAGCTTCTGATTTGGGAATTATTCAAACGGCAACATTGACGCTTCTCGCGCTCATCATTGGATTTACTTTCTCCATGGCCATTGATCGTCATGATCAAAGAGAGGTTCTGGAAGAGGCTGAAGCGAATGCTATTGGCACTGAGTATCTCCGTGCCGACCTTCTTCCCGCCACTTCAGCATCGGCAATCAAAGTGCTCTTAGTTCGCTATCTGGATCAGCGCATCCTGTTTTATACCGAACAGCATCACGAGCCTCTGACGGAAATTTCCAAACGAACGGATGAGCTTGAAAATGCGCTTTGGCAGGAAGTTCTGCCAGCTGCCCGTTCACAGACCAATGCCATGACTGCTTTAGCTGTCTCCGGTATGAATGATGTCCTCAATTCGCATGGTTACACCCAAGCTGCCTGGTGGAACCGTATCCCATTCACCGCCTGGGGACTCATGGGGGCAATCGCGATTTGCGCCAATCTCTTGGTAGGATTTGGGGCTAGGAACTTTTCGCATAATATCGCTCTCTTCATGATTTTTCCTTTTGTCATTGCAGTGTCTTTCTTTCTGATTGCAGATATTGATAGTCCAAGAGGCGGTGTCATCAGAGTAGAGCCGCGTAATTTAATTCAGTTAAAAAATTCCTTACATCAACAGAGTGCAGGCAGTCCCAGCACTTCAAAAAAATAAAGTGGCATAGTACTTTTTATAGGCGGTAAAAATGAAACGAGTAGTAGATGTCTTTAAAAACAGAGGCCGCGAGCTGGTCTGGACCTACGTGGTTCACTTAGGAAACGATGAGTTTCATCCGGCACAAATTGATTTTGAAGTGGAGGCTTTAAGACTATCGCAACTGGATAAGCGCGGCGCCGTTAACGAATTAAGCGCTAAGGCTAGACTGCCCAACTAAGTTTGATGCAATGACCCCACAATGGTCATTGTCAATTACCTTATTTATGATGTTGTCTGTAAATCTATTCAGCACATCATGTCAAAAAAACGCTATCACCCCTTATCTATCTTCTTTCACTGGCTCGTATTTCTTCTCGTTGTAGCAGCGCTCGGCGTGATTGAATTAAAAGGGCAGTTTGTCAAAGGGAGTGAGCCTCGCGAGCTTTGCAAAACAATCCATAGTCTTTTGGGACAGCTCATATTTATCGCTATGGTATTGAGACTTGGTATTCGTATGACCTATGGTGTTCCAAAGCGCTCTGGAACAAGCCCATTATTTAGTCATTTGGCCACAGCAATGAATTGGTTGCTCTATTGCTTGCTACTGACACTTCCCATCATGGGCCTTATTTTTCTGCAGGCAGGCGGTAAAGAGGTGCAATTCTTCAATTGGACACTCCCCCAAGTGCTAAGCCCTGACCCATCCATCAAGAAGGTGTTCAAAGAACTCCATGAATGGCTAGGTAATGCGTTGTACTTCCTCATTGGAATTCATGCCCTGGTAGCTTTGTGGCACCATTACATCCTGAAAAACGATACACTTCTTCGCATGTTGAATAAATACGACCCTGAAAGCAAATAGGAATATCTGGAATATGAAACCATTAAGCAAAAAAGCAAAGATTGCCGTCGCCTGGACAACCCTCATGACTGTGGTTGGCACTGCCATACTCCACCAATGGCAATTCTTCGCTCTAGGCCTCGCTTCAGTAGTCATGCTGCTAGTAGCAAACCACTTTGATTTATTAGATCCGCCAAACAATAAAAAATGAGGTCAGATTCTTTGGGAATATGACCTCATGGACTGTCACCTCTATAGCGTGACTGTGTATTTTCTATTTCATTAAAGTACTGGGTAATCGGTGTAACCCACTTCCGCCCCACCGTAGAAGGTTGCACGGTTATAAGGATTTAATGGGGCGTTCTTTTCAAAACGCTCAGCTAAATCCGGATTGGAAATATACAAACGGCCATAAGCAACTGCATCAGCCAAACCGTCTTCCAATACCTTCTCACCCATTGCTTGATCATATCCACCAGCACTGATGAATTTTCCTTGATAGGCCTTGCGGAATATCTCTGAAGTAACTGGAGCATCTTCGTACACTTGATCATTACCGCCCGCACTGGTTGAGCGTGGCTCAATCATGTGTACATACGCCAAGTGATAACTATTTAATTTTTGAATGGCTGCACCAAATAAAGCAACTGGATCGCTATCACTCATGTCATTAAATTGACCATAAGGGGATAGACGCACACCAATTCGATCGCTTGGAAATACTTTGGCAACAGCATCGATGACTTCACCAAGCAAGCGTAGGCGATTCTCAATTGAGCCGCCATATTGATCTGTGCGTTGGTTGGTTTTGTCTTGCAAGAACTGATCCAAGAGATAACCGTTGGCAGCATGAATTTCTACACCATCAAATCCTGCAGACTTAGCGTTCTGAGCTGCCGTCTCATACTCCTTAATCAATCGAGCTATATCATCAGATGTCATAGCCTTAGGGGTTTCGTAGTCATGCAACTGCCAATCAGCGCCATAGGTTTGTCCTGCAGCAGCAATAGCAGAAGGCGCCTCTGGCACGCCTTGTTCTGGATGCAATGATGAATGGGAAATTCGACCCACATGCCATAACTGGGCAACGATAGAACCACCCTTCGCATGAACCGCCTCAACAATCTCTTTCCAAGCAGCAGTTTGCTCGGCAGAATAAATTCCAGGAGTTGCTGGGTAACCCATACCCAAAGGGGAAATTTGAGTAGCCTCAGTAATAATCAAGCCAGCACTCGCACGCTGGGCGTAATACGTTTTGGCTAATGGATGTGGTACATCACCAGCTACGGCACGCATTCTAGTTAACGGCGCCATGACTAAACGATTCTTCAACTCAATCGAACCGAGCTTTACTGGGGTAAACATGATTTCTTTTCCGGACATTGCCATCTTTCTTTTCTATAAAACACATCATCGTGAAGCAAGACTGTAGCAAAATTGCTGCAATCTTGCTCACGCACGTATACCTTTACGTTTACCGCGACTGATTCTAATGCTCGCTCCAAAGCGCTCCTGAATACAATCCGACAGCACTTGAAACTCTTCTAGGCGAGCAGTAGAGGAGCGCGCAACCAGTGCAATAACACGCTTAGGAGTGGGCGTCGCTAGTGGTCTGGCGACTAACTCAGTGTTATTGAGCAAACCGCCCTTCACA
>Ga0364873_10157_pt2 | contig 38738 bp, 32 predicted proteins | sample ExccelAu500001D3_2_FD_206928 | JGI IMG/M metagenome (GOLD analysis project Ga0364873, IMG submission 206928) | Enriched cells from Trout Bog Lake Hypolimnion, Wisconsin, USA - BchlTB.Aug07.5000.01.D3 | ecosystem: Environmental > Aquatic > Freshwater > Lake > Hypolimnion/Profundal zone | place... | reverse complement strand
AAATTTTATGGTCTCGTCAAGCCCTTTTCTACCTCGTCCGGTGACTTTTCCATATCAGCAACTTTGCTATGTTCATCAGTAGGGATAGTGCTGAAACCAAACAGTGGATAAGGGAAAAACTCCCTGTCTGATTTAAGCCGCTGTTTCAACACATCAACTTGTTTTATCTTAATTTGGGAGTAGTCTTTAGCTTTAATTCGTTTGCCGAACTCCCACAATTGTTTATTTACTCCTTTAGTCAGGAAAGGTTTATCCGGTATTCTATGGTATTGTTCCTCGACGTGCTTCACAGCGTCATTCTGTGTTTCTTGTGCCCTAATGCCTTCACAAAAATCGAAAGAAAGTATCGCATAACATAGAGTAGAAATACTATCAATTTTCGTAAAAATTTTTGTTAGTTTTTTAATCTCAACAATTTCATTTTTTTCCATATCAGCCCTATAATTGTTATACTCATCGTGCAGTAATCCATCATCGTGTCAATCGGCTTTGAAAATTGCCCCACCATCGGCGTCCAATATTGACCCACCCCAGGCAGTGTTTTTTTAGTTATTAATCCTTGTTTTGATTCTCCAGCTTTCGTTACCGGTTTCGATTATTTCACAGTGATGCGTGACCCTGTCTAGAAGGGCGGTGGTCATCTTACCGTCACCGAACACTTGAGGCCATTCTCCGAATGTCAGGTTGGTGGTAATCATCAAAGATGTCCGTTCGTAGAGCTTGGAGATAAGGTGGAACAGAAGTTGTCCGCCACTTTTGGAGAACGGTAGATAACCCAGTTCATCGAGCACGACCAGATCGTGTCTGGCTAAATGTTCCACCATCCGGCCACCCCGGTTATTGAGCTTCTCCTGCTCCAGTTGATTTACCAGGTCGACTACGTTATAGAACCTGGCTTTTCTGCCATTTCTGATGCTTTGCCTGGCTATGGCAATGGCTAGATGCGTTTTGCCAGTGCCAGTGCCGCCCACCATGATGACATTGGTGTGATCAGCGAGAAAGGTGCCTCCATAAAGGCTACGCACCTGCATTTCGCTGATCGGCGTGGCCATGAAGTCAAATCGGTCTAAGTCTTTGTCCGCAGGGAACTTCGCCAGGCCCATACGATAACGGATGCTTCTGACCTGCCGCTCCGCCAACTCCGCCTCCAGGAGATCACAAAGAATTTTATCGGGTGTCGCCCTGCTCCTGATGCCTGCCGCCAATATCTCGTCAAAGGTAGCTTTCACCCCATACAATCCCAGGCTTCCGATCGCTTCCATTATCCTGTCACGCAGCACCATATGCACCTCCCGAGAGCAGTTGGTCGTAGCGGCGACAATCTACCACTGGGATTACCGTAAGAGGAGGTAGTTGAGATAAGGACAGTGGCGATTCTGACGATGGCTCCTGATCGTTCGCCCGGGATAAAATGCTCAGGATAACGTCACTGCTGACGGTTTGGTCGTCTATCACTTGGGCGCAGGTAGCGGCCACTGGCTCCAAACCATAACGGCTTACCACGGACAGGATGCTGACAAACTGGCGATCACCCCCAGGCCGATCTCCCAGGATTCTTCTGACTTCTACCATCGCTTCCGGCAGAGCCCATTGCTTAAAAGGGGCGCCGTTCCGCAATGCCCCTGGTTTCTTCTCCAGGACAGCCAGATAATGCCAGGGATCATAGACAACCTTGTCACGACCGAGGTGACGGCGATGGCTACCAACCACCACGCCATCCATCACCATCACGATCCGGTCGGCATATGCCCGCACCGACACCATATTGCCAACCGCCATGGCGTTTACGCTGTAGCGGTTACGGTCAAAGTTGATCAATAGTTGCGGCGATACCCGGCTAACGATCTCTTGGTAGCCGTCGAATGGTGAGGCCGGCAGGGCCAGGAGTTTACTCTTCTCCTCGGCAAAGACCTCGGCTACGGTTTGCTCTTTACTCTCAGGATGTTTTGCGGTGGCTGCATGATTTCGGCATTCCTGCGCCAGCCATTCATTCAGTTCCTCAAGAGAGGCAAAGCGGCGACACGTGGCAAAGAAGCGCTTTCGGACCAGCCCGACCTGGTTCTCCACCTGGCCTTTTTCCCATCCGGCGGCAGGGGTGCAGGCCACAGGGTCAAACAGATAATGGGAAGCCAAATTCTGGAATCTGCGGTTAAACACCCTATCCTTGCCTATCAGCACCTTGCTCACCACAGTCTTCAGGTTGTCGTAGATGCCCCGGCAGCAAACACCTCCAAAAAACTCGAAGGCACGAATATGGGCATCGAGCACCATCTCCAACCTCTCGCGGGTATAGGCAATACAAAATGGTGCGCGGCTGTGGCAAAGGCGGAACTGGGCGATCTTTACTCCCATCTGAACTCCACCTATTTCAACCTGTTCGTAACTCCAATCAAACTGAAAGGCGTCACCTGGGGCATATTCAAGGGGAACGTAGGCTTTGACTGAAGCTTTGCCCATCGCTCTTTTTCGGGTGCCCACATAACGACGGACGGCATCGTAGCCGCCTTCGTATCCTTCTCGCTGCAATTGCTCAAACAAAAGCTGAGCGCTCCGGCGGTGACGAATTGGTTTATCGTTATCCTCCTGCAACAATGCAGTCAGTCTCTCAATAAAAGGGCCAAGCTTAGGATATGGCTGGACGGCACGCTCATACTTCTGGTCGGTAATACCGCTTCGAATGATGTTTTTGACGGTGTTGCGAGAAAGGTTTAAGTCGCGACTTATCTCACGAATGCCTTTCCCGTCTCTAAAATGGGCCTGACGAATTTTACGAATAGTCTCCACGTTCAGCATCTCCTTTTAAGTCTCCTCTCTCTGGTTAATTTCAGAGAGTATGGAGCAGGGGCTGAGGTGGGTCAATTTTGAATGCCGATTTTCCCCTTTAGTGGGTCATTATTCCACGCCGATTCACACCATGCGAAAAACACGAGAAATACTCCGGCTGATCTGGTCATGCAACCAAAGCAGACGTGATACAGCCAGAACCTGCGGTGTCGGAAAAAGCACCGTGGATGCCACGATCAAACGGGCAACTGCAGCTGGCCTTTCCTGGCCGTTGCCATTAGCTCTTGATGACGAAGCCCTTGAGCGATGTCTGTATCCTTCCGCTATCAATCAAGTTTCCCGCAAGCTGTCGCAACCCGACTGGCAGTCCCTGCATGATGAGCTTGCTAAACATAAAAAGCTTACCCTCATGCTGTTATGGTAGGAGTACAAAGAGGGGACACCATCGGGCTACCAGTACAGCCAATTCTGTGAACTGTACCGCCAATGGAGAAAGAAGCTCGACCTCTCTATGCGCCAGGAACACCATGCCGGCGAGAAATTCTTCGTCGACTACAGTGGTCAGACCGTGCCGATCGTGGACACCTCCACCGGCGAGATAAGGGCGGCCCAGCTATTTGTTGGTGTCATGGGCAACAGCAATCAGACATATGTCGAGGCCACCTGGACACAGTCACTTGCCGACTGGACCGGTTCCCATGCCCGGGCCTTTGCTTTTCTAGGTGCAGTCCCCCATTGCCTTGTTCCTGACAATCTACTCTCCGCCATCAACAAGACCTGCCGCTATGAGCCTGATGTAAATCCTACCTATGCCGAGCTCGCCGACCATTACGGCACCGCCATCGTTCCTGCACGTGTCCGGCACCCCAAGGATAAGGCCAAAGTCGAAGGTGGTGTGCTGATTGCCCAACGCTTCATCCTGGCAAGCCTTCGTAACCGGACCTTCTTCAGTCTGGCTGAGGCCAATGCCGCCATCCGGGAACGTCTTGTCCTTTTAAACAACCGCCCTTTCAGAAAACTACCCGGCTGCAGGCAGAGCAGGTTTGAGGAGATTGATCTGCCAGCTATGCTGACTTTGCCGGCAACTCCTTACGAATATGCCCAATGGAAGAAGGCCAGGGTACATATCGATTACCACATTGAGCTGGAAGGCCACTTTTACAGCATTCCCCATCGTTTGGTGAAGGAGCAGGTGGATGTCCGTTACACCGAGACGACAGTCGAGTGCCTCTCAAGAGGAAACCGGGTTGCCTCCCATGCCCGATCATTTATCAAGGGAAGACATACCACCATTCAGGAGCATATGCCAAAAGCCCATCAGGAGTTTGCTGCCTGGACTGCAGGGAGGATTATCTCATGGGCGGCCCAGAACGGCCCAGCAACGGCCCAGGTGGTGGAAAACATCATGTCGCGTAAGGTATATCCCGAGCATGGCTTCCGCTCCTGCATGGGGATCATTTCTCTGGCCAAACGCTATACCAAGGAAAGACTGGAAGCCGCCTGTGAACGGGCGGTCACCATTGGGTGAATTTAAACAAACGACACTAAAGTCCCATAGGATTTAGAACCGCATGGCCGATTCCCTGGCAGGATTTTACCACTTCTGACATCATTGAGATAGGCATGCTTGCCGAAAGGACACTGAAGAATGTAGCCAAATTTAAGGCTGGAAGTAAGTTGTCAGAGACAATCAGTTAACAACGTCCTTTATTTTAAGCTATGGCCTCAAGCCCCTTGCGTTCTATGAGAGACAGCAATTTAAGCGACGGGCCAGCGGGCTTTTTTTCACCGCGCTCCCACTTGCTGATATAGTCTTTTGTCACGTTCAGGTAATGGGCAAAAACCGTTTGGCTTACCTCTTCACGTTCTCGCAAAGCCCTGATTTCTTCGCCTGTAAAATCATGGATCGGCGTTAGGCAAGATTCGTCAAAGCTCCGCATCGTCTTCTTGTCAATGACTCCGGCGTCGAACATACCCTCCGCCGTTTCATGGATTGCCGCGAAGATGTCGCTTTTATATGTCTTGGCTTTTGTCATGGCTCTTTACCTCCTGATACGTTCCGTTTTCCAGCAGTTTCAAAAGTTGTTCATTACTCAAGGCAAATGTTATTTTTGCCTGTCTCTTGAGTTCCCGTTCCTCGTCTTCCTCAATGTTGTCACGGGCATTCTTTGAAAATCCGTAAACGAAAAATGCCTTATCGGCCTGACGATAATAGATGATCGCCCGATAGCCGCCAGATTTGCCTTGGTTGGTGCGGGCGATGCGCTGCTTTATGACGCCACCGCCATAGTCTGCATCAATGTTTCCCCTTTCGGCCGCCGTTACTGCTTCCCATAGCTTTGCATCGCTTATCTGTTCTTTGCGGGTAAACTTGGCAAAGGCTTTGTTTTTAAAAATCCGCATATTGTTCCGATCTGCCTTGTTTCATACCTTTATTATATAGCCCCTAGAGCTACATTTCAAGCATTTTTTGCAGGAGTGTTTCCCATAGGACCAGACAATAGGGTGAATTTAAACAAACGACACTAAAGTTGCATAGGATTTAGGACAGTATCCCCGATCTCCCGGCAGGACTTTTCCTGTTTTGTTGCCAATAGTTTTAGAGCTGCTTCCCGTACCCGCATGATAGTTTGTCTGGTCGTCTTGAACTCTCGTGCAACTTTGGCAACACTATCTCCGGCATTCAGTCTCTTTAAGACAGTCGTCTGTTCCTCGGTATTAAGGGATGGCCGTCTACCAAACCGTTTGCCGGCCGCCTTTGCCCGAAGAATTCCAGATTGAGTTCGTTCTATCAGCAAATCCCGCTCGAATTCTGCCACAGCTGCGATGACCTGCATGGTCATTTTTCCTGCTGGACTGGTGAGATCAACACCGCCAAGTGCGAGGCAATGCACACGTACGCCTGAACTCGCGAGTTGCTCGACGGTTGCTCGGACATCCATCGCATTCCGCCCCAGTCGATCAAGTTTGGTTACAACAAGTACGTCTCCCTGTTCCATCCGGTCAATGAGCTTAATAAACCCTGGCCGCTGTTTTGCAGCCACCGATCCGCTGATGTTCTCTTCGATAAGTCGGTGCGTCTCGATTGCAAATCCGGCTGTTTTGATTTCAATGATCTGATTCTGGGTGTTCTGGTCAACAGTAGAAACACGACAGTAGGCAAAAACGCGTGACATAGGTCCAATCCCGTCCGAAAGTAGTGTACGAATTAAAGCTTGCGTCCTAAATGTATTTACCTTACTTTCGTACATGTGTAAATATGCATGTCCGAAACCGAACCTTTTCGGGCGGGGTTAAGCATTAACAAACAGGTCCATATCTTCCTTATTGTGAGTTCATCCCATGGCAAGAATGAAAATCTTCAACACCTTGGAGGAGGAGGCCTTCGAATCCCCGCCTGTGTTTAACAGTGTGGAGCGCAAGCAGTTCTTTTCTCTGCCTGTGATGCTCAAGGATTCGATGGTGGATTTGCGCACTCCCACCAATAAAGTCTGTTTCATAGTAGCTGCTGGATACTTCAAGGCACGGCGAAGATTTTTTGGCAGACAATTCCGTCAAGCGGATATCGAATATGCCGCACTCCAGGTTGGTGTGAATCAAGCCGATGTTCGAGTAGAGGCATTCAGTAAAGAAACCTGCTCTCGTCATCAGCGAGTCATCCTGAATTATTTCGGCTGTAGCCCATTCAACAAAGCAGCGAAAAACATTGCCGCCACTGAGATTTCTGCTCTAATCCCCGTCCAGTACCGGCCCAAACTGGTTCTGCTGGAAATCATCGACATCCTGACACGTCAGAAAATTGAGATCCCCAGCTATAATGTGCTGGCTGGGTTGATCGTTACTGCGATCAACCGCCACCGGAGATCGCTCAGCGCAATTGTCGAGGCCAGTCTCAGTAAAAAACAGCGCATCGCTCTCGATACGTTGCTGGAAAAAGAACCCGACAACGGAACAAGCGAGGGCTGGCGGTACCGCCTCACGTTGCTGAAACGACCTTTTCAATCCACCCGGCCATTGAAAATCAGAGCCAATTTGGCCGACCTGGACACCTTGCAAACGCTCTACCTCGACCTGAAGCAAGTGATGCAACGACTGGACTTGAGTTACGAATGTGCCCGCTATTATGCCTACTCGGTCATCAAAGCCCAGATTCCCCAGGTTTCACGCCGTGCCGATCATGACCGTTTGCTACATCTCATCGCTTTCGTTGCCTACCAAACCTTTAGGCTGAACGACACTCTGATCGATACGCTATTGAGCGCTGTGCAGGCGGCGGTCAATAGCGTGGAAAAAGCCCAAAAAGAGACATATTTCCAGGAGCGAGAGCAGCGTAGCCAATCCCTATCCGGATTAGCTGAAAAACTTCGTCAAAGTGTCCGGGAGGCGTTATCATCGATCAGGCATATCGTGGCGGATCCACAGCTGCATGACAGCCAGAAGATCGCTTTGATTGATGCCGTCGTGAATACGGAAAATACCACGACAAGTGTCGAAATGCAAATTGATGAATTCAAGAAAAATGCGACGAAACTTCAGCAGGGCCAGGACTATTTCACCTTGCTGGAATCGTACTCCCTTAAGTTGCAACACCGCGTCGCCGATATCGTGCGCCAGCTGCAGTTTGCACCAAACTGCAGCTTACCGGCCTTATGGGTTGCACTGCAGTATTACCAGCATAAGGATGGCAACATCGACAGGACTGCACCGATCGATTTTCTGTCGGCTGAGCAACGTGCGGCTCTGATCGCCACGGATGGTAAGTTCCGTGTCTCGCTGTATAAGGCATTGCTGTATGTCGGTATTGCCGATGCCATCAAATCCGGAGCGCTGAATCTGGAACACTCGGGAAAATACCGTGCGCTTGACGAATACCTTATCCCGAAGGCGGATTGGGACGCCCACCGGGTCGAGTATCTGAAACGGGCCCAGCTCGAAGAGTTCGCCGACTGCAAGGCCACCTTGAGAGCGCTGGATCAAGAACTCGATGCCCGTTACCAGAAAACCAACAAGAACCTGAAATCAGGAAAGAACCCATACCTGACCGTTCGTGCCAACGGCACCTTTCATGTGAGCACGCCCAAGCAGGAGGAAACGGAATCCTTATCGCTGGGAACTTTCTTTCCGGAGCGGAAATATATCTCTATGCAGGAAATGTTGGCCACGGTAGATAAGGCCACAAACTTCCTCGACGAATTTGAGCATTGGCAAGTCAAGTACAAACGTGCCAAGCCTGCCAAAAAGCTTTTTCTGGCCGGTATTATCGGTTTTGGCTGCGATATTGGTCACCGTAAACTGGCACAAATCTCCAAGCAGATTGATGAGGCTGAACTGGACAACACGGTCAACTGGTATTTCTCACTCCAGAACGTGCAAGACGCCAATGATCGCATCCTGCGTCGGATGGACCGGATGAAGCTGCCAAACATCTATAGGCAAAACTCTGGTCTGCTCCACACATCCAGTGACGGACAAAAATTTGAAGTGGCCGTCGATTCCCTGAACGCCAATTATTCATTCAAGTACCTGGGTAAGGACAAAGGCGTCAGCGTGGTAACATTTGTCGATATGCGCGATTTCATGTGGCATTCGACGGTGATCAGCTCTTCCGAAAAAGAAGCCGCCTACGTCATTGATGGACTAATGCACAACGATGTGATTAAAAGCGACATCCATTCGACCGACACACACGGCTACTCGGAAGTACTCTCCGGGGCGACCCACCTTCTGCATTTTGGGTTCGCACCGCGCATCAAGGGCCTTGGTAGCCAGAAGCTCTACGCTTTCAAGCACCGTCGGCATTACCAGGATCAAGGGCACGTATTGCTCCCCCATCACTGTATCCGTGAAGCCTTGATCGAAAACCAATGGGATGAAATCCTGCGCTTTATCGCAACCATCCGGCTAAAAATCTCAACCGCTTCTCAGCTTTTCAAACGCCTGAACTCGTACTCCAGGCAGCACCCGTTATACCGAGCACTGAAGGAATTCGGAAAAATTACGAAGACTCTCTTCATTTTGAAGTATTGCGACGATCTCCAGCTCAGGCAAGCCATCGAAAAACAGCTCAACAAAGGAGAGGGCTCGAACAAGTTTTCCAAGGCCGTTTCTTTCGGCCACAGCCATGAGTTCATCCAGGGCGAGAAGGAGGATCAGGAGATCGCCGAGGCCTGTCGTCGGCTGATCAAGAACGCTATCGTGTGCTGGAACTACCTCTATCTCTCACGAGTACTTGCCGACGAGAAGCGCGAGGAGCGCCGGGTCACGCTGATCGAATCCATTCGTAACGGCTCGGTCGCTACCTGGGCACATTTTAACTTGCATGGGGAGTTTGATTTCTCAGACGAGAAGATGGTCGATTCGATGGGTTTGACACCTCCCAAAAATCAAGGTTAGGAATCAGGCTAAAAATGGGAGGTCGAAAATTGGCTGGAAACCTTCTCGGAGGCGGATTTACGCAAAATCCTGTGGGACTTTTGTGTCGTTTGTTTAAACGTACCCTAAAAGCGGTACAGGAATCGCATATTCTCAAGGTCCTTGATGAACAGAACTGGCAGATTACCCGGTCGGCAGAAATTCTTGGTATCAACCGCGTGAGCCTCCATAAAATTATTGATCGGTGCAACTTGAAAAAACGGGCATGAAAGAACAGATCGGAGTGGTTCCTTTGGGGGAGGTGCCGGCACTGGCCGTCGAGGTGATTGCAGCTAATATCACGGCGTATTACAAGTGGCCAGCTGATATACTGCCCATGCGGCCTCTTCCCGAGTCTGCCTTTGATGAGGCCCGGCTGAAGTATAATGCCGGCATCCTTATCAATAAGCTTGATGCGTTGGATTTTGACGGGTATTCTAAAATTGTGGGCGTCCTATCCTGGGATATGTTTATTCCGATTTTCAACTATGTGTACGGCCAGGCAGTCCAAGGCGGCAGCATGGCTGTGATATCGCTCTTCAGGCTGAACAGGAACGCCGACGGATCAACACCATCGACGTCCCTGGTTTTCGAGAGGGCGGCCAAGCTCGCGCTTCACGAACTGGGCCACCTGTTCAACCTGTTCCATTGCAACGAAACCAAATGTATCATGCACTTTTCAGGTGTCATTGAGGATCTGAACAAGATTCCCTTTTACCTGTGCCGGGACTGTGCAAGACGGCTGCCGCGGTAAGATTCCCTCATTTCTTTGCACTTCCTAGAAATGTTTCTGCAAGGCGGTCCCATCCGATATCGGGAAAGCTTGCATATATATCATCCACCGGGTCACCTCCAGCGGCAGCCAGGTTCTGGTATTCAGGCCCGATCAGGCGCAGAAGCCTCTGGCTCTCCCGATCCGTCCATTCAAGACTGTCTTTCCCATAAAAAAGCCCCTTGAGGTTCAGCTTGGGCATTTTAGGCTCAACGATACAGAGCCATCCTTCATTGTAAGGATCCTCATGAACGATTTCCGGATGCTCCTGGACTCTAATGTTGATTGCCAGCACAGTCCCTGTAACGGGAGAGAGTACTTCAGCTTTTTTATCTGAGCGGGAAAAGATAAGTCCGGCCTGGTTTTTTTTCAGATTTGTGCCCAAGGGGGGGAGGGAAATATTTGATGGAGAGCCGAAGAGCTTGACCATAAAGTCGTCAAAGCCGATCTTTATCCGGCCGCCGTGTTCGAAACGGGCCCACGTATGCCCCTTATGATAGTAATACTCTTCGGCCAGAAGATATCCGGATGATTTCAAACAGGCCGTTTTTTCGTCACGGAAATCCATGTCCTCATCATCGAGCATCTGGTCATAGGCGCAATGATTACATTCATAATTATTGACACATTCCTTGTGTGCGCTGACCCGACCGGTCAGCACATGACGGCAGGGCATGTTTGTCCAGCCATAGATGTCTTTTACAGTATCTGCCCAACCAGATCCCATTGTTTTAGAGTCTGAATTGACAGTCTTCTGCATTGCCCTGTCAAACGGGCAGGTCCGGCAGTCGTACACATTGTCGCACATCCTGGACTGAACGATTCCCGCCTTCGACCAGATGCATTCGTCTTCAATTACCTGGAACCCTTTGACGATGTTTTTCTGTGTTTTGGCCTTGACGTCTTTTTTCTGTTGATTCGATGGCATTTTGCCCTCCTTATTAATTAACTGCTCAGTAGTTATTGGGTGTTACCTTAGGAGTGCAATCCTGGTGCCATAGAAAAAAATGATGTATAAATAAAGGTATTATTCTTTTAAATCAAAATGTTATACAAATATCAGGGAGGGAAGTCCAAAAAGGGCTATTCAAGGCCACAGGGAAGAACGTAGCTTTTTGCTACATCATGAAATCAGTCTTTGAAGGACAAAAGTGAAAAAGGTCGTGAACCTGCGGGTTTGACATGTGTTGCTAAAAGCTACTCGCCTGTAGTGTTTTTTTTCACCATATATGCTGTGAGTACACGGTTCGGCGCACGCCTTTTAAGGGCGAGGTAAACTCCTCGCCCTTTCAAACAACTACCCATAAAGATTCTCGATCCATCTGATGACTTCAGAATCGTTTATTTTGCCAAGGTATCTCTGAGTCATCGAAAGATCCGCAAGCCGGGGGATAAGCTTGCTCACAATTTCAATATGAGTTCCTAACATCGATGCATAGGTTGCTGCATGCCTCCGCAGATTATGAGGACAAAGCTCGATATTGTAACCAGCTTCCCTCCTTTTTTGACCATAGACCAGGCAGCAACATACGAAATGGGAAAAATTCGGTCACTTTTGCCAATTTCATTGGCTTTTACATAGTCGGTTAACCTTACCAATATTTTGCGTGGAACATAAACCGTTTCTCCAACCCGACCACTTTTGGGATTCTTGATGGCCAGGGCCCTCTCCTGGAAATCGGCCGGTGTGAGGTTTAAAACTTCACCGACTCTCATTCCTTCCCGGGCCATGAGTTCCAGCATAAGCCTGTTTCGGGTAATCATAGTCCGGAAAATGATCTCATCAATGGTTTCCTTGTCGACAATGTTCCACTGAATAGCCTGAGGGTGTTTGAATATCTTTCTGATAACAGAACTGTTGCAGGGATTGGTGAGGGCCAGAAATCCTGTATTGATGCTGAAATTGTAGAAAGATGCGAGTACTGAGTACCGGTTTCTCTTTGTTGCCTGCTTGTTGTTTTTCGTCAGAGAAAGCAGGAATTCCAGCACCTCTTCCTGAGAAACACTGGCTAAATCACGTTTGCCAAATTGAGCATTGAAACGTGACAGAACAAACTCACAGGTTTTGACAGTATTTTTTTTTGGAGTTGGCCTGGTGATACTGCAGATGGAAATCAACTGCCTGAGAAACTTTCATGGTACACCTCCATAGGTTAGGGTTGTTTGTGAAAAATGACCTAATTGGAATATACACCAAGATACAGATAGAAAAGTAGGCATGCCTGCATGACTCAGGATTAGTCTCAACTTGAGATTTATCCTTTTCGGTTCCGATTGCCAGTGGTAAGATTTTCTTTGTCAATTAGCTGTGAAGGAATGATAATGATCTTTAAATTTCGAACTCTAGATATCCAGTTGTTAATGTTCCACCCAGCCTTGGGCCAGGGGTTGTCATAAAGTTACTTGGAAGTAAATCGGATATGAAAACCAGTAAATGGAATTTAAGCGATGGGTGAAGAAGAGCTCAATAAAGATCGCCTGGCACTCGCATTGGAGGCTGCAGGACTTGATCTATGGGAGAACGATCTGGTTACCGGTGAGGTTACGCGTAAGGCAGTTAAAACATTTGCTGAACTCGGATACAGTGAAGAGGAGGCCTTTACCTACATCGAAAACCTCTTTGCCATTATCCATCCAGAGGATGTCCCCTTAATCAAGACAGCGATCAATGAGCATTCGACAGGAGCAAAGTCTGAATATCGATGTGAGTTTAGACTGAAGGCCAAAGACGGTTCATGGGTCTGGTACGCCAATTACGGAAAAATCATGCAGAGTTCGAATTATGAGCATGGCAAGCGGTTTATCGGTGTGACCTTCAACATCAACAATAGGAAGTGCCAGGAAAACGAACTCCGGCTTATTAATCTTAAACTCGCCGAGCAAAATGAAATGCTTGAGAAGTTGAATAACACCTTGCGGGAAAGCGAGGACAAGTTCCGCATGACGTTTGATTTCAGTCCCGATGCAGTGACCATCACCCGCCTGGATGACGGTTGTTATGTCGATATCAATCAAGGATTCACGCAAATTACAGGTTTCTCCCGTGACGAAAGTATTGGCAAGACAGTCCTGGAACTCGACCTCTGGTACAATCCAGCCGACCGAAGCATATTAGTCCAGGGTCTTCGGGAAAAAGGGTTTTATCAGAATCTTGAGACGCAATTTCGATTAAAAAACGGCAGCATCATTACCGCATTGATATCAGCGAGAATCATCTCCCTCAAGGGGGTTCCACATCTCCTCTCTGTCACCCGCGATATAACGGAACTGAAAAAATTTGATAATGAAAAACTGAAATTAGAGAAACTGGAATCCCTAGGTGTGCTCGCTGGTGGGATTGCTCATGATTTCAATAATATCTTGACAGGAATCATGGGCAATATTTCGTTTGCGAAAATTTTTCTCGATACTACCCATAAATCTAACAAACCCTTGGCAGCGGCTGAAAGGGCAGCAGTGAGGGCCGGAGAACTTGCGCACCAACTCCTGACCTTTGCACGCGGTGGTGAGCCGATCAAGCGAGTGGTATCGGTCAAACACTTTGTAGACGAAGCGCTTTCCTTTGTCCTACGGGGTTCAAATGTTAAAGGAATCGTCGATATACCTGATTCCATCCATTCCCTCGAAGTTGACGAAGGCCAGATGACTCAGGTTATTCATAACATCATCATCAACGCCACGCAGGCGATGCCGGGAGGAGGCGTGCTGACAGTTTCCGCCCGAAATGAAGTACTGAACGACAAGAATTCATTTTCACTTCCCCCAGGCCCCTATCTCCGACTGACATTTATCGACCAGGGATGCGGAATACCAACAGATGATCTTAAAAAGATCTTTGACCCCTACTTCACGACCAAATCGACCGGCAACGGTCTGGGACTCTCATCGGTCCACTCGATCGTACACAGGCATGGCGGCCATATTCAAGCAGCTTCCACTGTTGGCAAAGGAACGACTTTTACAATCTACCTGCCATCAATCGGAAAAGCCTCTACATATTACCAGGAAGAAATCTCAGGACAACCGGCAGGTGAGCATATAGGCGGGTCAATTCTCGTCATGGATGACGATGAAATGATCATTGAGGTTGCATCGTCAATGCTCGCCCATCTTGGATACAAAGTGACAACATGCTCAGACGGAGAAGAAGCGATTGATCGCTATAAGGCGCTGATGGACTCCGACACTCCATTCCTGGCAGTTATTATGGACCTGACCATTCCCGGAGGACTCGGAGGCAAGCAGGCGGCGGTGCAGATCCTCTCACAGTTCCCTAATGCCTGCCTGATCGTTTCGAGTGGATATTCGAACGACCCTATCATGTCAAATTATCGTGAATACGGATTTAGCGGGGCCATCGCCAAACCATATAATATTCAGAAGTTCCAGGAAGTGCTAGGCTCCGTCCTTAGGCATTGACAAGTTCTCTCCTGGGAAATCGAGTCCGAAATTCTTGAGTCAATAACGGATTGATCGGAAATTGTTACACATTATCGTTGAGCACATAATTCCCTTCGCAGAAAATGAGGGGACACTTTACCGATTTCCAACAAGAAAGTACACCAGCCGAGCTCTAGTGATTTTGTCGTTAGTATTGCCATCTATAAGGTATGAATTTTCAGTTATCGCTTCAAATTGACATTCTACTATTGCCCTTAGGCAAAAATCTTTGGCCGGTAATAAAAGACAAGACCATTATTGTTTATTGCCTCACGCAGTTCGCTACCTAAGGTCAACCGATAGGCCCAATTATACGGGTTTTAGGAGGGCCTCAATTTCAAGGCGGCACTGTGTAAAAAATGCGACAGGTATAGAAAAAAGGTGCCTCTAAAATGTGATGCGAATTGTGAGACACATCATGTAAATTATGTGGTTGAAACACTGGAATTGTTTAATGATTCAACATCGGCCATTATAAGCAAAACGCTTCAATCCAGTGTCATATTGTGCAAAAAAAAACATAAGGCCTTTCATGATCGTCTGAGGGACCTCAAAGCTAAGCATAGTAAATAATCATATACAACTGACACAGTATACCCCAAAGTGATTTAACCTAACCGCAAAAAGACGTAAATAGCTATTAAGGGTCGTCTCGCTTTTTGAACCACAATTATTGAGCCCAGGCCTTTAATCGTAACGATTTCGACTTGCAAGAGAATCACAGTTCTCAACGTTTGTTGCAGATCTTATGATTGAGCAAAATGTATCAAAATATATATGATTTGATTCAAACGCCATGAATACCGAAAAATCACCAGAAATGCGACTGTTCGACCCCTTGGACGAAAGGCCATGCCTTACTAAAAATTGACCTCACTTGATACTGCCAGTAGGCAAGAAATTTCGTGAGAAATATTCACTACCGTATTAAGAATCTTATTCTTTCAATTGCAAATATTAGAAAAATATCGTATTAAATAGCCTTAAACATGCTATTTTGAGGCGCAAAATGGAATCAATATCACGATATTTTATGCCACCAGCCGATCACTTCTTCTTGCTGGGGCCACGTGGCACGGGAAAGACCTGGTTGACACAGAGACTTTTTCCACAGGCGCTCCGGGTAGATCTGCTGGAACCGGAAACCTTACGTTCGCTATCTGCACGACCCGAGCGTTTGCGGGAGTTGATAGGGGCCAGGCCTAAAGTCCAGTATGTGGTCATCGATGAAGTGCAAAAGCTGCCGGAGTTACTGGAAGTGGCCCATCTGCTGATCGAAGAGAAGCAGGGGGTGCAGTTTATATTCACTGGCTCAAGTGCCCGTAAGCTACGGCGTGGTGGCGTGAATCTTTTAGGTGGTCGGGCAACACAAAAGACGTTGTATCCCTTCATGGCCGCTGAACTCGGTCCACAATTCAACCTGGATAAGGCATTGCGACTTGGTATGCTGCCAATCGTACGCGGAGGCAAGGTGCCCGAAGAAATCCTGCGCGCATATAGTGGGCTCTATTTGCGGGAGGAAGTGCAGATGGAAGGGCTGGTGCGCAATATCGGAAATTTCTCCCGCTTTCTCGAAGCCATTAGCTTTTCGCAGGCGGCTGTGCTCAACCTAGCCAATGTGGCACGTGAGTGCCACGTAAACCGCAAGACAGTGGAGGGCTATCTGGAAATATTGGAGGATTTATTGCTGGCATTCCGGGTGCCGGTTTTCACCCGGCGTGCTCAGCGTGCACTTGCGGTACATCCCAAATTTTTCTTTTTTGATGCTGGCGTATTCCGAGTCAATAGGCCGTCCGGTCCTCTGGATGCTCCGTCGGAGATTGATGGTGCTGCGTTGGAGAGTCTCGTAGCCCAACACCTTCGAGCGTGGTGTGACTATTCAGGCGGAAACCATCAATTGTATTACTGGCAAACCCGGTCGAAAGTGGAGGTTGATTTCGTGGTTTATGGTGAGGGTGGTTTATATGCTCTGGAAGTGAAAAACTCCGCCCAGGTGCGGCCGGAGGATCTACGCGGTCTTAAGAGTTTTGGTGAAGATTTTCCGGAAAGTCGCCGCTGGTTATTGTATAGGGGGAAGGAGCGACTTTTGCGTGATGGTATCCTGTGCATGCCATGTGAGGAATTTCTGCTTGAACTGAAACCTGGCGAGTTCCCATTATGACCGTCCTCAATCCTGAATCAAAATAGCGAGGAGGTTGAAAGTATTCCTCGCTGCAAATTTTGCACGAAGCGTCAGGTTAAAAAGCGAGGGGTGTAACCTTCTGCAGGAACAATAAAGATTGGAGGTAAAAGATAATGAAAGATTTTCCTGATTTTATGAAAAATGAAAAGAACCGCGTACCTGATAGCGCGCAAAATACGAAGGATATTGAAGGATATTATTATGAGGGGGCGGGAGTCGGCCAGATGGCTTTTTGGACTTGCTATTCCGACAGGGAGTCAAAAAGGCATAAGCACGATTTTGACGAATACACTGTCATTGTGTCAGGTCAGTACACAGCCTGTTTTGAGGACCGGGAAATCATCCTCAATCCGGGGGATGAGTTGTTTGTCCCAGCAGGTACAGTACAATGGGGGAGATGCATAGCTGGAACCAGGTCGATCCATGCCTTTGGCGGAAAAAGAATATAAACTGAATATAGGGTACAATTGAATCAGAATAGCGAGGCGGAATGCAATCACCGGTCGTGCCTGTCTGTCCAGGATTATGTGTTGCAACAGGATGTAGTAAGTAACTGTAGTTAAGCGGCGGGAAAATTCCGCTGGTTCGACTTAGACCCCCAGGCACTGATCTCATGGTTTCAAGAAAATTATATACAATGAAAGAAAAAGGTCAATCGGATCGAGAAGATGGCCAGATGATGCAGCCATCAGATTTCATGCGTGCACGAAGACCTGAATACTTCTCAGATTCAACACAGCGTGGTCAAATCGATCTTCCTAAGGAGGTTTTTGAGTATCACCTTGATACCCTGACCAGTCGAAAAGAGGAGTATGTCTTTGAAGACTTCTGCAGACGACTCGCACAAAAAGAACTATGCCCCAATTTACTGCCTCAGAGTGGGCCGACTGGGGGTGGAGACAGCAAGACTGACTCAGAAACCTATCCTGTTTCTGATGCCATTGCAGATCGATGGTATCAAGGTATTGGGCGTGAAAGTGCTGAAGAACGCTGGGCGTTTGCCTTTAGTGCTAAGAAGACGTGGCGTACGAAGGTCAAATCAGATGTTGAAAAGATCGTTGCCATAAATCGTGGCTACAAGCTGATTTACTTCATGACCAACCAGTTCGTCTCCGACAAGAAACGGTCGGAGGTTGAGGACGAACTGAAGAAAAAACATAGCATAGAGGTCCGGATACTTGATCGAAATTGGATTGTTGAACGGATTTACGAGCATGACAGACTAGAACTTGCGGTTGAAACACTTAATATCACAGGATTTGCGGAGAGGATTGAATCCATAACAGGCCCCCAAGACACGGCACGGTTGCAGGAACTTGAAGAACTTGAACGGCAGATTGCTGATCCTGAATACTATGGTGGCGAAAACTACCAGCTAGTTGAGGATTGTTTGCGTGCCGCAATACTCACACGTGGGCTTGAGGGAGCCAGAAGCGAGGTTGATGGCAAATTTACCAGGGCGCAACGTTTGGCCAAGAAAGTTGGTATAAACAATCAGATAGCTAGAGTCTTCTATAAGAAAGCGTGGACAGCCTACTGGTGGTACAATGACGCCGATCAATTAACTGAACTGTATGATGAAGTTGAGCGACGCTTCATAGGCAGCGATTCGGCGGATGAACTTGAGAGCCTGCACAACCTTTGGACTCTGCTTGTTTCTGCGATTGCAGCTGGTTCCTTGGATAAAGAATCTGCAAAGTTCGTTGATAAAACCCAAAACCTAATGAATCAACTGGAAGCGATATCTTCTAATAGTTTACGTCCTAACAACTCCCTGCACGCAAGGAGTTTGGTGGTCCTGATGAAGCTCACTTTGGCTTTTCACCAAGCTGGTGGTGAGTCTGAATGCAAGGCACAACTATTGGAAATGGAGCGTGTGATTGACGATTCAGATGGCCTTGGTTCTTTTCCCTTTAAACCCATTGTCGAAATCATCACCGAACTCGGTCGGTTTTTGGGTGAATGGCCAGAATATGATCAGCTTTTCGAAAAGATCGTTACTGCTGAACAAAAACGAAAAATGGATTATTCCGCTGGGGTCCGCCTGCTTGGCAGAGGAAAGCAGAAACTACTTGCGAACAAATGGAACGATGCTGTTAGGTTCTTAGGAAGAGCGCAGCAGGCTTTAATATTGCAAGAAGCCAGAAAAGAACTGATCAATGCCCATATCATGTGCAGCTTTGCATACGAGAGAGGTGGGCTGTTATGGGCAGCAAGAGCGTGTATGATGGCAGCAAGCGCATCGTATCTCCAGATTCAGGATGAAGGCCAAAACGTGTTGCCTCAACTTATACGGATCTGCAAACGAATGGTGTGGCTTGAGCTTCAATTGGGGCGGATTCCCGAAATATTAACTTGGTGGGAAGTCGTGTCAGCATTGGTTCATCATGTCACCTTGGATGATAAAAATCAGAAGGATTTTGAGCAAGAACGATTCATTCAGGATGCAACCCTTGGGATTCTCTTTTTGCGAATGACTCTTTCGCAGCTTAAGTTAATAGGCAAGCTTCCAAATATCCTTGAATACCTTGGGTTCCAGCACGCTCCAATGGCTTTGTTGTACGCTTTGGGGCAGGAAGAGTTTTTAAGGAAAGAGTGGAAGATCCCTGAGTTTGAATCCAAGAAAGAGATGGAAAAGCTGTTCGAAATGCAGCTGGAACAGCCTATAAGTAAAGATCTGCCAAAAGATTCAAACTTGGAGTACGGTGAAAAACTCATTTTTGAGACAAAGGTTCTTGGCTGCAAAATAAGTGTCGAATGTGTAGATAAAAGATCATCAATCTACTTAGCCGAAACAATTTTATCAACATATGAATGCCTTCTGGCCACTATTATTGGTCAGAGAGTTTTCCCTCATACGGAGAGAATGCTTGTGAAGCTTGTCTCCTGTCCTGATGGCCCGTTCATCCCCGAAAACCGATTTGAGACGGAAAATAGTGCCCCTGTGCTTGTTATTAGACATAGGGATTCGATTGAACCGGAGAATAGAGATGAGATGAGTATGCTCTCTTCCTGGACCTCAAAGGTGGTTCTCGAATCAGTTGCCCATTTTGCCATGATTAACGATTTCGAAGCAGTAATTAAGGGACTGGTAAAGGACGAACGCGCTCTGGGTAGATGCTTTGGGTACACTGAAATTGTAGCAGGAACAGAAAATCTTCTTGGCAACTCTCCTAAAAAGACTTGCTCTGCATGGCTTCAGAACATTGACACAAAAGAATTTGAGCTTTTACGCGAGACCTCGTTTTTCGAAACAAAACGAAAGGAACCGGAACTCAAACCCATCTTTGAAAAATTGGCAGCCGATAGTACCTCCCTCCCTCCACCGGGCATGTTTGATTCAGACAACTCTAAGCATTCTGATATAGAAATTTCTTCGCTCATTGACATTCCATTGTGGAACAATGCTGGCTGGACTGGAGTCGGATATTCCTGGGAAGAATATTCAGGTAAGCCGCCAATTATGCTAATCTTATTCACAAACAAGGATGCAGGAATGAAAATCTTTGAGCAATGGAAACACAGGATTGGCGATAGAGACGAGAACGATCTACTACGAATTTCAATCATCACTGGAGTTAAGAAAAAGAATCCTGCTCATTATAACGTGGTCCTCGGAAGCAATTGGTTCTTGAAACCGAGAAAAACACTGTTTATGGCTCTTTCTATCCGCTTTTTGCTTCTTTCGGTCCTTAGATTGAATTCGTTTCGCTCCGAGATCAGCCCCCGAAGAGTGTCTGATTCGTTGAAGTGAGATTCAATTGCCTTATAGATAACGCTACAATCTCGCAATCCACCTATGATGTTTATGGAGGTATCGTAATCGCCTAATTCTATTGAGTTAACAAGATCAATCATATTCTTTTTTATATGGTACTAGAAACAAGATCTGTATAATCCATTTATCTCTTTAAAATCTAATTGTTAAATCATGCTCTAAGATTTTCAATTGGCACGTTTGCTTGCTGTAACGTGATGTATAAATCACCGATACTCGATCTCCGCTGGGGTCTTCTCCCCCAACGCTCGTCTCGTACATCTGAGAATGTGAAGTATACATGAGCTTTGGCACGACTAAATGCAACAAAAAAGCTTCTCTTCTCTTCATCCGATTGACTAGCAAAAGCCCACCATTGGGAATCTTCTAACCCGATGAAAATAACGGTATCAAATTCCAAACCTTTGCTTTTATGAATGGTCATTGCTGGAACCACATCGATACCGATGAAATCATTTACGGTATCATAAGGGGCAGGGTGCTCCTCCGCAGAGCTTTTAAGAGCAGCTGTAAAATCGTTGATAACTTTATCGAGAAAAGTGCCACTACGGTACTGCCTGTAGGTAACCTTAAAAATATCTGCACCTATCATTTCCAAGAGTTCTGCAGGGAGTGTAGTTATTTCATTTCCTGATTCCAATGATGATCGTGCATGTTTTAATAAGCGCTCACACTCTTTTGCAACTCTAATAGCGTCATCACGCTCTTCCAAACCTAAGAGTAGAACCACTTCATTTGTAAGGATCTCCCATGCTTCAGAATCTCTTTGTCGTGTGGCTAACCGAAGAATCGCTAGGATAAATTGTACCACGGGTTCTGCCAAAAGATCTTGAAGTAGAGTCTCATCTCGGATAGGAATATCATATTCAGCAAGTGCCTCTTTTAATGGCAAAATCATACTGCCTGCAAGCTGACGAACGATGACACAAAAGTCTCTTGGATTTAAACGATCCTCACGAATTCGCCGCTCAATAAACCTAGCAAGATGTGATGCTTCATCTTCTGGATTGCTAAATTCCAAAATACAGCAACTCCCTGAAGCAGTAACATTTGCTGCCTCAACAACTGGAGTTCCTGTTTCTAGCGTTTCAGCAATGACCTGTTGCATTTGGACTAGCTCAGGTGCCGACCTGTAATTTCTTACCAAATCTTTGCGTTCTGCCTGAAAGTTGCTCTGATAAGTATTGAAAACTTTAGGCATTGCACCTGCCCACACCATTATACGTTGCTTATTATCTCCGACAGCGGTCAGAATAGTATCTGCTCCCAAAAACGCTGATTGAATAAGGTCGTATTGAGCAGCTGTTGTATCTTGAAACTCATCAAGAAAAACATATTTATATGTTTCTCTAAGGGCTTGAGTGATTTTAGGGTTTGACCTGAGAAGGTATGCTGCTAATCGGTTTAGCATCGGAAATGTCAAGTTTGGCGCACCTGCTGGTCGATCTAGTTGCTCTCGCCACCAACGTAGCCCCCAGTATTTAATACTCTCATTTAACCCAGCGGAAGAATAAGGTAACTTATGCCCATGAGCCATTAAATCGAAGATACGATTAACTTCGTTATTCTGTAAACCCATAAAAGCAACTTGCTGCTGTCCTTCGGGTACACCGGCGCTATCTAACCATTGCCGTTTTGCTTCAACATTTATACCTCTGACTAACACTTCATAACCAACTTTCGGTCGCCAATCTTCATCCAATGCTGCTTGAAAACGGTCGACCAAACTCTTAGCAAAAGCATCAAGTGTATATGAATCGAACCGCTGTGCCCTATCTCCACAACGTTCTTTGACACGCTTACCAAGATTTGTTGCAGCATCACGCTTGAATGAAATTGCTAATATCCGATTTGGTGACAGACAAGTTCCAGTATCCAATAGAAAACTTGCACGTTGTGCAAGTAATTCTGTTTTCCCCGCACCGGGGCCAGCAACAACAAGAGTGTTCTGATTTGACCTCACAACGACATCAGCAGCCTCCTCCAAAGAATCAACGCCCACCGGTTTCCACTGGGCAGACTTGATATACGCCATCACTCTGCACCTTCGACTGCTTCCAGAATTTTCCTGGCTCTTTTGACAAGTTGTTGTAACACTTCAGGCGCTTCATCAGCGAGATCCTCATTATCAATTTCCAGTAAAGCACGCATATGCATAACTGGTTTAGACCCATCGACAAAAAGGTACTTATACCAAGCAAAACGCTCAACTTCTTCCGATGTATAACTATCTCCAAGTGTTGCTGGTGCTGTTGTTGCATCGGAAGCAAGAACCTGCCTCATCCGTTGCTTTAGAGCATCTTTGTATTTTGAAGATGTTGAAGGTGGTAGACGCGGGCCACCATTCTCAGGTGCAAGACCTTTATATCCATCTGGAAAGGATTCTAGCATTGCGAAATCTAGATCTAACGGAACAGAGAAAAAAACCGAGAAGTTCTTTCTGAAAAATTTGATAGCTTTGTCCATTTTCAGAACATCTTGATTATCCTTATCTTTTATATTGTCAAACTGAGCCTCGGCAAGATCTACGGATGTTCCATCAGTTTTTGTGATCACAAGCTTTTGAGCATCAAAAGTGTATAATTTAACCAACTGATCACGTACATATTGAACCCTCCCCCAACCAGCACCCTCCTTTTCTCTATCAAGATCGAGAAGTGTGATAAATGGAATACCAAGTCCATGCAGTAGGCGCCAAAAATGATTAACGTGACGTCCTCCCAATGGAACAATTGAAATAAAATGGGTGTCAATAGGCGTCCCACTTGCTTCAAACAATCTTCGCAGGACTATCTCTTCTGATGCTCCTTCTCCAAGAATTACTAATCTGGAAAAATATAACTCAGGGAAACCGCGTACAGCTTCCCGAACATACTTGAATGATTCGTCGGTAACATCAGACGGTAGTGGTATTGGCTTTACAGTTGTAGCATGAGAATTCTCATGTCCAAGAAAGTATCGAACATTATCAGGTGTAACCCTTCCAAGGATAGATGGTGAATGGCTCGATATAACAACCTGAGCCTTCTCCTCTTTTGAAATAGTGTTTAGTTCAGCTACAATCTTCCCCAAATAATGCGGAGATAGATGGTTTTCTGGTTCTTCCACTGTGAATATTGTAAGTAGAGGTAGTTCTTCTCCTATCTCGGTTTTAAATCCAGATGCAGTCGCTTTAGTCCTAAGCAATTCCTCAACTCGAAATATCCCCAAGGATAAAGATAGAGAAAAAAGTGATCGCAACCCATCACTTAAGTCTCCAACCGACATTCTATGGCCACTACCCTCCTGATTAAAAGCAGGCACGAGCAATTTGAGCAATGCAACAGCCTCTTTTTCCAATGCTTCAAATGTTACCTCACGCGCAACAGGCCCATCGTACAAATTTTGCCAACACTGCTGAACTTGTTGATTAATTGTTGAGATACCGGTTAACCCTGAGAGTTCTTCCTGAAGCTCGGTCAACTTAGTTTGAACATTCTCCTCAGTTTCCCCCCAGGCAAGAGCGCCAAGTAGTCTTCCAAAACCAGTAGTAGTTGTAACTTTAATTTGTTGGTTTGGGTCTCGCGTGGCTGGCACATAGATAACTCTAATTTTGCCACGATCTCCTGGCTGAACCCTGCGACAATTTCCATCTTTAATTACTTCAGGATCATCGGAACTTGTAAGAATCCATGAAATTGTTTGCTCAACATCTCCCTCCGGCGTTCCATCACTACTCCATGAGGCCTCTAGGCGAAAACGACAGTAAGGTGAACCATCGGCCTCTTCTACAATCATTTGGTTAAATACTTCTGGAATGCATGAGAGATCAGCACCCGGCACTTCAAGTTCAGGAAATACCAACCGGCACTCAATATGCAATCTACGTGGAGAACGTGATTTCAATTCCTCTCCTGTTGAAAGATGAAAATCACTCGGCACAATTTGTCTCTGTGCGTTCGTTTCTCCAAACATCCGCGATAAAGCGATCATCGCTGCTGTTTTCCCAGAGGCGTTCGGCCCTACAAAACAGGACAGATCGTCCAAGCCTATTGTCTGCCCTTCATCATCAAAACAACGGAAGCCACTTATGGTGATGGAATCAATTTTCATTTCCGTCTTCCTGTTAAAGAATCATTGCGCAAAAAGCTATCGATCTCAACATGTGCTTTGATAAAAAACGGTCGAATACTACTCGATAGTATCAGCCCGAAATGCCGTGACCTTTTCCTCTAATTGATCGATAAATTACTACCATGGCGTCGTTTTTTGTCAATCAATGAAATAGGAGAAGAAGATGGAACAGGAAATCGTTGGATATGCTCGGGTCAGCACACAGGAGCAAGATTTAAAGAATCAACGTTATGAAATACTTGATTGTGCGAGTAAAAACGATTTGAGAGTCTCCACTTGGGGTATGGCAACGATTCGTGCAAATTATGCAGTAGAAAATTTATAGAATCATGCAGTCCAACAAACTACACTTTGTTGGACACTTGAAAAACCCTTAAAAACCCCGTCAATCAAAGTCAATTTGGTATTAATTGACAGTGTGTCCAGTAATAACTGAGGGATATATTGACATGATATCATTACCGCGATCCTAAAATAAACGTCTTTACGAATTTTTGTTCTCCTGTCGTTTTCAAAAGCTGAAAAGAAGGGTTCCCAGAAGCATCTTCTGTCAGTCAATTAAGTTATAGGTTATGTTTTTGAATATTTTTGGTACATATAAAGTGGAAAAATGTTGACTTTGGTCTAAATGAATATTGTATATTATCCTCCCTCCTGCTAAACTTCTCAAGAAGATGAAAATATTAATAAAGTTGACAACTCATTTGAATTTCGTAACAAGGTAAGCATTTAATGGTTAAGCCCCCAACATATAACCGCCAAAAATTACTTTTATTTCTCCTTGAACACGCTGGCGGTACCCTCACTAAAATCGATTTCCAAAAGCTACTGTTTTTGTATTTAGAGGAAACAGGTACAAATCATTATGCTTTTGTACCATATCGTTTCGGTTGTTATTCTTTTCTTGCTGATGATGATTTGGATCTGTTGCAAAAGCGTGGCTGGCTGGAACAGAACAAAAAAGAGCTGAGGTTGCACACCTCTATTGCATTGTTGCCTTGGGTGAGAAATAACTCCGAACGTATAGCGGTTGAGGAGTGGCTGAAGAAAAAAACTAAAAGGGGGCGAGCGCTTGTTCGAGAAATTTACCGCAAATATCCCTATTACGCCATTAACAGTGAAATCAAAGAACAGCTTCTTGATAAGAATGAATTAGCATTGGTGAATCAGGTAGGAGTAATATCTGGCTCAGATCAAAAATCAATTTACACAATTGGATACGAGGGTCTGCACATTGAAGACTATATCAACAAATTGATTCGTAATGGCATTAAACTTATCTGCGATGTAAGGCGGAACCCTTTGAGCCGTAAATACGGTTTTTCTAAACGAAGTTTATCTACGCTATTACCAAAATTTGGCATTGAATACCTTCACTTACCCGAGCTTGGCATTGAGTCCCAAAATCGCAAAGGTTTAAAAAACGGTAGCGACTACAAGATTCTTTTTGACGATTACCGGAAAAGTCTGCCGGGACGTCAGATTGAGCTGACTAGAATCATGAAAGAATTCAAAACACACAAGCGAATTGCTCTTACTTGTTTTGAGAAAGAATCAAAAAGTTGTCATCGCCACTGTATAAGTGATTTTCTTGCCCTCCGTAGCGGGATAACAGTTTGTCATCTATGAAAGAAAAAATCCTGATCACCGCTAAAACCTACCCGACATTATCAAGAAAATACGCAGAGCTCGTGTGCACTGCCGGTATAACAGAAAGTGGGGAATGGCGGCGTCTTTACCCTGTCCGATTTCGCCAGCTTTATGACGAACAAAAATATAGTAAATACCAATGGGTTGAAGCAAAAATAGAAAAATCAATAAGTGACAGGCGTCCCGAAAGCTACAAAATCATAGAAAACTCATTGAATCCAATTGGGAAACCGCTGCCGACTGATAAATTCTGGAGGGCAAGACGCGAGGCTTTTTTCAAAAAGGTTCAAGTACATGAAGACTTGGAAGTATTAATTGAAAAAGCTCATAGAAATGAACTGTCCTTGGCAATATTCCGACCGAGCCGTTTTTTGAAGTTCACTACCGACCTAGTTGAAAGGGAATGGGATGCAGGGAAACTTGCAGATTTAGAAAAGCAAAAAAAGCAATTGCACTTGTTCAAGGACGAAGAAACAGTAGCCCGCGAGCTTGAAATTGTCCAGAAACTTCCATACAAATTCTCTTATCAATTTGAAGATTGCCGAGGGAAAAAAAGTAAATTAATGATTGAAGACTGGGAAATTGGCGCTCTGTATTGGAATTGTTTAAGAAGTAACGATAGTGATGAACAAACAGCGCTTGAAAAAGTAAAAGAAAAGTACTGGGACGATTTCGTCCAGAGTGGAAAACGCGAAATAGCTCTAGTATTAGGAACCACATTAGAGCGCCACAACAAAAAAGCTCCCAACCCCTTTGTTATCATCAGTGTTTATTATCCAACCCTTGAAAGACAAACGTGGCTGTTTTAACAAATCGAAGGGTTAAGTCTTCAATGAACATTCTTATTTCGTGATCCCATAGTCAACATGCCTCCTATTTATCATAATATATTGTCAACATATGACTGTCACCGACGATCAAAAATCCGCTTCGTACTATTGCGGGATTGGCCCTCTGCTGAAACCAGCCTGTTAGCTAACCGTTGGGCATTATGGATATATTGCAGTACATCAAGGATCTGAATGAGTAACTTCATAACTGGAATTGACGATTTTGGTACAATGTCTGGAGTGAGCCAAGGATGGACTTTTGTCTCGTTTGATAAGGTATTCTACAAAGATTTTCAGTCTAATGCGCAAGATATTCTGAATAACAGTAAGTTGCAAAGCTTTCACGCGAAGGAATTTAAGCGTAATAAGCAATCTTATTACAAGGAGTTCCTGCAGCTTGTCAGAGATACTCTATCAAAAGGTGACAACTCCTTTGCTTGTGCAACCTTACTGGGCCAGACGTGGAAGTCAGAATTCCGCGGGTTTTCCGAACGGGTTATAAAAGGAGCTTTTGAGCAGGCTGGACTTAAAGATACAGAACTTATTTCAGCATCACAGTTTTTAGCAGCACCAATTTTCACATACTTTCGCATTGCGTCAAATCATATAAGCGCGAACTCGACCACTATCCATATTGATCACCATGCTATAACAAGAGGCTTTAACGACATTGATCTGATTATTACAGATCAAAAAATATCGCCTCAAATACCTATAATTGCAGCATTAAATGCGTATAGAACTATGCAGTTCCCTAATGCGCCTGAGGTTGAGCGAAACTCAATTGAAATATTGCCCGATGAGAAGTCATTTATTATCCAGGCGGCTGATATGATAGGAAATTTTTCGGGCGCATTGGTTTTTAAAGCTCTCGGTAAAAATTCGAATTCAAACAACCTAAAGGCGGAAATAATGAACGATGTCTTTGGAGATATCCTGGATACATCGAATATCGCAGAGTTAGTAGAGATAAAAGGGGAAGATTTCGTACTAAAATCATCCGGTTCTTTCACCTTTACAATGAGCTAAGCGCCCAACAAGCGGCTACACGCGGAACCTGCAAACAGCGCGGGTCCGGTGAGCCGGAGCGTTATTAAAAGTCACGATACCTCTATCAGTCCAGAGATATGGGAAATATGTGGACTATGATGATAATCATCAAAACTCACCTTCGCATATTATTCCAATTGGAAATGATATACCAATTCATGCTTTCGCATAATCACTTGTTGGCAGTTGCGAATGGTGAGGTATTATAGAGTAAGTGCTTATATTTGGCACCCCTACAACGCATGGAGATCACAGATGATCTTGACTGACAACGAAACCAGCGTCGACCTTCTCAACAACGAAGCGATAGCGGCGACAATCATTAAACTCTTGCAAGATCGACCCGATCAACCAGTAACTGTCGGCGTCCATGGCGATTGGGGTGCTGGCAAATCTAGTGTACTAGAGATGATCGAAGCTGGCTTCGACGGGAAAGCGAAAGTCCTGTGTCTCAAGTTTAATGGATGGCGCTTCCAGGGATTCGAAGATGCCAAGATAGCGCTCATAGAGGGTATTGTTACAGGCCTCATCGAAAAGCGACCTACCCTCACTAAGGCTTGTGAAGAGGTCAAGGATATCTTTCGCCGCATTGATTGGCTCAAGGTGGCCAAGAAGGCCGGTGGGCTCGCTTTTACGGCTTTCACTGGAGTCCCGACGCTAGATCAGATAAATACAATTGTCAGTACATTGGGGGGTTTTATCGACGATCCGGCAAGGCTCGCCACAAAGGATAATGTCGAAGCAGCCATCGCTGGAGTAAAAGGTTTGCTGAAGCCAAAAAGCGAAGGCGATTCAAACAATGTGCCCGAAGAGATTAACGCATTCCGAAAAGCTTTTGACAATCTCCTTGAAAAGGCAGGCATTGAGCAACTCGTCGTTCTCATCGATGACCTCGATCGCTGCCTCCCCGATACAGCGATTGAGACACTCGAGGCCGTGCGTCTATTCGTCTTCACGTCTCGAACCGCATTCGTCGTCGCCGCCGACGAATCAATGATTGAATACGCGGTCCGCAAGCATTTCCCCGATCTACCAGACACCACAGGCCCACAAACTTATGCTAGAAACTATCTCGAAAAGCTCATCCAGGTGCCCTTCCGCATCCCTGCGCTGGGCGACACCGAAACACGCATCTATGTCACGCTTCTTCTGGTGGGCGCCGAGCTCGGCGAAAAAGATGAGGAGTTCATTGCGTTGATCAATGCCGCCCGTGAGCGGCTGAAACGACCGTGGACGTCAGGTGCGCTTGATGCGGCGACCGTCCGCACAGTGCTCGGCGCTAAGGCTTCGCGCGTAAACAATGCGCTGGCGCTCAGTGATCAGATCGGACCGATCTTGGCCAGCGGCACGAAGGGCAATCCCCGTCAGATCAAGCGCTTCCTCAACACGCTGGTCTTGCGTCAGCTCACGGCCGAAGCGCGGGGGTTCGGGGACGATGTCAAATTGCCGGTTCTTGCCAAGTTCATGCTGGCCGAACGCTTCCTCCCGCGACTCTTCGATCAAATTGCCGCATCCGCGGCCGTAGCGAGTGATGGGATATGTCCAGACCTGGCTGCACTCGAAGCGGCGGCGACCACGAAGAAAAAAACAAAGGGTGCGGCCAAGCCGGAGAAGCCCCCCAACAAGGGCGCTGACACTACCATGGCCACGCCCAAGCTGGAGCCCTTAAAATTGACCGAGAGCGTGCTCCTCAGTGAATGGCTTTCCTCGCCCACAATCAAGGCCTGGGCCGCCGTACCGACAGCGCTCGGCAACGAGGATCTTCGTCCCTATCTCTTTGTAGCCAAGGACCGAAAGGATTACTTCGGTGCCGCCTCGGTGCTTGGTCACTTGACTACCGTCGTCGATCAGCTCTTCGGTGGCAAATTCGCGGTACAGAGTCTTGAAGCCGACCTCAAGCGCCTCGCTCCCCCCGAAGCTGCGCAAGTTTTCGAAGCCATGCGCGGCCGTATCGTCGGCGGAGGCAGCTTCGAAACTGAACCCGCCGGTGTGGCGGGATTGGCTGTCCTCGTAAAAGCCCATCCGCCACTTCAGGGCAGTCTCATCGATTTTATAGAGGCATTGCCCCGAAAGCGACTTGGACCATGGGTTTGCAGTGGTTGGGAAGGTGTCCTCAAGAATCAAGACTCGGCTCAACGTTTCGATCAACTTCTTCAGGCATGGAGCAAAGAGGGTGGTCCGATGTTGAAAGTTGCAGCCATCGGAGTGTTACGTACGCGCCAGGGTTCACACATGCAGGGGGGTAACTAATGGGCACATCTTCCGCATTTGGCGGCCAAAGTGGCGGCACACCGCTCGTTCCGAGTTGGCTTGACGATGGCGGTACACCGCCAGCCGCTCCGGATGGGGCTCCTCCCGACGGTGAACCACCAAAGGGTCAGCCGCAGGACGTTCCAGCGCCCGGCACACCACCTGCACCGCCTGCGCAACCGCCTATACCACCCGTAGCCGATCCCATCCGCTTCTCGGCGGCGCGCAACAACTTCTCTCGTTTCGCAGTTTCTGGTGGCAACGACCGCAGGAGCCTCGGTCGAGCGGTGTCGCACTATGTGGGCTCGTCATCGGGCGGAGCGCGCAATGCAGCCGCGAGAATGGGATCGGCGCGTGGTGCCGGTAGCCGCTTAGTTGGTTTCCTGTCTGACGCAGTTGCACGGGGCGCCACTGAGGCCCTTCGCGCGCTCAATCTCGGAGCTCTCGCCGGCCGCCCGATCGAAGAGATTTTTCTCGGCCTGTCGGATTATGTGTGCCCTGACGGCGGTTCGATCGACGAAGGTATCGCGCGCGAAGCGTTCATTGAGACGATCACGGACCTTGCGAGCGCGGGCATAGCAGACCTCGACGGGCTCACCGCAGATCAGATGCAAACAGTGTTCGAGCTTTACGCGACCAACGCCATCGAGGCGCGACTCTGCAATGACATTGGCATGAGAACAATTACCCTACCATCAGACAGCCACGATGCCGAACTCGTACAGGCGCAACTAAAGGATTTTATACGCCGCGGAGTAGCCGATGCGCTTACCACAACCCGTACCGTAAAAGCCGCGCTCACACCTGACCGTGTGCTCCAATTCGTTGGGCGTGTCTATGAGCAGGCGTTCGCGATCTTGCAAATTATGGGTGATGAAGTAGCGGAGGGCGTATGAGGCGACACGTAATAATAGGTCGGTATGGTCTTGGCGACCGCAGCCAATTCCAACTCGGAGAGGGTGAAGTCGAAACCCGACTTGACTTAGTTGTCGGTGAGCATTCGCTCGATCACGGTATCGGCCACGCGTTTAACAATTTAGCCCGGCTTGGCGTCTATCCCTCTGAGATCGGCGTCGATGTCCTGATCCTGGCTGCACATGTCCACGCCGCCGATACCCGTATTTCGCGGGCGAGCGAATCCCAGGATGGATGGACGCGCGAAATCCGGCTGATCGTTCCAGTTTCCGATCTGGAGCGCTGGACAGCTGTTGCACCGATCTTCGTCAGGATGCTGAACTTCCTTACCGGCGACCGCTGGTCACTCGCGTTTCGCGCTCGACCGCGTCGCTTCGCCAGGGTCGCACCAGCGCGTCCTGCGCGGCTCTTTGGCCCTCTGTTCGACGACCTCGCACTCTTTTCCGGCGGCCTGGACAGTCTCATCGGAGCGATCGACGCCCTTGAGGGAGGCCGCACACCGCTTCTCATCAGCCACGCTGGCGAAGGTGCAACGAGCGACGCGCAATCCACCATCTTCGACGCGTTGCAGACTCACTATCGGGGTCGCGCCTTCGATCGCTTGCGCCTCTGGATGGCATTCCCAGACGGCTTCGTTCGCGGATCGGCCGGCGAGAACACCACGCGCGGCAGATCCTTCCTTTTCTTCGCTCTTGGCGTTTTCGCCGGCAGCGGCCTCGATACGCTGTTTACTCTCAAGGTACCCGAGAACGGTCTGATCGCCGTCAATGTGCCGCTCGATCCACTGCGTCTCGGTGCGCTGAGCACGCGCACGACCCATCCCTTCTATATTGCCCGCTGGAACGATGCTCTCCAAGGACTGGGCCTGAATAGCCGCATTGAGAACCCGTATTGGGAAATGACTAAGGGCGAGATGGTAGCCACATGTGCCAACGCCACCTTACTACGCCGGCTCATCCCCTCGTCGCTCTCCTGCGCCTCTCCGACCAAAGGGCGCTGGCAAGGTCTTGGCACACAGCATTGCGGATATTGCCTGCCGTGTCTTATCAGGCGAGCGGCGCTTGTTGCAGGGCTGCGGCCCGGTCCCGACCCGACCGTCTACACGGTTGACAATCTTACAGACCGCGTGCTCGACACGAGGCAATCAGAGGGTGTGCAGATTCGCTCCTTCCAGCTTGCAATTAAGCGGCTTCGAGCCAGACCGGGATTAGCGCCGATCCTTATCCATAAACCGGGTCCGCTCTTTGATGAATCGCCGGCGCGTCAGGCAGCCATCGCCGGAGTCTATCGGCGTGGCCTTGAAGAAGTCGGCGCGCTGTTGGCCGGCGTAAGGACGGGTCCAAGATGACTGTAGACCATCAGCCCCTTGGAGTGGATTTCCACTGTCATCTAGATCTCTATCCCGACCATGAGATTGCGATCGCTAAGGCGGAAGCAGCGTGCGTTTATACGCTTTCCGTTACCACAACGCCGAAAGCCTGGCCGCGCAATCACGAGCTAACGCGCGACACTCGCTATGTTCGTGCCGCGCTCGGCCTACATCCGCAGCTCGTTGCCGAGCGCGCAGGCGAGCTGCAGTTATGGGAACATCATCTGCCTGAGACCCGCTATGTCGGCGAAGTTGGTCTTGATGCCGGTCCACGCTTCTATAAGTCGCTGGAAGTTCAGCGACACGTCTTCCGCCTCGTCCTTGAGAGATGTGCAGAAGCTGGCGGGAAAATTCTCTCTGTCCACAGTGTGAGAAGCGTTCCCGCAGTGCTCGATATGATAGAGCAGTATCTCCCACGGGATCGTGGCGTCGTCGTGCTACACTGGTTCACCGGCAGCAAAAGTGAGGCGAGGCGAGCAGCCGCGCTTGGTTGCTATTTCTCCGTCAATGCCGAAATGACTCGCTCGGATCGCGGTCGCGCCATTGTCGCCGACCTGCCAACGGATCGCATCCTCACCGAGACGGATGGCCCTTTTACCCATATAGATGGACACCCCGCCGAACCTATAAATGTACATATGATAAATGAATTAATTGCCAGGATTCGAAATGTTTCAGCAAATGAAATCGCTAGTACTATTAAAGCCAACCTTGAAACCTTGCATTTTTAATGTGAAGTGCTGTTTCGCAGTATTTTGATTTTGCAGAATCACTTCTGTACGAATTTGAAACAGCAGAATCTCAAGGAAAATTCATTCTTCGAGAAATAAAAAATCAATATTCTGAATCAAGAATTGGGTAGAATCACATAACTAAAGTATTCACCAGATAGCAGGGCGTTGACGGGGCTGACACGGCAAAGTCTTGTGGCGCCACTGGTGATGCAAATCGTTACCAATAGTTCAGATATCTCCGATCACTGTTACCCCTCATCGTCCAAGATTTCCATGACAAAATTCTGCTAACTTTAGTATAAAAGTTGGCAAGTAACTTTTTCTCTATTTTTTAGCAAAAACAATAACATATTTAATGTTTTCTGTTTTTCCCAAAAAATCCCGGTTGACTACATGCTAAGTATAGTGATACATAGGTTTATAAGTTAGCAAATAATGACGCACTCCAATTTCGACGTATCAAATAATTTTTTCACCCCCCACAAAGTATATTTCAGTTAATAATTATCAAATTGACTAATTTTATCAAAATGGATATTATTCCTTATGGAGAAAAGAAAACCCCACTATAGCCTGGCCGAAATTAAAAGGCTTGTTGGTGTTCCAACAAACCGCCCTTTTACGGCAACAGCTTTGCGTGGTGGCCTCGATCTTGGGTTGTCGGAACCAGAAATGCGGCTGGTAGTGCTTTCTCTTACTCGACGTAATTTTTACAAATCAATGACCACCCATGCTGATCACCGAGAATGGCAGGATGTGTATCACGGCATGACAGAAGATGGGGTAGCAGTTTACATCAAGATTACAGCCTATGCGGATGATCGCCCTTCGGTTATCCAGTTTAAGGCAAAGTGAGGTAGAGCAATGAAATGTCCAGCTTGTGGTAATTCTGAAATGGTTACCAAAATTCAAGATGAAACCCTTACCTACGGCGGACAATCCGTAACATTACATTCGATGAAAGGAGATTTCTGTTCTGCATGTGGTGAAGGAATATGGGACGAGGAGAGTTATCGTCGTTACACAGAAACGCAAGCAGCTCTTATTCGTGCAGTGAAAGGCGACGTTGCCGCCGATATCCGGCGTATCCGAAAAAACTTAAAACTCACGCAAACTGAACTTTCAAAAGTTGTTGGCATAGGTAAAGTGGCATTTTCTCGCTATGAGCGAGGTGAAACAAGGCCACCTAGTCCTTTGGTTAAACTCTTGAAACTGGTGGAAAGACATCCTGACCTTCTTGCAGAAATCCGTTAGAGTTTTCATGTGATGGGTGAAGATAGCCACAATCGGAGCAAAAACCGTGATCAGAAACCCCAACCACCCGAAAAAAAATTCCACCATCCGGGTTGAACCGATCCGCGAGATCCGGAACATTAAATCAATCAAAACGATGTTGGCCAAAAATCCCCGCAACCTTTGCTTTTTTGTCCGGGGGGTCAATACCAATCTTCGGGCCTCTGATTTGCTGCGGCTCACTGCCGGTCAGGTCCGGCATTGCAACGCCGGTGATGAAATCACCTTGAAGGAAAAGAAGACCGGCAAAGATAGGCGGATCACTTTGAACAAATCGGCGGTCAGCGCAATCAAGGAGCTGCTTGCCTCTGCACCCCTGCCGGACAGCTCCCCGCTCTTCCTGAGTCAACGGGGCGAGGTCCTTACCGTCCCTTCCGTAAACCGCCTGGTCAAGTCCTGGTGCAAGGCGGTCAATCTCAAAGGAAATTTTGGCAGTCACACCCTACGCAAAACCTTTGGCTACCATCAGCGGACACAGTTAAATACATCCATACCGGAACTGATGGTTATGTTTAATCACTCAAGTCAAAGACAAACCTTAGATTATCTTTGCATCCAGCCCGACGAGATCCGGGACGCCTATATGAAATTGGAGTTGTAAAAATATCCTACAAAATAGCCAGGTGAAAATGATGTCCCTTAACAATAAGATTATGGCCGGTATAGAGCGAAAAACAGGATTGTCTTCCGCAGAAATCAAAAGAATCTCCCCAGAAAAACTCCGGGAATATCTGACCAAAAGAACAAAAAAAGCCTTCACCATCACCAGCGAATTTCCTAAAATCGGCAGGGGCAGTTCTCTGCGTGACGGGGTTGTCAGTTCTTCCGAGATCAACACAATCACTGATAAAATTTTGGGGATTAAGCCTGAATAAAAATTGAGAGGTGGTTGGCCTTTGAAAGGATAATGGAAAACTCAAGCGACTCAAAACAGCGCTGTTTCATATGTTCAGGAAAAGGCAAGTGCTATGCCCTTGTTCCAAGTAAAATAGAATATTTGTCAATTGTAAAAAACGTGCCTTGTAGGCATTGTGCTGGCACCGGATTTTTAGCTGTCGGAATATGTCGAGACTGTGAAAAGAAAGGTTGGTGGTTTGTTATGAAAGACGGTTGTATTTATTGCAATGGAAAGAATACTGCGGTTTTGGATAAAGAGAATAAATGAAAATTAATCGAAACGAACCGTGTCCGTGTGGCAGCGGGAAAAAATATAAGAAATGCTGCAAAAGCCTTAAGACATTGCTTGGTGTAGATGATTCTAAGCCTCACAATAAAAACATCGGTCTGCAAGAGGAGATATTAGCTGAGCTTCTTGGAGGTTTTGTAGATCATGAATTGACAAAAATGGACCTTTTAAATATAGCTCGTGACGATGAACTCGACACGGCTGAAGCCCATACGCTTTTAGAAGAACTGGATAGAAGTTCAAATAAGTTAGATAAAACATTGGCATTGTATAACGATGAATACGGCCTGCCGGAACTCGTGGAACCCGAGGATGAAGAAGAGGACCGCTACGATGGTTTTGAACCAGAACTATTTTACGATCACCTTGAAACACAGTATGACCAATCCAAAGAAAACGGATTGTTTGAGATATTAAGGGTTCTTGAACTGGATGAGGAACACTCAGACGGAAGACTTGTGGAAGCTGTAAATTATTACAATCAGAACGAAGGCAACATAAAAGAAAACGCTCCGGTCGGTATTTTCAATAAGTATGAACAGCGGATGATTAACAAGGATGGAAATTTCAGGCCCGCTCTTTGGGCGATGATGTTATCCATGAAGTTTTCCGAGGCCATTCAAGAAAAAAAAGCGTACATAAAACATTCCGACAAATATTCCTTTTGACCAATTTGGCCTGCACTCAAACGTGAATCAAAATAGGAAGTTCAATTTGCAATCATTCGGTTGTGCTTCCCGGCCCGGATCTGAACGGCGCTGACCGTATCGAGAATAATTCTGATTGCAAAATGCTTCCTCGGGACCTGGCCCGGGTAAGATATTTGATTGCAGAAAGATTTCTGCAGGACGCAACCAGGGCGAACAAATGATTGCAAAATTCGAGATCTGGAGCTGCCGGCAATCGTGTTTCTGATTGGGGTTGTAAGCCCTAATAGGGGTATTTTCAGAGGAGGAAATAGGAAAAGAGGCAATCTCGCGATTACCCCTCTCTGATGGATCTAAAGTCTTGACCTGGACAGAATCCGAACGTACGTTCAGTATGATACTTTATTACTCTCCGACACTACGGCAACGATTTATTCGTTTTAACACGGTGTGTGTAAGTATCTGTTTTTAAGGGATCGAAAAATTTTGCCGGTTTAGGGCTTACAACACCCATTACGTCAAGCAAGACAAAAGCCCTTTCAGTCAGTAACTAGGTTTAAAAGACGGACTTTATCATGCCGGAGCGGACACCGGTAACAGGCTTAATCTGACTACCTTTCTTGACTTTACGCCATCTCTCTGTTATCGATAGGGTAAAATTTTCCTCGCGAGAATTAAGGTCCAGGCTCTAGGCGTGAACAGATAGTTAATATCGTGCTTTCAAACCATCAGAGGATGATAAAACCAATGAATGACAACCTATCAAGACGGCGTTTTTTAAAGTACAGCTTAGTTACTGCAAGTGCATTCATCGCAACTTCTGTAGTTATAACTATCGACAAGAAAAAAGGTTTTGTCCTTGGCAGGAGTAAATTCAATGTTGGTTTGTCTGAAGCTAATGGCCAATGCGGCGCATCATATGACTGTGCAGGGGGTGGCGGTAAATGCGGCGCATCATATGACTGTGCAGGGGGTGGCGGTAAATGCGGCGCATCATATGACTGTGCAGGACAATAGGTAACAGCAGTGTTCTCTTTAATGTATGCTTAAAGATTATCAGAAGAGATATCGTTTATCCGGAGTTAGCCGTGTGAATAATGATTTCCGTCCGAAGTTACTCGACGAGACGATAATAAAAGAAGAGAATGATAAATTTCTTTTTTTAGTACCGTCAAAGCCAGATTGGGTTGTAACCAATAAAAACGGAGCGGTAGCCCTATCATTATGTAATGGTCTAAACACACTAAATGATATCCAGTCGCTTCTCGTTGGTCACCCCTATCCTAACGAGGCTGTGCAACTTATTGAGACCCTCCAAGATCAAGGTTTCTTTAAACCTCTGAAAAATATTCCAGCCCGCCCTTCAACATCGTTACGCTCTGTGCATCTCAATGTCTCCGGACTTTGCAATCTCCATTGTAATTATTGTTATGCTGAAGAACGACCTAACCACACGGGCCAATCTTTATCTTTGGATGAATATAAGAAACTGATAGATGAGATTACTGGTATTAATAGTAGAATTGAGGTGGCTGTTACTGGTGGGGAGCCACTACTTAATAAGAGTTCATGCGAAATATCGATGTATTCCCGCTCTAAAGGGTTCTATACCCACCTGCTTACAAATGCGACTCTGGTTGATGATAGCAATGTAGACATGATTGCATCATCATTTGATGAGATACGGGTATCTATTGACGGATACTCAGAAGCAACGCACGATTATCATCGTGGCGCAGGTTCCTTTAAAAAAACTACAAAAGCTATCCGTTTACTTGATGCGGCTGGTTCTCAAATTCGGCTTGCTATGACTGTTACGAAGCACAATATTAGCGAGATCGAGTTAATGGCACAGCATTATGGTGGCAGGCTAATATTCCAACCACTTTTTAACGCTGGAAGTGCGAAGGGCAGCAATTTAGCCATCACAGGAGAAGAGTATTTTAACGCATTGAAAAAAGCAAAAGGGGTAGAACTATATGCTCAACTCGGTAAAACGATTACCAATCTTAAAAACAAGGGCGTAACCAAATGTGCTATCGGCGATGCGGAAATCAGCATCTCACACAATGGCGACGTCTATCCTTGCCATATGTTACATCTTCCCGAATTTTATGTGGGAAATATTAGAGATCAACCGATTACTGACATTTACAAGAACTCGCCAATTTTAAACAAGATACGAGAATTAAGTGTTCACACAAGAGAAGACTGCAGAGAGTGTCCGGTGCGTCTCTTATGTTGTGGAAGTTGCAGGGCAAGAGCATTTTATCTGACAGGCAATGTAGATGCTGCCGACAATTTTTGTGAATATGAATTCCTGGCATTTACGGA
>Ga0364873_10180_pt1 | contig 38755 bp, 21 predicted proteins | sample ExccelAu500001D3_2_FD_206928 | JGI IMG/M metagenome (GOLD analysis project Ga0364873, IMG submission 206928) | Enriched cells from Trout Bog Lake Hypolimnion, Wisconsin, USA - BchlTB.Aug07.5000.01.D3 | ecosystem: Environmental > Aquatic > Freshwater > Lake > Hypolimnion/Profundal zone | place... | reverse complement strand
GGTCATAACCAGCTCTTTTGCAATTGCCTCCGGCTTAACATTTGAGTTTAACTGCTCTCTGATCAGAACACGCGCCTTATCAATTTTTTGAACGATTTCTTTATCCTCGAAATGGTTGTCTTTAGCCCGGAAATAGATATATCCCAGTAAGTGAATCACAATTCCTGAGATATACTGCTGATAACCTGCCCGTTCTTCATTTCCTGCCTCCAAAATACGCTGAAAAAGGCTGACGATCTCTTCATTAAAGCCCACCTTTACGACTGGTTTACCTGGTGACAAGTAGTTATTGGCAACCAGGTTTTCAGCAAACTTCCCTTTAAATCCAACCCAGTAACTATCCCAGCCGGTTACTTGTTCCGGTTTGAAACGATGCCACTCACCGGGAAACAGAAAAAAGAGACTCCCCTCTCCAATCACTGTATTTTTATAACTTGATGATTCGAAAGTTCCGGACCCTTTGGTGATGTAGATCATTTGAAACTCTTCGAGTACCCTGCCGCTCTGAAAATTAAAGGTATAGTCCAACGGATGCCCCTGGGTCGGATAAATACTATTTGGTAAAACGGACTGAAATCCTGCAGTTTTTACAATCAGGCTCCAGTTTTCGTCCTGCTCATGAACCGGCAGATATCGGATATTGGAATTTAAAAGATGTTGCATAACATGTGTGAGTATCAAAATTCAAAGATATAAAATCAAAATCAGCTATTTGGTTTTATAATGTATTAATATATTGCACAATGAAATATTTTCATCAAACCATACCTGTTGCCATATAATAAAGATTCGTCTGCCTTTTCTTTCAATAATAAGCTTTTCATTCATAAAAAGATAAAACCAATTCAATATGAGCAAGCTAAAAGTCCTCTGTGTTTTACTCCTTTTCATCATAATGGGGTGTTCCGAAGGGTCTCATGAATATCATGTTGCCATAAACGGAAATGATTCGAATGATGGTTCAGCTTCCAAACCTTTTAAAACGATTTCTGAAGCCGCCCGAAAAGCGAAAGCGGGAGATGTCATTACGGTACATGAAGGGACCTATAGGGAACTGGTAATCCCGGAAAACGGCGGAACCGATGAAACCCACCGGATCGTTTATCAGGCTGCCAAAGGGGAGAAAGTAGCCATTAAAGGTTCTGAAATAATTAAAAACTGGCAACCGGTGAAGGACCGCGTCTGGAAAGTGACTATTCCAAACACCTTCTTTGGTAAATTTAATCCATATCAGGATACAATCTGGGGTGACTGGTTTAATGGCAAAGGGAGAATTCACCATACCGGAGAGGTCTATCTGAACGGAAAATCCTTTTATGAAGTCGAAACCCTGGAAAAGGTAGTCAATCCAAAGCCCCTTCCTGCTGCTGTTGATACCGTCGCCTCAACCTATACCTGGTATACCGAATCGAATAAAGAATCAACCACAATTTGGGCAAATTTTCACGATTCAGATCCAAACAAGGGACTGGTTGAAATCAATGCGCGTCCGGCCTGCTTTTTCCCTGCCAAAACAGGATTAAACTACATCACGGTTCGCGGATTTACAATCAGTCAGGCCGCGACCCAGTGGGCAGCTCCGACTGCCGAACAGATCGGCATGATTGGCCCTCATTGGAGCAAAGGGTGGATAATCGAAAACAATGTGATCAGCGATTCAAAATGTTCAGGGATTTCATTGGGTAAGGAGCGGACAACGGGTCATAATGTGTGGCTTGGAGATATGAAAAAGGACGGTGCTATCCACTACATTGAAGTAATATTCAGAGCCTTAAAAATAGGATGGAGCAAAGAGAACATCGGCTCTCACATTATCCGGAATAATACGATCTGTAATTGCGAACAGACCGGCATCTGCGGAAGCCTGGGAGCTGTTTTCAGTACCATCACCAATAACCACATTTATAACATTCACGAAAAAAGACAGTTCAGCGGGGATGAAATGGCAGGGATCAAAATTCACGGGGCCATTGATGTGCTGATTAAAAGTAACCGGATTCATCATTGCAGCCGGGGACTCTGGATGGACTGGATGGCACAGGGAACACGCATATCCTCCAACCTGATGTACCACAATGATAATGACCTGTTTACAGAAGTTGATCACGGACCGATCCTGATTGACAATAATATAATGCTGGCCAATACACCATATGCCGAGTGTTCGGAGGGGGTGGCTACTGTTCATAACCTGTTCACCGGGAGGATTGCCCACTGGGTCGACGGAGGTCGCTTCACCCCTTACCACCTGCCCCACTCCACCTGGGTAGCTGGATTGATCAACTTCTTCGGAGGCGATCACCGATATTACAATAATATTTTTGCAACTGACAAGCAAGTGATGAAATCTAATGATCCTACCGGATTGTCCAGGTATAACGACAGTAAACTGCCGGTTTGGATTGCCTCAAATATTTACTTTAACGGAGCCTCACCCTATAACCGGGAAGTGGATGCGGTTGAGAATAAAACGTTCGAACCAAATGTCTCTGTTGAAGAAAAAGGGGATGAAGTTTTTTTGCATATCAATGTCGATGACTCATTCAGGAAAGTAAAAACAGTACTGGTGACGTCGGAATTATTGGGAAAGGCCATTGCGCCAAGTGCATCATTCGAAAATCCGGATGGAACCCCTTTAAAAATTGATGTGGATTACTTTGGCAACAAACGATCTGAGACAAACCCTTTTGTAGGACCATTTGAAGGACTGAAAGAAGGAAATCAAGTAATAAAAGTATGGTAAAAGCAAAATCCAAACATGTCAAAAACTATTCTCGTTTTCCTTATCGCCTGCTTGTCTTCCCCAATTTGGTTGACCGGAACGACAGATAAAATCAGTCACACTCCTGGGAAGATCACCGTGGCTGCCTACTACTTTCCCAATTACCATACAAACGATCCCCGGAATATTAAAAATAAGGGGAAGGACTGGTCGGAATGGGAGTTGATCAAAGCGGCAAAACCCCGTTTCCAGGGACACGACCAGCCAAAGGTTCCGCTTTGGGGCTATACCGATGAGAAGGATCCAAAGGTGATGGCTCAAAAAATTGAAGCTGCTGCAAAATATGGGATTGACTGCCTGATTTTCGACTGGTATATGTATCAAGATGGACCGTTTTTAAACAGGTGCCTTGACGAAGGATTTCTCAATGCAAAAAATGCTCATAAAGTCATGTTTGCACTCATGTGGGCAAATCATGACTGGGAAGATATTCACCCATACACTAAAGGTGCACCGCATAAGCTTCTCTATCCTGGAAAGGTTTCAGAAAAACGTTTTGATGAGATCTGCGGTCTGTTAGTATCTCAATATTTTACCAAACCTAATTACTGGAAAATTGACGGGAAAGCTTATTTTTCAATCTATGACATTCAAAAATTCATGGATGGATTCGGCAGCCTGAAGGCAACCCAAAGGGCCATGAAGCGGTTGAATGACAAGGCTGTTGGAGCAGGACTCAAAGGGGTACACTGGAATATCGTTGCCTGGGGCCGGCCCATCCTACCGGTAGAGAAAGTTGCCGCCAATTATCCCGAACTGATCAAGAAATTGGGATTTGATTCGGCAACTTCCTATGTCTGGGTCCATCATGTCGGACTGCCCGACGGGCAAACTGACTTTAACAAAGCAAGAGACCAATACTTTGCTTACTGGGATCAGGCAAAAAATGAATTTAAGGTCCCCTATTATCCAAATGTTTCAATGGGCTGGGATCCGAGTCCCCGCTGTGATCTGAAATCAGAGTGGGGTAATTTTGGCTACCCGTTTACAAACACTATTGGAAACAATTCGCCAGAGAACTTCAAAACGGCCTTGCAAATAACGAAGGATAGAATGCTCGCTGACCCCAAAGGACCCAGGATTATGAATATCAATTCCTGGAATGAGTGGACCGAAGGGAGTTATCTCGAACCCGATACCAATAATAAATTCGGATACCTTGAGGCAATTAAAAGCGTTTTTAAGTAATTAATTATGAGATTAATCCTTTCCTAGCAATTACTGTTCTTTGTGCTGATTGCCAATGAAATACTGAATTGGTTCAAATAATAAAAATACTTTTAAGCAGAAAAATTGACTATATGAAAATTATATTTCTTGCTATTACGCTTTCATTTATCGCCATACCCGGCTACTGTATCAATCCCGGAAATGATAAGTCTTTAAATTCATTAAGAAAAGGGTTTCTGAATCCGCCTGACTCAGCCAGACCGGGCGTATACTGGTATTTCATGGATGGGAATATGTCGAAGGAGGCGATGACAGAAGATTTGGAATCAATGAAGGTTGCGGGTATCGGGAATGTCCTTTTTCTTGAGGTAAATGTCGGTATTCCACGCGGCACTGTCGATTTCCTGAGTGACCAGTGGCAGGAGATGTTTACGCATGGTGTGCGTGAAGCCGAACGGTTGGGAATCACGATCTCGCTGGGTGTGGGACCGGGTTGGTCAGGCAGCGGAGGTCCGTGGGTTTCTGGTCATCAGTCGATGCAACATTTGGTTTCTGCCACCTTCCAGGTTTCGGGAAACGACAACAAACCAATCATACTTCCGAAACCAGCACCAAAACCACCTTATTTCGGAGAAGGAGCTTTTACCCCGGAGCTTAAAAAGCGTTGGAATGACTATTACGAAGATGTTGCGGTCCTGGCATTTCCGACCCCTTTATCTGATTTCAAGATAGCTGATATTGATGAAAAAGCACTTTATTACCGTTCACCCTACACTTCAAAGCCAGGAACGAAACAATTTTTGCCCACCATGTCAAAATATCAGGAGCTTCCTGCTAAATCTGTAATCAGGCAAAATAAACTGATTGATTTAACCAAGTATCTTAAACCAGATGGTACTTTGGACTGGAAAGTTCCCAAAGGAAACTGGACAATCATGCGATTGGGAAGCCGCAACAATGGGGCTGTAACCCGCCCTGCCCCACTGCCAGGACTCGGGTTCGAGGCTGACAAATTTGATACAACTGCCATCAATGCTCACATGGCTAATTTTACAGGAAAACTTTTTAGGAAAATAGGTATACCCGACAAGAATAAACAAGGTGGCCTCAAGATGCTTCATATGGACAGCTGGGAAATGGGTGCCCAAAACTGGACTCCTAAATTTAGAGAGGAATTCACCAAAAGGAGAGGATATGATCCCCTTCCGTTTTATCCTGTCTATGCAGGAATGGTTGTTGAGAGTCTTGAAAAGAGTGAACGCTTTTTATGGGATTTACGTCAGACAGGTCAGGATCTGGTGATCGAGAACCATGCAATGCACCTTAAAAAATATGGTCAAAAATATAATCTTGGTTTTTCCATTGAGCCATACGATATGAATCCAACAGCCGATATGGAACTGGGAGCCGTTGCTGATGTTCCAATGGGGGAATTCTGGAGCAAGGGTTATGGCTTTAATTCCTCTTTTAGTTGTATTCAGGCTGCCTCAATAGGGCATATAAACGGATCACATGTGATTGCTTCAGAGTCATTTACAGCAGAAGAAGATGCCTGGAGACAATATCCTGGCTCAATGAAAAACCAGGGAGATTGGGCTTTTGCTGCAGGAATCAACAAATTAATTTATCATACCTTTCAACATCAGTTCCTTAACGACAGCCTTAAACCAGGGATGACCATGGGACCTTACGGTGTTCACTGGGACCGGAGCCAGACCTGGTGGCCAATGGCAGACGGCTATCACCGCTATGTCACAAGATGCTCATATATTTTGCAGCAGGGGAAAGCAGTCGCAGATATCCTCTATCTAACTCCGGAAGGAGCACCTCATGTGTTTCGGGCACCGGCTTCTGCAATGTGTGGTGATGAGTTTCTTCCGGATCGCAAAAGCTATAATTTTGACGGATGTTCCCCTTCTCAACTGCTCACATCCACCGTAACAGATAACCAGATCATTTTCCCAGGGGGTGCTTCCTATCGGTTATTAGTTCTCCCAAAAACCGAGACGATGACACCGGTTTTACTCAACAAAATCCAATCCATGGTTAGGGCAGGTGCCATAATCATTGGAAATCCGCCACACACCTCCCCAAGCCTGATGAATTATCCCGATTGCGATCAGGAAGTTGCCCTAAAAGCCATGCTGATGTGGGGAAAGTTTGATCCTCCTGTGGAGATCACTGCAATTCCTGTAGGAAAAGGGAAAATCTATTGGGGGGGAATTTTTTCAAATATTAAACTTCCGGAACTCTATCCGGATTATGACGCAACTGCCTCGCTTTTGAAAAAAATGGGAGTTGCACCCGATTTTGAATCCACAGGTTCGATCCGGTATACCCATCGCCATCAGGAACAGGGAGATCTCTATTTTGTCTCCAATAAGACTAACGAACCGGCAGATACCAAATCTCTCTTTCGGGCCGATAGGGGGGATCCGGAATTATGGGATCCGATCACAGGGGAAATCCGTTCCCTTCCAGAATTTAAAAGACTAAAGGATCAAACAGAGATTCCGCTCCATTTTGAACCCTACCAGAGCTTTTTTATCCTTTTTAATAAAAATATAACACCAGGAGCAATAGGTACAACAGAAACAACAGAAACAAAGAATTTTCCCCAACCCTCAGTTTTGTTTGAGGTAAAAGGACCCTGGAGTGTTTCCTTCAACCCGAAATGGGGTGGCCCGAAAAATATCATCTTCGAAAAGCTGGAGGACTGGACCAAAAATTCTATCCCGGGAGTTAAATATTATTCGGGTATTGCAAACTACCATCATACCCTGGATCTCCCATCCAATATGCTGTCCGATAAAAATGCTGATCTGTTTTTGGATCTTGGGGAAGTTGCCAATTTGGCACGGATCAGATTGAACGGTAAGGATTTGGGTGTCGTCTGGACTACTCCTTTCATAGTCAAAATAACAGAAGCTGCTGTTCCTGGAACTAATCAGATAGATATTGAAGTGGCCAATCTCTGGCCAAACAGACTGATTGGTGATGAGCAGTTCCCGGATGACGGGGTTAAAAACAACCAGTGGCCGGAATGGATGCAAAAGAATCAACCCAGAACCTCAGGTCGGTATACTTTCACAACCTTGAAATATTATAAAAAAGAATCTGAACTGCTCAGGTCCGGATTGATTGGTCCGGTACGCCTTTTGAAAAAAGCTAAATAGAACATGAAATTCTGTAATTCTATTAATTATGAATCATAAATTATTAATTGCATTTCCTCTCTCACTTGTTCTCCTGACAAATAATGTGATTGCTCAAACTGGCAATACCACTACGGCAATTTCAAAAGACGATCCGTTAGCCGTAAAACTCACCCGGAATCTGTCAGTAACTGACACTTATGTTTGGCCTAAAGACCCAAAAGTCATTGAAAACCTGAAGAAGTGGCAGGGATACAAATTTGGATTGCTCATCCACATGGGATTGTATTCTGAACTTGGGATTGTCGAATCATGGGCTCTATGCCCCGAAGATTGGATTACCCGCGACGGGTACGATGATTATTATAAATTCTGTAACGACTACAGAAACACAAAAACGAAATTTAATCCGGTTAATTTCGATCCTGAGAAATGGGCCACAATGTTTAAAAAATCAGGGGCGAAGTATATGATTTATTCTTCAAAACATCACGATGGATTTTGTCTTTTTGACAGTAAATACACAGACTTTAAAGTAACCGATAAAGCTTGTCCTTTCTCTGTTAATCCTAAATCCAACGTGCTAAAGGAAGTGCTCAATGCAACCCGAAAAGAAGGATTGGCAACCGGAATCTATTTCTCAAAACCAGACTGGACAACTCCCTACTTTTGGTGGTCATATTATCCGCCTAAAGACAGAAATCCGTCATATGATATAACCAAACATCCTGATCGGTGGAAAAAGTTTGTGGAATACACACAAAACCAGCTCAATGAATTAACAACCGAATACGGCAAAGTGGATATTCTTTGGCTCGATGGGTGCTGGGTTCGGCCGTTGTCAACCATAAATAAGCAGGTTGAAGAATTCTGCAAATATCCTTATGACATGGATATCAATATGAAACTAATTTCTGAAAAAGCCCGTGCAAAACAACCTGGAATGCTGGTTGTTGACCGCTGGGTGCCCGGTGAATTTGAAGACTACCTGACTCCGGAACAAAAAATGCCCGAAAAACCACTGGCTGTTCCATGGGAAAGCTGCATCACGATGGGTGGAGCATGGGGCTGGGTCAAAAATGACAACTATAAATCGTCAAAAGAGCTTGTTCAGTTGCTGGTCAATATTGTTGCCAAGGGAGGGAACTTACTGCTTGGAGTAGGTCCAAACGGGAAAGGGGATTTCGAACCTAAAGTAAATGAGAATCTTACCCTGCTTGGTAATTGGCTGCAGGTAAATGGAGAGGCCATTTACGACACAAATCCGGCTGAACCTTTTCTGGATGGAAAGGTGGCCTACACAAAAAAAGGAAGTGACACTATTTATGCGATTTATTTGCCATCCGGAGAAGAGACCGAATTGCCCGCTGAGATTAAAATAAACACACAATTCACAGGCAGACTTAAAGTTACACTTCTTGCATCTAATCAGAGATTAAGCTACAAACCTGCTGACCATGGAATTAAAATAACAATACCTCAGAATTCCAGGGCAAAACTGGCAAAACAAGAGGCTGTTGTAATTAAGATATCCAGGTAGTTGATTTTGATAATTTAAAATATGATGACTTATCGAAATTCAATATTATTTATTTGTTTACTATCCTTTGTTTTAAGTGGAGTCAGGCTCTTCGGAAAAGAAACTGATTTATTAAAGAATTCATTTGTTGCACCTCCCGATTCTGCCAAACCCAGAGTCTATTGGTGGTGGCTCTTCAATCGCGTGGATAAGGAAGGAATCACACGTGACCTCGAGCAGTTCAGGGCAAAAGGGATCAGCGGGGTCAACCTGATCTGTACTGGCGGCTATGCCGGCAAGACTCCGCTCCCGGGTGTTGAATTCCTGGGACCTGAATGGCGCGAACTCTTTCGGCATGCCGTCAGGGAAGCCGCAAGGCTAAAGATCGAGATCGGCTTTAATCTGGCAGGTGGCTGGACGATGATGGGTCCATGGGTGACTCCCGATAACGCAATGAAGAAAGTGGTGCAAACTGAACTGAAAATTTCAGGACCGGCCACATATTCGGAAAAACTGGCACAACCCGAAACGGTTGACGGGTATTACCATGATATTTGGATTCAGGCTTTCAGGGTAAACGGAACAAACAAACTAATTGATAATAAGTCGATTATTGATCTCACTGACAAACTAAAACCAAATGGAGAATTTCATTGGGAGGTCCCGGAAGGAAAATGGGTGATCCTGCGCTCGGGATATACCTTAACCGGGCATCCCTGGAGTAAATGGCATGCCTATCCTGAAGGGGATACCTTCAAAGGTGGCGAAGGTTATGAGATTGACTACCTGAATACAGTTTCACTGGAAGATCATTTTAATCATCTGGGCAAGCTGGTTATCGAAGAGGCTAAAAAAGCAGGTGGAAAACTGGCCTATTTATGGTCTGACAGCTGGGAATGTGGCAAGCTCACCTGGACACAGGATTTTGCCAAACAGTTCCAAAGATTCCGGGGTTATGACCTTAAACCATTCATGCCTGTTCTGGCAGGATATACAATCACCGATTCATTGGTCTCCAACCGGTTCCGGGAAGATTTTGACCGCACCATTCAGGATTGTATTGCAGAGAATTTCTATAGTCAGTTCAATAAATTGTGTCATAAATATGGGATGAAGGTTGGCAATGAGGCGGGCGGGCCAAATGATATTCCACCCCAGGATGTTTTGAAAAATCTGGGACGGTGCGATATCCCTGCCGGTGAATTCTGGGTCAATGGCCATTATAAGGCTGCCGGGGGGTATAATTCCGACCGGCATCTGCGTCTCAATCTGAAACAAACAGCCACTGCCGCTCACGTCTACGGCAAGAGGCAGGCGATGGCTGAGTCATTTACACAGCAGGAACAGGATCGTACCCATTGGTCACTGGGGCCGTCAGATTTAAAACCCTACGCGAATGATGCATTCTGCGAAGGGATAAACCGGATTATGCTTCACCAGGCAACCTGCCAGCCCCCGTCGGACGGAAAACCGGGATACGAATTTTGTGCAGGCCAGCATTTTACGCCAAACATCACGTGGTGGGAACAGTCCCCGGCATTCTTTAGTTACCTGTCACGCTGTCAGTATATGCTGCAGCAGGGATTATTTGTTGGAGATGTCTGTTTCTACCTGGGAGAACGACCTCCAACTCTCGTACCGCCAAAATATACGATTCCCTCTCTGGGACTTGGTTATGATTGCGATTATTGCAATGCTGAAGTTTTACTCACCCGAATGTCGGTCAAAAATGGGCGGATCGTATTACCGGATGGAATGAGTTATCGGCTGTTGGTACTTCAAAATTGCACTTCCGAATCCCCGGAAATTTGCAGGCAGGTTAGCCGGTACCAAAAACTAACTGTTTCTCCCGTCCCTTCCAAAGCAATGTCATTGGAGGTTGTCTCTAAAATTCGGGAGCTGGTGCTCAATGGTGCCACCGTCGTCGGCCCTCCACCTGAATATTCTGCCGGATTAAAAAACTACCCCCAATCCGATGAGCAGGTGCGTAAAATTGTTTCCGAACTTTGGGGTAACCTGGACGGAAAGAATCTTACCATGCGCCGCCTGGGCAAAGGACGCGTGATCTGGGGCAAAACCCCCCGCGAAATCCTTTCGGAAGACGGGGTGTTGCCGGATTTTTCCTTTGAAGGGCAAACCCTGCAACCCGAAAAATTCGACTACATTCATAGGACTGTTAGGGATACTGAAATTTACTTTATTGCAAATCGGACTAACCAGCCTGAAACCACCGATTTCACATTTCGAGTGAACGGAAAACAACCCGAAATCTGGGATCCGGTTACAGGTCAGACTCGCCAGTTAAATGATTTCCGGCCAACTAATGGTGGCACGACTTTGCCGTTGGAACTAGACCGGTTTAGTTCCTATTTTATTGTGTTCCGTAACCCTGTATTAATTGATGACACCAATAAATCCGGGCAGAATTTCGCAACCTTTCAGCAACTGGCAGAACTGGGTAACTCGTGGCAGGTCACCTTCGATTCCAATTGCGGTGGCCCCGGCGAAGTGGAATTTCCCAATCTTGCAAATTGGATCAACCGGCCTGAAGATGGAATCAAATATTACTCTGGAAAAGCAACTTACCGAAAAACATTTGATCTGATTCACCAGACTAATCCTGCGATAAAACCAGGAGAGCAGGGTGAGCGACTATTCCTCGATCTCGGCAATGTGAAAAATGTAGCTGAAGTGCGGTTAAATGGTAAAAATCTCGGGATTCTTTGGTGCGATCCGTTTCGGGTAGAAATTACAAAGGCAATTAAAGCCAAAGTCAACATGCTGGAGATCGATGTGATCAATCTCTGGGCAAATCGCGTTGTCGGTGATCTCAACCTGCCCAAAGAAAAACGGTTCACCAAAACGCATGACTCCTTTCGATTCGATATGCTTCAATCAACTACACCACTTCTCGATTCGGGGTTGCTTGGACCAGTGCGAATATTAAGAGTTATCACTGGAACTAATTAGTTATGAATATTTTAAAGATGACTAAAAATGAGAGAAGACATTTTAAACCATATTGACAATCCGAAGCAACTTGAAAAATTGTATCGGGACAATAAGTTGGCTTTTAAATCAGCTTTCAATTTACTTTACCCCGAACTTACCGACCGTAAACTTGCAGACTATTGGGATGCGAGATTGAATTACGAAAATTTGGGAATCTACTGGGGCAGCAAGAATGAATTGACCTTTGTAATTATTGTTTCTTTGATAGCGGGAGTTATTGCAAAAATTCCTGTTTTATTTAATATTAATAAAGAATTCTTTTATCAGAGAAATTTGGGGTTTATCATTTTCCCAATATTGACGGCATACTTTATTTGGAGAAAGAGTCTTTCAATAAATAAAACTGTCATTGCCGGAGTTACATTTTTGATTGCTGTAATTTTCATAAATCTTTTGCCTGCAGATAATAAAAGCGACACCTTGATTTTATCTTGTATTCACTTGCCAATTTTATTGTGGGCGGTTTTAGGGTTTGCATATATTGGAGATAACATAAAGAACTCCCAAAATAGACTCGACTTCCTAAGATACAATGGAGATTTAATAATAATGACCGGGCTCCTCGGGATTGCAGGAGGTATTCTGAGTGGAATCACAATTGGCCTTTTTTCTGTAATTGGTTTTAAAATTGAGGATTTTTATTTTCAGTATATTGGTATATTCGGAGTTGCCGCATTGCCAATAGTGGCAACTTATATAATACAAACAAATCCTCAATTGGTTAATAAGGTTTCACCAGTTATTGCAAAAATATTTAGCCCCTTAGTTTTGATTATGCTCGTTGTTTATTTGGCAGCGATTTTGTTTGCCGGAAAGAACCCATACAAGGACAGAAATTTTTTAATGGTATTTAATGGTCTGTTGGTCGGCGTCATGGCAATTATTTTATTTTCAGTTGCAGAAACATCTAAGAAAAACGAATACCGGACAGGTAGTTTTATTCTATTTGGTTTATCAGTAGTAACCGCTATTGTAAACGGAATTGCCCTTTCTGCAATTTTATTTAGAATTTCAGAGTGGGGAATTACTCCAAATCGACTTGCGATTTTAGGAGTGAATATACTTATGCTGACAAATCTGTTAATCGTGACTTTCAAACTCTTTAAAAATGTTTCGAAAAAAGCAGATATAAGTGAAGTTGAAAATTCTATATCAATGTTTCTTCCTATTTATATTTTATGGATAATTATTGTGATTTTTATTTTCCCCTTAATAAATAACTTTAAATGACGATAAAAAATAATAATTATGCAAACTAAAATAGGATTATTTGGAATTGGGCTGGATACCTACTGGCCGCAATTCGACGGGTTGCTTGACAAACTGAAAAAATATCAGGAACAAATAAAAACCAGGATTACCGGATTTGGCGTTGAGGTGATTGATGCCGGAATGGTTGATAACCCGGTAAAAGCGAGGGAGGCAGCTGACTTTTTGAAAAGTTGCGATGTAGAAATTGTATTTCTGTATGTCTCTACCTATGCCCTCTCATCGACGGTCTTGCCTGTGGCGCAACGGTTGAAAATTCCAGTGGTTATTCTGAACTTACAACCTGTAGCAGAACTCGATTATGAAGCCTTCAACAAACTTGGCGATCGCGGTAAAATGACCGGCATCTGGCTCGAACATTGCCAGGCATGTTCTATTCCTGAGATAGCCAGCGTATTTAACCGCTCCGGGATTCAGTACGATATCATCACGGGATACCTGAAGGATGAAGAGGCTTGGCAGGAGATCAAAAATTGGATAGAAGCGGCACGTGTTTCCATTTCCATACGAAATAACAGGTTAGGCGTTTTGGGACATTATTATGGTGGCATGCTTGATGTATATACTGATCTGACCAGGCAAACTACAGTATTTGGAACTCATATCGAATTGCTCGAAATGTGTGAACTGAAAAAATACCGAGATGAAACCACTACTTCAGAGGTTCTGGCTAAAATTGCCGAATTTAATGCCGCTTTTGAGGTAGACCCGGAATGTGACGACTCTGAAATAGTGCGAGCGGCAAAAACCTCAATAGCATTGGATAAGCTTGTTGACAAGCACAATCTAGGTTCAATGGCTTACTATTATGAAGGGGAATCGGGAAATGATTATGAAAATATTGTGACTTCTGTGATTGCCGGCAATACCTTGCTGACAGGAAAGAATATCCCTATTGCGGGTGAGTGCGAGGTTAAAAACGCCCAGGCCATGAAAATCATGGCAGAATTCGGAGCAGGCGGTTCATTTTCAGAATTTTACCTGATGGATTTTAAGGATGATGTGGTAATGCTTGGCCACGATGGCCCGGCTCATTTTGCGATTGCAGAAGGTCAGGTAAAACTGGTTCCGCTACCTATTTATCATGGGAAACCAGGGAAAGGCTTGTCTATCCAAATGTCTGTAAAACATGGACCTGTAACTTTATTATCCGTTGTCGAAGGAAAGGATGGATTGTTTTTGCTGGTTGCAGAAGGTGATTCTGTTCACGGACCTATTCTCGAAATCGGGAATACCAACAGCCGGTACCGTTTTTCAACTGGAGCAAAAAAATTCATGAATGACTGGTCAAAACAAGGACCAGCTCATCACTGTGCCATAGGTGTTGGTCATATCGCTGGGAAGATCCAAAAACTAGGCCTGATACTTGGCATAAATGTTGTACAAATCTGCTAACTGAAAATATGATGGGTCCATCTCATTTTTAATATTTCATTTTGAAATTATAATATCTTTACCCGAACAATACCAACCATGGACATAAAAACTGTTTAATCAGAGATAACATGAAAAAGTTTGATTTAATCAGGTCAACAGGACTAATTCTATTGATAATAGTTGCCTTCGGATGTAAAAAGAAACCTGTATCAGAAAGGATTCAGTCCTATACTGAGTTTAGAGATCAATTTGCCGATCCTCCTTCAGATTACCGCACTGCTCCACTCTGGGATTGGAACGATAAAATTTCTGAAGAAGGGATTGATTTTCATATGAAAAAATTCAAAGAGGGGGGATTAGGTGGTGTGTTTATCCATCCCAGACCAGGATTAATTACCGAATATATCTCAGAGGACTGGAACCATCTTTTTGATTACACGGTCCGAAAAGGGAAAGAGTTGGGGATGAAAGTCTGGATTTACGACGAAGATTCCTATCCCAGTGGTTTTGCAGGCGGGCATGTGCCTGCACAGATGCCAGAATCTTATAATCGTGGTACTGGTTTGGGATGTGAAAGACAGGAGGTGTTTAAACCGGATACCGCCAAATATGACATTATCTTAAAATTGGTAAACAAACAATTCGTTGATATCACTTCTCAGAAAGAAGCTTATACCGGCACAAAGGGGGTATTTTATCTCTTTTATAAAACCTACGGTTCTAAATCATACTGGTATGGGAATTTTCCGTATGTAGATTTGATTCAAAAAGGGGTGACTCAAAAATTCATTGAAATTACCATGAAGGGTTACGAAAAATACGACAAGGATGAATTCGGAAAAACTTTAATGGGAATATTCTCTGATGAGCCAAATCTGGAGGCTGCCATGGGACCCAAGACCGCCCTGCGATGGACTTCTGACCTGTTCCCTGAATTTGAAAAAAGGTGGGGATATGATCTGAAAATCAATCTGCCTTCGATTGTTGATCAGATTGGGAACTGGCGGAAGGTGCGGCACGATTATTACGAATTACTCTGTGAAATGTTTGCTGATCGCTGGACCCATACCTATAGCAAATATTGTGAAGCAAACGGACTAAAATTGACCGGACACTATTGGGAACATGGCTGGCCTATGCCTACCGACGGCTTTGACGAAGCTTCCTGTTACCTGTTTCAACAACAACCAGGAGTAGATATGCTTGGAAATGAATACACTCCCAAAGGACTTGGCGGTCAGTTTGGCAACACACGGGCAATTCGCGAATTGCAAAGCACCGCAAATCAGGCAGGACACCAACGAACATTAAGCGAAACATACGGAGGAGCTGGCTGGGAGATTCCATTCGCAAATCTCAAGAAACTTGTTGACTGGGAAGTTGTTCTGGGAGTAAATTTTGTCAATCAGCATTTAGCGTATTACACCCTAAAAGGGGTCCGGAAATTTGATTATCCTCCATCCTTTACCTACCACGAACCCTGGTGGGAAAACTACAAAGTAATGGGCGATTATATCGGACGGATTTCAATGGCTACCGCATCAGGAGAACAAATTAATAAATCTTTGGTACTTCAGCCTAATACAACTTCATGGATGTATTTCTCCCGAAAGGATAAGAATCTTATGCCCGATTCAATTAAGAAAAGCTTCAAGTCATTTGTGTATGAGCTGGAACGTAACCATTATGAATATGACCTGGGCTCCGAAAATGTGATCAAATCAATCGGTTCGGTAAAAAATGGCAAATTTATCGTCGGGAAACGCACCTATGAGCTGGTAGTGATTCCTGAATCCATGCAAAATATTGATAAAGAAACTTATACCATGCTTAAAGAATATTTGTCGCAGGGGGGGAAAGTGCTATCTTTTGCCAAGGAGATCCCCTACCTCGATGGCAATGAGTCTCTTGATTTAAATGATTTAAAGAAAACCTACTCCGGTCAATGGACCTTGGCCCAAAAAACAGATGAACAAGCAGTGAAGAGTCTGTTTTCATTACCAGATTTCTCGCTACAGGAGTCAATCCCGGTAAAGGGGGAACTCTATTATCAACGCCGGATTATGTCGGACGGACAACTTCTGTTTCTGGTCAACTCCGATACCGTTCAAACTGCCATTGCAAAAATAAATGCTAAAGGGAGAAGTCTGATTAAAATGGATTTAATCACCGGAGAATGTTTTAAAGTACCGGCCAGAGCCGGAAGAGGTCAGCTCTCTTTTGAAATTTCACTGCCTCCAATTGGAAGTGCGCTTTACTTTTTATCAAATAACCGCCTAAGCGGAACTCTTTTACCAGCTCCGGGTAACGATGAACAACCGGTTACTGGTTCAGAAATCAAAGTTCACCCCGAGAGTGAAAATGTGTTGGTCCTTGATTATCTCGACCTGAAGACCACAAAACTTGATCTAAAGGAAACCTATTTTATGAAAGCGTTACACCAATTGTTCGACAGTAACGGATTTGCCATGGGAGACCCCTGGCAGCATAAAATTCAATATAAACAGGAATATGTTGCTCTCGATACCTTCAAAACCAATTCCGGTTTTGAGGTGAATTACCATTTTTCAATTGGAGAAAATGCAGATGCTCAAACGATGAGTAAACTTTCAGCCGTAGTCGAAAGGCCCGAACTTTGGGATGTCCTGGTTAATGGAGAAAAGGTTGAAAAGAGTGATGAATGGTGGATTGACCGTGAGTTCTTCAAATTCCCCATCGGTGAAAAAGTCAGAAAAGGCTCAAACGTGCTGACGTTACGAGCCCCCAAAATGTCGGTCTATGCCGAGTTGATGCCGGCTTATATTGTGGGAGATTTTGTGCTGAATCCTCACAAACAAGGGTTTGAAATTTCGTCGGGAACCATATCCGGACTAGGCTCTTGGAAATCAATGGGATATCCATTTTATGCCCAGAAAGTTTCCTATACCGAAAACTTTAACGCGACAAAGAACAGAGAGCAAATCAAGGTTAGACTGAACAAATGGAACGGTGTTTTAACCGAGATTTATGTCAATGACAAGAAAGCCGGAATCATTGCTTATCCTCCATATGAATTAAATATCAGCAAATTTATCGATAATGGAAAAAATGAGATTTCGGTAAATGTGATCGGTAGCTTAAAAAATACCTTCGGCTATTTCTATAAGGACAACCACCGATGGATTAATGGTCCTGGAGATTGGGATACAGCCCCGGAAAATATTCCGGGGATAGGACAATATTTTCTGATGGATTATGGATTGACTCAACCTTTCAGTCTGATCCGCATGGATTAATCATCTCTCAATTACAATTTAATACACTAATAATCATCACTATGCATCAAATTAAAATGAATTTAGCGCAAGCCGGTACACGGCTTTCTGTTGGAAGGACCATGACCCTTCTTGCTTTTATCTTCTTGAGCCTTCAACCCTCTTTTGCAGCAACCGGAAAGCAAAGCTCCAAAATCGGAGGTGTTCAAATAGGCACAATTACCTACAGCTATCGAAGCATGCCGGATCAAACGATTACTGCGATACTCAATTATGCCGTTCAATCAGGATTAAGCTCAGTTGAACTGATGGGTGGCGCAGTTGAAGAATATGCAGGTATTCCACAGGTTAAAGACCCTGAAGTGATCAAGAAGTGGCGTTCAACTGTTTCAATGGCTAAATTTAAGGAGATTCGTAAGATGTTCAATGACAAAGGGGTAAAGATTAATATTCTAAAACTTGGAGACAAAGGTTGGTCTGATCCGGAAATTGATTATGCATTTAATGCAGCCAAAACGTTAGGTGCTATTGGAATTACAATGGAGATTTCAGAAGACGCTGCAAAACGAATGGAACCATTTGCAGAAAAACACAATCTTTTTGCCATTTTCCACAATCATGGTCAACCAGGAGATCCTAATTTCAGTTTTGATAAAATACTTGCTCTTGGATCTCACCTAAGGCTAAATCTTGACTGTGGTCACTATTTTGGTGCGACCGGACAAGATCCTACAAGCATTATTGAACGTTTACATAATCGTATCGTTAGCCTCCATATCAAAGATAAAACCAGTCCAAAGGCTTCGGACCCAAACAAAAACCAGGTATGGGGACAGGGGGAAACACCCGTTGGAAAAATCCTCCGGTTAGTCCAAAAAAAGAAATACCCGATTGAATGCGATATCGAACTAGAATACACAGTTCCTGAGGGTTCAGATGCAGTAAAAGAAGTGGCCAAATGTCTTGAGTATTGCCGGACCGCACTTACCCATAAAAAGTAGTAAGGATGTCATAATCGCTACTGGCTATTAGCTTCTTGCAGCTGGCAGTTCACGGCAAAGAGGATAATACATTTTTCATAGTTTAAGATATGCCAATGATGAGAGACATAAAGAGATATTTTGCACTTTGAACGCGGCTGCATAATAATTTAATATTTTAATTATTTGATATCCAATTCTATTACTTCAAACCCGCTGGGTTTGAAGTAATAGAATTGGACAAGGAGAGGTGATAAAAGTTAATAAAGCAAACCAATAAGGGTATCAATTAGATCGGCGATGAACCAATAACACAAATTAAATTATTGATAATGTTTATTTTAGTTAAAATCGGAAATTACTGCTGCAAGATTCTTACCGGCCGGGTAATTTATTTTTCCACAATCTTTGTGTTTGCTTTTATAACCCCGAATATCTCGGATGCAACGGAATATAGCGGGATTGTCATTCAGCATACTGCAAATGCAGGAAAAGTAGAGCTGAATATTACAAATCTATTGGCAGACAGGCTAAAAGAGGCTGGGATTACGGATATCCGGGTGGTTTCCGACAAAATTGAGACCAAAATAAATAAAAATGTGCTGCTGATTATTTTAGGAATGCCCAAAAACGATGAAGGAATAAGTTCGTGGTTAAAGAAAGAGCACATTCCTCCTTTATCAGATTTAGAACCCGGACCGGAAGGTTTTTTACTTAAAAAACAGGACAATAAGGATGTAATTGTAGCTGCTGGCATCGACGAACGCGGATGTCTCTATGCTGTCGGGGAATTTCTCCGTCAAGCTACCATCCGAAATGGGATACTTAAATTCCCCGATAATATTGAAGTTCGGACAGCCCCTGCTTTTGAAATCCGTGGGACTCAGGTACAGCAAAGCAATATTGCAAAGGAACTGGGGAAAGCCCGTCCCTGGGGCGACAAAGAGCTTCACCGGGTTATTCTCGACTATGCACTCGCCGGTGCAAATATCTTCTCAACCGGTTATGGTCCTACTTTCGATTTCATTAAATCGTATGGATTGATGACACAGGGTGAATTTGGACCAAATACGGCCGCTGGAGATGTTCCTAAAGACTGGGAGGGAAAGGAATCAATTGGCAGACCAGGATATGTCTGTCTTTCAGTCCCCGCTGCAAAAGAGTATATGCTGAATTTGTGTGAGAACTATTTCAAGGACCGCCCAGCCTTCGACCTGGTTAAATTCTGGGGTGGCGATGGTGGTGGATGTGAGTGCGATAAGTGCAAACCTTATGGACTTACTTTTATTAAAACAGTGGAACAGATGGCTGAGATTGTCCACAAATACCACCCTGAAACCAGAGTCTATTTCACCAACCAAAAATTCGACAACAACGATGACAATGCCATTTTTAAATACCTGCAGGAAAAACCACGTGACTGGCTCTGGGCATGGGGATATGGACCAGGTTCAGATGCCACATCCTGGCAGCCTGGACACCGGCAAACCCATCGAATGGATCTCTTCCGTTATCCGGGATATGGCCCGTACAGCCTATATCCAAAAGAGATCCTTCATCAGTTGCCACCTCAACAAAAGCTTCTCTATTACAACGAAATAACACACTGGAAATATGCCCAGCACGCGTTTGTTCAAATGTATCCAAGGCCCGACAGGGACGGAAATCAGCCGCCTCACTGGAGCCATGAAATATATGAAAGGCGTCCTGATCAATTTCTGACCATGGTTTATAACCGGCTCTCATTTTACGCCTGTCCCCAGAATTATTACCGGGTATTTAATGACCTGATGCCTTACGGAGTGGGCGACATTACTCATTCTAGTGGCCACCATGACCACTTTAACCAATGGATGTGGGCAAGACTATTGTGGGCACCCCGAACAACCCTCGAAGCAGTCATAAACGACTATTGCAATTCCTGGTTTGGAACCGAAGCTGCGCCATTGATGGCAAAGGCTCTGCTAATCCTGGAACAGAATATTGAGGAAAAACCTGGTACACTACTGCCTGAAAAAACGGGGATAAAACGGTATTACGACCTCGTCAAACAAGCCGGAAAACTAATCCCTAAAGAAATTCTTGTCCAGGACTGGTGCTGGCGTATGTATATGCAAAAAGGGGTATTAGACAGATATACGCAACTCAATGTCGGGCAGCAAATTCAGCTGCAGTCCAGGATTGAGAAGTTAATCTCAGAAGCACTTAAAAGTGGGGATTCAAAAAAAGCGATATTAGATGCACTTAACTGGTTTGACCTGAAAGAAACAAATGAGATGATTGCCTTAAGAGAAGAAGCCACTGCGTTGGGTGAAGAAAGCAATACATTATTTGGGGAAAGAAATGACGGCCTTTACAACTTAAAACACGATTTCATTGGTCTGGGATGGCTGAAGCGGCAACTTGAAAGGGCAAAAATAGCCGATACCAAGAAAAGAGACGAACTCCTAACAATGATTGTGGATTATGAAAACCCGGGAGAGGGTGGATTTTACGACAACCTTGGAACGTATAATATTGCGCCACATGTTGTTATAGGATATCCTTACGATCATGGTCAACCCTATGTCTCACAAATGCTTTCAGAAGGGAACCGCCCATCACAACGTTCGATGCATTACACTCAAAATGAAGATCAGGGGTTAACACTTCATTACAGTGGGCTGGATAAAAAAACATCCTATAAAATAAGATTTACCTTGGTCCGCCCATGGTATCAGGAACGTTATGCCATGCGGATGAACCAGAAAACCGAGAGCATCTACGCAAATAACATTCTGTTAGCCAAGGATGTCGAATTACCCCTGCAGATGTCTGACTTTTTTACCTATGACATTCCTGCGCAGGCAACAGCAGACGGAGAACTGACTATCAGGCTGGAGCGAGCAGCTGATGTTGGGCGTGGCGACCGCGTAAGCGTTGAACAATGGAGAAACTCCGGAGGCTGGGGAACCATTGCTTCGGAAGTATGGCTGATAAAAAAACATTAAATTGTTGAAGTTCTATAACTTGCATAAAATAAAACCGAGAAAATAATGTTCTCTATTCCAGGGGCCTACCCAAGATATGTTAATAATTTTTTGAATAAAAAGTATCCCCGAAACTTCATCCTAAATAAACCATATATCGGAATATTGATATTTTTTATTTTTTGCTTTGGATTTGTCACCTTGTACAATCCGCTTAAAATGCACGAATCAAGATTCCTGGATTATGAAGCCACAATGGCCGTTTATATGAGCGGTTCCTCGTTCTTTATTTTTTGCCTGATTAAATTGTTGCGTGCCAACCGCTATTTCTCCATTGAGCAGGAATGGACCATTTTAAAAGAGATCCTGGCCATTGTAATTATCCTTTTGGGAATGGGTATTTTCATTTTTCTCATTGGCTTTTTTCTGGAAGTTCATGGGGACCGATGGAACCTGATTACCTTTTGGGATTCGTTTAAACATGCATTCCTGATTGGAATTTTCCCCCTTGGATTTTTTACGGCAACCAATTATCGTTACCTTTTTGCCTCCGAATCTGTACAAAGTTATAATCAGGCTTCCGGTTCATTTAAACCCGAGCAACCTGAACAACTGGTCCAGATAGGTTCCAGACTAAAAAAAGAAGAACTCAGCTTTTATCCGAGCCAGTTTGTTTTTGCAGAATCTGAGGGGAATTACGTAGTTTTTCATCTGAATTCCGATGATAAGATCCGAAAAGTAGTGATCCGCAATTCCATCGCCCAAATAGAACAACAGCTTTCTCCGGTCCCTTTTATAATGAGAACTCATAGGGCCTATATCGTAAACGTAAAGAAAGTCAGATCCAGGAATGGCAATACCCTGGGATATCACCTGAAACTCTTTGGCTCCGATGCCGAAATACCCGTTTCCAGGCAAAATACCCAGGCATTCAATCAACTTTTAAAACAGTTTAGGTAATCCACTCATCACAAAAAATTACCCTTCATACCAGTTTTTCAAGCTTTAGTCCGGACAAGCTTTCAACCCGGAACAAATCCCTACTATATATCCCATAATATTGTAATACAGACAGATAAGGTATTACTTTGCGTTATCAATTTTAAAATTCACGCAATGAAAAAAATTATCTGTCTTTTTTGGCAACGGATTGCTGGCATAGAAATAATGTTTTTAGCAATTGCGATAATCAGTATTTCCGGAATTCCAGACCCGAAAAAACAATCCATTACAGGAAAACTGATCGACCTGAAAAGCAACCTGACGCTTCCTTACGCCAGTGTCTCTTTAATCAAACCATCCGACTCTACCCTGGTAACAGCCGCGATGAGCGATACCGGCGGTGTTTTTAATCTGAATGCCGTTCCACGGGGTGATTATAACCTTGTTGTTTCACTTATCGGTTATCAAAAGGTCTCCAAAAGCATTGCCGTGTCTGACCAGCAGGGGACCTTTGCCGGGGTAATCTATTTACAGGATCAGGTTTTCAATCTCAATGAAACCAAGATCATTGGTGACCGGTTAAAAGGGAAATCAGAAAACGGTAAAGCGATCTTCTTTGTAACTAAAAAGATGGTTGATGTTTCAAATAACGGGACCGATATTTTGAAACTCATTCCCGGCATCCAGCTGGATATTATGCAGAATATTTCGGTTCAGGGCAGTCAAAACATCCTGATTTTAGTGGATGGGAAGGAGCGTGACAAAAGTTTTATTAGTCAGCTAATGCCGAAACAGATAGAGAAAATCGAAGTCTTTAGCGCACCACCGTCAAATTATGATGGTAACGCAACTGCGGCAATCAACATTATATTAAAAAAAGACCGGGATTCCGGCTTTTCCGGACAGATTAACGCGGAGATACCTACTTCAGCTTCAGAGGTATATATCTTCCCTACTTACAGTTTTAATTACGGATTTAAAAAAATGAATTTCTACACTTCCTACAACGTTGAAATAGCTTATTTCGATGTTCATGAAAGAAGTTTCCGAACGATTTTAAGCGGCCAGGCAGGGAACACTGTTACCTCGGATCAGTTTGTCAGGCAAAGGGATTGGTCTCACCGGTTTCATTACGGATTTGATTATTTTTTGAGTCCGCATGACCAATTTAATTTTTACGCTTTCTATAATCCTTACTCAAACGAACACAATGGAAATGCAGCGGCTCAATTTAGTGGCAGCACCAACAATAACTGGGAAGCGACTAAGGTAGAGTCGGACAAAAACACGAGTACTTTTTATTCAATATATTACAAACACCTCCTTGATAAGGCAGGTCAGGAATTGACAATTGACCTGAGCAATTATTACCTGAAGGCTGAAAACAAAACCAACTTTATTTTTAATGGGCCCGGAAACAGACCAGATACCCTTTTTAACGCCACAAAACCAAACCTGAATGCGACCAGTATAAAAATTGATTTCACACTACCTATATCCGACAAATTGAACTTCAGTAGTGGGGTAAAAGGAAAATTTCAGAAATTGCTGGACAAAAATTCAACCGATTTTGTCTATCATGAAAATATAGTTGCCGCTTACGGGAAGGTCACATTTAAAACCTCCAAATATGACTGGAATGCAGGCTTGCGCATTGAAAAATCGGTATCGACCCTTAAAAACAGTTTCACAAATCCGGCGGTGTCATTTCTTCCTTATGCGTTGTTCAGATATAGTCTTGCACCCGGACGGTTTATAAACATCTCTTACAACCGCTCGATCAGCCGGCCTATGATTTTTCAGTTAAATCCGTATACTTCAATTAGCGATCCATATTCTGTAAGTAAAGGGAATCCGTTTCTTAACCCTGAATTCAGGAACAGCCTCTCCGTTGAACATTCAATCCAATTCGGCAGTAATTATATCGCCACGAGGTTGTTCTATAATAAATCAACCGATGTTATTAATAATCTGACATTTATAAATGACTCCAACGCTTTTGTGACCCAATGGCAGAATCTTGGGGCGATTCATCAGTACGGTGTGCAATTCCTGGGATCCTTAAAACTAGGCATCGCTACCTTAAATCCCTATCTGCGCTTGTTTGACACCTACACAGTCAGCAACCAGTTTGCGAAACAAAATGGGGTGAATAACCGGCTTAACCACGATTTTGAATCAGGTCTATCCGCTATTTTTTCTTTAAAGAAGGAGCTGTCGTTAACTTTTGTTTTCCAATACGCCACACCGAAAAACAATGTTCAGGGCAATTCCTATAGTGATGCGCTCTATTTTCTGTCCATTGAGAAAACCTTCAAACAAAGATTAAAAATCGGGATCGTAAGTATAATTCCTTTCACCAAATCGTTTATCTACCAGGGATCCGACATCAACTCAACGAACCTTTCGATGCATAACCAGGGAAATATTAAAATGTCAGTTTTCCCTCTAAGCTTTAAACTAAGTTATCAGTTTAATTGGGGCAAAAGCAGGGATAAGATCTCGAGAGCCAAAGAGGAAATAGAAAATGCTCCCAAGAAAGGATTTTAGACTATTGCAACTAAGACCGGGATAATGTATCTATTGTATAGATCTGAAAACCAATACATTTAATTTATCAACATATAATTAGCCAATTATTTAATTACCAAATTGAGGTCTGACGTCAGAACATCACTAAAAACCGACCTGTTGGGAAGATACAGAAAAGGGTAGGTTACTTTTGAAAGATAGAGCCCCTGTGCATATACAGGAATGATCGTTTTTGGGGTCTCCCTGGTTTTCAGATAGTTTTCAAAATCAGAAACCGAAAGTTCCCCATTCCCAACTTCCAGCAATTTTCCCATAATAATCCGGATCATCCCGGCCAAAAACCGGTTCGAGGAGATATGAAACCGTAATCTGGTATTTTGAGTATTGGTGAAAAGTTTCGCCTCGGATACATGGCAAATTGTATGGTCATACTTAAGCGGGGACTTGCAAAAACAGCAGTAATCATTGTATTGGGTGAGAAGGCCGGCTGCCAGGCTCATTTTGCCGAAATCCAGATCAGGCAACGGGTAGAAAGAGCTCAATCCTAAAAGGTACGGATCTTTCTGAGTATGAATAAAATAATCATAACTTCGCTGAATTGCACCGAATCGGGCGTGGGGCATCCCCTCCATTGGAATAACATCAAAAACGGTAATATCGTGGGGGAGACATTTGTTGAGCCGAAACAACAAATCAAAGTCCAGCGCTGTTTCGAGGTCAAAGTGAAAAAAAAACTGGCTCGCATGGACATGGGCATCAGTCCGGCCGCAACCCACAATTGAGATCGGTTCTTTAAAGATCTGACTGAGTGTCATCTCCATAACCTGCTGAACACTAATTATCCCGGGCAACTTCTGCCACCCCTGGTAGTTATTCCCGTTATAGGCAATATGAATAAAATAGCGCAATGGATTAATTATATTTTTGCAAAGATACTTCTTTGGAATCATGAAGAATTAAAAGTCACTGATTAGCGTTATTTTTGAAATAAAATTCTTGTTATGCTATCCATTAATCCATATTCAGGCGAAATCATTCAAAGCTATCCGGAATACAGTTCCGGCGAGGTGGATACAATCCTCAGTCAGGTAGATCATGCCTTTCAACAATGGAAACTTAAAAGTTTTGAAGAACGGTCAATGTTGATGAGAAACCTTCAGGCCAAATTGCTTGCGAAAAAAGGGGAGCTTGCCGCAATCATGGTTGCAGAAATGGGCAAGGTTTTACGCGAAGCGATTGGGGAAATTGAGAAATGCGCACTGGTTTGCTCCTATTATGCCGATACTGCCGGAACGTTTCTGAAAAGTGAACCCGTTGAGACTGAGGCTGCCGAATCCTATATCTCGTATCAGCCCATCGGGACGATACTGGCTGTCATGCCGTGGAATTTCCCCTTCTGGCAAGTCTTTAGATTTCTGGCCCCGGCACTGATGGCCGGAAATACCGGCGTTCTGAAACATGCAGCTAATGTCTCCGGTTGTGCCCTGGCTATTGAACAGCTGGTTAGCGAAGCCGGATTTCCACAGAATGTCTTCAGAACCTTGCTGATTCGCTCATCCAGGGTTAATGAAGTAATCGAAAATCCATTAATTAAGGCAGTTACGTTAACAGGCAGCACACCGGCGGGCAAATCGGTTGCCGCTGCTGCAGGCTCAGTGTTGAAAAAATCGGTTCTTGAATTGGGAGGAAGTGATCCTTACCTGATCCTCGAGGACGCAGATATTAAAACAGCCGCCCGATTATGTGTGACCAGCCGTCTTCTCAATGCCGGACAAAGCTGCATAGGTGCCAAACGATTTATAGTTGCAGACAAAATATACGACGCTTTTGAGGAGGAATTTCTTCGGTTAATGCGTTTGGCCACTTTTGGCGACCCATTGAACCCGCAAACGACAATAGGTCCGCTTGCCCGGAAAGATTTACGCCATGAACTGCACGAACAGGTCGTAAAAAGCAGTGAATCAGGAGCCAATATTTTACTCGGAGGATATATCCCGGAAGGTGAAGCAGCCTGTTATCCACCTACGGTTCTGACCAATGTTTCTCCTGAGATGCCGGCTTATTACCAGGAGCTTTTCGGACCTGTGGCCGTTTTATTCCGCGTTAAATCAGAGGAAGAGGCTATCAGAATTGCCAATGATACGGTCTTTGGATTGGGTGCCGGAATTTTCACGGCTGATTTGACCAAAGGAAAGCAGCTTGCTGAAAAGGGGCTTGAAGCAGGTTGTGTTTTTGTGAACGACTTTGTAAAATCTGATCCACGAATGCCGTTTGGCGGCATCAGGGAAAGTGGCTATGGCCGCGAATTATCAGCTGTTGGCATACGGGAATTTGTAAATATTAAGACCATTGTCGTAAAATAAAAAAATCAAGCTAATCCTCTCTCTGGATTATGTCAACTATTTTTGTATTTTCGGGCTAAATTTCCAAAAATGAAGTGCCTCTTTCTAATCTTATCTTTGCTATCTTTTCATACCTACGCACAGGAATCTGTTTATCTGTTTTCTTACTTTACCGATAATGGTCAGGATGGATTACACCTGGCATACAGCAATGATGGTTTGAAATGGAAAGCACTAAACGGAGGAAAACCCCTGGTTGCTCCGACAGCTGGTCCGGATAAACTGATGCGTGATCCTTTTATCTTGCACGGGAAAGACGGAATATTTCATATGGTTTGGACGAGCAGCTGGAGAGATCGCCAGATCGGCTACGCATCATCGGCAGATTTGATTAACTGGTCGGAACAAAAAACGATCCCGGTAATGGCCAGGGAGCCAACAGCCATGAATTGCTGGGCCCCCGAAATGGTCTATGATCCTCAGAATAAAAACTATATCATCTTCTGGGCCACCACAATTCCCGGGAGACATTCTGATGTGGCAGATTCTGAACACGAAAAAGGGTGGAATCACAGGATCTATTACACTACTACCACAGATTTTAAAAATTTTAGTCAAACCAGGCTATTTTTCAATCCTGATTTTAGCGCGATTGACGCCACAATCCTTTCAAAAGGAGACTCATTTTATATGTTTCTAAAGAATGAAAATCCAAACCCGCCCGAAAAAAATATCCGGATGACCCAGTCGAAATCGGCATCAGGCCCCTACCCAATTGATGTATCTGCTCCCATAACGGGAAAATACTGGGCTGAGGGACCAAGTTCCCTCATAATTGGCGATTATGTGTACGTTTATTTTGATAAATACAGGGATCATCATTATGGAGCAGTAAGGTCAAAAAACATGAAAGATTGGGAAGACATATCCGATCGGGTAATTTTTCCCGATGGAACCCGTCATGGAACCGCATTTAAAGTCTCCGATAAAATATTCAACAAACTAATTAATCTGAAATGACCGGACCAAAGTATCTATTTCAATGCCTGGCAATATTATGGGTTTTCTCTGTCAATGCTCAGAATCCAGTATCAGTCACAAACTTAAAATGCGATTCCAGGAACAATCCTCTGGGTATTAACAAACAGAATCCACATTTAAGCTGGGAAATCCAAACTTCAGAAAGAGATATCCGGCAAGTTTCCTATCATATCCTTGTCTCTGACAGTCCTGAAAAACTTCAAAATAATATTGGGAACATCTGGGATTCAAAACCAGTAAAATCAGATCAGTCGGTGCAAGTTGAATATTCCGGAACTCCACTAAGTGCTGACCGGAAATATTATTGGAAAGTAAAAATTGTCAGCCAGTCTCGAAAGGAATCACCCTGGAGTGAACCAGCCACCTGGCAAATGGGGCTTCTTACAGCAAAAGACTGGGATAAAGCACAATGGATCAGCTTTGAAAATCTTCCGGAATCATTGAGAGTTATTCCGGGTGTACATGGTGACGGAAAAGAATTAGGTCCCAAGGCAGTTAAACGAAGTGTCGTCCCACAATTCAGAAAAGAGTTTAGGGTTGAAAAACAAGTTAATAATGCAACGCTTTATATCTGTGGATTAGGCCATTACGAGGCATCAATTAACGGCCATAAAATCGGGAAAAGCTTCCTGGCTCCCGGCTGGACAAATTACGAAAAAGTCTGCCTTTATAATACCTATGATGTCACCGGGTTTTTAAAATCGGGGAAGAATGCCATTGGAGTAATTGTGGGGAACGGATTTTACAATATCAACAGGGAACGGTACCGGAAACTGGTAATCGCCTATGGCTATCCCAAAATGATCGGTAAACTTAAAATAGATTACACGGACGGTAGTTCAACAACCATTATTTCCGGAACCGACTGGAAATGCGACCTCTCCCCTATCCTTTTTTCAAGTATCTATGGAGGAGAGGATTATGACGCAAGAATGGAACAGAAAGGTTGGAATTTACCCGGATTTAACGACATCAAATGGAAATCTGCAATTGTTGCAGCCGGTCCCTCCGGTGAGCTCAATGCCGAAACTGACAACCCGGTTACGATTCGGGAAAACATAACCGTAAAGAAAACTGAGCAACCTGCTTCCGGCAAATTCCTCTACGATTTTGGACAGAATTGCTCAGGAATTATCGAACTTAAGGTGACCGGGAAACGAGGCTCCGTGATTAAACTTACACCGGGAGAACTGATAACCAAGGAGAAAACAATCAATCAAAAGGCTTCCGGCACTCCATATTTTTATACCTATACCCTTAAGGGAGAAGGTGTCGAAACCTGGAGACCCCGGTTTTCCTATTACGGTTTCAGGTACTTAATGGTCGAAGGTGCCGCCCCATCATCGGAAAAACCAGGCAAGTATAAACCGCAGATTATTGATCTTCAAATGCTCCACACCTGCAATTCCGCTTTAAAAACGGGGGAATTTAGCTGTTCCAATCAACTCTTTAATCAAATTTATACCCTGATTGATTGGGCAATACGAAGTAATATTCAAAGTGTAGTTACCGATTGTCCTCATCGCGAAAAGCTGGGCTGGCTGGAGCAAACCTACCTTATGGGAGCATCGATGTTTTATAATTATGATTTATATCCCCTTTACCGGAAAGCAATCCGGGATATGATTGTTTCACAGACCGCAGATGGATTAGTGCCCGACATCGCGCCAGAATTTGTACCCTTCCAGGATGGTTTCCGCGATTCTCCCGAATGGGGAAGTGCTGGAGTAATCCTCCCATGGATGCTTTGGCAATGGAACGGCGATCTTTCGGTCGTGAGGGAGGCTTTGCCAATGATGAAAAAATATGTTGCCTACCTTGGAACAAAGGCAGAGGGACATATTCTTTCATATGGCTTGGGTGATTGGTTTGATTACGGGCCCAAAGCTCCGGGCGAAGCTCAGCTTACCCCAAAATCGCTTACCGCAACAGCCATTTATTATTACGATATTATTTTGCTCGGTAAAATGATGGAAATAACTGACCAAAAAGACGATGCACGCGAAATGCGGGCTCTGGCAGCGGAGGTCAGGAATGCTTTTAATTCCAAATTCTTTAACCCAAAAACAAAGGTTTACTCAACAGGAAGCCAGACAGCCATGGCTATGCCGCTGTGCGTAGGATTAGTTGATGAAAAAGTGAAAACAGACGTTTTCAATAATCTTGTTGAGTCCATAAACAAATCGGGGAAAACCTTAACTGCCGGAGATATAGGATTTCATTTTCTCGTGAAAGCACTTGAAGAAGGTGGCGGGTCTCAGCTTTTGTTTGATATGAACTTCAGGAATGATGTTCCGGGTTATGGTTTTCAATTGAAGAAAGGGGCCACGGCTTTGACAGAGTCATGGCCTGCACTCGAGGAAGTATCGAATAATCACCTGATGCTCGGACACATTATGGAGTGGTTTTATACCGGGCTTGGGGGAATTAAACAGGATGAACGAAGTGAAGGATTCAAACATATCATCATCAGGCCTGAAATAGTTGGTGACCTTACCTGGGTAAAATCAAGTTACCAATGTCAGTATGGATTGATCGCAAGTGAATGGGAAAAGGGAAACGAAGAACTTGAAATGAAGGTGGAGATTCCGTCAAATACAGATGCCATCATTTATTTTCCGACAAAAAAGGGAACATCAGTCTCAGAAAACGGCAAGAAAATAAATGTTCTAAAATCTTCCGGTGGACAATATTATTGTAAGGTCGGTTCCGGTATTTACAACTTCAGGATGGCAAATTAATTCCAATTTAAAATTGAATATGCAAAAATTCAACTATTAATTTATTCATTTACAGAATAATAGAATATGGTTTTCCCCATTCAAATCAGCGAGTTTATCATCATCCTGGTATTATTTGTCAGTTTCAGTTCAGCTATTGGTGCTGAAAACCTGACTAACAAAGGAGTTCATGCTATAGGAGATGGAAATATCTGTATTTACGGAAAAGGATCAAATATCCTACAGCTTTTTGGTGCACCATATTCCACCCCATCCATCCTTCGGGTAACGCTTTCTGGAACTGATAGCACATCCTCAGAAAGAATTAGCGGAACAGCTATTTGGAATCACCAAATTATACGTGGAGGATCGGTAATTTCAACTGAAACCGATTTTATCAGTTCCCTGGCAGGATCATTCATCCGGGAGATATCTGCCACAGCTGAAGTAACTTATGATTTGGAGGTAAACCCCGATCAGGGATATAAAAACTATAGCTCACTGGTATCTGTTATCCCTGAAAAAGAAACATCCACTAACCAGACTAATCAAACATATCTGGTTGAGGTTCAGAAAAGTGTGCCGCTGATGTTTTCATATTTACCGCCCAAAGGAAGGTATTATCGGCTTATGCTCAGCGGAAATGCAACATTTTCACCCGTTGACTCAACCAAAAAGAAAATAAGATTAAAACTTCTGCCTGGCAAAAGCATATTATTTGTTATTGCAGGTGAATCTGTTGATGAGTTGGATAAACACACAAAACAACTTAATTCAATTTCTATTGATTCGTTAATGTTTCTGAATAAAAAGCAATGGCAGAAGTTCTCCATTTTTCATCAGGAGATTACAAGAAAGATCAATGATTCTACCATTCAAAATGCGGTTGATGATGTTTCGGTTTTAATTAAATCGCAACAGGGGGCGGACGGAGGAGTTTTAGCTGGTCATGCTTATCACATGGGATATGTGCGCGATCAGTATGGTGTTTCGCGTGGATTCCTTGCGATGGGACATTATGAAGAAGCAAAAAAAATTCTCGAGTTTTATTATCAAAATTGGAACCAGTCAGGATTTATTAAAAATGCCCAGGCAATCGGCTTTCCAAATATTTTTCACCGTCACGAGAATGATGAGGTGGAAATCACCGGTTACCTTGTCTTGCAGGCCATGGATTATTATACAAAAACGAATGACCTTCCATTTATAGGTAAGATTTTGCCTATGCTGGAATGGGCCATCGATGCCCAAAAAAGAAATCTGGTGGATGGCATGCTCCCATTTAATGGTGATGAAACTTACATTGCAGGGGGAATTTTACCCCGGAAAGTCATGTATAACGGGTCTGCCGAGGCCACATTACTCTTTATTGAAGGAACAACAAGGTTTCTTAACTGTGTGAATACATACAAACTATGGAACCCGGAAAAAGCAGCTGATTTGAAGAAAACTGTTCAGGAGTGTGCCGACCATTACCGCAAGAACTTCTTTCAAAATGGAATCCTGTTTACCAACAATCCCGAAAGGGAGACAAAAATCCGGTATCCCGCCTCCAGATTTGGAGTTTGTCTCCATCCAGGACATGGCGGTTATGCCTCGGAAGTATTTCATTTTAAGGGATCACTCTATTTTTGCAAGGATTGCATGGCAAAGGATAATTCAATGGTTGTTGTTCCGGAACCCGAAATCTTTAGTATTGTTTCCGTCTCTTTATTTCCCTTTTACATCAATTCTACCTTGTTCACAACACCGGAGAAAAAGCGATTGATTGAACGGGTGATCAAATACTATCATAATACAGGTAATGTTTCTGAGAAAAATGTAATCCTTGGTTCTGATTATGGATTTTTCCTGGACGGACTGGTAGCAGTTGATAATAAATTGAAAGATGAGATATTTCTGAGAATGATGAATCTTCGGGATGACTCGGGATCCTGGGTGGAATATTACAATTCAGGAAGGGCAATGGGATGTAAATGCCGTCCATGGGAAAGCGGTGTAAATATTGAGGCAGCAATAAGGTATTGGGAGAATAAACAGGAAAATCACTTAGGAATTTAAAATATAAATTGCAAATTGCAACACAGAAATTTGAGTCTTCTTAAAATTCAATAATAATAGATTAATCGTTTGATATTCAGAATCAACCAGATCACAAAATGGAAAATACAAGGAGAAACTTTTTAAAAGCGGCGGCTCTGTCAGGGGCTGGAGCATTATTAATTCCATCGTTGGCCCACGGTTCAGAAAAGAAAAAACCAAGGTCAAAAGGAAAAGCGTTAGTTCTTAAAGAAAATGCAGTCATCCTGTTTCAGGGAGATTCCATTACTGATGCAGGAAGGGATCGGAAAAAAGAAGATCCGAATAATACAGACGCCATTGGCAAGGGATATGCTCTTTTTGCAGCAGGCCATTTACTGGTTAAATTTGCTGAAAAAAAAATAAAAATATTCAACCGCGGAGTGAGTGGGAATAAGGTTTTTCAGTTACGTGAAAGATGGGACGAGGATTGCATTGCCTTGAACCCTGACGTGATCAGCATCCTGGTAGGGGTAAATGATTATTGGCATACCTTGGATGGTAAATATAATGGAACGCTCCAGAAATTCATAACTGATTATCGGGACCTGTTGAAATATACGAAATCAAAATTACCTGATGCTCAATTGATTATCTGTGAGCCATATACCCTCAAAGGTGGTGGAGCTATTAAACCGGAACAATGGTACCCGATGTTTGACGAATACCGTAAAGCGACCAAACAATTAGCCATAGAGTTTAAAGCTGTTTATGTCCCCTTCCAATCAATTTACGACAAGGCCATAAAACGTGCACCAGACCACTATTGGGCCCCCGACGGTATTCATCCCGGACTTCCCGGTGCTGCTTTGATGGCTGGCTATTGGCTTAAAAAAACCGGTTTGAACAAAAAGGGGAAGAAAAAGAAAGTAAAAGAGGAAAACGCTTAAGAATTTACCTGCACTAAAATATTAAGTTCTGTTTTAATCCTGATTCTGGTCAGTATTGGTTCCGCGAACATTTATGCTCAAAACTATGAAAACCAAAACATTCCGCCAAATAAACCGACCGAAGCTTCATAAATAAGTGAGCCGATGTTCAACCATAATCCGATTCCCTAATGGATGGAGATGATCCCGCTCCCCTTTTCCGTAAAAGTATTATTATTCCTTTCAGCCGAATTGTATATCACGGCTGCCGGTTAAAACATCGCCCCAGTACATGGTGAGAAAATCGGAATTTCAAGTCCGGAAGAGGGTTAATTTAAGTCACCAGAATAAGTCATATGGAGAAATGCCATAACCCGGAGTGAAAAGGCCAAAAGGTTTCACTCCGCGTGTTAGAAATTACCATTTTACCCAATACCGAAACAGAGCGGATTTTGGGCCTTTTCCCGGATTTTATGAGAAATGCAAAAAACAGATTACTTATATGAGTGCAATCCTACTTTATTCCCTTCGGTATCGATGAAAAAGGCCATATAACCCACTTCATTACTGACAAAGGTTTTTGGCATTTGCACCTGACCTCCCGCTGCTTCCACTTGGTCAAGAACCAGAGCAAGATCAGGATTTCCATTCAGATAAATAAATGAACCTGTCGCGGATGGAGTATGCATCTGGCTTTGCACCAAAGCTCCCGAGACTTTTCCGGTTGAATCATCGGTGGGGAAAAATGCCATAGCCATTCCCGTCATATCCCGTTGGGACATTTCAATACTAAAAATCTGGTCGTAGAATTTCTTAGCCCTGGAAAGATCATTCACTGCAATTTCAAACCAGTTTAGCGCATTATCTGTTGCTTCCATCTGAAAATAATTTAGTTAATTAATTGAATATCGAATAGCTTTCATAAAACCTACATAAAACAAGTTTATCCTTAGGCTTCAAGTCTAATAAACATATCATCCTGTAATATAGTTCGAAACGGACCTTATTTTCTTTTAATTTTAAGGATTCATTGAAATATTCTGAAAATCAATAGGAAAAGAGAGGCTTAAAGATAAATAGTGTTGATTTATTCAACAACTGTAAAGATTATACACAATTGATCTATATCATTACATATCAATTATTTAGGCATATCTAACCTAAATAGTGTTGATTAATTAAACACTTATCGTATTTATTAAACAGCCATACATATACCTATTCCATTGTTATTCATATACTTAATCTCTTCATTTATCTTGGCATTATAATTGAGTATCCCTTATTATCAATTAATAACGGGAAATCATGAAAACCAGGATCTTTTTAGTCATCGGAATTATACTGTTTAATTACAGTATCGTTCTTAGTCAGGAATTGGGCACAGCAAGAATCCATACCCAAAAGGGTAATTTAAAAGTGTTTTCCTCTCCTGAATTATTCCCGCTTACGACAAAATGGATCAGCGAATACAATAAATTAAATCCCGGACTGAAAATTGAGCTGAAAACAACTGCCGAAATGGATCTTAAAGAATCTCTTAATTCCGGTGAAACCCTTGGCTTTGTTTCTGATCAATCTGTTTCTCAGGTGAAAAATCAATTCACATGGAATTTGGTTGTTGCCCGGGATATTATTGTTCCTGTCATGAATGAATCCAATCCACTTACGGCAGAGATTTGCAGACGGGGGATTACCTCAGAAGGAATTGCCAGACTTATGGAAACTCCCTTAAAACCAAATTGGAGAATGCTCTTTGCAAACGCCCAAAATATCAATGAGCAACCGGTGCATTACTATTTTGTGAATGATCCCGCGTTAACTGCTGGTACTTCAAATTTCACCAAAAATAAACAGACTGCTCTTACAGGCATAAAAGTTGCCAACGAGGCTGAACTCATTACGGCTATCCAAAATGATCCAAACGGATTTGGTTTTTGCAGACTGACGCACGCCACAGATCTCCAAAACAAAAACCTGGCTGCACATATTAAGCTGGTCCCAATCGATAAAAACGGGAATGGCAGGATTGACTATGCCGAAGCCATTTATTACAATCTTCAGGAGTTTTCACGCGGCGTATGGATCGGAAGATACCCACAATCATTATCGGGAAAAATCTACTCTGTTTCTTCAGCCAAACCAAAAGATGCAACCCAACTCTCATTTTTAAATTGGGTACTGACTGACGGACAGCGATTTTTAAGCAGTAACGGTTATAATGATTTGGTTCTCAATGAAAGACAATCTCAGCTTGATAAAATTATTGAACCTCAGGTATATGCAAGTGCACCAACTGAAACCAATCCGTTTTTAATCATTAGGATTTTAATCATTCTGGCTATCGGAGTTATTGTTGTAGCATTAGAATTCGTATTTCGTCGTGTCAGGGCGCAGGAAAAAGTCGGAGCCAGGTTTACTTCGACTCTGTTAGAAGTGGTTAATGAGGAAAATATTGCAATTCCACGGGGACTCTACTTTGATCAAACTCATACATGGGCATTTATGAAAAAAGATGGCCTTGTAAAAATCGGAATAGATGACTTTCTGCAACATGTTACAGGTCCGCTTACCCGGGTTGTGATGAAAAATACGGGTGATAAAATTAAAAAAGGAGATCATTTGCTCACAATCATTCAAAATGGGAAACATTTGAGAATCTATTCCCCGGTTACCGGAACAATAACCGCTCAAAACAAGGAATTATTCGATAATTCAAGTTTGCTTAATTCCGCTCCTTTTACAGATGGATGGATCTATACGGTTGAGCCTACAAACTGGTTACTCGAAATCCAGTTCATGAATATGGCCGAAAAGTACTCAACCTGGTTAAAAGACGAATATTTAAGATTAAGGGATTTCTTTGAAGCGGCAGTCAGGGTTCATGTTCCTGCATTTATCATGGTTTTACAGGATGGGGGAGTGCTGAGAGATGGAATACTCGGAGAACTTGGCCCGGAAATCTGGGAAGATTTCCAGACAAAATTCATGGATGTCAAAAAATAGTTGAAGACAACCCGTATAATCTGTAAAAGTGGGAATTACTCCTTTTTACAATCAGATAAATGGACTTTTCTTTGGAATTTGTTAATTTTAAAAACTGTTGTCAAGGCAACAGTTTTTTTTTGTAATTTGCAGGTGAATGGAAACACTTGCTAACAAGCTGAACAGATGTTCTTCAGAAAAAAAAACACCACCAAAACAGGAAACGTAATACTTAATAATTACGTTAAATTCAGGTCTTCCATTTACGGCAGAGTCGTATTGATAATCACCTACCTGTCTGTATTTCTCTTCGTCTCATTCAGCCTTATTTTTAAGTCGGTAAATGAGCATTACCTGAATACCCTCATCCGCCAGAATGGCAACAATATCGGTTCAATCGTTGAGGGGGCATTATATCATTCGATGCTCGAGAATGATAAAAGTTCATTGCGAAACACACTCGACATCATCAATACCTTGCCCGGAATAGATGAGGTGAACATGTATGACAGCGACGAAGACCTCGTCTATTCATCATTTGGATCAGATACGGATACGAGCAGCAAACACAGCGATCCGAATTGCAAAAGTTGCCATCCCAATATCAAATCGATGTTCTCCCAAAAAGAGAAAACATATAAAATAATCAATGTCAACAGCGATTGCGAGATGAATGTCAATGATAACGGAAGCAGGCATTTACTGATAAAATCGCCGATTTTAAATGAAAAATCCTGTTCTGTGAGTTCCTGTCACGCTCATAAGGAATCGGAGGAATTACTGGGATCTTTAGTGATTAAAATCCCACTGGAGGCTCAGGATGCAGCTATTCAGAAATCGTCCATCGAGTTCTTCCTTCTGGCCATCTTTGCAACTGGAGTATTCGTGCTGGTATTGCTGTTTTTTACCAGGAGAAAGATAAAAGATCCACTCAATGCATTAATAGAAGTGAGTATAGCTGTCGCCAACGGGGATAAAAGTACCCGTGTCGAAATCAAACCGAATCAGCTGGATGATATGAGAATGGTATCCCAGGCGTTTAATGATATGTTGGACAACCTCCATACCGCTTCAATTGAATTGGAAAACTGGTCACAACAGCTTGAATATAAGGTTCAGAAAAAATCAGAGGAACTTGGGGCTGCGCAGCACGAATTGATGCATGTTGAAAGGCTCGCCTCACTGGGAAAATTATCCTCTTCAGTGGCTCATGAAATAAATAACCCGCTGTCCGGAATCCTGATTTATGCCAAGCTATTGCAAAAACAGGTCAGCAATCCTGAATTATATGCCTCCAAGCGGGAATCGATGCTCAAACACCTGAAACTAATTGAAAATGAAACGAAACGTTGCGGCGATATCGTCAAGGGTCTGCTGGATTTTTCAAGAAAGGACCAGAATGATTTTGAGCCAAAGCATTTGCATGAAATTCTGGAGGATACCTATGAACTGATGTCGCATCCAATCAAAATTGCCAATATCAAGTTTTTAACTGAACTTACTGCCGCATCCGATTTAATTTATTGCAGTCCTAACCAGATCAAACAGGCTTGCATAGCCATGCTTGTGAATGCTTCTGAGGCTGTGACCGAAAATGGTGAGATCACGATCAAAACTAAAAATCAGGATGAAGAAAACGTTACTTTTGAAATCATTGATAACGGGCAAGGAATTGATCCAAGCGATATTGAGCATATTTTCGAACCTTTCTTTTCCACCAAGACAAATGTTAGTGGCATAGGGCTGGGACTCGCTATT
>Ga0364873_10176_pt1 | contig 39551 bp, 28 predicted proteins | sample ExccelAu500001D3_2_FD_206928 | JGI IMG/M metagenome (GOLD analysis project Ga0364873, IMG submission 206928) | Enriched cells from Trout Bog Lake Hypolimnion, Wisconsin, USA - BchlTB.Aug07.5000.01.D3 | ecosystem: Environmental > Aquatic > Freshwater > Lake > Hypolimnion/Profundal zone | place... | reverse complement strand
CAACGTATGGGAGCCGATCTGACTCCAGGCGGACTCACCGCCCTCGAACTGCAAGGGTTCAACCACTACCTTTCGATGGGACCGCAGTCGGTCGTTCATCTGTACGGACGTTCCCATCTGCCGGGGTGGGTCAATCACCTTCTGCCCGAGACCACCTTCGAACGTCATAGGCCCTTAGAATTCGACTCAAGTGAGGACGACTCCGGATTCGAGAATTCGCGGTGGCGCCCTCAGGTTATGCCTTTTGGCAATGAAAAATGTTCCCTGAACATTTCGTCGCCTGAACTCGCTATGCTTGAGTTGCTGATGGCCGTTCCCATCTCAGTCTCATTCGAGCACGCCGACAACTTGATTCAAGGACTGCCCAATCTGTCCCCGCAAAAGCTCACCCGTATCCTTGAGCACTGCAAGAACGTCAAGGTGAAGCGCCTGTTCCTTTGGCTTGCCGAGCGCAACCAAAGCCCCTGGCTCAAGAGGCTCGATCTTCACAGGTTCAGCTTAGAAGGTGGCACCCTCGGATCGGGCAAGCGCGTCATCGCCAAGGGCGGCAAACTAGACCGCAAATATCTTGTAACCGTTCCACCAGAGATGGCCGTTGAACCCAATGGATAGCAGCAGCCCATACTACCGGCAGGTGCAGCTTCTCATCCGGCTGTTACCAATCATAGGTCGCGAGATGTGCTTTGCCCTGAAGGGTGGCACAGCTCTCAACTTGTTCGTGCGAGACATGCCGCGCCTATCCGTTGACATCGACCTGGTCTATCTCCCAGTCCAAGATCGAGATACCACCCTTGCCAACGTGCAGGCTGCCTTGCAACGGATTGCTGACGCGATCGGCACAGAGATTCCCGGAAGTAAGGTGAGTTGGACTAATGCCAAGGACTCGTTGCGCCTATTTGTCGAGGCGAATGGCGTCAACGTCAAGATTGAGTTGTCTCCAGTTCTGCGCGGCAGCGTTCACGAACCGGTGACCCTCACTGTCAGGCCAGCTGTCGAAGAGGAATTCGGTTACGCCGAGGTACCTGTCTTGGCGTTGCCCGACCTCTACGCCGGCAAGATTTGCGCTGCGCTGGATCGTCAGCACCCGCGCGACCTCTTCGATATCAAGCTCCTTCTCGAAAACGAAGGGCTCACGGACAACATTCGCCGTACCTTCCTGGTCTATCTCATCAGCCATAACCGTCAAATGGCGGAACTCTTGGCTCCTAGCCGCAAAGATATCCGTGCCATCTTCGTGTCCGAATTCCAATCAATGACAATGCATCCGGTCATCGTCGAGGAATTGGAAGAGGCTCGCGAACAGCTTATTCGCCGGATTCACACAGACCTGACCGTCGAAGAGAGGCGGTTCCTGTTTTCATTCAAATCCAAAGCGCCCGAGTGGGAGTTGCTCGGATTTGCGGATATAGATAAGCTGCCCGCCGTCCGATGGAAGATGATAAACCTGGAGAAGATGCCGCAAGAGCGGCATGCAGCAGCGCTGGAGGCGCTACGCAAAGCGATAGGCATGGATTAGAGCGGTAGATCACGGAACGGGATGAACCCTCCATCGATGTTAGTCTCGTGGTAGCCTGTGGGCGTTCTTCGTCGCTCATTACTTCAATTCAGTACATTTATGTCTACTAAATTGGCTCTCGTTTTGTAGACGCATGCACTCCATGACGCCCTCCGTCCTAAGGAGGGCGTCGGGGGTTCGAGTCCCTCCGAGGCCGCCAAGTTTACATGGTCCATACCGGACACATAGGTAACAAGTCGTTCCGGAGACATAGGTCACAGCCAGCCTCCGGTGGAACTGCCAAACAATGAAGTCATATCTGCCTCCAGCTATTGGCTTACGCCCCGATAGCCGTTTTGGCTACCCAGTTCATTGCCATCCGCCACCGGAAAGAACTCCGTAGCCGACCGAACTTGGCAGTCGCACGCTTCCCCGGAAGACAACCTCGACGACTGTTGAAGGAGTCCCGGCGAAATCGCGCTCTGACTGGAATGTATCGTCGCCGCGGGGGCTTCGTTTGCCGCCGGAGCAACGGGGGGAGCCTGAGTTGTATCGGCTGAAACACGGGCGGTTACCTGGGTTCGCATTCAGGAGATCCGCTGCCTCAAGCCGAAGCATGACGAGTTTCTCGCCCAGAGCCTCGTATCGAGCGTAGTGACGAACGCCATAGTCTATGGGGGCCGCTTGCGGTCCCTGGCCAGAAGTAAACATGCTTATTCAGCATCTCGACAACGTCGCTGAATGTCCATCCATGCTGCAACTCGATATTGCCGGCGTGTAAGGGTTCTTGGTCGCGGAGCGAGATGGAGAGACCTTTCAGTGCTATCTGAACGCTCTTTGGTCGCTTCTTACCGATGAGTTGCTCCCGCCCCGCACTTTCGAGTAAGTCCGTTGCGGAGAACAGCTCTCCTGACGACTTGATGGACGCTAGGTTCGATTGGGAAGTCAGATGATAGAGAAACGGTCGTCGCTGAACGAACCCTTCAAATGAGAGTGACATGTTCGCTAGCATAATCTAATTGCATGAGCCGAAGATTCAGTTCGTCCTGACCCGATGGACCTCACATCTGCCTTCACGTGCCGTCTCCTGAATCTGGATTCTGGATTCAGCGATATCGCCACCCGGTGCTTGGATAGGTGGATGACATCGTTCTCCTGAAGATCGATGCAGAACGCGGTGAGTCGTGCTCTGGAAACGATCGAATCGTTTTAAAGCTCTACTTGCCATTACGTGAGCGTTTAGAAGCCAAGCCCCTATTGGAAAGGTCCATCATTAGGAGTAGATGAGACGGCGTGTGGTCGCGAAAAAAGTCATTCCGGGAGCAGTTCGCGCATGGGTCAAGGGCTTTCAGGGAAAGGACCTGGTTCGAGGGTATCGAAAACACTATCATGCGAGTTGGTCTTGCGCAATCATCGAGTTGGGAATGATGGGTATATCGTTCTCGGCCGAGGATATTGAGGAAGCGAACAGGAGGCAAGTCGGCGCGGTAGAGTCTGACAGGGCACGAAAGGCAAAAAGGGCTCAAGCGAAGATCATCGTTGAAGCAAATGGAATCTCAAATCTGCTGTTCGAACAAGCTCTTACTTGCGATGGGTTTGAAGCCGGCGAAGATCCCTTTGGAGAGTCAGGCCCCGCCGCCACTCTCGACGTGGTATGCCGACGTATTCAACTTCAATCGTCGAAAGTGCCTGACCTTCTATAACCCCGCTACCGGCTATGGGATGGTGGCGGTATACGTGACCAAGAAGCGAATCGCCGATCTGGGGCAGGAGCTGTTACGAACGTATCAACACGCCCTCAATAACGACGGCGTCTCTCCAGGGAAGTCGAACGAATTACTGGCGGCAATCGCCAACCCAATCATTTGCCGGACATCGGATCGAAAAGCACGTGCGCATGTCGTGCATTCGATACGCGATGCTGAATTCTCCATGTGGCGTTCAGTAATGAGCGACCCGTCTGCACTCGAGAGAGCGGCACATATCATGATCGCGCACGGTTTGAGCGGTCCAACAGGAGATCCTATCAAGGCGTTCAGCGAATTAATCGGCGAACCATTGGAGAATCGTCTAATCCAAAGGCGATGGCATCTTGATATGTGTCAGGTCCTGGTTACGCTGCTAGATATCGAGCTCCCGATCTGGCGTCGAATTCTGATTCCTTCAGAGTTCAAATTAGACAAAAGCCACCTCGTCATCCAAGGAGCATTTGGCTGGACAAATTCTCACCTGCATATGTTTCGAGCCGATGGGAAAGAGTTTGAAGCGATCTATGAAGAAGTATTCGAACAACAGGGCCAAGATGAATCCGAGGTTGGGTTCTTTGACCTCTTGATGATGGGAGGTGGCTCCGCCGAGTACGTATATGACTATGGGGATCACTGGCGACATACGATCCAGTTGGAAGACCGCATTCTTTCCGAGCAACCAAGCATTCCCAGTTGCCTCGCCGGAGAGCGCGCTTGCCCTCCCGAGGATGTCGGCGGCGTAGGAGGATATCAACGCATGTTGAAGGTTCTCAACGATCCGGCGGACGACGAATATGAGTCTTTCATCGAGTGGCTACCAAAGAACTTCGACCCAGAGGCGTTCTTTGTGGATACCGCAAATGCCTGGATTCAGGAGATGTTGACTTACCGTGAGTAACGCATCACTTTCAACCTAAGATATCCTGTATCCAGATTCTGGATACGGGCGGGTTGCTACCTATCCCTCGACGATTTTGCGAACTCGATCACGAACAGTGAGTGCTCTTGCTCCGCCCACTGCATCGGGATCCAAATGTGCGGCGATTCCTTCTGAGTAACGGTGATCTGCCAATTGGATGGCGAATTGCTCCTGTATGAATCGACGTACACTCTCTTCAACCGAAAGGACTTCTTCAACGATTCCCTCGCGCCCATCGAGGACTACTACGATATCTTCGAAGTCCCGACTCAGCCTGAAATCCCCATGGCCCTCACGGCGAGGAGACTGAAATGCTTCTAGTTTTGTTGCGAGAAAGTAGGGTGCTGCAACGACGTTTATCTCCATTCCGTTTCCGATGGACCTCCGCTCAGCAGCCTTCAGAGCCGCCGAGTACCATGTATTGGTGAAACCGATCACGTCTGAATGGGTTGGCATCACGTCGAGAATAATTGATTCCCGTAAGAATCTGCACACGGGGCCAAATGGATCATTCCTGAATCCAAGCTTGCGAAGACGGTCTTCGAGGTCATAGAATTCTAAAAGCGAACCGAGCTCAATAACGACATCGACGTCCTCGGTCGCACGTGGGGTGCGAGCGGCCGGGTCGGTGAGAAGAAGTCCTACGATGGCGCCACCGAGAAATGCGACATCTTCGCGTAGATTGCCCAGGTACTCGGCCGCGAGTCGAATCATGTCGATTGGTGCTAGTGGACGATTCATGGTCGGCGGAGCCTCCGTTGCAATTCCTGGCCAGCCAATTGACCCTCTCTGGCTCGTCCCTCGCGCAAAGCGTCGATGAGCGAGAGCATTTCGTACAGCGCAGAATCTTCCTTGATCGCTTGCGCAACTGAGTGATGCAATGGCTCGAAAGAGACACCGCGTGCACTTCCATTAGGGTCGGGCCAGACTGGAGGAGGCTCGTCAGACGCAGTGAGAAGATTCACTAGCGGCGGTGCGGCCCAAGAAGTCGGGACCCCTCGGGTAAGTCCTCCGCGCTTGGGGGCCATAAAATATCGGATTCCATGGAGTAGCGCCTCCTCGAAAGCGCTAACATTGACCTCGCGTCTGATGGGGCAGTAGAGGCGCGCCTCTTCAGCCCGCTTCAGTGCTTCATGGACGGAGCGCGAACTCATGAAAAGGAGTTTAGCGAGTTCCATTTGAGTCCATCGCGATGGACCGAGTCCGTGGACCTTGCACAGAACTACCACATCTAAAGTCAATAACATACAGACTATTTACCATTTCGTATTGGTAAATGGCAAATCTTGTGGGCGAGAAGCATCTAACTCCCCAAGGCCCTAACCAGTTCGGGCTCTCAACTCTTGCAAATAGTCTTTACTGAACACTGCGATATACCCACCACAGATCCATGCATATATGCAAACACATCAGTCTGTATTAATGCCCAACTTTTAGTAGACGTATGCACTCCATGACGTGTGACGTCCTAAGGAGGACGCCGTGGGGTCATTCCCTTCGGGGTCACCAAGACTGTGGGGGTCTTGAGATATCTGGATCGGCAAGGAATACTCAATGAGTATGAGGAGTAAGCCACCCATCCTCAACCAGGCGGTTGCCGATAGCAGCGGGTTTACTTTGTACTCTCGCCCGGCTCGAGATTGGTCGCACCTAGCGGAGATTTGTGCAGTCTGTTTTGCTTGCTGCTCCCTATTTGCGCACAAGTTCTATGTCTTGGAGTTCGTTTTCTTACCTATTACTCTCATCACTATCGCGGCTGCCGTGTGGCTCAGGAAGACCCGATTCGAGTTCACCTTGCAACTTCCGACCCGGACGATAACGATCGTCGACGGTACTGGGCTCAAGCCGATTAAGCGGATTTCATTTCGAGTGGAGGATATCGCGCGAGTTGAGTTCGGTTCATGCAAGAACGGCCGTCAACCTATCCGGTGCCTATGGAATGATCCTCATGCCGATCCGATCGAAGCGATCCTATACTGTGCGGCCGACTCTGAGGGTGACTTGGCCCGTTCCGTTCGCAAGACGCTGGCGACGGCAGCGATACCGGTAGTGAATTTGAATTCGGAAGACTAAGCTTTAGAATTGCCTATGCCTTCCACACTATCGAGTGGAATCTCGCTCTGTTTCTGATAGGTGAACAACCAGCCCCCAGTTTTCACAAACGGAGGGCTTCTTGGTGAATTCGATACTCTAGTCGTTATCGATATTTCTCAACGATAAGGTCGACGGGGACGGAACCTCCTGCGTGGGTTGCGGTGACGACGACGAGGGTATTGACGGTTACCGCAGAGTGGGTGATGTTGAAGGTAGCGGACGAGGTGTTCGCTTTCACGATAACCTGCGTCGGGACTCCGGCTACGGCTGGGTTCGAGCTCTTCAGCGTCACGATCGTATCGAGCGCGACTGGGCTCTGGAGAGTCACAGTGCCTGTGACAACCGTATTTAGGCTTCCGTAAAACGTTTGCGGCGATGCCGTTAGCGTTTTCGGTGTGTTCGGCACGATGTTGAGGGTTCCGCCGAACTGCTCGGGGCCGCTCGTAATCGTAACTCCAAGCTGTGCGGGGCTGCTGACGTCGGCAGCGACAACCGGGATCGCGATAACCGATTGACCTTGGCTGTACTGGATCGTAGACTGCAGCGTGCAGTTTGTCCCAGTAACGTTGAGCGAAAACCCTGTCGCTGGCGCCGGCAACGCTAGGCCCGTCGTTACCCAATAGGCAGCTCCCCCATAGATCGTACCGGTCGGCATCGTCACGAATTTGATTGCGGGGACTAGGGTCAACGAGTCACTTCCGTATTGACCGTCGACCGTTCCCTTAAGTGTCACGGTGCCCGGATTGAGAACCTTGTTCGTCACAAACGTCTCAGATCCAGTTGCGGAGCCAGAGATATTGAAGGCGGGCGGATTGGGCTGAACCGTCGTATTCGACGAAGTCATTGCGACGGAGACTGGCGAAGCCGGTGTGGCGTTCAAAGTGACCGTCGCCGTTGCCGGCGCACCTGCCAACACGGAGTTTTGAGTCATGACCATCGACATAACTGCGAATGGACGAACGCTCGTTACTTGAGTTCGCGTCGTTCCGGCATAGCTGGCAGTGACGTTGACCAGTTCGGCGGTGTGAACGCGATTTGTCGTCATTGCAAAGGTAGCAGTCTGCTGACCGGTTACAAAGAGGAGTTGAGAGGGGATCCCGACCGCGGTCGGATCGCTGACCGACAGTTTGACGATCGCGCCGCCTGCCGGGGCTGGTTTCAATAGCTTAACGGTGCCGCTGAAGGGGGTCGTTGAGCCGCCGACGATTGCAGCCTGGTTCGTACTCAGTTGATACGGTGCAGGTGAGATCGTGAGTAGGGAGTTGAAGCTATCCAGCCCGAGCGTCGCTGTGACGACCACACTCGTGGTTGCAGCCGGGTCCGTCGATTGGATCGGATAGGATGCCTGCAACTGCCCGGCCGGGATGGTCACCGTCGCTGGGACCGATACGCACGGATTACTTGACGACAGTTTGACTACGGTTGGGCCCGCTGAAGGCCAAGTTACGCTTACTGTTCCCTTGATAGCATCGCCCGCTAGGTCGATCGCCGGGTATGTCGTTTGGGTCAAGAAGGGCAACATGGCAACGAAATGCTGCCCTGCTGCGATCTGGCCAATCGCCGGAAGGCCGCTAGGTAGGTTTGGCTGTTCCTGTGATATCGATCCCCACGCCTGAACCGCTCCGTTGTTCTGTAACGCGACCGAGAACGCTTCTCCGGCGCCGATCTGGAGAACACCGGAAAGGTTCGATGGCACAGATGTCTGACCGCTACTGTTCTTTCCCCAAGCAGTTACATGGCCATTGTTGTCGAGCGCCAAGTTGTGACGCGATCCGCATGCGACTTGCTGGATGTTGGATAGGCCCGCGGGAATCGTAAACTGACCATCGGTGTTCGTTCCCGCTCCGAGAACGGTTCCGTTCGGCAGCAATCCGAGCACCCCAAAATCACCGCCCGCGATTTGCTGGTAGTTATAGTTCTTAGGCAGGTTAAGAGCATTCCATTGATTAGAACCCCAAGCCACGACTCCGCCTGTTTTCAGATGGCCGTAAGTCGAGTTTCCAACCGCCCAAAGCTGATCGTAGTTATTGAGCGTTCCGACAGGCGTACATTGGCCATCCGAATTGTCTCCAATAAGCGCAGCGGGAACATACGGCCAACCATTGGTTGACGTCGTGAGGGCGGAGTGCGCCACCCCTCCGCTGATGTCCTTATACATCCAGAGAATAGGAGCGCATTGACCGGATAGGTTTGCCCCCCACGATCGAACGGATCCGCCTGCAAAATTCTGCAGCATCATCAGGTGGTTGTAGCCAGCAGCGATCTTCGAAATGTTGCCAAGCGAACTATCTGCAATCTCCCACGGGGCTATCGATTGCCCAAATGTACTTTCACCCCAAGAATCGATCTGGCCGTTTTGGTCGACGGCAAAACTCGTTCGGTCTCCGGCGGCAATCGAGGTCGCACCTGGCGCATACGGATTCGAAACGACCTCGCCGCTGTAGTTCGTTCCAAATGCGGCGAGGCTGTGATCCCATTTCAGAACCAACGTGTGGGTTGGTCCGACCGCAACTTGAGCCGCATTGTTGACTCCAGGCGGCACGATGTTGAGCGAAGGATCGCCGCCCCAGCAAACCACCTGTCCGTTATTCAGACATGCGGCAGCACGGTCTTCGCAGGCGGAAATACTACCGGCCGGAGTCAGATTGGATGGAGGGCTGCAGGCGCCTACGGAGTTATTTCCCCAGCAAGCCAACTTTCCGTTAGCCTGCAGAGCAACGAAAAAACCGTTGCCGGCAGCAACCTGAACTACGACGCCCAGTGTGGACGGGATGTTGAGTTGCCCAGATGAATTGTCGCCCCAAGCGACGACGCTTCCGTCGTTCTTAAGCGCGATTACAGACTCGGGTCCGGCGGCAATCTGCCTGACGTTATTGAGGCCAGGAGGGACCATAGTCTGTCCGGCTAAGCCGTAACCAAACGCCCTGACCGTGCCGTCTTTCATCAGAAGCACGGTGTAGTCCGAAACGGCTACAACCTGCTTCACGTTATAGAGGTTCTTGGGCACGTCGCATTGACCCCAATTGTCGGATCCCCACGCGACGATGCTTCCATCGAGTTTCAGCGCAATAGCGTGATGGCTACCGGCAGACACCTGAGACACATAAGCCGACGACGCTATCGACTCTTTTACGACTCGATCTCCGGCATAGATAATCCCGTTTGAACCCACGGTTTGGCCCGACGCGGAAGTAATAGTAACTCCCGCCAGGATGCCTGCAAGTATTGAGGAAGTTAATCGCTTCCAGTTTGACGAAGGGCTTTTAGATGGCCACATTGTTAATCTCCTTTGTAGTCGTAACCCCACCAACGTGGGGAATTCGAACTCGAAGACCAATGTAGAATCGTTTCGTCACAACTTCGTGACAATCGCCTTACTCCCAAAAGGCTGGGTCTTTTGGCAATAGGTGTTCAGGCGGTGCTCACAGCTCAAGGTCGAGTTATTGCGCAATCCTCGCGTCATCCCTTTACGGTCAACACCGCCGTTTTCGTTACTCCAGCGTTGCTCGCCGATATCGTGGCGCTAGTCTGGGATGTCACCTTCGACGTCTTCACCGTGAACTTCGCGGACGTCGAGTTCGCGGAAATGACGACAGACGCCGGTACAGCTGCCGAGGCTGAACTGCTCGAAAGCTTCACGGTCAAGCCGCCGGCGGGCGCGACACTGCTTATTGTCACGGTGCCCGTTGACGTCCCACCACTAGTGACGCTTGTGGGACTTAGGGTCAACGAAGTCAATACCGGTGCATTAATCGCGAGCGTGGCAGTCCGTGTGATCGCCCCTGAATTCGCGGTTATCGTAGCCGCAACCGAGGTGGCCACCGCAGTCGTCTTCACGGTGAATGTCGCCGATGTCGCGTTCGCTGCGACGGTGACAGAAGCCGGAAGCGTCGCCGATGCCGTAGTGCTGGACAGGGCCACCTTTACGCCGCCCGATGGCGCAGGGCCAGTTAAAGTGACGGTGCCGGCCGAGGAAGTCCCCCCCGCAACACTCGTCGGATTCACGTTGACCGATGCCAATACAGGCGGATTAATCGTCAGCGTTACCGTCACAACCACTGCACCTAAAGTCGCCTTGACGGTCGCGGCCACCGTCGCCACAACTGGCGTTGTTTTCACGGTGAACGTTGCCGACGAGGTCCCGGCAAGCACCTTCACCGACGTAGGCAACGCAGCGGACGTTGAATTGCTGGATAGCGATACCGTAACGCCAGCCGCCGGAGCGGGACCGTTCAAAGTGACGGTTCCGATAGAAGGTGTGCCACCCGTCACGGTCGATGGATTCAAGCCGATCGATTGAAGCGCCAACGGCACGATAGTCAGTATCGCCGTCTGAGTGATGCCACTCGAGCTCGCGCTGATCGTCGGCGATACTGTGGAAGTCACCGTGATGGTCTTCACCACAAACGTCGCCGACAACGAGTTGGCTGGCACTGTCACTAAAGCGGGAACCGCTGCCGAACTCGAACTGCTCGACAAAGTCACTGTAATCCCCCCCGTCGGCGCCGGTCCTGATAGAGTCACCGTTCCAGTTGAGGATAACCCTCCGGTAACGCTCGTCGGACTTAAGGTCAGCGAGCTTAATGACGGTGGGTTAACGGTGAGCGTGGCCGTCTGAGTAACCGAGTTGAGCGATGCGGTGATCGTGGTCGTTACCGCCGACGATACGGGCGTCGTCTTGACGGTGAACATAGCCGATGTGGCATTGGCCGGAACTACCACCGATGCGGGGACCGTGGTCGATCCCGAATTGCTGGATAAAAGCACCGTCATGCCTCCAGTCGGCGCGGGACCGTTCAAAGTAACCGTTCCAGTGGATGATATCCCTCCCGCCACGGTGGTCGGATTCAAGCTGAGCGAATTCAGCGCCGGAGGGGAGACCGTTAGAATCGCAGTCAACGTTGCGGAATTGAATGTCGCGCCGATGGTTACCGGTGTCGTCGCCGCAACCGGCAACGACTTAACGGTGAATGTCGCGGTCGTGGTGTTGGCCGGAATTTGCACTGTCGCCGGAACCGTGGCCGAACCCGAACTGCTGGAGAGCTGAATCGAAAGACCACCGGCGGGCGCCGCCGAGCCGATGGTGACCGTTCCTGTCGAAGATGTCCCACCGGTTACCTGCGTTGGATTCAGGCTGAGGCCGACCAGGACCGGAGGGTTGATCGTCAGGATTGCCGTTTCCACCACCGTGCCCGAAGTCGCTGTGATCGTCGCCGGTACCGATGTTGAGACGGGCACGGTCTTTATGGTGAACGTCGCCGTGGTTGCATTTGCTGGGATGGTCACCGAAGTCGGTACCGTTGCCGAACCAGAATTGCTGGTCAACTGTATCGACACCCCTGCTCCGGGTGCCGACGAGCTGATCGTCACGGTTCCGGTGGAGGACGTGCCACCAACTAGAGTCGTCGGGTTGAGGGTTAGCGAGACTAAGGATGGCGGGCTAATCGTAAGCGATGCCGTCTGCACAACGCCGGCTAAGGTCGCGCTGACCGTGGCAGTCACTGAACTCGAAACCGGTATCGTCTTGACAAGAAACGTCGCCGAAGTTGCGTTCGCAGGAACCGTGATGGAACTTGGGACTGCGGCCGAATTGGGCTTGGCCGACAACGACACCGTCATTCCGCCAGATGGCGCCGGACCATCCAGGCTTATGGTTCCTGTCGAGGATGATCCTCCAGTCACAGTCGTCGGGTTCAAACTGAGTGACACCAGCATCGGAGCGTTGACGGTGAGGGTTGCCGTTTGATTGACAGCGCCCACCGTGCCCTGGATCGTGGCCGTCGCCGTCGTTGAAACAGGTGAGGTCGTTACAGTGAATGTCGCCGAAGATGCGTTGGCAGGAACGGTTACCGAGGCCTGAACCGTCGCCGAATTCGAGTTGCTGGAAAGCGATACGAGAATGCCTCCTGCCGGCGCAGGCCCGGTCAAGGTCGCAGTACCGATCGCAGAGGTTCCGCCGGTTACAGCCGCCGGATTGACGCTCACCGAGGAAAGTGTCGGCGGAACGATGGTGAGCGACGCCGTCGCAGTATCCTCTCCCATCGCAGCAGTGATAGTTGCCACCACTTGTGCCGAAACAGGTGTGGTCGTCACGCTAAAGGTCGAGGTCGTCTGATTCTCCGGAACCGTCACAGAGGCCTGTACAGTGGCACTGCTGGAATTGCTTGAGAGGTTTACAAGCGCTCCGCCGGTCGGCGCGGGCTTGCCGAGGGTAATCGTTCCGGTGGATGACGTACCACCGGTGACGGTCGATGGATTAAGACTGATTGTGATCGGAGGCGGAAGGATCGTGAATGTGGCGGAGACCGCCGATCCTGCCACGGCAGTGATGGCCGGCATCGTCTGGACCGACACTTGCTGGGTCGTAATTGTGAATGTAGCCGAGGACTGGCCCGAGGGCACAGTGATCGAACCAGGTACGGACGCGGACGGAGAATTGCTCAACAAATACACGACTAACCCGCCGCTCGGCGCCACACTCCTCAATGTGACGGTTCCATACGTGGATTGTCCGCCAGTAACCGATTGAGGGGACACGGTGATCGACCCAATGCTTGAAGTGAGCTGCCATAACATGCCTCCGCCAGAATTGGACTGCGAAGTCGTTCCGTTTGCTCCCCCGAACATCGTCGTTCCGTACAGGTTGTGATCGGTATCGAGGGTCACTTCTGTCGGTCGGTTTCCGTCGACGCCCTGGCTACCTGCAATTTTGCCGCCAAAGTCGTGCAGGTCGACGTAGAAACCCTGCGCGGTGATTTCCCACAAAACGCCGCCGACGTATCCGTTCGAAAACGTGGGGTTGGGACCGCCTTGATTAGTCGTCCCGAACAGATTGCCCGCGGTGTCGATGGTTAAGAGACATGTTGGATTTTGGCCGTCTGGCCCGGCCTGACCCATCGCATTCATCACGGTTCCACCGAAGTCATGGAGGTCTCTATAGGTTCCGTTAGCGGTCAATTCCCAGACCATGCCCCACCCATATGGGTATTGGGTCTGCAGGTACGGTCCACCAAACGTCGCTACACCATACATGTTGCCGTTCCTGTCGAAGGTGACGCCGTATGCGCCGTTTCCATCGGGGCCGCTCTTGCCGTTCGCATTAATGACGGTGCCGCCAAAATCATGAAGGTCAATGTAGGCGCCTGAGGCGGTTAACTCCCACACGATGCCGCCATAGTTTTTGTCCGTGAGGACATCGTACGGCCCGCCCTCAGTTGCTACGCCGAACATGTTGCCCGAACTGTCGATCGTCACGTTCACCGGGTTTGCACCGTCTGGCCCGATTTTGCCGTTGGCGTTCGTAATCGTTCCGCCAAAGTCGTGAAGGTCGATATACTCGCCTCCGGGCGTGAGCTTAAACAACATGCCGCATCCATACTGGTTCAATGTGGTGTTCGGACCGCCCCACCACGCGACTCCAACCAGGCTGCCGTCGGCGCCAAGCGTCAATCCTATGCTGGGATAGTAACCATCCGGGCCTGAGGTGCCATCGGCGTTGGTGATCTCGCCGCCGAAGTCATGCAGGTCTATGTATTTCCCCGAGGCTGTGAGTTCCCATATCATTCCGCCGCTATTCGCACTGCCATATCCACCGCCGTTCATGGCCATGCCGTACAAGTTTCCGGCTTTGTCGAAAACGAGGTTGCCCGATGGCCCCATTCCGTCTGGGCCGCTTGAACCGTTAGCATTGGTAATGGTGCCGCCAAAGTCATGAAGGTCGATGTAGGTTCCCGATGCAGTCAACTCCCACAGCACCCCACCGTAGTCGTTAGCGGCGATATTCATGTATGCGCCACCCTGTTCGGCAGTGGAGTACATGTTGCCGGCACTGTCGAAAACGACAGCACTTCCAGCTTGGTTACCGTCGGGGCCGACAACGCCGTTTGCGTTCTTTACACGTCCACCGAAGTCATGCAAGTCGCGGTATGTTTGCCCTTGAGCGGCGCTGACTGCTGCAATTAGAACAAGCAATACCGAAAGCAGGTGCGCGATTCGACGGTCAGACACAACCAGTCGCGCGAAAGAAGAGCAAAGGTCGCTTCGTCGCATAACTCCCCCGTAAACCCGAGCCGTTTATAAGACTCTGGCAAATGCTCTTTTGTTCTGCCATTTGGCATGAGATACCTCACGAAATCCTCAGGTTTAACACAACGGTGCGGCAATGCGTTCTGAGTTCAAAAACGACTTCGTTAGAATGTGCGTGAGGGTCTTGCCGGCTCGCTATACCTTCTTGACTAATCTCACAACGTTAGGAAGGAAGCCCGGCGAGATTTCCTTCGGCGTCAACTGGCACGACCCTTAGGTAAAGGACTCCGAACTCGTAGCCCGGTGGAGGAGGATTTTGAAGGAGATCCTCCGCGGTGAAGGTCCGATAGTCTCCCCAGCCGCGAGAGCGACCATGAAGCTCAATCGTCTTGTAGTGGCTGGAGGCCCACCCTTGCCAATCGCCAAACCTTATCTGACGGTGTTGAAGAACGAACCGCTTTGCTCGACGCACGGACGTGCTCCAACGGAACTCCGAGTCGAAACCTGCAAGGCGGTTGACAGGTTCTTTGGGGCAGGTTCCCCAATATCGACGGGAGCGATCGCGACCTGCTCGCCGGTTGCAGGGCGACTGACCTGCAGGTAAAGGCGAATGTGACCATTCGTGTCGAGGTCTTGTGATACCGATGCCTTCTTTTCTGAGCGATCGATGAGATCGCGTAAATTGACTTCGAATTCGGAGCCACTCACTATTACGTGGTTCACTTAGTCACCCAGAATGAGTCTTCCCGTCGTCAAATCGCGCCCCACGTTCTTGAACAGAGTTAACCTGCCTGACTCTGGGCGCAGGAAGAGGCACCTCAAGCAAGATGCTAACGCTTTGCTTACGCTGCCCCGTTATACTGCCCCATCGGTGCAGTTCAGGGGTTGGGATTATGATTGGGTTTCGCAGTGCATTCTTCTTGTTGTCTTTGGCCGTTGCGTTGATCGGGTTCAGCCAAGTGGGTCATCAATTTCACCCGGCCCTCTACCAGAACGGGTCCCCTTGGCCCAGGTTCCACCAGAACAACCAATCCACCGGTATCGGCGTTGCGAGCGGCTCCAAAGGTGGAACGATGTGGAGCTACGCGACCGGAGACGCCATCGGCACAGGGGTCGTTATCGGCTCGGACCGCACATTGTACGTAGGCTCCTACGATCACAACCTCTATGCGCTCAATCCAGATGGGACGGCGAAGTGGACCTTTTTTACGGGCAGTCTCATCGAATCGACCCCAGCAATCGGCTCGGACAACACGATCTACATCGGCTCCGACGACAAGTACCTCTATGCCGTCAAGCCGGACGGAACCCAAAAGTGGAAGTTTCAGACTGGCAATAGCGTGTTTTCGCCTGCAATCGGTCCAGACGGGACCATCTACGTCGGCAACAACGACCAAAACCTCTACGCAGTCAACCCGGACGGGACGCAAAAGTGGAGGGCTATGATGGGGTGGGAGATTCACACCGCTCCCGCGATTGGATCAGACGGGACGATTTACATTGGCGTGTACGGCCAAAACCTTTGTGCCATCAACCCCGATGGATCGACGAAATGGAGCGTGTCGATTGGGGGGTGTCTGACTTCATCTCCCGCCATCGGCTCCGACGGCACGATCTACATTGGGGCCCAAGACGGCAGCCTCAATGCGATCAAGCCGGACGGAACTCAGAAGTGGAAGTACACGACAGGCAATTCCATCTTCTCCTCGCCAGCAATCGGCACCGATGGAACGATCTACGTCGGTTCCAGCGACAACAACCTTTACGCCGTGACTCCATCGGGCGGTTTAAAGTGGGCTTTTATCACCGGCGGAGCGATCGATTACTCCTCACCGGCAATCGCATCGGACGGCACCGTCTATATTGGATCGCTCGACGGATACCTCTATGCCATTAACGCCGACGGTTCGCAGAAATGGAAAAACGCGATAGGGAGTTGCGAAGATGCGTCGCCAGCAATCGGCACAGACGGCTCCGTCTATATGACGACGGACGATGGCATCGTCTATGCCATCGGAACCGTTCCCGTCGGTAGCCTCTCTGTCAATCCCACTTCCGTTGTCGGGGGCACGAGTTCAACCGGTACGGTTAAGCTCGCCAGTGCATCGCCGCAAGGTGGAGAGACCGTGACTCTCATTAGCAGAGATCCATCCGTGGTCGTGCCCGGATCCATCTTTGTTCCCGAGGGAACGACTTCAGCGACGTTCCAAATCTCGACGAATCCGGTTCAATCGAAGACGTCGGTCGTTCTGATGGCAATCTGCGGCGAGCTTCCTGCCTCCGCAACTATTACCGTCTTGCCGCCTTCACCTACGAGTCTTGCGGTTTCACCTACATCCGTGCCAAGCGGTATTTCGTCTACCGGGACGGTGACATTGAATGGGCCGGCTCCATCGGGCGGAGCGGTCTTGCAGTTGTCGTCAAATAGCGCAAATGTTGTCACCCCCGGAACGGTGACGGTCGTTGCAGGGTCAACCACTGCGACCTTTTCGATAACCACATCAAGTGTCGCATCTTCAACGGTTGCAACCATATCTGCCACATCGGGCACAACCACCGTTACTGCTTCCTTGACGGTATTGCCAGCCACCATTACCTCGCTAACGTTTGTGCCAAGTACCGTTCTCGGTGGAACAGCCTCGCAGGGAAAGGTCACGTTCAGCGGTCCTGTTTCAGCAAGCGGCGCTGTCGTCAACCTAACTTCGAACAACGCCTTGGCACAAGTTCCGACCTCAATCACGGTTGCTGCTGATTCCTCAACTGCGACGTTCTCCGTCTCGACTGGGCTCGTTTCAAGCTTAACGCCTTGTACGATCACGGCAACTCAAGGATCGACGAGTCTGTCCACAGCCCTCAATGTCATGCCTTTGGCCGTCGTTTCGGTCGCCGTTGACCCCTCAACCGTTACCGGCGGCACCCCATGCACCGGCACCGTCACCCTCAACGGGCCTGCGCCAGCAGGCGGACTCAATGTGATTTGGACTACCACGTTAACCCTCTCTCTGCCTCCGACCAAGATCAAAATTCCGGCTGGGCGGACGAGTGCAACCTTCTCGATTGCCACCATTCCAGTCAGGACGGCATTTACGGGAACCGTTCAAGCGCATCGAGATCTTGCCTACTCGCCAAGTGCGTCGACCAGCCTCACCGTAGTACCAGCGACGGTGCTATCGGTGAGTCTGATGAGCAATGAATTCGTTAGCGGGCTGTTAACTAAATGCACTGTGACTCTGACAGGAAAGCCTGTTACGGGATATTCGGTGGCTCTTACCAGCAGCTACTCGGACATCTATATCCCATCAGCACTATGGTTCGGCAAGGATCAAACGACGAATACGTTCATGGTCGCCACCAAGCCCGTCGCGAGCCTAACGGTCGTGACGATAACCGCAATCCTGGGCGCGGACTACCGGACAGCGACGCTGACGATCGACCCGCCAACCGTTCAAACGGTCGCAATAAACCCCCACCCCGTCATCGGCGGCACCGCAATTCCCGGGTCGATAACGCTAAATGGCGCCACGCCAAGTGTTGGCGCAGCGGTGACAATGACAAGTAATCAGACAATTGCCTCGGTTCCAAGCTCACTCACTTTCGGTCCATTTACAACCTCAAAGTCGTTCAGCGTTACAACCCAACCGGTTTCGGTTCCGACGCTGGTCACGATCACCGCCTCGCTGAATGGCATTTCGAAATCCGGAACGTTCACTGTGAATCCCCCTCCGGTGACGGCTCTGACGGTGAGTCCGCCGACGGTTACTGGCGGAACGTCGTCTACGGGTACCGTCACGATTTCATCGGCGGCGCCTACCGGCGGCGTAAGCATCAGCCTTTCAAGCGACCACGGTGCGGCTCAAGTCCCCGCTAGCGTCGCGATTCCCGCTGGAGCAAAGACCGCAACTTTCACCATCACGACAACTTCAGTGACAAGCCTGACGAACGCGATCATTACCGCAACCTTAGGACCAACCAGCAAGACCGCAAAACTCTCGATAAAGAAGTAGGTTGACAGCCTCAAGGAGTCGCCTGACGATTCCTAGATGCCAACGATGGCTTGTCGCACTGCGCTCGGACGTCTTCCGTCGCCGTCCAGTTCCGACGGTGCACAGAAACTCAAGTTGCCTTTCAGAATATAGGTTCACAACTCCCGAAATCCGTTGTATAGTGAGGACATCTCTCTATATATCGGTATATATGAAGACACCCATTCGTGAAATTCGTCAGACGGCAATGGCTTTGCCTTTGGCGAAAATGGGCGGGTTTTGCGTGGTATGGCCCGAAGTGCCGGCTTTCGCGTCGGCCAACGCCAAATCGACTGAATGGACAGAAAAATCGCGGAATCCAATGACCGTCGTCGACGGAGTGCGATTCGAGAAATCGAATCGCGAGGCATCTTCAATCGGCAATTCGGTTGAGGTTAGTGGCGTTGCCTCCGCTAACAACGATGTGTCAGTGGGTAGCCGTGACCGTATTGGCAGCGAATTTCTAATTTTAACTTTCATCAAAGCGGACGAGCATGGACTTGCCAACTCGCCTATTGCTTCATCCATCTGCGGCTATGGCCTCGATTTTCAGAGGTCCATAGCTACTCCACGCACTCAATGAGGAGATCCCCTATGCATCGCAAAGCATTTACTTTAATCGAGCTTCTTGTCGTCATCGCGATCATCGCCATTCTTGCCGCAATCCTGTTTCCAGTCTTCGCTCAGGCAAAGGAGGCGGCCAAAAAGACGCAATGCCTCAGCAACCAGAAGAACATCGGTCTCGGTGTGAACATGTACATCAACGACTATGACGACTTCTTCCCGAGGTCAATTGCCCACGACTACGACAACAACGGCAATGTGATGGGGCCAGACCGTCTTTGGTCCCAGGCTATTTACCCTTACATAAAGAACGGAACGTCCGGCTACGACGGGTATGGCGGCGGCGTCTTTGCATGTCCAACCTCGAAAGTCCAAAACCAAGTCAATACGTTTCAGGTCCACGACGCGATGATGCCGGAAGCGCCGTTTTGGCTCAACGTCAGCGACCCAGGCATGCCTCCAGTGCAAAGCGGTACGGTGTTGCCCGACCCGGCAACGACGGTGGCAATCGCTGAGGCAGGTGCATCTTCCTTTACCTGGAACTTGCCGTTCTTTGAGACCTTCTCGGTTTTCTGGACGAACAACTACAACGACCACGCTAACCCAACGATCGACCTGAATTACAATCCAGGCGGATTCACCGTAAGTTCTGGATACTTCAGCGGCATCAAGTCATACGCCGACTGCGATAACGCTCCAGGAGACGGCACCGTGCCTTGGGACTGGGCCGGTTGCAGCAGGTTCCCACGCTTCCGCCATTCCGGTGTTAGTAATATGATCTTCTTCGATGGCCATGCCAAGGGAATGCATATTCATCAGCTCAATTACGGGAAGAACATCGCCATCGCAGGCATTACGAGCTAAAGAGTCACAGTCTGCGGCGGCAACGACCTGTCGTCGCAGACACATCTCCAAGACCATGACAATGCTCCAAAAATCATCATTTGCGTCTTTGTTTGTCCTCGCCTCGATTCTTATGGGATGCTCGACTTCTGGTGGAACCGCGCCGCCCGTTGGAGCTGGCACAGCGACAGTGCCTAATCCTGCCAAAGCCGGCCCCGACCCCAACTTGAGCGCATCTCAGAACGAGGCGTATAAGTCGATGGCAGGCAGTCGCGCCCTAATGGATCAACACTATCGAGAGCAGCCCATGGGCCCTCATAAGTAAGTCCTTTCCTGAGTGAGGATCTGGGGTTTTCCGACCGACGCACGGACGGAAACCTCACTCCGCAGTCGATTTGCTGTCCTTATCCTCGCAACGGCAAGATTTCAATGTGAATTGGATTAGGAGTTAGCGAATAATCGATCGGGCGTCCTATTTACCTGTATATATCGCAATGAGAGTTACACTTCGAGATGTCGCCGAAAGGGCGGGGGTTTCACCCATGGCTGTAAGCGCGGTGCTCAACGGCTCCGGAAGTCGAAAGGTGACAGTCACAGCCGAAAAGGCAGAACGAATTCGCCAAGCCGCGATCGACCTTCGCTACCAAAGGAACAACTTCGCACGGGCTTTCCGCCAAGGGCGGACAGGGCAAGTCGCAGTTGTCTTTCAAAATTTCGGCAGGTTCAACATCCGCAGTTCCTATCGAGCCGATGTTATGAACGGGGTCATGGCGGCTCTTTTTCCTCACGACTATACGCTTTCCTTGTGCCCAAAGCTGATGCGATCCGGCGATGCCGATTTCGTTTCAGACGGAAGGTTTGACGGCGTACTGTGGTGCCGCCCGGACCTCTCCGAGGCTTCCGCAATCACACTGCAGCATGCGACGATTCCGGTCGTGATGATGCACGCTCCTCCTGGCACCGTCCTAGGTGTTCCGACCTTTTGTGCCGATAACGACGGTGCGATGAGGCGTGTTGTAAGCCACCTGATTGGCTTGGGTCACGAGCGTCTTGCCTTCGTAATTGACCCGGTGAGCGAGCGTAGCGTTGAGGGACTTGCCCGAGCTGAGGCGCTCCGGAGCGCTGCAAAACGTGCAGGATTGCCGGAGCCGGACATGATCGTCCTTGATATGGATCACAGCATCCTCGCCGATTACGCTAAGCCCAACGCTCCGCACTCCGCGTTCGTATGTTTTAGTGACGAGCTCGCGGGGTTTGTACTCGAATCATGCGAGAAGTTTGGAACGAGGGTGCCGGAACACCTCTCGATCGTCGGTTTCGACTCTTCTCCGCTGTGCGAGACCACACGGCCGCGCCTAACTTCGATCAATCAGCCGGTTGAACGAATGGCATTTGACGCTACTAGCCACCTCCTATCGCTGATTCGTTCTGCCGAGGGAGGGGAGGAAGCTAATTCTTCTACTTCGACGCTTTACGACTGCCACCTCGATGTTCGAGACTCGACGGGCCTACCTTGCCCCCGTCGAGAGATTGAGCTAGCAGCGCAATGAGTAGATTCGCGTCAAGAGCATTTGGGCTCGCTTTGTTATGAGTGCGCAGCTCGGCAACTTTACAGAAACGGCATATCGATCATGTTAATCCTCGCGTTATTAGTTCAAGCATCTGCTCGATTGAGCCTCGACCTGACGAAACCGGGCATTGAAGTCAGCCCCATGCTGTATGGCCAGATGACCGAGGAGATCAACTACTCGTACGACGGCGGCCTCTATGGTGAACTCGTACGGAACCGGGCGTTTCTCGACGATCCGAGCATCCCTGTTCACTGGACAGCAGCAGGGGATGCCTCTTCTTTATCTCTTGAACACTCAGGACCAAACACAACTCGTCCAATGGCACTTCGGGTTCGAGGCGGAGCTGCAAACGATGGGTATTGGGGAATTCCGGTCCGTCCTTCAAATTCGTACCAGTTGACTCTTTGGGCGAAAGCCGATGCACCGGGGGCGATCGCCGCAAGTATCGAATCGGCAGATGGCTCTAAGGTATACGCAAGGGCGAGCGTAAAAGGAGTTGCCGAGAAGTGGGGCAAACTCTCCGCTATCCTAAAGGTCAACGGGGATGCCCAACCCGTCAATGACGCCCACCTGGTGCTTCGAACCGGTTCATCAAGCTCCGTTTGGCTTAGTCAGGTGTCTCTATTTGCGCCAACTTTCAAGGGGCGCGCGAACGGTATGCGACCGGACCTCATGAAATTGCTCACCGAGATGAAGCCACGTTTCCTGCGATTCCCAGGCGGCAACTATCTCGAAGGCAACACTCTCGCAGATCGCTTTCCTTGGAAGGAAACCCTCGGACCTATTGAAGAACGGCCGGGACATCGATCGCCATGGGGCTACCGATCGACTGACGGAATGGGCTTGATGGAGTTCTTACTTTGGTGTGAGGATATGGGTGCAAAACCACTTCTCGCTGTATATGCCGGTTATGCCCTTAATGGAACTTACATCAAACCGGGACCAGATCTGCAGCCAGTCGTCGAGGATGCCTTGGACGAGATTGAGTATGTCATTGGCGGCGCAGACACAAAATGGGGCGCACAAAGATCAAAGGACGGACATCCCAAGCCATTTCCCCTTGATTGCGTCGAAGTGGGCAACGAGGACGGATTCGACAAATCGGGAAGCTATGAAGGACGCTTCGTTCAATTCTACGACGCCATCAAAGCCAAGTATCCGCACCTCAAGGTGATTTCAACCACGGGCGGGAAGGATTGGCTCGGCCAGAAATTCCCTATGACCAATCGCACGCCTGACCTTTGGGACGAACACTATTATTCTGAAGTGTGGGACATGATGTCGATGGCCAATCGATACGACGACTATGACCGCAAAGGCCCAAAAGTGTTCGTGGGCGAGTGGGCTTCACACGACAAGATCGCACCGTGGGCGGCAGGGGCGCAAGCTGGTCCGACCCCAAATATGAGATGCGCAATCGGAGATGCCGCGTTCATGACTGGGCTCGAGCGCAATTCGGACGTGGTAGCGATGGCCTGCTATGCGCCGCTGCTGGTCAACGTCAATCCGGGTGGTCGCCAATGGTCGCTCAACCTGATCGGCTACGATAGCTTAAAGGCTTTCGGGTCACCCTCATACTACGTTCAGAAGATGTTCGCAGAGAACCTCGGCGATCGAACGGTTCCCTTTGCGCTTGAGTCAACCCCAAACCAAACACAAGGCGACAAAAAACTTCCGGCTCTATTCGCCTCGGTGACCCGAGATTCGAAGAGTGGAATCGTATACATAAAAGTCGTCAATGCGCTTTCGACGGCTCAGGACGTCGCACTCGATATCCACGGCGCCCACGTTCAGCCGACGGGAACGTTAACTGTGGTTAGCGGCAATCTCAAGGCGATGAACTCGATCGCTGAGCCAACGGCAATCGCACCGGTTACGACGAAGCTCCATGGGCTCAAAGCAAGCTTTCGCCTCACTCTCGCACCGTTTTCCGTGTCGGCAGTCACCCTGCGAAGCACCAAATGATCGGCGGTTTTGGTTTGATATTGCTTATGATGGCAAAGAACCCAATCATCTGGGCAGATGTGCCGGACATCTCGATTGTCCGCGTCGGCCATTCCTTCTACATGAGCAGCACAACGATGCACATGAGCCCGGGATTGCCAATTATGAAGTCGAGCGACCTCGTCCATTGGAGGCTTGTTAGCTACGCGTACCACACCTTGGGCGACAACGATGCATTGACCCTCTCCAATGGGAAAAACGCCTATGGCCGCGGCTCCTGGGCCAGCAGCCTCCGCTATCACAAGGGCACCTTTTATGTCTCGACGTTCTCATCCACAACAAACAAGACCTACGTTTACTCGACAGAGAACCCCGAAAGGACACCTTGGCACGAGGTCTCTTTTTCACCCGCCTATCACGACAACTCACTGATCTTCGACGACGATCGTGTGTTTCTCGCAACAGGAGCGGGTGATATCCGTCTCATCGAACTTAAACCTGACTTGTCTGGCGTCAAGCCCGGCGGCGTGGACCGCGTGATCGTCCGGAATGCGAGTCGTGTTGCGGGAGAGGCGGTAGGACTTCCCGCAGAAGGGTCGCAGATGTTCAAGATTGAGGGCAAATACTACCTTTGCAACATCACCTGGCCGCGGAACGGGATGAGAACCGAGATCGTCCACCGAGCGGACAATATCGAAGGTCCCTACGAGGGTCGGATCATATTTCAAGACCAAGGAGTCGCACAGGGTGGCTTGGTCGACACTGCGGATGGAAAGTGGTACGCCTACCTGTTCCAAGATCACGGCGCCGTCGGTCGAGTCCCCTTTATCGTTCCAATGACTTGGAAAGATGGGTGGCCAGTGGTAGGCGTCGACGGCAAGCTCCCAGATGGCCTCGGCATTCCGTCGGGTAAGAGCACGATATCGGGAATCGTTACTTCGGATGAGTTCAATCGCCCCCCTGGGGACAACTCGTTGCCCTTGGCATGGCAGTGGAACCACAACCCCGACAATCGATACTGGTCATTAACGGACCATCCAGGCGCCCTCAGGATTACGACTGGTCGAGTTGACGATGTAGTCATCCATGCGCGCAATACGCTCACCCAAAGAACGTTTGGCCCAGAATGCACGGGAACCACCTCCATCGACGTCAGTGCAATGAAGGACGGTGACTATGCGGGGCTGATCGCACTCCAAAACCATTACGGATTTGTCGGAGTCAAGGCGGACGGCGATGCAAGGTCCGTCGTGGTTGTAAATGGCACAAACGGCACTGCAGTCGAAATCGCGAAAGTGCCGCTGTCCCAAAACCGCGTCTTCTTGCGAATCGAATGCGATTTCAAGGGCAGGAGCGACATCGCAACGTGCTTTTACAGTCTAGACGGCAAGTTGTGGAATGCGATCGGCAAGCCCATTCAATTGAGATATGACTTGGTCCACTTCATGGGATGCCGATTCGGCCTCTTCAACTTCTCAACGAAGTCAGCAGGCGGTCACGTCGACTTCGATTACTTTCACGTCGGCGATCATCTCTCGCGCTCCCGCTAACCGTTCGATAGCCCTTAATGCTTGAGGACGGCGGAGATCGCATCGTACGCGGGCTTCGCCTTGTAGTCCTTGTCGAAGAGCGTCGCCAGGCCGTCGCGTCCACGGCTAAATCCCGGAATCCATGAGTGCCGGTCGGTAAGGCCCCATATGTTGATTCCATGGCAATTGCGCGAAGCAAGTGCCATCTCGAAGACGTCGGCATACACCTTCGCCTGCCGATCGAGGTCAGCGGGATCTTGAGCTACGAGCCCTCGATCCGGGTCTCCTGCCGGTAATCGCTTCACCGGTACGGCGACATCGAGCTCAGTGATCATATAGGCCAAGCGAAGCTTCCGGATACCTTCGATCAATTGGTAGTGGCCATCGCCCGGTTCGATCTTGGTGCGGCAATCGATGTGATACTGCAACCCAAGCCCTGTGATCGGCGCTCCCTGGTCCTTGAGCCATTTGGCGAGGTCAAGCATATGCTGAGCCTTTGCGCCGCCCCCTTCGACGGCATAGTCGTTGTAATACAGCTCTGCTTTCGGGTCCGCTTCATGTGCCCACTTGAACGCCTGCACCAGGAATTCGGGACCGAGTTTCTTGAACCAAAAGCTATCTCGAAGATTGAACGGATTGCTATTGGGCCGGTCATCGATCGCTTCGTTAGCGACGTCCCACATCGCGACCTTTCCTTTGTAGCGCCCAGCCACTGCCTCGATATAGTCGTGAAGCAAATTCGAAGCGGCTTCCTTCGACATTTCCGGTCCCTGGGATCGAAGCCACTGGGGCAACGTATATCCGTCGTCGCGGGCATAGACGAGTACGTGGCCCCGAAGTTTGAGACCGTGCTGCTGAGCCCACCCCTTTTTCCCCGGCTCACCCACTACGAAGTCAACGTCGGCAAAGTGATACTCGTGGGGCCCTGTCCAGATTGACGGCGGTTTGAGATCGTTCTCAAGTTCAATCAGGTTGAAGTTGGCTGCTGCAGTTCCGGCAAAACGTCCGCCATCCACGTCGTTTTTCAAATTGCTCGCGGGAACTGCCGAACCGATGGTGAATCGGTGCTTCTTGGCGAGGTCGCGCAAATTCGTCTCCGAATTCTGTCCGATGGGTTCGACGACAGCAAGGTATGTCGAGGCTGATGTCAGCGAAATGCCGACCGAAAGCAAAGCACAGAAGCTGATCATGATCGTGTTGGCAGGCTCTTTGTCGAGATTATATACGGATATATAGGAGATTGGCATTCTGGGGTGATATATTGCTTTTGGCGGGCATCGATGTTCGTCAACAGGAGATTGCACCGATGATCACCCTGCGCCTATTGCCAGCTCTATTGGTCTTGGCAGCCCTAATGCCTTCAATCGTCCTCGCACAAGCAAGTCCGCCAAAAGGTCCGGGGGGACCGAGCGGCTTCGGTGCCCCTATCGCCTTAAACCCGGATGACATTCAGGCATTCCCAGAACCACCAGATAGCATTGTCGCCAAACGACCTGGGATTCCTCACGGGAAGTTAGAAATGATCGAGTACGACTCGAAGAGCGTTGGTAGCCGGCGGAAAATGCAGGTGTATACACCTCCTGGCTACTCTCCCGATAAGAAATATCCCGTGCTTTACCTGCTTCACGGCATCGGCGGAGACGAAACGGAGTGGCAACGATTTGCTTCACCGAACCTTCTTGAGGACAACCTTCTCGCAGAAGGCAAGGCAGTCCCGATGATCATCGTCATGCCCAACGGCCGGGCACAGAAGGACGACCGCCCGATCGGGAATGTGTTCGCAACCGCCCCCGCTTTCGCTGCATTCGAAAAGGACCTTCTTAACGATGTGATCCCCACCATCGAATCGCGATATTCGGTTCAGTCGGACCAGGCGCATCGAGGGATAGCAGGTCTTTCCATGGGAGGCGGGCAATCACTGAATTTCGGGTTTGGTCACCTGGATAAGTTTGCCTGGATTGGTGGGTTCTCGTCGGCGCCGAACACGAAAGCTCCTGCCGATTTATTGCCTGACGCAACCGCTGCAAAAGACAAACTCAAGCTGTTTTGGCTCTCGGTCGGTAACAAGGACGGACTGATTCGGATCAGCCAGGGCGTCCACAAATACCTGAAGGAGAAGGGCGTTCCACACGTTTGGAACGTGGACAGCCACGCCCATGACGCAACTGAATGGCGAAACAACCTCTACTACTTCCTGCAGAAGGCATTTGACACGAAAGCTCCCTAACCCATGAACTTACTACCGGTAGCCGTCCTGTTCCTCGCCCAATCGATGCCGTTCAAAGATGCCAACTTGCCGGCATTCGAACGAGCCAAAGACCTAGTCTCCCGAATGACGGTCGATGAAAAGATCGCCCAATGCATGATGGATGCTCCCGCCATCCCACGCTTGGGAGTGCCCAAATACCACTATTGGAGCGAGGCCCTCCACGGAATCGCCAACGACGGTATCGCAACCGTCTTTCCACAGGCTATTGGCCTGGCTGCAACATGGGACCCGGAGTTGATGCACAGCATAGCTACAGTCATCAGCACGGAGGCGCGAGCCAAATATGCGGCAGCGATTCAGCGCAACGATCGATCGATTTTCAAGGGAATTACCCTATGGTCGCCAAACATCAACATTTTCCGCGACCCGCGATGGGGACGTGGACAGGAAACCTATGGAGAAGACCCATTCTTGACAAGCAGGATGGGTGTGGCGTTTGTGACAGGAATCCAAGGCGACGATCCAAAGTACCTCCGAGCCGTTTCGACACCAAAGCACTTTGCCGTCCATAGCGGTCCCGAGCCCTTGCGTCACGGATTCGACGCCAAGGTCACTGAGAAGGAGCTTCGAGAGACGTACCTACCTGCGTTTGAAGCGTGCGTGCGTGAAGGCAAGGCTGCCAGCGTCATGAGTGCCTACAGTGGATATAACGGCAAACCCGATACCGGCAATCCTTGGTTGCTTACGACGCTGCTTCGCGATGAGTGGGGTTTCAACGGGGCGGTAGTCAGCGACGTCGATTCCGTTGGTGACATTCTTTATGGTCACCATGCCGTCAAAGACCTTGCCGAGGCGAGCGCGATGGCAATTAAGGCCGGCAATGACGAGTGCAGCGGCACCAGTTATCGGTCTCTTCGTGCCGCTTTCGATCGCGGCCTGATCACCGAGGCAGACCTCGACCGAGCGGCCTCTCGCCTATTTTCCCTTCGATTCCGACTCGGTATGTTCGATTCGCTCGAAGAATGTGCCTTTAACGCCATCAAGCCGACCGACAACGATACGCCAGAGCACGAGCAACTGGCATTGAAAGCGGCGCGGGAGAGCCTTGTTCTCCTGAAAAACGACGGAATCCTCCCGCTCGATCTCAAGAAATACGCGCGAGTCGCCGTGATTGGCCCTGTCGCAAAGAGCCAAGCGGTCTTGGTGGGCAACTATAACGGAACTCCGGCTCGACCCGTAGCTCTGCTCGACGGAATTAAGGCAAAGCTGGAGGCTCACGGTATCGGTGTTGAATATGCTGAAGGAGGCCGACTTGTCAACCGTGGCGCCGGGGTCGGACCGTTGCCTAGAGGAGTAACCTATGCCGACGAGGCAAAGACCACCCCAGGGCTCAAAGGCGAGGTCTTCGGCAATCCTAATCTTGAAGGCACCCCTGTCGGCGAGCGAATCGATCGCTTTTTGAACCTCCATTGGTCGACCGACCAGCCCCAATCGGGGCTTCCGACGGAGAACTGCTCGATCCGATGGTCGGGCTACGTCGTTTGGCCCAACGACGAGACCGTCACTTTGGGTGTTGTCACCGAAGGCGGAGTTCGGCTTTACGTCGATGACAAACTCATCCTCGACCAATGGAAGAGTCGTGAATCAAAGACGCACAGGGTCGACTACGGCTTCAAGAAAGGCGCAACCGCCAAGATCCGGTTGGAATATTCTCATGCCCATGGGGCTGCCTCGATTCAGTTGGGAAGCAATGCCATCGAGAAGGCGACCGACTATTCACAAGCGGAAGAGATTGCCCGACGTTCGGACCTAGTGATCCTCACTCTCGGAATTACTCCTCAACTAGAGGGGGAGCAGATGCCAGTTCGATACGAAGGGTTTTCCGGCGGGGACCGTACCAGCATTCTCATCCCCGCCCCTCAACGAGAATTGCTCGCGAAGATCGCAGCTGTCGGGAAACCAATAGTAGTTGTGATCACTACTGGGAGTGCGGTCTCATTCGATACAAAACTCGCGAAAGGAATCTTACTCTCCTGGTATTCGGGAGAGCAGGGTGGGAATGCGGTCGCCGAAGCGCTCGTCGGCGAGAGCAACCCCGCAGGACGGCTGCCCGTTACTTTCTACCGATCCGACAAAGACCTTCCTCCGTTTGAGGACTACCACCTTGACGGCCGGACCTATCGGTACTTCAAAGGTCAACCACTCTTTCCTTTCGGCTTCGGACTCAGCTACGCAAGGTTCAAGTACGGCTCGCCGAGTGTGTCCAAGTCAACTGGTGGTCATCTTATTTCGTTGCCGATAACGAACACGAGCGGCATATCAGGTGACGAAGTCGTGGAGATATATGCCCGTTACGATCATCCCACGAAGACGGATCCCAGTCGCCGATTGGTGGGCTTCAAGCGAGTTTCTCTTCAGTCTGGAGAGACGAAGGAAGTTCAGGTTGAGATCACGGATTGGGCGCTTCGCAGTTGGGATGAAACTCAACATCGCTACACCATGCGACCAGATGGATATCGCCTAGAGATTGGCCCCACCTCAGATCGGAAACTGGCAGTCGCGCGAATCCAACTCCCTTAAAGCCTGCCCTTACGTTTATCGCACTCCTGTCATGACAAGAACAATCCTCTTCTCGTTAGCTTTATGTTCTTTTTCCATTGGTACCGCGATGCAAGAGGCCCACGGGCAATCGGTCGTCGCAAGGATAGACGTAAGTAAAACTAGCCCCCCGATATCGAAGTATCTCTACGGACAATTTGTCGAGCACATTGGAAATATCATCAACAGTGGTCTTTGGGCCGAGATGTTGGATGACCGCAAGTTTTATAACGCCACACCGTCAGTAACAGTACAAAGTGGAAATGGTCCAAGGTTTGGTCGAATTCGCCTCCGGCCCTGGACGGTCATCGGTCCTGCAAGTGCCGTAGTCATGGACTCCCACAATGGATACGTGGGAAAGCACTCCCCACGTATCTCGCTGGATGAAAGTGAATTCAGAGGCATCGAACAATCCGGCCTCGGGATTGTCAGCGGGAAAGGGTACGTGGGTCGTGTCGTTCTTGCCGGCCCCCCAGAAGCCAACGTCAACATCACTCTCGTTTGGGGCCCCGGACTTGGGGATCGGCAGACGATAAAGATCAACCGACTGCGCACGGCCTTCAAGAAGTTCGCTTTTCGGCTCAAGCCAACGGCAAGCGTCGACAATGCCCGACTGCAGATCACCGCAATAGGCTCTGGAAACGTCTCGATCGGTGCCGTCTCATTGATGCCGGCCGACAACGTCAAAGGATTTCGCGCTGAGGTCATCAACGTGCTAAAGCAGCTTCGATCCGGCGTGTACCGGTTCCCTGGAGGAAATTTCGTCTCAGCGCACGAGTGGAGGGATGCCATCGGGGATCCGGACAGGCGCGCGCCAAAGTTCGACCCAGTGTGGTCCGCCGTTCAGTCGAACGACGTCGGTACCGCAGAGTTCATGGATTTCTGTGGACTCGTCGATGTAGATCCTTACATCTCAGTAAATGCGGGATCAGGGGACGCGTGGTCCGCTAAGGAGTATGTCGAGTACTGCAACGGCGCTCCTGCGACTCCGATGGGACAGTTGCGAACCGCCAACGGGCACCGTGAACCTTACAACGTTAAATTCTGGGGCATCGGCAACGAGGCTTGGGGCTTTAGCTACCAGTTCGGGGCCATGAAACTATCGCAGTTCGTAGTCAAGCACAACGCCTTTGCCGAGGCGATGCGAAGCGTCGACCCGACGATCGAACTGATTGCCAGCGGCGCGATGGGTGACACAATGACCGGTTCAAAAGAGTCACTCAATCTTGGTGACTCGCTGATCCCAAAGCCCTTGGGTCCTGCCGACTGGACGGGTGGACTCTTCACTCATTGCCTCGAGAACATGGACCTAATAAGTGAGCACTTCTACAACTATGGTGGCACTCACTATGATCTAGCAAAGGCTCAGCAAGTTCCAAACGACCCGAACGAACCGCTATCCAATTGGATGCGACGCCCCGCAAATCACATCCGCCTAAAGTTCGAAGAGTATCAGGACTACGAGAAACTGATTCCCGCGCTCAAGACCAAACCTGTGCCGATCTGCCTGGACGAATGGGCCTACGCTGGAGGTCCGCCAAACTCCTACAAAGTTGTCCCAGCGTATGCCTGGTCCTTCCATGAGATGTTCCGACATTCGGATCTGTACCAAATGGCTTGCTTCACTTTTGCCACTGCGATGTTCAGCGCCAATCGCTCCGAGGCGGTTCTGAACCCCACAGGACTGATGTTCAAAATGTACCGAGACCACTTCGGTTCGATTCCAGTCGAGGTCACCGGTGATTCTCCCCAGCCGAAGCCGACAACTCCACCGGGAGGAGAACAACCCGCTGTCAACGCAGGCAGTGACACCTACCCATTAGATGTCGTCGCAGCCCTAACCCTAGATCGAAAAACGCTGACGGTGGCAATCATCAACACGACGGACGTCGATCAAGCACTTGATCTGCATTTTGCGAACGCCACCCTCTCGGGAAGGGGAACACAGTGGCGAATGGCGCCAACCAGCTTGCTTGCCATCCGTCAGGCAGGAACTAAGTCCGAGGTCGAAGTTGAACAAACTCCGATTGGACCAATGCCTTCCGCCGTGCTAATACCCAAGTTCAGCATTAGCATCTACGAGTTGCCGATTAAGCGATAAGCCTAAGTGGGAACCTGCAACTTCAGGTTCCCACCGAGATCTTTCTTAGGAGATTCGCTGCGAGGAACTGGAACTTTTGCGGGCCGATCGATGCCTTATCGTTTGCCGCCAAGTATTCGGCAGCTAGAAATCGCAAAGGACAACAAAGGCAACATGGCAGACTCGAAAACTCCTACCATCACCCGAAGCGAACTCATCGATTTGCTCAACGAGGACTTGTCTCGGGAATATCAAGCGATCATCGCGTACGTCACCTACTCGCAAGTGATCAAAGGCGCGAAGTACATGACGATCGCGGCAGAACTCGAAGTCCATGCCGGTGAAGAACTGGCCCACGCTTTGACCCTCGCCGGGCAAATCGACTACCTCGGCGGTACGCCGACCGTGGTCGCCAAAGCAGTAAAAACATCCGAGAAGCCCGACGATATGCTTCGATTCGACCTTGATAACGAGAACGAGACGATCAAGAACTATCGGATCCGAGTTCGGCAGTGCGAAGACCTCGGCGAGTATGCGGTCGCGGAGAAGATTCGAGGGATCCTCGTCCAGGAACAGGAGCACCAGATCGACTTGGCGAACGCTCTCGGCGTCAATACCCCTGACGTCAACAAATTGAAAGAGCCGGCCTAAAACGGCCAGCTCTTTTCAATAAGTTTTTTCGTCGTAGCCTGGGAACCAATCCTGCTTAATGCGCACGCCCCGATCTCGTAGTTCGGAACCAACCTTCTCAACCATCGGCTCGGGGCCGGAAAGATAAACGACCTGCAACGCCGATTGTGGAGCTCGCTCAAGAATGGCGTCGGCCGTGACCGCTTCTCCGATCACGATTTGAATCTCCAACTCCTCGTGCGTGGCTCTAATCGCTTCAAGCTCCTCCTGAAAGGGGACGTCCTTGTCGCAATTGAAGTAGAGGAGCGTAGCGTCTACGCGCTTTCCAACGGACAGGCGCGACTTCAAAATGCTACGAAATGGAGTAATTCCGATACCGCCCGCCACGAGGACGACGCGTTCGGGCGATCCTTCTTCCCACGTGAATTCGCCTTCGAGCCCGTGTGTTTCAATCACATCTCCAACTTCCATCTCGCTGAGCGCTTGTTTGAACTTGCTCTGCGATATCCGTGTGGATATGTGAATCTCCCCTTCGCTTGGTGCAGAAGCGATTGTGAACCACCTCTGATTGTCCTCTTCTTTCTCACCCAAATAGGGCAACGTGTAAGCTTGAGCCTGTCCTGCAGTCCACGTTAACCCCCCGGTATCGAAGACGAACGTCCGAACGTTGCCCGCTTCACTGTGCGATGAAAGCAGCTTCAGTCTGGTTATGGTCTCGTTGTCTGCCATGTCCGCCTAAGTCAAAGGTTGCGTCGTCCCCGCCAGTACCAGCCTCCGCCGCCGAATAAAAACAGTACAAGCAAAATGATGATGATCGTTTCCATAGTTTCCACCTTGATCTTCTGAGTCCATCAGCATTGCTTTCGCGCGGTAGACAAACCCGTCCAGATCACGGGTTAGAGGGAAATTGGCTTTAGGGTGTTCCAAAAACGCGCAAACGATGACTTAGCCCAATAGATCGAATCCGCTAAAGCAAGCCCGCGAGTACGGCTTGGACGGCGGCGAGGAGTTGGCCTGAATCGACCGGTTTGGTGATGTAGCCGTTCATTCCTGCTTCGAGACAGGCTTCGCGATCGCCATGCATCGCATTTGCGGTAAGGGCGATGATCGGAAGATGGCGGACCGCTTCCATTTCTCGAATTCGCATCGTCGCCTCGTAACCGTCGACAACCGGCATCTGGCAATCCATCAGCACGAGATCGTACGCTTTCTTCGCAACCATCGATAGGGCGACTTGGCCGTCGTTCGCACAGTCGACCTCTGCGCCAAGTCGGGCAACCATCTTCATCGTCACTAACTGGTTCACCGGATTGTCTTCCGCAAGCAGAATCGAAAGCCCTGCAAGCGGCAACTGATCTTGGCTGTCGTCAGCGTGCGCACGCTCATTTCGTAGCATCTTCTCCGCGACTCTCAGCGGAAGCTTGAACCGGAACGTGCTGCCGACGCCCGGGAAGCTCTCCACATGGATTGAGCCACCCATGAGTTCGACCAACTGCTTCGAAATAGAAAGCCCCAACCCCGTCCCGCCGAACCTTCGACTCGTCGAGCTGTCTTCTTGAGTAAAGCTGTCAAAGATGACTGGCAGTCGTTTAGGGGAGATCCCTACTCCAGTGTCGCTTACTACGATCTCGATCTCCACCCGATCTGCTAGCGCCGGAGTGGAAAGTATCGCGACATCGATCGAACCCGTTTCGGTGAATTTGATAGCGTTGCCAATGATGTTGTAGAGAACCTGCCGAATCCTAGCCGGGTCGCCGACGAGCGCTGTTGGCAGGGACGGGTCTACTTCAAAGCTCAGTCGTAGGCCCTTAACTCTGGCGTTGGGCTCCAGGAAGAGGCGCGTTTCTTCCACGATCTGAGTCAGTTCGAACGGGTGGTGTTCAATCTCTAGCTTGCCTGCTTCGATCTTTGAAATGTCAAGGACATCGTTGATGATGGTCAGGAGCGTGGCGCCGGAAGACTTTATCGTTTGGACATACTCCCTGGCCTCTGGATCGAGGTCGCTGTGGAGCAGTAGGTCGGCTAGCCCGAGCACTCCACTGATCGGCGTTCGGATCTCATGGCTCATGTTGGACAGGAAGTCCGATTTGGCCTTTGTGGCGGATTCGGCAGCCTCTTTGGCCGCCTGAAGACCCAGATTCACCTGTTTCAGTAGTTCTGCTTCTCGGCGGGCCCACTCTGCCTCATGGCGGTATTGCGCCAGTTGCTCCACTCGGGAAATATCCTGCCTGCTGTTTTCCTCCACGAGCCGCGAATAGGTCTTGAATTCGCCCAGCGCCAGCAGTGGTTCACCCAGGGCTTCGTACGTCTCTCCCAACTGTGCGCAGATTCGCTGGAGCCCCGGGGCTCCCGGTGTAGCAAGCGAAACGCTCTTGGCCCCTTCCAGGCAGAGTCGTGCCCGATCCCAACTTCGAAGCTTCATGTAGGCGGCGCCAACTTCCTGCATCGGAGTCGGAATGTAGATCGTCTTTGCTGCCGCTCGAAACAGCTCTTGCGATTGCCGCGCGATCTCGCAAACCTCCTCGAACGGAGACAATTCTGTCAAGGCTGTCGCCATATTTCCCAGCAGAAGTGCGCGGAGGGTAACCGTCCCGCCATCGCCGATCCCATCCAACCCTTCTCTGGCGTAACGGAGCGCGTCCTGAAACCTTCCCACCGAGTCGAGCGCGCTGGCGATGTTGTTTACGAGGCGAACCTGACGCTCGGGTGACAATATGTCCTTGTACTGACGGTGCAGATCCATCAACTTTTCCAAGCTGCCATCGTCGATGTTCATCTCTAGCGACGAAAGGGCCCGCCCCATCTGGGTCTCCACCTTTTGCTGCAACAGACCCTTGGACTCCGCAATCTCAATCGCTCGGTCCAAAACCTCGAAACAGGAAGCCGGATCGGACATGTGGACGTAACAGGATGAGCAGTATCGAAGGGCGATGACTTGCTCTTCGTACTCACCTAGGTTGCCGAGGGTCTCAGCGGCTTCGCCGGCGACCTGCAAACTGCGGACCAAGAACCCTTGGTCGCGAAGGGGATACGCCCGAATGCGATTCAGCATCGCTACGGCGAATGGATTGTCCGCCGCCCTTGCCTCAGCTAGATTAGCTTCGATAATCTCCGAGACTCGACGGTCGCCGTTGCGATGCATCGTCTCCAGTTCGTCGATGTGCTCCCTTACAGATTGGCGAGAAGCAAGCCACGGCGATGGATTTGCGGCCTGTACTTCAGATGAACTAGTTGAGTTAGACATGAACCAAGTTCACGGGAAATGGGAGCGGATTTCCGCCGACTAAAGATAATTCTACCTTCCCACCTACCAGGTCCCAAATCCACGAAATTAGCGGGAATCGTCGGCGGCCTTATCCTTCGGCGTAGCGCCGAAAAGCCACGTGAGGTGGTCGTTCTTCCAGTCAAATACAAACGACAGCGCAAACGTAGAGGTCCATCCGTAGTCGCGGGCGCCGAGTCCCTTGCCCGACCTAGAATCGTAATACTCGTACAGCGAGTCTTCGTTCTGTTCCATCCAACCGACGACCTTGGATCTCATCATGTCGGCGAGGTCGCTGTATCCGTAGTCGCGCAGACCCTTTATTGCGAAGAACGCGACATTCACCCATGTCGGGCCGCGCCAGTACCCTTTTGAGTCGAAACCAGGCGTGTCGTATGCCGCGCAAGGCATTCCCGGATAGAACTTCGTCGGATCTGCGGCAAGTTTCGCCAACCTAGCGGCCCGATCGGGAGGGGCGATGTGCGCGAACAAGGGCATGAAAGCCACCGGCGAAAGCGCTGGACCGTTCGCATGGGTGACCCGATCTCGATCGACGTACGCTCCAATGGCATCATCCCAAAGACGGTCGTTGATCTGCTTGGCGAGCTTCTCCGCTTTGCCGACCCATTTCTTCACGCCGACACGATCCCCGATCCGTCGCGCAATGATGGCGAGGGATCGATAGTGGGAGACCATATAGCAGTTGAGGTCAACTGCCCAGAGCCGCTTCTCGTCCGGCTTCGAATCGATATAGCCGCCGTCCCACCGGATCGCGTTGTCCCAGCCTGAGTCCATTCCGGCGTGAGCACCGCCATAAAAGAACAAACCGTCTTTGTCCCCTCCCCGGTGCTGTTCGAAGAACTCTCCGAGCCGAATCAGCTTAGGATAGATCGACTTGAGGAAATCGGCATCCGGCGACCGGCGATCGACGACGGCGATGGCCCAACCCATCACCGGCGGCTTGGTGAAGTCGGTGACGATTCGCCCATCCTCGAAGATCACATCAGGCAGGGCGCCTGTCGGCAATTGCTTATCGAAGAGGATGCGGATCTGGTCGCGCGCCAACTTAGGATCCCATAGAGCCAACCCGACCGAGTGAAACGCGGAATCCCAATTCCAAACGCCTCGGTATGTTCCGAGCGCGGGCATGATTCCCTGGTACGGCGCCCATGCCGTTCCAGTGACCAGGTTTCCGAGAAGCGTCGACTGCGCCCGTTTGACCAGCGCCGATTCGGCGCCAGGCAATCTGCGGCTGGCCCTGAGATACCAAGCCTCCGCGAGCTTGCTCTCCCCCGCCGTTGGTCCAACCGGCGGCAAACTACCAACCTGGACGGCAAGACAGATTGTGAAATGAGCAACCACCAGCGGGATCATCGTGAGGCCAGTGTACCGACGGTAAGTCGTAGCGACGGGCTGAGGTGAGAGGTTTTCGCGACAACTGAAGTATCCTTCCGGACCAGAATAGCGTCGTGTTCCGGGGACTCGCGGATATCGGCGCCTTACAGGAACGTCAAGAAATGCGCCCTAAATTCGCCGATTTGACCAGCGAGGCTAATCCTCTCCCTTTGCCCCACCAATGGAAACCTCTTTACGAGCGAGTACAACTTAAAAACAAGGAGAGCATCGTCGTCGCAGTCACAGGAAGCGGGATCGATCTGATCTTGAACCTAACGGAGATTACTCCGGAGCCATACGGAATCTTATACGTCTTGGTCGTCCCTTGCGGGTCTCAGTCCGGCCGGTATCAGTTGAAAGAGTGGTTGGATCGAAGCTCTTTGATCTCCTACCTAGAACGATATCGGGCTTTTCTCGAAGGCGACGGTCGCCATAACCTATGGGTCAAGTGCGGCGACGACTCTCTGATCGTCTATGACTCGCACGAAGTGATCTACCTATACGGCGACTTGGATCGGTTCTGCACAGTGCTTGAAAGCCTTGGATACTCCCAAGGGGAAGTCAGGATCGACTTCCCTCATGAACACCACTACAACAGCGAGTTCGACTCCGAAGAGCGCTCAATCGCAGATTCCGCCGATTACACCCGTTTCGATCTCGTCGCCGGTCAGGACTTCGACGCAAACGATCCAAGGCGCTAATGCTGAACGAATTCTCACGTTACCCTAGTGAAGGCGGACATGAGTTTGTTTCACCGAGCGCTTCGAATTATGAAGGAAGCGTCACTTTCCTTCTGGGACGCATGCATACTCGCAACGGCGATTCAGGCTGGATGCAAAATCCTCTATAGCGAAGACCTAAGCGCGGGCCAGCGGAACGGTGGCGTCCCAGTCACGAATCCGTTCTGATTGATACCTTCGACAGTGAAGCGAGCTGCACTTCAAGACGTCCTAACTAAGTGATCCTGCTCGCGGCATTCGTTCTCCTCCAGCCACCGACGTTCGATGCAGTCAATCTGCACATCACGCCAACCGAAATGAACCGGATAGCGATGAACGATCGGGGGACGATCGTGGGGACGCGACTGGTCACCGAAGGCAAGTACGAGGGTTTTGTTTACTTGAATGGGCGCCTCCACTCCGTCGGGGGCGACACCCCGTGGGCAGGCGGGATCAATGCCCGAGACGAAGCCGTTTTCATGGGCGGAGGCAAGGTTGCGCTTTGGAGGAGAGGCCGGTCGTCCATCGTCTATCAGGCAAAGCCAGGCGCCCAAGCGGGGGCGGCAGGGATCGACGACAAAGGACATATCGCTGGGAGTTCGTTCGACTTCCATGCAACTGACGGAGCCTACGAAGTCTTTTTCTATCCCCGGCGCAAGAAGAATCCGTTCCTCGGCAAGCGATTCCAGATCGCCAGAATCAACAACGTTGGCCAGTTCCTAGTCGCCGACATGGCCGATCATCCGAATGGATACCCTCGCATGTACTTGTGGAGTGAGAGGAACTCTGCAGAGATCAAACCTGCAAACCCAGATGCGACTCCCGAGGTGATGGGTCTGAACGACACAGGTCTCGTAATAGGGGTTGCCAGTGCCCGAAAGTTGGGGACGATGGACAGTGACCATGCCTTCCGGTGGCAAGACGGCAAGTACGCGGATCTGCCGGTCTTCACTCCTAATCGGTTTGCATCCTGCAAGGCATTAGCGATCAATAATCGCGGCCAGATCGTCGGGTCCTGCAATTGGATGCTAGAGACCGGGGGTGACGCTGGAATTGGCCCTCAAACTGTGGCGACTTTATGGATGAACGACCAGGTCTACGATCTCAACAAGCTGCTGGCTTCGAAGGAACAGATCAACCTTTTCGAAGCCGTTGCAGTCAACAATAGAGGACAGATCCTCGCGATCGGGCAAGCCCGCGGGCAAACGAAGATCGAGGCATTTTTACTCTCGCCGAAACCGAAGCCTGGGCCTTATTAAAGCGTCTTAATATCGATGCTCCTTGCTGCGCTTCTTCTCCTCACAGTCGGTGTTCCGCGCTACGAAGTAACCGACCTCCATCTTGTCGTCTCTTACCAGAAAGTCGTAATGAACAACCGGGGAAGCGTCGCCGGAACGATGATGATGCCAGATGGAACCGAGAAGGTCTTCGTATCGATTGGCGGCAAAGTGCACTTCATCGGAAATGGGGCGACCGATGTTGGCGCGATCAACAATCTAGACGACGTCGTCGCGATCGGGAATCGAAACATCGTTCTGTGGAGGAGGGGTGTCGCGCAAACTTTCACCCACCAAGGAACTGCCAGTCGACCGACCGTTGCAGGAATCGACGATAAGGGCAACGTGTTAGCGACGTTCTACGACACTCAGGGAACGGATGGATCCTACGAGAACTTCTCCTATCCTTTAGCGAAAGACAAACCACGCAGGAATTTTCAACTCATTCCGGTTGCCGTCAACAATATTGGCCAAGTCGCTGGAACGATCAGACATGGTCGCGGTCCCCGGGGCGAACGGTCCGTTCTCTGGACGGACGGCGCGATCGTCGATCTTGGGAATCTGTATCCGGGGCCAGGAGCGCTCCACATTACCGCAATGAACGACAAGGGCGAGATCGTCGGCGAT
>Ga0364873_10174_pt1 | contig 39603 bp, 34 predicted proteins | sample ExccelAu500001D3_2_FD_206928 | JGI IMG/M metagenome (GOLD analysis project Ga0364873, IMG submission 206928) | Enriched cells from Trout Bog Lake Hypolimnion, Wisconsin, USA - BchlTB.Aug07.5000.01.D3 | ecosystem: Environmental > Aquatic > Freshwater > Lake > Hypolimnion/Profundal zone | place... | reverse complement strand
TCAGATTATCTAAATGTTTTATTTCAAACCTATGCATCCTAAGTAAATTTTTAAACGCGATTAACCTGTTCCCCCAAAGGGTTTATTTCTGGTATCGGAAATTCTTAGATATTTAATGCAATAAAATTCTCTTCAAACTATAAAATTGTTTAGTTTTACCGCCATGAGTAAGAAAGCAATTTTAATTATCATGGATGGTTGGGGACTTGGTCAAAGCAAAACTGCTGATGCCATCCAAAATGCGAACGTTCCATTCGTTACGTCATTATATAAAAAATACCCCAATAGTACGTTGGTTACCTGCGGTGAAGCAGTGGGATTGCCCGATGGTCAGATGGGTAACAGTGAAGTTGGACACCTTAATCTTGGTGCCGGAAGAATAGTTTATCAGGAGTTGCAACGCATAAATGTGGCTATACGCACAGGAGAGTTGGCTGAAAATCCTGTGCTATTAGAAGCTATTGCATTCGCTAAGGCAAATGCAAAACCACTCCATTTATTAGGTTTAGTGAGTGATGGTGGTGTGCATTCACATACATCGCATGTGAAGGCAATCGTTGATGTTTGTAAGGCACAGGGCTTGACAGAAGTATATGTTCATGCCTTCACTGATGGCAGGGATTGCGACCCTAAGAGTGGTTTGGGCTTTGTAAAGGGTTTACAAAATCATCTGAAAAGTTCTGTTGGTGCTATTGCTTCCGTAACGGGTCGTTACTATGCAATGGATAGAGATAAGAGATGGGAGCGTGTTAAATTGGCTTATGATGCATTGGTTAATGGTGTGGGAGAACAATCTTCTGATGTAATTGCTGCGATAGAAGCCTCCTATAACAATGATGTAACAGACGAATTTATCAAGCCTATCATTAACGCCGACCTAAACGGAAAGGGCAAGATTAAAGCTGGCGATGTTGCCTTGTGCTTTAATTTCCGTACTGACCGTTGCAGGGAAATCACTAATGTTCTTACACAAGAAGATCATGCTGATTTAGGTATGTATAAATTCGATTTACATTATACAACCATTACCGAGTATGATAAGACATTCAAGAATGTAAACGTAATGTTCCAAAACGACAACCTTAATAATACGTTGGGAGAAGTTTTGGCTGCACATGGTAAGAAACAGATTCGTATTGCTGAAACAGAAAAGTATCCACACGTTACTTTCTTCTTTAGTGGTGGTAGAGAGAATGTGTTTGAAGGCGAAACAAGAATCATGGCTTCTAGTCCTAAGGTGGCTACTTATGATTTGCAACCAGAAATGAGTGCATTCGAATTGGCAGATAAATTAGTGCCTGAAATAGAAAAGGAATATGCCGATTTCATCTGTCTGAACTTTGCCAACGCTGATATGGTAGGTCACACAGGTGTTTTCAGTGCTGTGGTAAAAGCTGTTGAAACGGTGGATAAATGTGTTGAAAGAGTAGCCACTGCCGCATTGGAACATGGCTATACTATTTTCCTCACAGCCGATCACGGCAATGCCGATTATATGGTGAATGAAGATGGAAGTCCTAATACGCAACATTCATTGAATTTAGTTCCCTTGTTTGTATTGGATAAGGATTGGCATGGTACTTTGAAAGCAGGTAAGTTGGGAGATATTGCACCTTCTATTCTTACAGTTTTGGGATTGCCAATACCTAAAGAGATGACTGGAACTGTGTTATTGGAAAAATAATCTACTGAAGATAAAGTAGTTGTACATAAAAAGTTGTAGGTAATAACATATTGCCTACAACTTTTTTTATTGAAATACATGGATGGTTTGACTATTATTCCTAAAAATCCATTTTACTCCTCTTACTACTTTTCTCTTCCGTCATTTTTCTGATAACCTTATCTAACTGTCGTTGTTGACCGGGGAACATCTTTAGATTATAAGTAAACGTAAGAAGGAAGTATCGTTTCAATAATATATTGTTTTGTACGTCCTGAATATAGTTGGTCGTGATATTCCTACTAACATTTGCATTTTGATTCAATAAATCAACACAACTTATTTTCAACTCTCCCTGCTTTTTCCGAAACAACTCTTTTGCAAAACTTGCATTCCACAAGGGTAGGTTTGCATTATAGCCTGCTGCCAAACCACTATTATAGGAATAGTTGAAAGTACTGCCCAAAACCCAATCCCCAGGAAAGGTGTAAGTAGGTTCGATAGAAAAACTTTCGGTATAATAATCCTTGTTGTTCTGTTTCTTGATGGAGTAGTTGATGATATGATAATTATATCCCACATTGAAATTCAAATCAAGCTGTTCCTTGATGTTCATTGTCCAGTTGACATTTTCCCCAGCATTTGAAGTATAGGTATAGTTTACAACATTATTAATGAGGCTCACATCCCTGTTATAGGCGGCATTGGTGATAAAGTTCAGGTTACTCTTTGGTGCTTTTAGTTGAATGCCATAGTTAAAATTTGTTCGGGCATTATAGGTTCCATTCTGGTTTTCGTAGGTGGTGGTCTGATAACCATTTGTCAACTGTGTAGTGCTCGTCACCACCTTGTTATTAGTGATTCCACCGCTCAACATAAAAGAAATATTTCTAAATGTAATGGGGTCAACATAAGTATATAACAACCGAAGGCTATGTGAAAACTCCTGTCCAAGAAAAGGATTACCTGTTATGATGTTTGCAGGATTACTATTGTTTCTAACGGGTTGCAATTGAGAAATTCCTGGTTGATTGCTCCTTCCATTATAGTTGATACGAAGGTTTTCCTGCTTGCTGAAAGTGTACATGAAGTTGGCGGTAGGATAGAGGTTGGTAAAACTCCTCACCACGCTCGTATCCTTTTCGATGTCATTACTATGCAGGTTGGTATATTGTATGCCATTGGAAATACCAAAGTTTATCTTCCCTGTCTTTAGCCGATAGCCAATGCTGACTCTGTTAGAACTACTCCCATTATTGAACTTGTTGGAAAGACTATCCACTAAATTTATAATATTGGCAGTTGTATCATAGGTTTTAGTGTCCGACAGACTTTTATTGTAGTTATAACCATAGCTCAACTCGATAATATTATTAGTGGCAATGGGAAAGGTATAAGAAAAGTTACTTCCAATTCCACTACTATTCCCCACATTTCTATTTATTTGGTTGGTGAGTTTAGTAGAATCCGTTGGAACAAAATAATTAGTTACCGCATCATTAAACCCACTTGAACTATAATTATTGGCAGACCCCGAAATACTTATAGAAAAAGTATGACCGGGTGCTTTGAAACGATGACGGAAAGTGGTGCTGATGTTCCCACTAAAATTGTTGCTATTACCTCCGGAATGTTGATTCAAATTGTTTTGTTGGAGAGGGTTGACATTGTAAATAAGACTTTTATTAGTTGACGAAATGTTTTGATTGACTGAATTGCCATTCAGAAAACTAATATCCGGGCGGATTATCAGCATATTCATTGAATCAAAAGTCTGTTCGAGATTCAGGTTGATACGATGGTTCTCGCTGTTTCTTATCGAATGATTAGTTGCATTCGTAAAGTTGGAAGTATCAGTTGCAGGCAAGAATGTTTCCATAAAACTCTTAGTTCCTGATTCGGTCTGTAGGTTATTATAGAAATAGCTTCCAGAGAAATCCGCTTTCTTAAACCATGTATCAGTAAAGTTTAGTCCTGTTGCCTTAGTTGTGGTGATACCACCCCTGTTTTGCCCACTTCCACCACCATCCTGAGGCGTAAATCCTTGTACATTGATATTATTGGTTTGAGCAAGAACAGTAACCTTTTGGTCGCCCGTAAATCTACTGAAATTAATATTTTCTTCATAGCGCCCATCACTCCCATCTGCTGCAAACCCTCTACCGAAGTAGCCTCTTTTCTTATTTTTCTTAGTAGTGATATTAATGGTCTTGATTCGAATGCCATCGTCGAAACCACTAAAAGCACTTTGGTCGCTCATGGCATCATACACCTGAATCTTGTCCACAATATCAGGAGGTAGATTTCGTGTTGCCATCTTAGGGTCATTGCCAAAGAATCTTTTTCCATCCACAAAAATCCTTTGCACCGCCTCCCCTTGTGCCGACACATTTCCATCACCATCCACCACAACTCCAGGCAATTTCTTTAGCAAGTCTTCCACCACTGCATTGGGTTTTGTCTTGAAACTGCTCGCACTATATTGTATCGTATCGTCTTTTACAACAATTGGTTTAACAGAGGTGACAACCACTTCTTCCAACTCCTTCGATTCCTGCTTCATATAGATAGTACCTAAATCAAGAATAGGTTGTTCTTCATTCAGCGAAACTTTCCTGACAACTGTTCTAAATCCTTGGAAACTTATCTGAACGATATAATAACCCAACGGGATGTTTTTAATAATGAATGAACCTTTATCCTTGCTCAATCCAAATTCAACAACACTTGAATCGTTAGGGTCAATAACAGAAACGGAAGCAGACTTGAGGGATTGTTTGCCAACAGTATCAATCAATCTCCCTGAAACAATACCTTGATTCTGGGCTGATAAGACGCTGGCACAAAAGAAAAAGAAACCAAGCAGAAATAGTTTGTACATAAATGAAATCTATAAAGTAGTGCCTGTTACAAAAGTTGAAACAGTCCTCCAAAGACCATTCGTAATGTTTTAGGTTTAACAAGGATACAATTTTAAGTTTTCGTTTTGTATTTGGGAAGTAAATAAAAAAGGGTAATTAATGAATGTTTAGATACTACATAGAAGAAGTAGTGTATTAGAAAACCATTATAGAAGCAGTGGCATAACAATTTTACTAAAGCAGAAGCAGGGCTAGCGCTGGCGCAGGACGGGAGTCCCTCACTAGACCTCGATATGCGGGGATTATCTTCCTTTCTTTAATCAAGAGCTAGTGGGGTGAGGTGACAAAAGCATTGTGTTTTTTATGATGAGTTTAGTAACAACAAAGCCCATGACAGGAGTAATGAGCTAGAACATTGATTTTTGAAGTGTATTATACAATCTTTATGAATCCTGTGCTAGTGGGATTTGTATGTATGTTACTTTACTGAATTTCCCCACTACCTCATGTCCAAACACGCTACATTTTACTCTGCCATCGCAAGTGTTTCATTACTCGCCGATGTTGGTGTTCTTCACCAACATCTATACAAGCCGTCATAAAATGTTGGTGAAGAACACCAACATCGGCTGAAATGGTTCATTGTCAAGTCCTTTAAATGCTGCGGCAAAAGGATGGGAACATTCGCTGAAAGACCCGTAATTGTGAGGGAAAGACCATTGCTGTGTCATCTCCTAAAAAAAGTTGACACATTTTAAAATTAGTAAAATTTAAAATGTGTGAGCAAAAAGTAGCGGAAACTTATAGTACGCATGTGTCGGACTCGTTTGATAGAACGGATGAAAATTGTAGTTATGAGGTAGCCTTCAGGCGTTGGTTGGTGAGGGAAATTGAGGAGCGTAGAACGAGCGTTTCCGAAGCCATAAAAACGTACAATTTCAATCCCAAAAATGGTGCTGCCTTGATCTATTTCTGGCGACAGAAATATGCACCTGAAATGGTGTTAGCTTTGGAGGATATGACAGCAGAAGAGAAACAAAAATTAGTCGCCTTGCAGGCACGGGTCAAGCAGTTAGAAAAGGAAGCTGAGGATGCCCGCATGAAGAACATTGCTTTGGATTTGTTGATAGATGTGGCAGAGGAAAAACTGAAAATAAGTATCAGAAAAAAGCCTGGCGCCAAACAGTAATATTGCTTGAGCAGATGTACGGTAATGTAGGAGTTACGTATCTCTGTAAACTGTTTGGCAAAAGCCGTCAGGCGTATTACAAGCAAGATAATCGGGAGGATAAGTATGCTTTACAGGATGCTTTGGTACTGAAACTGGTAGCAGAGATAAGGCAAGATTTGCCCCGTTGTGGCACTGATAAACTCCACCACATGCTACAGTCTTCCTTTGCGGAACATGGCATCAAGATGGGCAGGGATGGGTTGTATGATTTGTTGGGAAGACATGGTATGCTGATACGTTTTCGTAAGCGCAAGCCTTATACCACCGACTCTAATCATCCCTACCGAAAATACCCTAACCTGATACGGGAAAAGGTACTTACACAAGCGGGGGAACTATGGGTAAGCGACATCACTTACATCAGAAAACAGGGTGGATTCAGCTATTTGAGCATAGTTACGGATGCCTATAGCCACAAGATTGTAGGCTATCATTTATCACAGACATTGCATGCACAAGGAGCTATCAATGCATTGGTGATGGCAGGAAAGGATGTAAAAAGAACGGATAAGTTGATTCACCATAGCGACCGTGGAGTTCAGTATTGTTGTCATGATTATGTGGCGATGATAGAGCATCTGGGCATCCAGTTATCAATGACAGAAAAGGGAGACCCTTATGAAAATGCGATAGCTGAAAGAGTGAATGGCATACTAAAAACAGAGTTCTTTTTGGGGGAGACATTTGATAGTCATGAGGCTGCAAGAAAGGCGGTGGATGATGCAGTAAGGAAGTACAATGAACTACGCATCCATGACAGTTGCGGCAGGCTGACACCCATGAAAGCCCATGAAGAAAAGGGCGTTTTGGAGAAGTATTGGAAGCCAAAGGTCTATAAGAAAAAGGAAGTTGAGGTGCTGGAAGGGGTAACCTGAATCATACCGACTTATCCACTACGGCGTCGAAAAAACTGGAGGTTTTTTTCTAGCCGTGTGGATAAGTCTACACCCTGACAGTTGGCAAAAACACCTGTCAACGAAAAGTAGGATTAAGGGTAAAACTGTCCTCAAAAACAGGAATAAAAAAGTGAGTGTAAACTAGAGTTTAGTAACAACAAAAAAAGAGTAAAAATGAGTAGGAACAAAGACCCAGGGTGACAACCAAAAGCAGGAATAAAAGGAAGATGTGTAATTCATTTTTAGGGTTACAAATTTTACCGTATTCTTGCTTTACAAATAACAAAAAAGGTGACATCAAAAAGTAGTATTTAACCCCAAAATGTGTCAACCTTTTTTAGGAGGGGTCACTGTGCCTGAAAAGCCTAATTATTTATTTGTTTTAAAGACCATTTTTGATCCTTTTCCTATTTGTTTTGAGTGTTTAAAGACCTTTAATGTGGCTTTAAAGACCATTTATGAAGCAAAAACGACCATTTCTGTCTCAAATATTATCGTTTTCGTGTCAAACATTATCGTTTTCGTGTCAAAAACGACAATGTTTGAAGCTTTAAAGACCTTGATTGACCTTCCAAGACCATGTTTGAACCAAAAATGATAATGTTTGAACCAAAAATGATAATGTTTGAACCAAAAATGATAATGTTTGAACCAAAAATGATAATGTTTGGAACGAAAACGATAATGTTTGGAACAAAAACGATTGTGTTTGGAACAAGTCCTGAAAGGACGGTGTATGAAAACAATGGGTTTTACCCATTGCATATTAAATAAATTATCTTGTATTTGTAAATGGATTCACCCATTTCTGTTATACACCGTCCTTTCAGAACTTACCTTAACCCATTCAAACCTATTTATAATGCTTTCAATCCTTGATTCGCATTTGTAAGCAATAGGTATTACTTACTACCTACTACCAAAGATCCATTTTTATAGAGTGGTAAAACATTTGCAACATCGGGTGTAACACAATATTCAAGGTCTTTTTCCAAACCAAACTTTTCCAACCGATGCCAATGAGTAAGACTGCGGATAAAAGAATACATATCGTTTTGATGTAGTCTATACATATCTTCTGCCATCAAACTACTGTCGCAATGAATAGTGAAGTATTCCTTTACCCTATCCACTACAGCACCCGCAAAAAGGGTATCCTCCAAATTAAATTTGTCTTTCCAAGCTGAACATCCTAAGATGACGTTCTTCTTTTCTGCTATCAGAAAATCACATACAGCAGAAAGATTGGGGAACGAGCCTGTAATCACCTTTTCGGCACCTGCATTCAATGCAACATGAAGAAGTTTAGTTCCATTAGTAGTAGTAAGAACTAGCGTTTTTCCTTTGATGAAACTTTCAGGATACTCAGCAGGAGAATTACCGTATTGCAACCCCTCTATTATTTTACCATCACGCTCACCTGCGGTAATTCCTTTTGTCTGTGCGCCGATAGCAATACATTTTTCTACCGAATCAACAGGAATAACTCGGGTTGCACCATTGAAAAGTGCAGTTGCTATGGTAGAAGTAGCCCTAAATACATCTATGATAACTACTACAGCATTGTTGCAGTCATATAGATTCAGTAAACGTGGAGATAATACAGTGTGTAATACAGGTTTTTTCATGAGCACGTAAAAATAAGAAACTATATAATTTATTATTTGAAAAAATTTTATGATTAATTCTGTTATGGACAATACCAATCATATTTTCAATCCTTGAAGCCATAGTTAAGGATTTTTCTTTAATTTCTATAAGGCTATAAGATGAAAATTATTTATGGGACGTTAATATATTTATGCAGTTGCAAACTCAATTCCCATTTAGGATTTGCCTTAATATAATCTATTATCAAGGGAATAATGCTAGTTGCCTTATCCCATTCTGGTTGCAGATACAATTTGCAATTCGGAGATACTAACGCAGCATAAGTTTCTGCCCAAGCAAAATCATATACATTAAATATGACCACTTTTAATTCGTTAGCAAAGGGAATGACTTCAGGAAGAGGGGCTTTAAACTTTTTGGGAGATAAACAAATCCAATCCCACGAGCCACTAAGTGGAGAGGAACCCGATGTTTCGATATTTGTTCTGAATCCCTTCAATTTCAAAGCACTAGTCAATACATCTAAATTGTGCATTAACGGCTCGCCACCTGTAATGACTGCAATAACGTTATTAACTGAATCTGTTTCTGAATTTCCATTTACAGATGCAATGGCATCTTTTACTATCGAATCAATGCCTCTCTGAGGATGTTTGGATGCGTCCCAACTATCTTTTACATCACACCACACACAACCCACATCACAGCCTCCCAAACGAATAAAGTAGGCAGCACTTCCTTGAAAATATCCTTCTCCTTGGATGGTATAAAAACTTTCCATCACTGGCAATGCAGTAATACCTTCCGTGTTATTATGATTAATTTGATTGATATTATTTATTTTAGAAAACTTTATTAGAAAAAGATTCACTACTTACATCTTGTTCTGATAAGCTAACAACGTGTTTTTCAACAACCCTGCAATTGTCATCAGACCAACTCCGCCAGGAACGGGGGTAATGGCAGAAACCTTGCGAGAAACTTCATCAAAAGATACATCTCCTTTGATTCGAAATCCTTTCTTGGCAGTTGCGTCTTCAACTCTTGTGATACCAACATCTATTATAACGGCTCCTTCTTTGACCATATCTTCTTTTACAAAGCCTGGTTTACCTAAGGCTGCAACTATAATATCTCCTTGCAAACACATCTCTTTCAAATTAGTCGTATGGGAATTACATAGGGTCACCGTGCAATTGCCATAAGGTAAATTGCTACTCAAGAGAATGCTCATCGGCCGACCAACAATATTACTGCGACCAATCACAACGGCATGTTTTCCTTTTGTTTCTATTTTGTAATATTCAAGCATCAACATGATGCCATAAGGGGTAGCGGGAATAAAAGCAGGAAGTCCCTGAACTAGTTTCCCTGCATTGATAGGATGAAAACCATCCACATCTTTTGTAGGGTCAATTGCCTCAATCACTTTCGATTCAGCAATAGTTTTAGGCAAAGGAAGCTGAACCAAAATACCATCAACAGTGGCATCCTGATTCAGTTCTTTTATTTTATCCAATAATGTTTTTTCAGAAATATCGCTATCAAATCGGATAAGGGTAGATTGAAAACCCACCTCTTCGCAGTTCTTTACCTTACTCGCAACATAAGTTTCACTTGCACCATTATTACCCACCAATATTGCTACCAAATGTGGAGGACGCTGATGTTTTGCTAGAATTATAGCTGTTTCTGTCTTAATTATTTCTTTTACGGCAGCCGAAACTACCTTTCCATCTAATAATATCATGCGGCGAAGGTAAAATAATTAGTGATAACTAACTTAGAATGCAGCACCAACACATAAACCCCAGAAAAATGAGTTTACTCCTGATATGGCACTAGGATTTTCATTTCCAAATCTTAATCCCATAGGGATTGAAGCATAGTATGTACAACCCTCACCCTTATATAATGTTTTTGAAATGGATTGGGTAACGCCATATCTCCCTGAAGTGGAAAGTGATACTCTTTCAGCTAGTGCAAAGCCGTGTTTAAGTGGGAATAACAAGCCAGGATGAAATTGTAGTTCGTTAACGGTGCTTCCACTTTTGCCTGATACGCCACTATTTGTAGAAGTGATATAAGGAATAAATTCAAAAGAGAAACCCATTTTTGGACTCTTATATATATTAACACCTATTGGAAATCCAATCTTATAAGTGTTAGTACTAAATATATAAGATGGATTAAATTGGCCAGTATAAGTCCCAATTGTGTTATAAACACTGAAATACGTTGTAATCTTAGGAGATGTTGCAGTTTGTGCATTAAGAACTGTTGAAAAAGCCATTAAGGCTGAGAAAATTAAATACTTACTTTTCATGTTGTCATTTATTTTGTTAATTCGGCAAAACTATTCTTCAATGTGAAGTTTAAAGAATACACACGTCAATAAGAAAAAGATTTTTTGTCATGTTTTTTCTCATAAAAATACCAGTATAGGTAAAAAGTAACAAAATTGGGGTCATTTAGGGGTTCTACCGTATTATTTTTGATTAGTTTACTTAAATGAATAGGCAAAACAATGAAGCTTTGCACTAATTTGTATTCAAAAAAGAGAAGAAATATTTATTTTTTGCGCTTACAAAACTACTTTTCCGTCTTTCATGTGAATAGTTCTGTTGCTCATAGCTGCCATTTCTTCGTTGTGGGTAACAATTAAAAAAGTCTGTTGCATGGTATTTCTTAGTTCTACAAATAGATTATGTAATGCTTCAGCGTTTGCGCTATCAAGATTTCCTGTAGGCTCGTCGGCAAATACAATACTTGGCTTATTGATTAATGCCCTTGCAACTGCCACCCGCTGTTGCTCGCCTCCACTTAATTGTTGAGGCTTATTCTCTTTTCTGTCTCTCAAACCCAATAAATCCAACAGATATGCGGCTTCCTCTTTCACTTTCTTCTTACTTCTTCCCGCTATCCAACCAGGGATACTGACGTTTTCCAATGCACTGAACTCGGGCATTAAATGATGGAATTGGAAAACAAATCCTATATGTTGATTTCTAAATGCTGCTAATTTCTTACCCTTTAAAAGATGTACCTGTTCATTATTGATACAAATACTTCCTGAATCAGGGTTGTCGAGGGTTCCTAATATATGTAATAAGGTACTTTTTCCTGCACCCGAGCTTCCTATTATTGATACAATCTCACCTTTTTCGATCCTTATATCTACTCCTTTTAATACCGCTAAGTCCCCATAATTTTTAGTAATTTCCTTTGCTTCTAACATAGTTATTTATCAATGTTGATGATGTAAAATGCTGTAAACATACTAAAGCAAAGGTTAAAAGAATGTCTTTTAGTTAATTAAAATTTTTGAGTGAACTAAATATTATGAAAAGAATTGACCGATATGAATGGTATGCAAGAATCAAAAAGCAATTAATTTAAAATAAAGAGACATCATTAATGGATAAACAAATAAAAAATGTTCCGATTCTAAAAAATTACATTTTGAAAATTCATTTATACAATTACATTTGCGAAAATATTGAATTATGTTTTGGACTTTAGAATTAGCCAGTTATTTAGAAGAGTCGCCTTGGCCAGCTACTAAAGATGAATTAATTGATTACTCTATCCGTAGTGGTGCGCCGCTCGAAGTGGTGGAAAATCTTCAGGAATTAGATGACGAAGGAGAGATTTACGAGAGTATTGAAGACATTTGGCCTGATTATCCAAGTCAGGAAGACTTTATGTTTAACGAAGATGAATATTAAGAAGTAGTTTCAATCATTCTGATTCCTTCTTTCAAAAAGAGAGACATTCAAATGTGGATGTCTCTCTTTTGCGTTTGTAAATACTTCCAATTTTTCTTTGAAATGATTGCTGCTTTCATTTCAGTTTTAGCTTAGTCATGTAATCTTTCTACCCAATCACTCCTTCATTTATTTGCCAGAGGAAATTATCGAAAACTGAAATTGTTTAATGATGCAAGTAAATAAACTAAACAAAAAATTGGTATTCCTGTTGACAATGCCATGAAAGATATTGTGGTTATTGGTTCTGGGTTCTCTTCTTTATCTGCTGCATGTTTTATGGCAAAAGCAGGTTGGAACGTTACTGTTGTTGAAAAGAACACAATGCCTGGTGGTCGTGCACAGACTTATAGTCATGATGGATTTACTTTCGACATGGGACCAAGTTGGTACTGGATGCCCGATGTATTTGAGCGGTTTTATAATCAATTCAACCATACCACTTCAGATTTTTATGAATTAATAAGACTCAATCCTAGTTACTCTGTAGTTTGGAATCATTGTGAAGAATGGAAGATACCTGCTACTGCAAAAGCATTAGGTAATTTTTTGGAACAATATGAAAAAGGTGCTGCTCATAAATTGGAAAGCTTTCTACATCAGGCAGGGATAAAATATAATATCGGCATGAAAGACTTAGTGATGAAACCTAGTCTTAGCTTGATGGAATTTGTAAACAAAGATTTCATTCTGGGTTTATTACAATTGGATGTTTTTACTTCTATGAAGAATCACGTCGCAAAATTCTTTAAGGATAAAAGAATACAATTATTGATGGAGTTCCCCGTATTGTTTCTTGGAGCTTCTGCAGAAAAGATTCCTGCACTGTATAGCTTGATGAATTATGGAGACATCGAACTGGGAACATGGTATCCGATGGGAGGAATGAGCGAACCTGTAAACGCAATAAAACAAATTGCAGATGAACTTGGAGTCCGTTTTTATTTTAGTGAGGCAGTAACTGGATTCTCATTTAATGGCAATAGCATCACATCGGTTATGACTGACAAAAGAAAGCTACTTGCAGATCAAGTTATTTCTGGTGCTGATTATCATTTTACAGAAACATTATTGCCTGAAGCTTTCAGGAGTTATAGCGAAAAATATTGGAACTCTCGGGTGATGGCTCCATCTTCAATCCTATTCTATATAGGATTAAATAAAAAGCTTCCTGACACAGTTACACATCACACCCTATTCTTTGATTCAGACTTTGACACGCATTCTAAAGAAATATACATCTCACAAGTGATGCCTACCAATCCTTTGTTTTATATGTGTGTTCCTTCAAAGACAGATTCTACGGTGGTTCCGAAAGATTGCGAGAATATTTTTCTGCTTATTCCCGTGGCAGCAGGATTGACCAACGATACTGAAACAATTAAAGAACATTACCTCAACATCATGGTCAACAGGATACAAAAACAATACGGAATGGATATAAGTTCTTCGATTGTACATAAAAGGAGCTTTTCGGTTAGCAATTTTACCGAGACTTATAATGCTTTTAAGGGCAATGCCTATGGGCTTGCCAATACATTAATGCAGACAAGCATACTGAAACCAAAGATTAAAAGTAAGAAGGTAACCAATCTTTTTTATACGGGACAACTAACAGTTCCTGGTCCGGGCGTACCTCCCTCTTTGATAAGTGGCGAAGTCGTGGCAAAACACATTATTAATAACAACAAAAATTAACCTAAATGGAAAAACTAAAACTTTACGACGGAGTTTGTTTTGATAGCAGTAAAACAATGACATACAAATACAGCACATCTTTTGCATCGGCCATCAGATTGCTGAGTCCATCTTTGCACGCCCCAATTCATGGCATCTATGGCTTTGTGCGGCTAGCAGATGAGGTAGTGGATTCTTTTCACCATATACCACAGGAGAGGATTCTTGCTGAGTTAAAATCAGAAACATATAAGGCAATCGAACTTGGGTTTTCGGTTAATCCAATCATTCATTCATTTCAGCAGGTGATCAACAAATTTGGTATTGATTTAACCTTGATTGAAGCTTTCTTCGTGAGCATGGAGGCGGACTTGCATAAATCAAAATATAAGACTTATGACGAATATTCCGACTATATCTATGGAAGTGCAGAAGTAGTAGGATTGATGTGCCTGCATGTTTTTTGTTTAGGAAACAAAACTATGATTGAACAATTGAAACTCCCTGCAAGAGCACTAGGTGCGGCTTTCCAGAAAATTAATTTTTTGAGAGATTTGAAAGAAGATTATCATGAATTAAATAGAACTTATTTTCCGGGCTTACATTTCGATGATTTTAATGAGGGTGCAAAATCTATCATCCTTCAAGACATTGAAAAAGATTTCAAGGAAGGACTAATTGGCATCATGCAACTGCCCCTCACTGCCCGTTTTGGTGTGTTTGTGGCTTATAAATATTATTTTTCGTTGTATAAAAAAATAAAAAAGCTGCCTTCCAAAACCATTAAGGAGCAAAGAGTGAGGATACCTGATTATAACAAGGTCATCATCATCTTTGAATCATTTTTTAGATTCAAATTGCAAATGATTTATTAGTTTCAAATAGTATGGCGGACTCCAAATAAATATTGACTAAGTAAGTTGCCGTAAATACTGTTCACTCAACGAGATTAAAAAAATGCATCATATTTAATCCTGAACAATGTTTAGAATAGTTCAGGATAATCACAAGACAAATAGGGTACTATTTTTTATTACAAATCATACTAATCACATGCTATTAAACACTATTGTTTTTCTACTGACTTTTTTACTTATGGAGGCCGTTGCTTGGTTGGCACATCGTTTTCTTATGCACGGTTTTCTTTGGTATTTGCACGAAGACCATCATCTAAAGGGCGAAGACACCTTCTTTGAAAAGAATGATACATTCTTTCTGGTGTTTTCCATACCGAGTTTCTTGTGTTTCCTGTTTGGTGCGTATAGGGATAATGGCATTCTTCTGAGTATTGGAACAGGAATTGCCGCCTATGGATTATGTTATTTTTTAGTTCATGACATATTTATACATCAACGTTTTAAGATATTCAGGAATAGTAATAACAGGTATCTGCGTGCCGTAAGGCGTGCCCACAAAATGCACCATAAACATTTGGGAAAACACGACGGAGAATCTTTTGGTATGTTATTCTTCCCCATCAAATATTGGGTCAATTCAAAACAATCCATTGAATGATTAATCACCATTTCTATTATCTGATAATAAACTTGGCGAGTGTATCATTTCCGCTACTGTTTTCTTTTTACCCGTCCATTAGTTTCCATAAGGAATGGAAACCATTGTTTATCTCCTTATCAATAACGGCCGTTTTGTTTATTTTATGGGATGAATGGTTTACCCGAATATTGGTTTGGAGTTTTAATCCCAAATATATTCTTGGCATTTATATTGGTCATCTTCCCCTTGAGGAAATATTATTCTTCCTACTTATACCCTATTGCCTGGTGTTTATGTATCATTGCTCGGCAAGGTTATTTGACGAAAGAAAAAAAGAAAGCAAAGAGATAAATGTGGTTAGAACCTTGATTTCAATACTAATTCTTGTTATTGGCATCTTGAACATATATAAATGGTACACAGGATTTACGTTTATAATAACTGGAATCTGTCTTTTAGCAATACCCTATACAATATTGGGGAAAAAGATTAACTGGAAAAGATTTGGCATTGTTTACTTATTTGGACTTCTGCCATTTTTTATAGTGAATGGTTTGCTTACTTCAATACCCATTGTGGAATATAATAATGCTGAAAATCTTTCTTTAAGAATTGGTTCAATTCCAGTGGAAGATACTATCTATAACTTATTGCTCTTTTTGGTGAATGTGGTATTATATAATTACTTCAAAAAGCTCTATTCAAGTTGATATTCTTTCCGATTCTAATTATCAAAAATTATGTAATACTTTTTTTGAAATGTGCTATTAAATAACTCTCTGGCGCAAGTGTTCAGCGAAGCTGTTCACTTGTGCCGATTAGTCAAACCAGTTTTCAACTGGAATTCCCTCCCAGCGCATGAACTCAGACATGTGCCGTTCGTTACTAAACCAATTATTTCAAGAATCTAATTCTTTCTTTTATTCAGAATTAAGTATCAGCAACGAGCAATACAGGAGTCCTACTCGAGTTCCAAATTTCCGCCCCCTACTTTCAATGTCGTTTAGTTAAGGCAGGTTTCGCTTTGAGCGAAGCCTGCCTTTTTCATCCAAAACAACTTTACTAAATTATTGCCCTGTGCTATCACCACACATTCATGAGTAAGTGGTAAGAATATTTTTTACAATCGCCTCTTTTCTAATCACATTTCTAATAATTTCAATCACATCCGCCTACATCCTATACTCAATTGCGTTTATTATAATCACAACAGCGTGTATGGCAATCACAACTGTCATCTCCTAAAAAAAGTTGACACATTTTAAAATTAGTAAAATTTAAAATGTGTGAGCAAAAAGTAGCGGAAACTTATAGTACGCATGTGTCGGACTCGTTTGATAGAACGGATGAAAATTGTAGTTATGAGGTAGCCTTCAGGCGTTGGTTGGTGAGGGAAATTGAGGAGCGTAGAACGAGCGTTTCCGAAGCCATAAAAACGTACAATTTCAATCCCAAAAATGGTGCTGCCTTGATCTATTTCTGGCGACAGAAATATGCACCTGAAATGGTGTTAGCTTTGGAGGATATGACAGCAGAAGAGAAACAAAAATTAGTCGCCTTGCAGGCACGGGTCAAGCAGTTAGAAAAGGAAGCTGAGGATGCCCGCATGAAGAACATTGCTTTGGATTTGTTGATAGATGTGGCAGAGGAAAAACTGAAAATAAGTATCAGAAAAAAGCCTGGCGCCAAACAGTAATATTGCTTGAGCAGATGTACGGTAATGTAGGAGTTACGTATCTCTGTAAACTGTTTGGCAAAAGCCGTCAGGCGTATTACAAGCAAGATAATCGGGAGGATAAGTATGCTTTACAGGATGCTTTGGTACTGAAACTGGTAGCAGAGATAAGGCAAGATTTGCCCCGTTGTGGCACTGATAAACTCCACCACATGCTACAGTCTTCCTTTGCGGAACATGGCATCAAGATGGGCAGGGATGGGTTGTATGATTTGTTGGGAAGACATGGTATGCTGATACGTTTTCGTAAGCGCAAGCCTTATACCACCGACTCTAATCATCCCTACCGAAAATACCCTAACCTGATACGGGAAAAGGTACTTACACAAGCGGGGGAACTATGGGTAAGCGACATCACTTACATCAGAAAACAGGGTGGATTCAGCTATTTGAGCATAGTTACGGATGCCTATAGCCACAAGATTGTAGGCTATCATTTATCACAGACATTGCATGCACAAGGAGCTATCAATGCATTGGTGATGGCAGGAAAGGATGTAAAAAGAACGGATAAGTTGATTCACCATAGCGACCGTGGAGTTCAGTATTGTTGTCATGATTATGTGGCGATGATAGAGCATCTGGGCATCCAGTTATCAATGACAGAAAAGGGAGACCCTTATGAAAATGCGATAGCTGAAAGAGTGAATGGCATACTAAAAACAGAGTTCTTTTTGGGGGAGACATTTGATAGTCATGAGGCTGCAAGAAAGGCGGTGGATGATGCAGTAAGGAAGTACAATGAACTACGCATCCATGACAGTTGCGGCAGGCTGACACCCATGAAAGCCCATGAAGAAAAGGGCGTTTTGGAGAAGTATTGGAAGCCAAAGGTCTATAAGAAAAAGGAAGTTGAGGTGCTGGAAGGGGTAACCTGAATCATACCGACTTATCCACTACGGCGTCGAAAAAACTGGAGGTTTTTTTCTAGCCGTGTGGATAAGTCTACACCCTGACAGTTGGCAAAAACACCTGTCAACGAAAAGTAGGATTAAGGGTAAAACTGTCCTCAAAAACAGGAATAAAAAAGTGAGTGTAAACTAGAGTTTAGTAACAACAAAAAAAGAGTAAAAATGAGTAGGAACAAAGACCCAGGGTGACAACCAAAAGCAGGAATAAAAGGAAGATGTGTAATTCATTTTTAGGGTTACAAATTTTACCGTATTCTTGCTTTACAAATAACAAAAAAGGTGACATCAAAAAGTAGTATTTAACCCCAAAATGTGTCAACCTTTTTTAGGAGGGGTCAACAGTGGCAATCACGACGGCGTTTATGGCAATCACAACAGCGTTTATGATGATCACAACAGCGTTTATGATGATCACAACAGCGTGTATGGCAATCACGACGGCGTTTATGGCAATCACAACAGCGTTTATGATGATCACAACAGCGTTTATGACAATCACAACAGCGTTTATGACAATCACAACAGCGTATATGATGATCACAACAGCGTTTATGATGATCACAACAGCGTTTATGATGATCACAACAGCGTTTATGCTATACACGTAAAGCAATTTTGTACAAACGAAGCCGTTTTTTAAAACAAAATAGCGCAAAAAATTATTCTTTCCCCACTATACTATAAACTCTGTCATGTGCCGATTGTTACTAAACCCATAATTTCAAGAATCTATTACTTTCTTTATTTGGGATTATGTGACAACTGCGAAAAGACAGGAGTTCTTCTTGAGTTCCAAATTTCAGAACCCTAATGCGCTATCCCCAGCGACATTGATGACTAAGTAGTAACTTCACTGCCATCCTGTAAGTATCTGACTATAAATAGAAACAATTTACTGAAAGTGTTAGAGTTCCCTTTGGGGTGACAGCGAAGTGTTTCCACTTACAACTCTAAAGTTATGAAGTATAACGATTAGCAAACTGCTAATGAAAGGAGAGATTGCAGTTAATCATATTTCTTTTATTTGAAAAAATAATTTGATGAAAACCTTGTTTTTGGGATAGTTCCTGACGAAGCAAGCCCTTATAATAGCAAAAATCGAAAGTTGAATAAAACTCATTGATTTCTAACACAAAAAAGCTTAATAATTGCCTCTTTTTTGATTACGATATATGAAAAATTAGGTGTAAAATGCCTAAACATGGAATATCCTAAAACCCTTTCCTTTATGTTTGTGTTATTAGTTAAAGTAATAGATAAAGAAATAAAAAATGTTGAAGTTCCCGATTTATTTAGATAACAATGCCACAACTCCAATGGATCCGAGAGTGTTGGAGGCAATGATTCCGTATTTTACAGAACATTTTGGTAATGCTGCAAGTCGTAACCACCCTTTTGGTTGGGAGGCAGAGGAAGCAGTTGATTATGCGAGAGAACAGGTTGCAAAGTTGGTGAATGCCGATCCTAAAGAAATTATTTTTACAAGTGGGGCAACCGAAGGAGATAACCTTGCGATTAAAGGTGTATATGAAATGTATGCTTCTAAAGGTAATCATATCATTACTGCTACTACCGAACATAAGGCAGTGTTAGATACCTGCAAGCACATTGAAAAGTTGGGTGGAGAAGTGACATATCTTGAAGTTAAGGCTGATGGACTCATTGACTTGGCAGAATTGGAAGCTGCAATTAGACCTACCACCATTTTAGTTGCAATCATGTATGCAAATAATGAGATAGGTGTGATTCAACCAATCAGAGAAATTAGTGCAATTGCAAAGAAACATGGTGTATTGTTTTTTACTGATGCTGTTCAGGCAGTAGGAAAGATTCCTGTTGACGTACTTGCAGATGGAATTGACATTATGGCATTTTCGGCTCATAAAATGTATGGTCCTAAAGGGGTTGGTGCATTATATGTAAGAAGAAAAAATCCTCGTGTGAAGGTTACGGCTCAAATGGACGGTGGCGGTCACGAAAGAGGAATGCGTAGTGGTACGTTGAATGTTCCCGGCATTGTGGGATTTGGTAAGGCATGTGAATTAGCTCGTCTCGAATTAACAGATGATGCAATAAGATTGAGCAAGTTGAGAGATAAGCTCGAAAATGCATTACTTCAAATAGAAGAGGCTTATGTGAATGGTAACCGTGAACATCGTTTGCCACATGTTGCAAACATTTCATTCAAGCATGTAGAAGGAGAAGGATTGTTAATGGGCTTTAATAAGACTATCGCTTTAAGTTCTGGTTCCGCTTGTACTTCTGCATCTTTGGAACCTAGTTACGTATTGAAAGCTTTGGGTTTAGGCGATGATTTGGCACATAGTTCGCTACGTTTTGGACTTGGACGTTTCACGACAGAGGAGCAAATAGATTATACTATCGAGCAAATTACAAATACTGTCAACAAATTGAGGGACATGAGTCCTCTTTGGGAAATGTATAAAGAAGGAATTGATTTGAATAGTATTGAATGGGCACACCACTAGCCCCCATCCCCTAAAGGGGTAATAGATAGTAAAATAAAATTATTTAATAATATAAAACCTGACACCTCGCAGGCAAAAATCCCCCTTAAGGGGATAGGGGTAATTTAATTATGGCATATTCAGAAAAAGTAATCGATCATTATAGTAACCCTAAGAATGTAGGAACATTGGATAAGGGTAGTAAAAACGTAGGAACAGGGTTGGTAGGTGCACCCGAATGTGGTGATGTAATGCGCCTTCAAATTCAGGTGGATGATGCAACAGGTGTTATTACCGATGCAAAGTTCAAAACCTTTGGTTGTGGGTCGGCAATTGCCTCTTCCTCTTTGGCAACAGAGTGGTTGAAAGGTAAGACTGTTGATCAGGCTATGGCAATTGACAATATGGATTTGGTTGAAGAATTAAATCTTCCTCCTGTTAAGATTCACTGTTCAGTATTGGCAGAAGATGCTATCAAGGCAGCAATCAATGACTACCGTGTCAAGAACGGTTTGGAGGAATTGGTGTTTGAAGAAAAAGGTGTTCATTAAATACAAAAGAAATGGTAGCAACAGATAATGCAATTTATGTTAGCGACAAAGCAAAAGCAAAAGTTGTAAAACTGATGGAAGATGCTGGAATTGCCAATGACCCAAGCTATTTTTTAAGAGTTGGAGTAGTGGGAGGTGGATGTAGCGGGTTGAGCTATAAACTTGATTTTGATAATGAACAAAAACCAATGGATCAGGTTTTTGAAGATAAGGGAGTAAAGATTGTAACAGACCTAAAAAGTTTTTTATACCTTGTAAATACAGAGCTTGATTTTAGCGATGGATTGAATGGCAAGGGCTTTCATTTCAACAATCCTAATGCAAGCAGAAGCTGCGGATGTGGTGATAGTTTTGCTGTTTAGTGTGAAGTTAATTAGTAAAAATAACTTTGTTTATAAGGCATCAGATTTAGAGTAATTCTCTTTCTGATGCTTTTTTATTATAAAAAATGTTATTTTCAACGCAATTATGCAGCAATATCATTGAATTTAGTATCTTTTATTAAATAGTTTTAAAATAAAGGCTTGTAGCAATTATCTTTTTTGCATTTTTGCAACAATCACTTACAAAAAATTGCATGAAGCAAGCGTTGTACAAAACATTTATTGATAAAAAGAAAGCAGGCGAAAAATCTTTTGCGGTTCTGATAGACCCTGATAAGGTTTCCCTTCAATCTATTGACCAATTAGTTGCACTTGCTGTTGAAGCCAAGGTTGACTATTTTTTTGTTGGAGGTAGTTTGATAATATCCAATCATTTAGATGTTTGCATACAAGCTATTAAAGCAAATTGTGACATTCCAGTTTTACTTTTTCCAGGTTCTCCTTCGCAGGTAAGTCGCTTTGCAGATGCCTTACTATATTTGTCCCTTATCTCGGGTCGCAATCCAGAATTATTAATTGGTCAACATGTTATTTCTGCCCCTTTTGTAAAGAAGAGTGGGTTAGAAATTATCCCTACTGGGTATATGGTGATTGATGGTGGTGCACCTACTACTGTTTCCTATATTTCTAATGCAAGTCCAATTCCTGCCGACAAAAATGATATTGCCATGTGTACGGCGATGGCAGGTGAAATGTTAGGCATGAAACTTATCTATATGGATGCGGGCAGTGGTGCAAAAACTCCTATTGCTGAAGGGATGATTCAGGCGGTATCTACTAATATTGAATCTCCATTAATTATAGGTGGCGGAATCAAAACTCCGGAAAAAGCTTATCTGAATTGCAAGGCAGGTGCTGATGTGATAGTTATTGGCAATGCCATTGAAAAAGATTTCTCCCTAATTAAAGAAATGAGTGAGGCAATAAAAAGTATCTCTATTTTAGCATAGATTATGGCTTCAGGTTACTTGTTACTGGTTTCTGTTTACCAGATACAGGTTTTATGTAACTTGAATCCTGAATCCTGTAACTTGTCATTATTCTTTAAAACCTAGATATGTACTGTCTTTATCATTTGAAATATTCCACCAAATTGCTCTAAATAATTGTTTGATAAAACGTGGGTTTCCATTCTTTATAAATGAAATAATATTTCTTGGGGAAACAATCAATATGTAATGAAAGTAAAATACGATTTGTTGAAATAAACTAGCATTTCTTCTTTCAAACAAAATACGGTTACGAGTCATAAAATACTCTTTCAATGCACTTCCCTTACCAACTGAAATTGATTCTTTATGATAAATCAAAGCTTGCATATTTACCCAAACAGTATATCCTTGTCGCTTTATACGATCACACCAATCCATTTCCTCATAATACAAAAAGAAGTTTTCCGACATTAATCCCGCCTTTTCCATAGCCTCTCTTCTTACCATCATGGCTGCACCATGAGCAAATCCTGTTACACCTGTTACATGATCATACTGACCCTTATCAATTTCAAACTGACCCTCGCAATTATTTCTTGCAGTGAAATAATTCATAGGAGTATAACCTGCATATTGAAGCATATCAGGCTTTTCATAATATTTTATCTTTGGGGAAACCATTCCAACTTCAGGATGTTCATCCAAAGTGGAAACAAGTGTTTCAATAAGTCCTTTGGTAATTTCCGTATCGTTGTTAATCAAAAATAGATAGTCGCCTGTAGCTGCTTTTATGCCAAGGTTATTCCCTCCTGCAAAGCCAAGGTTAATTTCACTTCGGATAAATGTTATAGATGGATATTTAATAGTCCACACAGGAACAGGATTTATCTTGCTTGCATTGTCCACAACAATTATTTCAAGATTAGAATAGGTATTATTTTCTGCAATAGAATCGAGTAGTTCGTCTGTGACAAGACTATGATTGAAATTAACCGTAACAATAGAAACCTTCTTCAACTGAAATAATTTGTTATTAAGATTATATTTATGCTAAACTTTTGGGAAGTCCTTGTTCTTCTTCCTTTTCTTTTGGAGGTCTGTTTGCAGCCGCAATTGCAGCCTGTTCATCTAGAAAATCCAAAATCTTACTATCAACCTTACTATTAAATTTCCTTCCAAACAACTTACCACTATTTATCAATCTATCAGCGTCCTCGATAGTAAATGTTTTGGGACTTGGTTTTCCTTCTGACCAATCAATAAATCGCAAGTTATCATTGACCATATCCGAACCATAATCTGAATTGAATATTAGTGTTTGAAAGAAAAATTCATCACTACCCCAAGTATATTTAAAGAAATTGATTATTTCTTTATAATCCAACAGATAATCACTTATATAATTTACATGCAAAATGGACATGGTAAACCATTGTGAACGCCCATAAGCCTTCATTTTCTTTGGAAGTTTACGAGCAGGTAATATTGCACTTACTAACTTTTCAAAGAAATGACTGCCAGGAAATGGATAATTTGTAAAGTAATAATTCCTTATGCGTGGTATTGCTTCTTTCCATTCATCTTCAACAGATAAAAACTCTGTAAATACTTTTCCGGGGTGTTTCTCTAAAAATTCATGAATATCCTCCACATCCATTAGCGGATAGTCCTGACCACTCAACAAATTTACATAATCGTATCGTTTATGAGATTCTAGAATTGCATCAAAACCTTTAAGTGTGGCTTCAACCATGCTGAATCCGCCCCAAATAACATTTATCCTATGACGGATAAAAAATACTTGTTCCAAACGTTCCAAGTGCAGGAAAGGATTAATGTTTGTCTTTGAATCAACATGAATAAAGAAATCTGCATTAGGATGTTGCAAACGTTTTATTAACCGTTCTAAATGTTCGGGATCGCTGTGTGTCAATATTAGGTGCGCTATTCTCATTTATTGCTTTTTATTGCTTTTTGAAGAACTCTTTTACATATAAGGAAAAAGACATGCCAAAGTTGCATTACAAGTTCCAATCAAAAGAAATAATAGTTCATTTTATTTTATCAAAGAATAATTCATCAGTTTATTTTTAATTATTTCATTGTTCATCATATCTTGGGGCAGCATTTTGCTGAAAAACAGTCATTTTTAAGGTTCAAAGCCACTCTCTCGAGATTCAGGGAGACTCTCCCTAGATTCAGTAACTGAACTTTTTCTTTAATTTATTCAAGATGTTTTTTATCTTTTTTATATATCTAGATGACTCTCCAATTGGCTTAAAATTTTTCCAAGCCGTTTGATTCAGAAAGAAAAAAAATGTCTTTTTAAACTCAAGATTATAATTGTACGATTGATAAATCGGCTTACGTTCTACAAAATGAATTAAATAAGGTTTCTCTGTTGTATCAATAGTTGAAAAATGATTCCATAACGGACTTAGTTCCAACCACTGATTTGCCAACACCACATTCAAACCATACTGATCTGGATAGTTGACAAACTTCTTGTTATTATTGATACAATCAATAATCTTAACGGTAATATCCTGTTCCCTCCATTTCTTTGTGTGCATAAGGATAAGACCTGTATTAAAATACCTTGTTTTGCCAGATAAACCCAAAGCCTCATAATTAAAAATGCCTCCCCAAGAATTGTCGAAAGTGATGATTCTCGGATCCAATACGGCTGCAATTATCTTATCTCCCAATTCCTGTTCAAAAAGAGTGGTTACATCTTCTTGAACTATCATATCTACGTCGAGATACAATACTTTTTCTATTTCTTTAGGAATGAAATAGGGGATAAATAACCGCATGTAAATATTGAGAGGATAAGAACTTTTATCAAGTGGCAAATTCATTCCTTTAGGAATTACTGATTCCATCGGATGCCATGAAAGGCTTGTAATCTGGGAATTGATAGAAGTTTTCAGCTTAGCTTTGCTAGAATTACTTACGTTATCTTCAATGATATGTATCTCAATTGTTTGCCCTGCACGGATGTTTGCTTCAATAGATTTTATTAAAGCTGCCAACAAAATGATGTAATGATTGTCGCTTGCAACAACTATATGTAATTTATCCATGGTTATCTTTTTAGCAATTTTTTATTTGATGGCCAATTTATTTCTCCTATTATCAATGTATATCTTCCCGTAATTTAAAAAATGTTTTTCAAATGTATTATAAACCAAACCACTCAAAGGCAAGGTGATGATAACTGTACAGGCAATGATAAGATATGGATTAGGAGTAAAATAGGTATGATTAATTCTTTCAACCATGATAAATACCAAGGGGTGAAGCAGGTATATCGAGTAACTTGTATCGCCAAGATATTTTAGAGTCCAACGGAGAAAGGAAGGGAGAAAATGAAAATCACTGATATAAAAAAAGTAACAAGTAAGCATAATCAATGAAGATAAAATGATTCGGTTGATTCCTGTCACCAACAAGATAGGCTCACCATGAACAGGGTAATAAACTACAAGAAGAAGGCATATTATAATAAATAAAGGGGCAATATTCTTCATTAATCCAGTAGGCATTGGCAAGGTGGCAACAAATATTCCGACACCGAAATATAGAAACTGATTAAAGGGATTTACAAATTTTGACCACTGATAACCTAATTGTATGGTAGGATCCATTAATTTGAAAGTAAACAAACAAAAGGCAGCCGCAAGCACAAGCAGTGCTAAATAGAAATACAGTTTTTTAAGCTTGTTTAAATAGAAAAATATAGGGAAAAACAAATAAAAGAAAAGTTCATTACCAATCGACCAAGCACCATTTGCTACAAAGCCATCGGGACGAATCATGCCAGGAATAATAAAAATATTTACAATCAACCGCTTGATATGATACATCTCAGGATCTGTTGATTTAAGAAGATAAGTTAAAATTACTGCCAACCACATCAAAGGAAAAATTCTAAAGAAACGTTTAAGATAAAACTCTATTACACTATTTCTTTCGGGGATTGCTGATTTTTTATTGGCAATAAATAAAGTCAGGCCACTGAGCACATAAAAGATAGATACAGCAAATATCTTCACCTTCGCCAACACTGTACTAGAATCAACTTCGCCAAAACTAAGAAGGTTTACATGATAAATCATTACACCTGTGGCTGCAAGTCCACGAAGATAGTCGAGCGAATCGTTTCTTTTTACAGAAGTATTTACTGTACTCATTTAAGTTTTATTTTAATAAGGGTTTGAATGATTTTCCATTTAAGCTACAAACAAAATTATTTTCAACTATTTTCAAGAATTGCCTTATAAATATCAGCCACACTATTTTCCCATGTATGGGAGGAGGCAAACAACCTTCTTTCGTTTTGCAAATCCGGGCAATCTTCCTTCAATGCTTTTTCAATCATCTCTATATAATCTTCTTTTGATGAGGCGAGATAAGTATGTTCCTTAAAAATTTGCATTGCCTCAGTATCTGTAGCAACTACTGGTTTACCTACAGCTAGATATTCGTCAATCTTTCTAGGATAATTTCCAATGGTTACCTGACTCACAATTTGTGGATTGATACAAACATCAAAGGCGTTGATGTAAGCAGGCAATTGAGAAGGGTCTTTGCTTCCTAAAAAATGAATATTACTGATAGAATGAAGCGTACTCTTTTTAAATTCATCATCTTCAGGCCCTACTAATACTACACTCCAATCGGGATGGAATATTGCTATATGTTCTATTGTTTCAATACTCAATCTTAGGCTTTGCAATGCTCCCACATAGCCTATAATTGGATTGGGAATAGATAATAAATCATCTGGTTTTTTTGTTTCGCCTGCTTTTGTAAACATTTCCAATTCACATCCTTGCCCCACATAATATGATTTGGGATTGTACTTGGCACAATAATTTGCAAGATAAGTAGAGTTGGCAACGCATACATCACTCTTGATAATGAGTTTAAATTCCAGTTTTTCCCCATGCTTTCTCCAATAGTCCACAGCAAGCATATAATCCCTTGAATAATAAACACTAACTGCAGGCTTGAGAAAATCTTTCAGATAAAAAGACCTGAAAATATCATTATCGTTAAAAAGAATGACATCCCTGAATCCGAGTTTACGTATTGCTTTCATTATTGAAAGTGCAAAACTTCGGTTGTTTATTTTATTCAATATCTCAAAAACAAACTGGTACTTAATCCAATTGATGGATTCAATCAATCTGTCTGGATATAGATTCCAAAGGTTTTCTTGTATTAGAAGCAAACCATTTTCTTCACCCTTTATAACTCTAATCCTACGTTGTACTTTTGGATCAGACTTACGCTTATATTTTGTAAACCTGTCCAATGGTGAGTTTACATACAACACTCTGTTGTGCTTACTCATTTCAACTGCAATGTTTTTGCAATTGCTGCCAATCTCGGTATCCCAAGGCTGTTGACCTACAATTACAATGTCTCTTCCGCTAATTAAATTATGGGTACTAACTTGCATTTACTAGTAAATTTTGTTGATCATCTATCCTTTTTGTTGTAACGATTAATGCCGCCGCCAAATAAAACAAAACATTTGAAGGGTATTGTACTAATGCTTCCTGCGGATAGTTTCCAAAATTAAGTGCAAATATCAGTAAAACAGCACCAAAACAAATAGATTTAAGTTCAGGATCCTTGATAGAATAAAAATTATGTATGCCTTGTGTCAGCATAGTGTACATCATGATACAAAATATAAGCAAACCAATTGGTCCTGCTTCTACTGTTGTACGAACATAACCACTATCAGGAGGAAAATTAGAAAGATAAGATCCAGGAGAAAACTTTTGCCCCCATGCCCCTGTAGATCCTAATCCTCCGCCTATCGGATGAGTCCATTCGTAAGGTTTAATGCGGGCTTGATTTATCTTTCTAGCCTTGAAGGACAAGTCATTATTGGGACGAAAAGCAGTTTGAAAACGAAGGATATTTTGATTGGAAGTAGGCATATTAATCAGAAAAACCATAAATACAGCAGCTATAGAAACCCCAATCATGATGTTTTTACTAAATTTCATGATGGCATATAAAACAAGGGTTACGGGTACTAATGGGAAAGCACCCCTTGTGCCAGAAAAAACCATATTATACAAGTACGAAAAGATAAGAAACGAATACCACCATCTTCTTTTGGAAGTCAAAGGGCCTGTCATTCTTCCCATAAGATAAACACTTCCTGCCACCATGTTATATGCAAAGGTTACAGGATCGGAAAATATGGAATATTTACGCCAGTGACCTCCTTGAAATAATAATTGGGCAATATTGGGATCTGAATGAAGGTAGTTTTCTTCAAATTGGAAATAACCAAAAAATTCCTGCTTGAATGCATACCAGGCAGCAATAAAATGGAAGGTTAAAAAAATGGTTATGAGTGTCCTCATTAACTCTTTTGTACGTATATGATAGATGAAAGCATAAAAACTAATGGCAACAACACCCATTGTCCTTACTGTAAATACCCATGCCTGACGGGAATCGGCAGAAGGGTTTCCTACTTCAAGAAAAAGATAGATTACCCATACAATAACGGTTCTACTTATACTCCCATGAATACGATACCATTCCCTAGTTTGTTTTAGTTGCATCAGCAAGTTGATGATAAGCATCAGCAACATGCCATCCATTACTGTTCCCAAAGGAAAGCTTACACCAAGTGCAAGCAAATACATGATGGAAAATGCAAGAGTCAAGTAAGTTATTACCTGAATGATAGGGTTCAATGCAAGCCAGACTATAACCACTGGGGCTATCAATGCTCCAATAATCAACATTCCTGTCTTGTAATCCTTAGAAATTACATAAGAAAAATAACAGGAGATAAGGGTAAAGACAATAAAGCCAAAGGGGTTATATAACTTTTCAAAAAGTATCCACCTTTTAAGTGTAAGAGAAATTTTGACCCACCAACTTTCTTCCTCTCGTTTATTGTTGAGTGGGATATTAAAATTAGTCATTGGGGTTGAAGGGGAGTAGCATTTTTAAGAAAAAGTACAAGATAAGGATGAATATAAAGGCAACAGAAACCTTATGCGTTATATTATCCGTCTTCTTTTGTAAAGCTTCCTTTTTTTTAATCCTATATACCAATGTAGGGTTTACTCGCATGTTGTATTATTCTGAATGTTTCCATTTCAAATATAGGGTAGATTATTGATAGTTATTAATTCAGTTAACTAATCTTAATAAATGGTTTCAAAAATTTTGAAATCAAAACCCATTTATTAACAGAAACAATTATTGAGGAGTAACCTCTACTATCAAAAATTTCAAATATTTTGTATTTTCTATACCCCAAATAATCGGATGATCACTAGCCTGAGTTTTGAAGGTTACCTGTCTTATTTTCTTCTTTGCATCTCTTGCGGCTGCTGCAATTGTTTCTAAAAATAATTCGGGAGAAACTAAGTTGGTACAACTGCTAGTTACTAAAAACCCTCCATTCTTCACCAACTTCATTCCTCGCAGATTGATTTCTTTGTAACCAATAACTGCCTTATTAATGCTTTCCCTACTCTTTGTAAAGGCAGGAGGGTCTAACATAACCACATCATATTTCTTTTCTTCCTTATCCCATTGCTTTAACACATCAAATGCATTCATCGCTTCAAACCGACATATTTTTTCAAAGCCATTCAAGGCTGCATTCTTAGTAGCCTGTTCCACAGCTTGCTCGCTTACATCTATTCCGTAAACGGACTTGGCACCATAACCTGCTGCATGAATCTCAAAAGAACCTGTATAAGTGAAGGCCCCTAAAACACTTGCTCCTTTTACAATAGGTTCTATTGAACGGCGATTATCATGTTGGTCTAAAAAATATCCTGTCTTCTGTCCATTTTCAATATCAACCAAAAACTTAAAGCCATTTTCGTTAATCACCACGTTGGTATCAAAAGGTTCACTTAAGAATCCTTTTTGTTGTTTCAATCCTTCCAATTCCCTCACAGGAACATCATTACGCTCATAAATTCCTTTTGGACTAAAAATTGTTTCCAAAGCAGCTACAATGGCATCCTTCCATTTTTCAATTCCCAAGGATAAAGTCTGAATTACAAAATAGTCATTAAATTTATCTATTACCAAACCAGGCAAATAATCTGCCTCTCCAAATATCAACCTACAGTTTTCGGTATAGCCAATTTTTTGGCGATATTTCCAAGCCTGAGTTATTTTATTCAAGAAAAAGGTTTCATTAATCTCTTCTGGCTTTCGAGTGAGAAGTCGAATGGCAATTTGAGATTTTTGGTTTAGATAACCTCTTCCTAAAAGCATTTTATCATGAAAATATACTTCCACAATATTACCATCTTCCAAATCACCATCTATTAAATCAATTTCGTTACCATAAATCCATGGATGACCGTTTGCAATTCGGGAAGCAATTTTTCTTTTGAGATAAACTTTAGTCATAGCGGCGAATATAGCTAACTGTATTGATTATGAAATATGAAATTATACCACTTATTAGGCTTTGAATAAATCCTATTGCTATCTTCATTATTTTTGAAATAATAGTTTGATAAAATGCACAAGGTCGTTAGTATGAACCAAGGGTTAAAGATTTGAAGTAATTAAACATTTTTACCTTTTGTAAAGTATTACATTCGTACCTTATATTTGACCCATTATAATTGGCTAATTATGAAGTTTTCAGAATATAAAGTGGCTCAATTGCATTATTTAAGAACTTCGTATTTGCAAATACCGACTATTTTTTTAACTACTGAATTGAGAAGTAATTTATATAAATGAAAATCAGTGATTGAGGAGAATTGTACATTTAATTAATTGAAAAAATATGATTTTTAATTCTGTAGTATTTGTCATCTTCTACATTATTGTTACAGCACTCTATTTTATTCTTCCACATAAATATCGTTGGGGACTTTTACTCGCTGCAAGTTGCTATTTCTATATGGCTTTTGTACCCATTTATATCTTGATTCTGGGATTTACTATCGTAATAGATTATTTCGCAGGCATTTATCTTGAAAAAACAATAGACGAAAGAAAGCGAAAGCAACTTTTGTTTTGTAGCCTTGTAGCAAATATTGGCGTTTTGGTTTTCTTTAAGTATTACAACTTCTTAAACACAAATCTTTCCCTGCTGCTAAATAATTTCAATGCCAAAAACCCTCTTCCTTTTCTTAGTATCCTGTTGCCGATAGGCTTATCTTTCCATACTTTTCAGGCTATGAGCTACACGATTGAGGTGTATAGAGGCAACCAAAAGTCTGAAAAACATTTTGGCATCTATAGTTTATATGTAATGTTTTACCCGCAACTTGTGGCAGGGCCGATAGAACGTCCGCAAAACATTTTGCACCAAATGCACGAAAAACATAAGTTTGATTATGGCTGCATGGTAGAGGGTTTGAAGCAGATGCTTTGGGGATTCTTTAAAAAACTGGTGGTTGCAGATCGTCTTTCAATTTATGTCAATACAATCTTCGACCATGCAGAAGTTCATAATGGTAGTTCCATTGCCATTGCTTGTTTCTTTTTTTCCATACAGATTTATTGTGATTTCTCTGGCTATTCGGATATTGCAATTGGTAGTGCCAAAACAATGGGTTTCGATTTGATGACCAACTTCGGGCGGCCTTATTTTGCAAAATCAATCAATGAGTTCTGGAGCCGATGGCATATATCTCTTTCCACATGGTTTCGGGATTATTTATATTTCCCTTTAGGCGGCAACCGGGTAAAAAAACTTTTGGTTTATAGAAATTTTCTAATCGTTTTCCTGATAAGTGGAATTTGGCATGGAGCAAATTACACGTTTATTATCTGGGGTGCACTACATGCCTTTTTCTCAATTATTGGATTGATAATTACTCCTTATACAAAGGACATTCACCTTAAACTTCACATCAACAAAAAAATTACCGATGTGGTACGACAGCTTTTTATTGTAGTCTTAGTAACGTTCTCATGGATATTTTTCCGTGCATCTTCCATGGAAAATGCAATGACCATCATTCACAATCTAAAAAGCTTTGGGCTTCATCCTTTCTTTGGCGACAGTGTAAGCAACTTTGGACATTGCCTTTTGGCTATTTTGTTACTGTTTTTGATAGAATATAAGAAAGAGTATTTGCCTGCAAGGTTCAATTTTTTTCAGCATCCAAATATCTTTATCAGATGGGGTTCAATCATTTCCATGATTGTTTGCATTATGATTTTTGGCGTATTCAATGGAGGACAATTTATCTATTTTCAATTTTAATTTAATCCCACACTTATGACTCTTTTCTTAAAACGCTTGTTCATTTTTATTATAGCACTTATCGTTATTGATCAGGTTATTGGATTCTTGTTGTCCCAATTATATTTTCATCAACAAAGAGGGCAATTTGCAGAAACAACTTATGCTGTGGATAGTGCCAACCAAGATATAATTGTTTTTGGTAGTTCGAGGGCAGTCCGTCATTATTCCACTAGTATCTTATCAAATTCCTTAGGAAAATCCTGTTATAATGTGGGTAGGGATGGTCAGATGATTCCTTATTATGCAGCATTGGAAGATGTAATCTTTAATAGAAAAAAGCCATCAATGGTGATTCTTGATATCAACACTTGGGAATTTTATGTGGGGGCAAGTAAATACGAAAAGCTTTCAATCCTTTTGCCCTATTGCCATAAACATCCAGAGCTTATCAAATATTTGGAAGCTGCCAATCCTTTTGAAAGGTATAAATTATTTAGTGCGATTTATCCTTATAATTCAACCCTATTCATTGCTGCCAACAACAAGCTATTTGAGAATGACATTCCAAAAGATGAAAATGGATATGATCCTCTGAACAGAAAATTAGATGCGGCAGGGATTGCATATACTAAAAAAATTATAGCCCAAGCAAAAAGTGAAAGCCTTATGAAACAGGCTAAGACTGATACACTTGCCTTAAAGTTTTACAAACAGTTCCTTCAAAAATGTGTTGATAACAACATACCCACCTATGTGGTCATCTCTCCCACTTTGGCTCCAGAATTTCCAAACGAAAGAAAAGATAGATTACTTGCTATTACAAAATCTTTCCCCACAGTAACTTTCTTGGATTATAGTAGTGATTCAAATTACAATAATCATTTCGAAAAATTTGCCGACTATTTTCATTTGAACAGAGAAGGTTCTGAAGAGTTTACAAAGGAGTTGGTCAATAGGCTTGCAAAGTTGCATTAGGAACATTGCCAAAATATATTGAGCAACTTATTAGAACGTAATACCTATTACTTAGAACGTACAACTTCTTTATCACATAGATTTTTTACTCCACATCAAAGTGTTTTTTTACTGAAAGCACTGCTGCTAGATTTGCCCCATCAAATATTGGTTCTTCCTCTAGTTTCAGTGCTTCCTTCTTGTAAGCAATAACCAAAACAGGGATGGTGTAGCTTTCATTTAAAGCATAGTCTGCCATCAATTGGTCATATAATTCGTTCTTTATTGTGGTGGCATTCTTGTAATATTTCCAAATCATTGGTGGTGTTACTTCCCCAAAATAGATGGCTGAAGTCATTTTAAATTCATCGAGATTGTTCCATTGTTTCAATATAGAGTCATTTTCTAGCGTTTCCTGTACCAATTGCATGGTAGGCATCACTTTTTCCCTAAAATAGCGCGCCCCATTTCTTTCGGTATAGCATAAATTAACCCATGCATCAGTTTCGGACTTGAATAAAGAGATATGTGGGTGTATCTGATTTTTTAGGCTATTCATTTCGGGAGAAGTAAGTGTATTTAGGTTCGGCAAATCAAGGCATTTAACTAGGTAAGGTTTGCCTTCTTCAATAAGTTCGATTTCAGTAATTGCACTTTCCTCAAAGATAGTTTTGTTATAAAATCCTTCTGCAAGCAACATAATCGTCTTATCAATAGTGGTTGTAGGGGTTTTCTTTCTAAACATGTCATCAATTGAAATTGAATTGTCACTTATATTTTCGTTTTTGTCAACAAAATAGTAGATATTAAATATCCCTAAGTCAAAGCAATGATAAAAAGAAAAGAAGCCTTCATCCTTCAACATTTTTTGTAAACTTATCAACCAATCATTGACTATTTTTTCCATAGTAAACTCCCATCGTTTTAAACTAACAAATTGTTGGTTCGGAATATGCTTCATGTTTTTTTTTCGTTTCTGTACTGCGATGAAATCGTCGAAAGCCTTCTTTGCCTGTGGGTCATGTTTTTGAAACGAAGCAACTATTTCTGCTTTTACCAATAAAGGCATTTTACCAAACCGTCTTTCGAGAGCCAATAACAAAACGGTACTCCCCATTAATTCAATGAAATCGCTAAGGATATATCCCACACTTATTTTATAGGCATAAGCAGGATTTATCAAATCCACATCTACAAAGTCTAAACAGATACAACGCATACGATTCTATTTTCTACAAGAGTAGTCTATTATGGGGATGTGAGTGGTTATAAATATTCCGTTGTTACTAAATCACTAAAATTAATCAAAAAAAATCTGCCTAACACCCCCAATAACCTGAATAGCAACCTTTATTGTATTGAAGGGAATATTTTTGAAAATTATGGGTAAAAATGACCTGTGAAGTAACGAAAAAACACACCCAGAATGCTATCTGACTTAAAACGCAATACAATAAGATTAAATTACTGCCCTCGGACTTAAAACGCAGTTCGATAAGATGTAAATGGAGAGTTGTGAATAAATAACGCACCTCGATAAGATGTAAGAGGAGAGTTCCGAGAAAAAACTCACCTCGATAAGATGTAAAAGCTGCCTTATTTCTCAGTAGGCTGCTTTCGGCATCTTATTGTATTACTTTTTTTCTTGGCAGGCATTTCGATAAGATTAAAGAGGTTCAAAAATATCTGGAACTTGTTTTCTACAGTTAAGTTTATTCCTCCCGGAATTGGAATCCTTCTCCGACAGCTTATTCTTCCTCAAATATTTTCAGCAGGAATCTGATGCAGATACTTTTATTAGATAAAATCTTGGATGGTGGTAAAGAAGACTAAAAAAAGAGAAAAATTTTCCCTCTAACGCAGATATGTTTTTGTAAAAAAGATACAATTCAAAAATCAGGGTACAATTGAAAAGGATTTAGTAGTAAACACAATAGATTCCACGTACATGATTGCAGTACAAACAATTTTAATGGCTTTTATGCCTTTTCATCCGTGCCTGATGCACAAAAAAAAGGCTGCCCCTTAAAGGAACAGCCTATGATAAGTTAAGTTTATAACTGAGGGAAAACCCTTCCAATTAATTTTTAACTGCTGGCTTTACAGCAGGTTTTACTGTTGGCTTGGTAGCAGTATTTGTTGGACTACTGTCTAACAATCCTTGGGCACGCAATTGTTCTTCAATGTCCTTAGGAAATTTCAGCTTTAAATCCAAAGCAACTTTTATAACCAAATTATCACTTGGTGGTGCAAAAAGAAGTACATCACTCTTAAATACGTGTGTGTATTTCTGTTCCTTGATTATCTTTTCAAGAGAAGCATACACTTTTTGTTTGAAAGGATATAAAAGTTCTTCTTGCTTTTGTTCTAAAATTTGATTTTGGTATTGTTGCCAGTTAACAACCTTATACTTATGTTGGTTGATTTCTTTTTGCATAATACCACGAGTTCCTGGTTGCATGGTAGCAGAATCCTTTTTGAAAGTGCTATCCAAACGCATTACTTCACTCAATTCATAGTCATATTCAGGCTTTAATGAATCAGAAACATAACGTTGAAGTAGTGTATCCACTTTTTGTATGCCAGGCATTAAACCTAGTACACTTTGTTCGTCAAAGGTTCCAATTTTCATTTGTTGTGCTTGTGTATTGGCACTGAACAATAAACTAACTGCCAAAACCAAACATCCTACTAAACTCTTTTTCATTTACTTTTTTTTATTTGTTTATTAATTGTGAGACATATTATTTGATAACTGTGATACCTAACTCCCTAAGTATATCGTCACTTTTATCCAATTTAGGGTCGGCAAATATAACAGTAATGCCTTCACTTTTATCAAGAATAAAATCATAACCCCTTGCTACCGCAATTTTTTGTATGGCATTATAAACTTTATCCTGAATTGGCTTTACAATTCTTGCCCTTTCTTTAAAAAGATCGCCTTCGTAACCGAACCTTTTCTTTTGTAAATCCCTTACTTCTTTTTCCTTGTTATAAATTTCAGTTTCCCTTTTCTTTTTCAAGTCATCGGTCAACATAAATTGTTCCACATCAAAATCCTTATACATCTTATCAAGAAAAGCCTGCTTATTATCTATTTCTCGCTGCCATTGTTCGCTTACATATTTAATTTTCAAATCAGCATCCTTATATTCTGGTATTTTGTTCAGAATATATTTTGTATCAATAATAGCATATCTCTGTGCCGAAGAACTCCATGCAACAGAAGATAAAAGCAAAACAATAAAAAGAAATCTAGTCATTATTTTATAATTTGAAATATTGACAAAAAAGTTTGCATCATTATATAGTTCCAAGACTTCTTAAACTAAAAACCTACAACCTACTACTTACCACGTATCACTTACAACGTATCACTTACAACGTATCACTTACAACGTATTACTTACAACGTATTACTTACAACGTATTACTTACAACGTATCACTTACAACGTATCACTTACAACGTATCACTTACAACGTATCACTTACAACGTATCACTTACAACGTATCACTTACAACGTATCACCTACAACTTATTCTGGTTCATAACCTAACATAAATGTAAATCTAGAAGCGTCTTTGATAGTACCACCAGGAGTAATTCTATCCAAACCAATACCATAGTCAAAACCAAGGAGACCAAACATAGGAAGAAAAAATCGCATACCCACACCCACTGAACGACGCAATTGAAAAGGATTGTAATCTTGAACACTATACCATCCATTAGCCGCTTCAAAGAAAGTAAGTCCATAGATAGTACTGCTTGCATTTAAGCTTAATGGATACCTTAGTTCTAAGGTATATTTATTAAAGATGGTAAAATATTCACTAGCACCTGTTTGTTCTGGATTTACAGTAGGGTTAGAAGATTGATACACCGGATAACCACGCTGCGAGATGATATCATAGCCCAACAAAGCAAATTGATTGGCTAATCCAGCATCACCCACCTGAAAACGTTCAAATGGAGATATTTTCAGTGCATTGTTGTATCTTCCCAAGAAACCATATTTTGCTGATGCCCTCAAAACCAATGATTGATTTCTATCCTCTCCAGTAGGTTTTGTAATTGGCACATACCAATCTGCATTAAAACGCCATTTATAGTACTCAATCCATTTATATGGATTTGATTGATTCACAATATCAGGCCATATTAATGAATAAGGAGGTGTTAATGCCAAGCTCATCATCAAGTTTGAACCACTACTTGGGAAGGTAGGCTGATTTACAGAATTTCTTTGTACTGCAAACTTGATATTCAAATTATGAGAAAAACCATTATTAAAACCAGGAAGATTTATCCTGTCAATGTAATAATTGACCAATTTATATCTAGCGAAGTTTATACCTGTAGATAAAGAAAAGTAATCATCCGGCCACGTCAATTGTTTACCAAGATTAATTCCTGCACCGGTAGTTCTGATATAGGAAGAATTTGCAGCACTACTTGTATAAGTTCCTGTGACAGGGTTATAAGCATTTGCGTACTTGGTATCAAAAATTGAGAATGTAAGCGTATTTCTCTTTCTACCTCCTAACCAAGGTTCAGTAAAGGAGAAGTTATAAGACCGGAAAGCCTTACCATTACTCTGAACACGCATACTTAACTTCTGCCCATCGCCCATTGGTAAAGGATCCCAAGCTTTTTTATGCAAAATATTATTGATAGAAAAATTATTAAAAGTAACACCTAGTGTTCCAGTAAGACCGATGTTTCCTCCCCATCCCGCACTTAATTCTAATTGGTCGCTAGATTTTTCTTCAACTGTATAGTTGATGTCAACAGTTCCATCATCTGGGTTAGGTATTGGATTAATGCCAATTTTTTCAGGATTGAAATAGTTTAGCTGCGCAATTTCCCTTTGTGAACGAATTAGATTTGACTTACTGAATTTATCTCCAGGAATAGTCCTTATTTCCCTTCTGATAACATATTCCTTAGTCTTCTCATTTCCTGATATACGAATAGATTTAATTGTAGCCTGAGGTCCTTCAACAATTCTAATTTCATAATCAATCGTATCATTATATACGGCTATTTCAACAGGGTCTGTTCTGAAGAATAGATATCCATCATCCTGATATAAGGTACTGATGTCTGTTCCTTCCGGAGCACCCTTGCCCAATCTTTTATTTAGCAGATCCAAGTTATAGATGTCACCTTTTTGGATACCTAAAACGGCAGTCAACAATGAATCATTATATTTTGTGTTTCCACGCCAGGTAATGTTTCCAAAATAATATTTGTGCCCTTCTTTTACTTGAATATCTATATTCAAAGAACCTTTTGAGTTCTTAAACACCTTATCTCTATCAATAGCTGCATCCCTGTAGCCAAGACTGTTATAGTAGTCAATCAATTTCTCCTTGTCATCAGCATATTTCTTTTCATTAAATTTAGCAGAAGTGAAAAATTTAAGACGGATATAAGGATCTAAAACTTTTTTTGTTAGAGTATAGGTCAAGTATCCTTTATCTGCAAGATAATCTTGAAAAGTATAGGGTTTAGGAGAAATGAATCCTCCTGCATTATCGGGTGGATATAGCGTTAGACGAGTTTGTTCCTTTGTGTCCTTAAGTTTTGATTTTAATTTATATTGATCTATAGTATTTCCGGCAAAATTAATATTGTTGATTCTAGTCTTTAAACCTTTGTCAACGATGAAATTTATCTGTAAGGAATTTTGAAGGCTATTATCTTTTTTTTCTTCAACTTCAGTTTTTGCATCCTGAAATCCTTTCTCAGCAAAATATTTACTGATAGCTTCCAAAGCTGTCCGCTTCATATTTTCAGTAACCACTCTTCCAATAACTAATCCCGTTTTAGATTTTAAATCATCAGCTTCTCCTTTTTTGATGCCAATGAAGTTGTATTTTGCAAGTCGGGGTCTTTCTGTAACATTAATTTCGATACTTATGTTTTTCCCTTCAAGCTTAGTAATATAAATCTGAATGTTATTAAAATAATTCTGAGACCAAAGCTTATTTATTGCTTTTGAAAAATTATCTCCTCCAGGAATGGTAATTTCATCTCCAACGCTTAATGTTGAAACAGAAATCAGAAGATTTTCGTCAAAAAATTTATTTCCTACAACTTTTATTGCGGCTATTTTATACTTCTTGGGAACCTTTTGAGTAAAAATATTCACCAAATCAGCATTAATCGAAGTAATGCTAGTATCTGAGTTATTCTCCTGACATTTAACATTAAAAGACAAAAATGTAG
>Ga0364873_10173_pt1 | contig 39609 bp, 23 predicted proteins | sample ExccelAu500001D3_2_FD_206928 | JGI IMG/M metagenome (GOLD analysis project Ga0364873, IMG submission 206928) | Enriched cells from Trout Bog Lake Hypolimnion, Wisconsin, USA - BchlTB.Aug07.5000.01.D3 | ecosystem: Environmental > Aquatic > Freshwater > Lake > Hypolimnion/Profundal zone | place... | reverse complement strand
GCTTACTGTTTGATGTGCCGGTTTTGGATTCCCGACGACATCCGGCCTGGGATCGCCGCCGTAGGAGTTCCAGTTGTTTCCGAAGACGCTAAGTGGAATTCCCTGCCTGAAGGTTGCGATTCCTGAAACTTCCCAGCCGCCTACGACGGCATCCGCTACGCGTCTCATTCCCGAACCGACCGACTTGCCGCGACCGATCGGGAGCTGATAAACGTAGCTGGCCACCAGTGCATGCGGAATATCGCCCGCGTCCACGCTTTTTTCCCCTGCCAAGTTGAAGTAGTTTGCTGTGGCGCCCCAGTTCGCCGCTCCGTTATACGACCAGGAGTTGTTGCCCTCAACGTTGTCAAGGAACTTGGCGTAGGTGTAGGAGACGAGCGCGGTAAGTCCCTTGCTGATGCGGTGGTTGTACGTGACCTGCAGGCTGTTGTAAAGGGACTGGCCTACCGGCGCGTCGGTCTGGCTCACGCCGCAATACTGCGGATAAGCCAGGAGCAGTTGGTAGTTTGGCATCGCTGTCGCGCTATCGATGTTGCAAGAACTCGGGGCGATGGTTCCACTCTTCTCCAAGGCCTGGAGCGGTGCGGCTAAAGGATTGAAAGCAGCCGTAGCGCTGAGAAACGCGGTATTGGGTTGCCCGCCTGATGTGAACAGGTACTTGGGATTCAACTGGTTGTAGTTCATGCCGCCGACCATGCGAACGCCACGGTTGCCGATGTAGTTTACGTCCAGTTGATCGTTGGGGGTGAAGGCATACTGGACACCCAGTAGCCACTGTTGAATGTAAGGGGATGGACGGCTCCGGAAGACGCTGCCTGCGCCATTGCCGTCTTGTTGATACGAGCCGTTGACGTTGCCGGTAACCTGGGCATATGTGCCACCCCAGGGATTGCTTGTGCTGATATTCGGATTTGGGGTAACGCCGCCGTTCAAGCTTAGGTTGGCGTTAGTTGTGGCGGTGTAACCATCCGTATCCGCTGAGCCGGAGCTGGTAACCGCTTCCGGATAAAAGATTCCATATCCGCCGTGGAGAACTGCCTTCGGGATTGCCTGATAGGAGAAGCCCACACGAGGAGCAATATTGTCATAGTTCTCGTTATAGAAGCCCCGGTTGCCGGGTCCCAGGAACTGAAGCGCGCCAAGCAGCGGCAGACCCGCCGAATAGCTGAGCGGGTTCAGCGCGTTCGGGTCGAAGATCGATCCCTGGTTATGGCGCGAAGTGTACGGAGTTTGCATCTCATAGCGGATGCCAAGATTCAAAGTGAGTTTGTTGGTTGCTTTCCAATCGTCTTGCAGGTACTCGCCAAAAAGATGGTCCGATTCGTAAGGGGTGGTCGGTGTTCCCACGCTGGCGCCGTCCATCACGCCAAGCAACATCTGAGCCACTCCGTTACCAGTGAAGCTGACGCCCGTCGTTCCAGCCAGCGGATTTGGTCCGGAGGTAAAGTTTCCATTGAAGGTGAGGGAGTCTGTGTAGTAGTTGTACTGACTGAAGATCTGCTCAACGCCCATGAATCCGAAGCTGAGGGTATTCTTTCCGTGAGTTTTGATGAAGTCAACAGCCACCGTCCCGATGGGTCCATGGTTGGTGGTTCCCTGCGCATTCCCGCTGATTGGGCCCAGCTGCGAGATCCCGTTTCCAATATTGACGATGGGAAACAAGGGATCCTGTTGGCCAACATACGCCGGAAGTCCAAGAGTGGTCGAGGGATTGAAACCGAACGACTGATTGTTCGAGGTTTCATGCCATATCTGGACACCCGAAGTGATGTTCATGGTGAATGTCGGATTGAATATCCGCGTGAGCCCCGCCCACATTCCCCAGCGGTTGTTAGGCCGCTGATTGCCTTGACCTGCCGGATCGGATCCCCAGTTCGTGGCGACACCGGTCTTTGCCTCACTCTTATAGGAGTAGCGGAAATAACCGCTGGTGTTGTCGTTGAAATTCTGGTCGACCCTGATCCCGTACTCGTCCCAATACGTAGGTGCTTGTCCGGCCAGGGTCAGATTGTTGGGTACATTGCCTGACTTTTGTGCCGCCGGGTAATAGCTGAGCAGCTTAGCGCCGACCTTATCTGGGACGTAACCGGCAATGTTGGACAGAATGTTGCCCTTGACCGGGTTCCGGATGAATCCCGTTTGTGTGGCCTGCAGGTTCGTGCCGTAGGGGTTGGTCACAGAGTTGTAAGCGTCCGTTTGGCCGGCGATTATTGCGTGGCCGCTTCGCGGATCGTAAATCTGGCCGTTATAGATGGGCCGGCCGAGAGCGTCGTTCCCTACCGACGTGGTTCCCAGCTGCTCAGAGAAGTTGCCGGCCAGGAAGTTGGTGTCTGGCACAGTGTATTGCGACGGGGATGGTTGGTTGGAGGTGAAGCGATCGTAGATCCCGAAGATGAAGGTCTTGTTCCGCTGCCTGTACAGGCCCGGAATGTAAAGCGGGCCGCCTGCCGCTGCGCCAGTCTGGTTGCGGCTGAAGGTGCAGAGATTTGTGTTGAGGAGACCCTGGCAACTGCCGGGTGATTGGAAGTAGTTGAGGGCGTTTGTGCCATTGCTGGAATAAAACTCATATGCCGATCCGTGGAAGTCGCGCGTCCCCGATTTGGTGACTACGTTGACCACGTTGCCCGTGCTCCATCCGTACTGGGCCGTGAATGAGTTGTTCTGGATCTTGAATTCCTGCGTCGCGTCCACGCCGGGAACAAAGATCACCGCACCCCACTCAGTGTCGGTATCCCACGAGCCGTCGACCAGGAAGGCCGTCGTTCCAAAGAAGCCGCCTGCGAAGTTCAGGAACGAGATGTCCTGATCCGCGGTGTCGGTTGTGTTGCCGCCGCCACCCAGGAGCAACTGCCCTTCCGAGGTGTTTTGCACGGATGAGTTGAGCGTGGCCAGGCCATAGATGTTGCGCACGTTCAGCGGCAATTCCACAATCTGCTTGGCTTCAATGTCCGCCGCTACGTTGGAATTGTCTGTATTCATTAGCGAGACATCCGAGACCACTGTCACCGATGCCGTCTCCGCCCCGATCGTCAGCGTCACGTTCTGCGTCGCAGTCTCTGCGGCATTGAGGACGATTCCGTTCTGCTGATAAGTCTTGAAGCCAACCGCTTTGATCGCCAGACTATAGGAGGCTGGCGGAAGTTGATTGAAGGAGTATCGGCCACCGCTATCCGTTGTGAAGATTCGTGTGATGCCTTTCTCCGAACTCGTCAGAGTCAGCGTAGCTTTCGGAAGGACTGCCCCCGAAGGGTCAGTGACCACACCGGAGAGCGTTGCCGTGGTTGTTGCGATTTGCGCGTTGATCCATGGGGCACTACTTACCAATAAGGCAAGCAGCATGGCCATGCAGCCCCAATTCCACAGAGACCTTTGTTTCCAGCTCTTGTATCTCTTCAATGTCATGCCTCCCTCAGCATCAGGTTTGACCTCGCCGATCCAGAATTTCAGTGACATGCTGCCCACGTCAGGTGAAATCCCGAGTAAGCTGGGTCTGAAAACCAGACCCTTTCTAGGCCTATCGATGGAGTACTGTGAAGGTCTTTACGGCATGGATAGTCAGGGTCTTTACGGCAAAGGAGCAATTCTTATCATGTAAATAGTTTTGTTATATGCTTGATTTAAGCGTGCTTGCGAGATTCGCCTCCTGGACCTGACCTGGAAGTTTTTACCGCTGTATAATCGCGTCGACAGTGTGGAGTTGGAATGCCGGCAGAATTACAGGACGACGACCACACAACTCTGAGCGAATCGGAGAAGAGTGCAGTTCGCGAACAGTTGGGCCGACTTCTGGAGAATCCCTATTTCAGCCATAGCAAGCGGTTTCCGAACTTCCTGCGCTTTGTCACCGAACAAACCCTTGCGGGAGCAGAAGATAACATAAAGGAGCGGACGCTGGGAGTCGAGATCTTTGGCAGAGATCCCGACTACGATACTGCCTCGGACCCCATCGTTCGCGTCACTGCGGCAGAGATTCGCAAACGCGTCGCGCAGTATTATCAGGAACCTGCGCATGTGAACGAGTTGCGCATCGCCCTACCTTCCGGCTCCTATATCCCGAGGTTTCACTGGCCCAAGGGCGCTAACGATCCGGTCTTGAAGGAGATCGATCTGGCTGCCGCGGAGGTTCTCATAAACCCGGAGGCAAATCCGAAATCCAACCTGGCGCATGCTCGACGCCGTCCGCTGCTGGTGCTAGTGCTCGCTTGCGTCGTCGCAGGCGCCCTGTCGGCAGGGTCGGTCTTGCTGTGGCAAACGATGCATCGGTCCACGACAGATTTCTTCTGGGGGCCTGTTCTCGCCGAGAAAGACCCTGTGCTGATCTGCGTCGCGGATCAGACCGAATCCTCCGGCCAGTCTTTGCGGGATGCCGCCGATCCTGCCCGGCAAGTTCAGCTCCAGCCCATGACCCAGGCAAAGGACAACCTGACCACCGTCGCCATCGACGATCTGAGCGCCGTCGTCAGAATCGCCGGACTGTTACAGTCCAACGGAAAGCAGTACAGCCTTCGCGGCGAAAGAGCGACCAGTCTGGCCGACCTCCGTACCGGCCCCGCGGTCTTTATTGGAGCTTTCGATAATGCCTGGACACTGAGGCTGACCGACCCCTTGCGTTTTCACTTCTCTAACAATGCGGATATGTCCCAGGTGCGCATTGTGGATAGCACAGCTCCAGCGCAATCTCGCTGGATGGTCGAGCGTGCAGTGCAGGTGGCCACCAACAACTATCGCGACTACGCCATTCTGGCACGCTTCACCGACACGAATACCGGCAAGTTGACCGTGATCCTCGCAGGGCTGGCTCGCGGTGGCACCATCACCGCCGGAGAGTTTCTCACCGACGCCAACGATATGGCACAGCTCAAGCGCGCCTCCCAGGCAGCTGGCGACAAGAAGAACATGGAAGTCGTATTAAGCACCCCGATTATCGACGGTGAGCCTGGCTCCCCAAAGATAGAGGCGACATACTTCTGGTAACACCGTTGCAAACGTGAATGAATGTCTCGAGAGTCGGTTTTTGGGTCACGTATAAATCTCTTCATTGCCAGGAATCCATCGTTCACCAACAGATGCTACCCAACGGAGGGTCATCAGCTTCAGCCATATGCGTTCGGCCATATGCGCACACCTACAACTTTTACTTTATGGTCTCAACTTTCACCTTATGGGGTTCAACTTTCATCTTATGCGTCAACCCATAGCCGCCAGTTACAGTGCTGCTAGCGGCTGCTGGAGCTGTTCTCGATGTGATCCAAGACAAGAAGGATTGACCTCTGGTTATTGGTAACTGAGTTACCTTAGGTGTCTCGCCTCCGCTTGGTTTCGTCAGAGCGTGATGCGTCCGTACTCTCTTTGGCTGTTTAGGGGAGACTAAGACTGCCGGCGACACCGAAACCTAGTAGAGAGCGGTGAAAGATTCTCCCCCCGCATTCTTCACCCGCGATTGACCCGTTTTACACGTACTTCGGCTGTCTTGTGCGGCGCGTAAGTAGTTGCAAATATTGATTATTAACGCCCTGTAAAGACGAGCGTCTGCGACCGCGCTATCATTCGGGCTGCACGTTGACGAACAGTCGGCTGTGCATCCATGTGGCTTCGCGGAAGCGGTCCCGACTCAAATTGCAGCGAAGCCGGTCTTACGGCCAGTTGCCGAAGCAAGTAGACCAATGCGAATAGGTCGATGAGCGCATTGGCCTGTGCAACAGCTGATTTTTCGGCTCATCGCATTTCGCTGAGGCATATACGGCTTCGCATTACAAATTCCGCGTTGCTGGGTGACTTGCCCTTTGTGCTCGGGTAAGAGCGCCGCTGCACGCCTAAGCGAGTTCTTCTTGGGCGAAATAGCCTTCAAGACACAGCTCTACTGGCAAAGCCTCCGAAAGGGCCCATTCCGGAACGTAACGGAGGCGCTGAAATGAGGCCAACTTCCCAATCGACTTCGGATGTAAAGAAAAACTTCACGGCATCTGTTATGACGATGTCATGGAAGCAGCTTCTGCTCTAAATCCGGAACATACAGCGGCTGGGCGTCGGCTTCCAATCGGTGCGCCGCCGCCAGCGCCAATTGATAGGCGGCTCGCGCACTGTTTTTGTCGCCTAATGCCGTCTGGGCGTCTCCCAAGGCCGTCTGCGCCAGCAGATTATCCGACTGCCAAGCGACAGCATTTTGTGCAGCAACCAGGGCCTCTGCTGGTCTTTTCTGCCTTAGCAGGATATTCGATTTTTGGACGGCTGCCAACGCCGCCGCTTCATGCACATCGAAATCGCCGTGGAACACAAACACGCTGTGATCGATCTGCTCGGCCATCGGCATCCACCGAAAACGCTCGAAGACATTCAACTGGTCGCTGGGCCAGTCACAGGCTTCAAGATCGTCTGCGCTTAACAGGAGGTAGCCATGGATAGTTTCCGGCACGTCGACTGGCAGGATCTCCCATCCGGTATGAGCCGTGGGCAGCGGGTGGCAGGGAATGCCGTAGGCTTGCGGACGGAGATCCGGATAAGCGGAATAGGCCAACCAGCACTCCTCGCCCGGATGGGCGTCGACCCATTGCTTGATGTGTGGCAGCTGCTGTGCCCAATCCACACTGGAGTCGCTCAGGTATTTGTGTGTGTTCGCCGTTCCGCCCCAGGCTTCGTTGCCGTAGGCCATCTCGGCTGGAAACACGGCCATGACAGAAATGACGTGGCACGCCACCAATGCTCCACCGATCCAAATCCAGCGCTGAGTATGCTGCGCGAGCGCTGTGAGACCCGCTGCTGCCAGCAACGCAGCCACTGGATAAAGGAACAGAACATGACGAGTGCCGATGTTCATACCGCTCGCGATCGCTGCGGCAAGATAGATTGCGCCCGGCACAAACAGGTACGCCAATTCTCTACGCTGCCGGAGCCGCCTGCTGACGAGCGCAATAACTGCCAAAACCACCAGGCCGATCAAGCCCAGAGTGGTCTTGATGGAAAGCGCGACTGGAAAGTACCACCAGACACCGTGCGGATAGTCGTGCCCCAGCAGGAAGATGGCGTACTGCTGCGCCGCATAGTGGATGTCAGTGATCCCCATCAGGTAGGACTCCGGCAGCAAATGCCATCTGGCGAGATGACTTATCACCCAACTGTTCACCCCTGTGAGAGGTGCGGCGTATTCGCTCAGCGTAGGGTTCAACACCAGCCCTGCCGGCCTGGCTGCATAACGAAAACCGTAGAAAGCCCAGAGCACCGCAACCGCGAGGACCACGATGGCTGCCAGTCCGCCAAACAGTGTCCCAGCAATCCGCTTGCGCCGTTCGCGCTCGGCACAAGCAATCTCGACGAGTGCCAATCCCAGCAGCATCGGAGCCAGCAAAATCCCGCTGTGCTTCGACGCCAGCGCAAGTCCTGCGGCCACGCCGGTTAGCGAAAGACCAATCACAGACGGCTTCCTTGCGAAACGGTAGAAGCAGTAGATTGTGGCCAGAAAGAAGCAGGCGACGCCCACATCGGTGGTGACCAGATCGCTGTTGGCCAACACATTGGGCTCGAAGACCACCAACAGCAAAGCCACCAAACCAGCGGACTCGCCAAAGAGCTTGCTCCCCATGAGAAAGACCATCACCGAGAGGCCCACGGCAAAGACGCCTGCTGCCAGGCGCATGCTGAAGAGCAGGCCGTGCGTTGGGCCATCATTGCGCTCCATAAAATCGCGGCCATCCCGGTACGCCTCAGCCTTGAACATTCGCTGCTTCAGCTCGGGCACCCAAAGCTGCTTGTGTAGCAGAGGCAGTGTCGCCACCAGCTTCACCAGCGGCGGATGCTCGGGATTCAGACCGTAGTCGCCGCTATGCCACATCATGTAGCCGGCGAAAATATGGTCGCCCTCATCGAAGGTGAGGGACTCGCCATGAACGATGATCGCAACCAAGATCATCTGCAAGAGGATCAATCCGCCTGCAAAGAACCAGGCGGGCATTTTCAGTCTATTCATCGACTCTCCGCTTCCACAGACTTACAGTTGTAATGCAGTAGCTGATCAAAACGCTGTACGCAACTATTCGCGCTTCTATTATAGGGAGCTCCACGAAGGACGTTTTTCCGGACGGGTCTCCCAAACATGGCCGCGTAACGTGCGAATCATCGATATACCCCCGGCTTGATTGTCGCGCACGATTGAGAAACAAAAATCGCGCTTCACTTTACCGTTACTCACTCTGGACGAATGATAAATCGTCATAAGCACTCATCGAGGCGCAAATGTGCCGACGCCTGGAGAAATCAAGAAGCTCGCGGGCGGTTTGGAACTTGAGAAGACATTTATGACCCGAGATCACTTGCCTTAAAACTCCCTAATTGCACGTCGCAATTGGCGCATCATGTCAAGGGAGCTCTGCTCAATCTTGCCGTCCTGGTAGATTCCGATGTTGATCGTCGTGACGGATTGATGTTCCATGTTCGCTTTCACGTGCGCGATCAAGTCCGTCGTGCTGAATTGAGGTGGTGGAATTGGGCCGGTTTCGCTATGCACCCATGATGGCAACATGGATACCATCCCGTGGGACTGAAATCCTGCGCCAGCACCCTTCTGAATGTAACGAGACTCAAAAGGATTTTGGAGAGTATAGAGTTCGCCTGCCCAGTAATCCTGCCACGGAGTCAAAACTGGAAATATCCAGAAGTTAAAGGCAGTAATCCGGTTTGGGCTTCCTACTTTGCAATAACGGTAGATCGTCTCAATCGGAACATCGGGGTAGGCGGCGAGCGATTGATACCATGAATCGAACCAATAGCCGGCCAGTTTGTCCCGATATCGCGAACCTATTTCATTAAGAACATTCTTGTGAATCTCCGTGAATCGCTCCTCACTGAATGTCAGCTCGTACAAACCGGTCGTTCCGACATTGCCAAGCTTCGTCAAAACAGGAGAGTTGATATAAAGGAGAAATCTGATGCCTCGCTCCTCCAACGCATCGGCGATATCACCGATTAAATCCCGCCGCGTTGTCCAACCCGGATGGATCGCTTCCCATGACTGGATGGGTGCTGGACAGTGCGGATGGGCGTGGTTCAAAGTGAAAATGACGTAAGCCGCCCCCGTATCGCCTATGAGTTTTGCAAAGGTATCAACGTCAAAGGCGTTGACCGCCTCTGAATACGGTTTCTTCAAGCCATCGCGCGGTTGCGTGAAATCTGTCCAATGAAACATAACCCCGTATCCTGCTCTGACAAACCAGTCTGTGTTCGCTCGATGCGCGCGGGCACTTTCTTCAGCAGCCGTTATTGCAGTATTGGCCGAAGCAGGAAGAATTTCAAGGCATCGCAAACGAATTACATTGGACGTGTCAGTTCCGGATACTTGAAGTGTCACTGGGGTTATTCCACGGGCTAATTGCAATCTGCCATCGAGCCGCTTTCTGTCGTAATTGAGAGACAAGCCGCCCTCCGTTGACTGATACACACCTTCGGTTATCTTTAGATCCGATTTAACTGAACTGGAGCCCGAGTTAACTTCCACCTGAAATTTGGAACTTGGAACAGAACAAGAAATGAACAGTTCGTACTCACCATCTTCCGGTGCGGTGACGTTCCACCGTATCGTGCTTGGATTTCTGCAGTTCACAAAGATCTTCAGATCGTCGAGTTTTGCGTTTTCCTCTATATCAGCCGCTGTTGCTCCGTATAAGCGGATATAGGGAGTGAGTCTTTGGATGAGATGCCCCGTTGCCGGGGGAACTGCAGCTTGAAGCGATAGCGTAGAGCCATAGCCCGCTGAGACGGCACCGGCAGTGCCACTCGTCATAACTCTTAAGAAGTCTCTTCTGCTCAGAGTGTGATTGGACGTTAGCAACGCGAATCTCCTTCCTGGCGCCAGATTCGGCTGAATTGTAACGCTCCCGATTGGAATTGCAAGGACAAATGTGTACCTGAAGCTGAAAGACCGAACGATTCCAAGCGTTCTTGACAATTCCATCAGCAGACACTTTGAATGCGTTGAATAGTGTCTGCAAGAGCTTTGTGCGAACTAAATTTTCTGGCACAATCGGTATTCGATTAGTGGGTCTAGGATCTAACAACGGCACTATTTTTACCTAGTGACATCTGCTGAATAGGCATTTCAGATCAACTGATATGTATGTCATATCAACCGCTTCCCAAAGCATAAGAAAAGCGTATCGTATCGATTACCGGTTGCATTCTACCTATAATTTCTAAGCTCAAGAGATAGCCATTCATATCAATTAATAGGTCTGTCATATCAACAACTCCCGAGAGCGAGAGGTTGATGCATATTCTCTTTACCCGTAGAAGAAATCTCTTGACAGACGTTTGAAGAGAGGATGATGCTTATCGCCATCCTATCGGTAACGATGCCGGTATCGATAATTGTTCATTCAATTGCGTCCTCGAATGGCCGACGCAAGAAGTTGAGTCTTGGTCCCCATGGTAGTCAGCCGGCACGATTCCCCAAGTGGTTACTCGAAATGAGTGACCTTGACATTTGTTAATACTCGTCTTCGGAGCGTTGAGTTCAGCGGGCGATCACCTTTCGGGAGGTCAACAGTGAAGAGCCAAATCCTGACAATCAATTGCAACATCGATAGAAGAGATCCTAGACTCCTGACGAATTTGGTCAGGTTTGTCTGTGCCTTTGTCCTCACCCTGATGGGACTGTTTGCCAGCGCATCACTGCAAGCGCAGTACGATTCGGCGCAGATCAGCGGATCAGTGCATGACACAAGCGGCGCCCTGATCGTCAATGCATCAGTTCAGGTCAAGAACCGTGACACAGGCCTTGTCCGCCAAACCGTCACCAATTCTGATGGCATCTACATCTTGAGCCACATACCCCCGGGGGTCTATACCATTGCTGCTACTTCGCAAGGGTTCTCGTCGGCGTCGCGCACGGGGGTCGAACTGGTCGTTAGCCAGAGCGCCACGTTTGACTTCTCGCTGAAGCCTGGATCGTCAATCGAGACGATTGCAGTCTCTGCAGATGTAGTAACGCTGGATACGTCGTCGTCTTCCGTCGGGGCGGATTTGGAGTCTAAAGCGGTCACTGACCTGCCCCTAGCAGGGAGAAACATCAGCAATCTGCTGACACTCCAAACAGGCGTAACGCCTATCAACAACGACCAGACCGGTGGACGCACGAATGCTGTCGGTACCCTTGTCTCGCCCTCGATTCAGGGCCAGAATAACCGCAGCAATGTGTACCTTCTGGATGGCGTGAACAATAATGAAGCGGTTTCCGGTAGTGAGATCATCACACCGGTCCCCGATGACATTCTGGAAATGAAGGTGTTGACCCACTATGACTCCAGCCAATTTGGAGGAGGCCTGGGTGGAACTATCAATCTCGTCACCAAATCGGGTACCAACCAGTTTCACGGAGGCGCCTGGGAATTCTGGCGCGGCAGCAAATTCGCTGATGCCTCGAGCGATCCGAGCGGAGTCTTGCAAGACTTACATCAAAACCAGTTTGGCGCGAATGTGGGCGGGCCGGTGCTGTTGCCCCACTACAATGGCAAGGATCGCACGTTCTTTTATGGAAGCTATGAAGGGTTCAGACAAGAGATTGGAGCCGTCGCGCTCCAGTTGGTTCCGACTACAGCAGAGTTAAATGGCGACTTCAGCGCCTTGCTGGCCAAGGGAATTCAACTCTATAACCCCTTCACAGCCAACCGGGCTCCTTTCGTAAACAACCAAATTCCTTCCAGTATGATTGACCAGAAAATGGTTGGTTTGGCGAAGGCAATCTTTCCGGGCCCGACCGGCAGTTATCTGGGAGGTGCAGACAACTATCTGAACACGACACCGCATACGCACACCTCTGACCAGTACGACATTCGTGGAGACGAATATCTGACCAAGAAGGATATGGTTTGGGCGCATTTTATTCGGCAGAATAACCCAATCGGATCCTACGGAGGCTTCCCGAAGCTTGGAACCATTACGAGCTTTACCGCGCACAACTTCGGAGCTCAGTGGATCCACACCTTCGGACCAACTTCCATCCTCACAGTTGGAATTGGCCAAAATATTGGCACACAGTTTAACAACACTACCTATGGCACGGCGGGAGACGGCAATGCAATTGCCAGTGCCGCCGGCTTCGTACAGACCTTCGCGTGCGGCTACCCTTATGGCCGTAGCGGATGTTATATCCCCGGCATAGGCCTTGGGGCTTATATCGGAGGCGGCGAAGCGAGTGAGTCTGCAGGAGGCCTCTCGGGAATTTGGGAATACAAGGCGGATTATCAAAAGACCTTCGGGCGCCATACCATTTTTGTCGGAGGCAACATCGACACCAACAACCTGGGCAGAACTGCGGGAGGCAGTTCCTCGCTTACCTTCGCGCCTTTCCAAACCTCCAACGGTTCTACCGGTGGCGATGAGTTGGCGTCCATGCTGTTGAGTGTGCCCCAAGGCGCCAGAAGGCTCACCACGAACTATTGGGAGACCGGAGGTTGGGAGGATGGCTTCTATGGCCAGGACCAGTGGAAGATTCGCAACAATCTGACCATGAACTTCGGTGTGCGTTACGATGTCTCGCTAATACCCATAACAAATAACGTTTTGGGCAATTACTACGACATCTTCGACTTCGTTCATGGTACAGATGTTATTCAGAAACTGCCGCCCGCGTGCAGTGCGACCCAGTTCGCACCCTGCGTGCCCGGTGGGGTCTTGCCTGCGCACGTGGTCGTTTCCCCCCAGCCAAAGCTCTTCTTTTCTGACTTTAGCAACGTTCAGCCAAGGTTCGGCCTGTCGTACACCTTCCGTCCAGGTACGGTTGTGCATGGGGGCTATGGCCGCACATATGACAACTGGGCGGCAGTCGAACAATCCGCCCAGAATGAGAACGCCTGGCTCCTTGGAAGCGGTGCCCTTGTGACAAACCTGAACACACAACCCGGGCTGACGCCATCAACGGTCATCACCGCCGAGAATCCACTGGCAACTTTCGGTGGCGCCTACCCCGCACCTACTCCGTTCACGTCCCTTGGGTGGGGCACCTCTCCGCAGTTCAAGACTGCCTATTCGGATCAATGGACGTTCGGTATTCAACAGGAGGTGGCCGGCGCTGGTGTATGGACTATCAATTATGTAGGCTCCAGGGGCCGGAATATAGACTACGCCCCGGTGGCAAATACGGCGATGACTCCAGGCCCCGGTCCTGTCGCCCCTCGCACCCCCTTCTCCTACATGCCACAGTCCTTTTGGGATCAACCGATCGGACAGCTCGATTACAACGCATTGGAGACCTCACTGCAGGGCAGAAGCCGCGTGACCGGTCTGAGCTACCTGGTTTCTTACACGTGGTCGAAAGGGCTCAACTACGGAACGGATGGATGGTATGGGATTGGAACCACCAGCATACAGAATCCCTACAACTTCAAGGGTGATCGAAGTGTTTCCGGATATGACCTGCCCCATGTGTTTACCGCCGGCTGGGTGTGGGCGGTTCCCATCGGAAGGGGTGGCTTCACCACTGGCAACAGGGCGACGGATTACGTCCTGGGCAATTGGCAGATTACCGGAATTGCCACCTTGGAGTCCGGCCGCGTTTACACTCCCTATGACGCGGGCGACATTGCCAACACGGGCAATTTTAACTTCTTCGGCGGGTACGAACGTCCGAATTTAGTTGGAAATCCCAAGCCTCAGCATGAAACTCCAAGCCAATGGGTTAATCCCGCTGCGTATACTGCGCCGCCTCAATATACATTCGGGAACGCCTCGAGAAACTCGCTGCGTACCGAGCCATATAAGAGCCTTGACGCTTCAATCTTCAGGGAGTTCCCTGTGACTGAGTCACTGAAGTTACAACTGCGGATGGACGCACTCAATGCCTTCAACCATCCAGTCTGGGGTGTCCCGAATAGCTGCCAGAATTGCCAGAACTTTGGTGTGGTCAACTCCACTGTCAATAGCGCCCGTCAAGTGCAACTCTCTGGTAAAGTTGTTTTCTAGACAGCGCAGCCAGAATTCGATGAACCGGGGCCGCAATCACGGGCCCCGGATCCCTTCTCAACCATTCATCTTCGCTTCTGCCCTCCCCCGATGAATCGCCTGCAAGATACTCCGTTGTGAAAGCACAATCAAGGCAAGAGAGACGAATTGTTTTCAAGTGAGGAGTGGGGTCTTCAAGTGATGCTCCAAGGTCGAGGACATTCATCAGGTGGTCGCATTCGCCCTTACTGTCTCTTGGCTGGCTTGATCCTTGCTTCATGGGGGGGCTCTCTATCACGCTCCCAGCGAACGCACCCACAGAAGGCTGAGCAGTCGTCCAGTCCCGAGCTGCAACGGGGGATTGCCCTAGCCCAGAAGGGGGACTTCAAGAAAGCCAAAGAGGCATTTGAGCAGGCGGTGGCCAATCGTCCACATGATCCTCGAGCTCTGACTGCTCTTGGACAAGTGCAAGAACAATTGGGAGAGTTGCCCGAATCGGTCGAGACTTTCCAGAAGGTGATTGCGCTTGATCCGCTCTCGGCAGAAGCCCATGAAAACCTTGGAATAGCGCTGGGCGATCAGGCCGACTTGGCGGCAGCTCTCAAAGAGGGTTCAATAGCAATTCAGTTAGCGCCAAGATCAGCAAGCGCACATTTTCTTCGAGGTCGCCTCTTAGGAGATCTAGGAAAGCATGAGGAAGCAAGAGACGAGTTTCGCAAGGTGCTGGACATTTCTCCTAACTATGCAGAGGCCCTTTACTACTGGGCCGCGTTGGAAGGTGATGAAGGCAACAGGGAGATTCAAGGAAATTTGCTCAAACGCTACCTCAAGCTTCGCCCCGATCAGGCTACTGCTTTGAATCAGCTTGGCCATTTACTCGAAGAACAAAGCAGGGAAGCAGAGGCAGTCGTGGCCTGGCGGCGGGCTATCGCGCTCGCCCCCCAATATTCTGATGCGATTTATTCCCTTGCGCGCGCGCTGAGACGAACGGATCCGGTTGAATCCAAGCAACTCATGGAGCATGTCCAAGAGTTGGAAAGTGACCAGCGAACTATCGATCGAGTAAACATGCTGGGAAACCAGGCTAACGCGAAGATGTACAACGCAAACTACAAAGGCGCCATAGACGACCTGAAGAATGCAATCGTCCTGTGTGGAGAATGCAAACTACTCGGTGCCCTCGAAAAGAATCTTGGATTGGCGTACTGCCACGCAGGTCAACTGGACGCGGGAGAACGTGAACTGAAAATCTCAGAGTCGTTGATACCGGATGATCTGAGCGTCAAGACCGCCTTGCAGACTGTTGAACAACAGAGGAGGCAAGCTCTGAACAACTTCCACTAGAGCAACTCTTAACTTACTCTTGATGATCGGATCCGATTGGCCTTGCTCGGACCTTATACCAACTCAAGAAATGGGATCCAGTGACCACTGAGGTGAATTTCGATGAATGAGCAGCAGGGCCAACTCGATCGCCGTGTCTTCATTTCCTGTGCGGGCGCGGCCGCCTTGACACTGGCCTTACCGGATCTCTCTGCCAAGGCAGTATCCATCCGGGACTCCATCATTGTGAGCCCCGATGGAGCGGATGATGCGCCAGGAAGTCTCGTCCATCCAATCCGCACTCTCGATCGTGCACTGTCACTTGGCCGCTCCCGCGGTAGGTCCACGATCCTGATGCGAGGAGGGACCTACGAGCTTACGAAACCGCTTGTCATCAGCACTGAAAATGCTCCACTCCGGATCGCCAACTTCGCGCAGGAGGAGCCGATTCTGAGTGGCGGCACGCGCCTTCAGCTTGACTGGCGTCCCTTCCGGAACGGGATCTTCCAGGCTACCGTCCCGTCAGGCACCGCGACTGACCAACTCTTCATCAACAATCGGCGCCAGGTTTTGGCGCGCTATCCCAACTTCGATCCAAATGCCCGGTATCTCAATGGCTTCGCTGCCGATGCCATCAGCCCAGAGCGTGTGGCGCGGTGGAAGAATCCTACGGGCGGTTTTATTCATGCCTTACAACAATCGCTGTGGGGCAGCCTGCACTACCGCATCACAGGAAAGGACGCGAATAACAATCTGAATTACGAAGGTGGTTGGCAGATCAACCAGGGCAGTCAGCCGATGCATAGGGAGTATCTATTCGTCGAGAATATCTTTGAAGAGCTCGACGCGCCTGGCGAGTGGTTCCTTGACGAGCAGTCGTCAACACTCTATTACTATCCACCGGCGGGTCTCGATCTTGACCATGCCACGGTCGACGTCGTCCGCCTCGCCAATCTGCTGACTATCGGTGACGCCTCTTTACCTCACCTTCGCAACCTCACACTGGCCGGTCTAACTTTTCGTCATACATTGCGAACTTTTATGGAAACCCGTGAGCCTTTGTTACGCAGTGATTGGCGCATCTATCGCGGCGGTGCTCTCTACATCGAAGGCGCAGAAGGCCTCGTGATCGAGGACTGCTTCTTCGATCAGCCTGGTGGCAATGCAGTATTCGTGAGCGGCCATAACCGGCGCGTGCATGTCCGCGCATGCAGGATCGAAGAAGCAGGCGCAAGCGGTGTCTGCTTCGTGGGTCGTCCAGACGCTGTAAGAAACGCCCCCACTTGGTCACAGAATCTCTCGCTCGACGCCATCGATCAAGAGCAAGGGCCGCGTTCCGATGCCTACGTAAAGGACTGCTCTGTTGAAGACTCACTGATCGTAGCGACTGGCCGCGTTGAAAAGCAGTCTGCGCCCGTCGAAATTTCCATGTCGCAATCCATCACGGTCAGCCACTGTTCCCTGTATGGAGTACCTCGCGCCGGAATTAACATAGGGGACGGCAGTTGGGGTGGTCATCTGATAGAGCACTGCGATGTTTTTGATACAGTACTCGAGACCAGCGATCACGGTGCCTTCAACTCCTGGGGCCGTGACCGCTGGTGGAGGCTGGAGGGAGCTGATCCCAACAAACTGATGGTAGATCCGAGATTCGGCGCGCTGCCTACGCTCGATGCCATGCTTCCGAACACACTCATTCACTCGCGATGGGCGTGCGAACATGGTTGGGATATTGACCTCGACGACGGCTCAAGCAATTTTCATATTGTTGAAAATCTTTGCCTATGTGGTGGGATCAAACTTCGCGAGGGATTTCTTCGCGTTGTTGAGAACAACATCATGGTTCGCAACACGCTTCATCCGCATGTCTGGCCCGCTGATAGTGCGGACGTTGTGCGCCATAATATCGTCTTTGTCCCCTACCGTCCGGTACGCCCTGAAGGTTGGGGGAAAGAGATCGATTTGAACCTGCTACATCACTTCGGCATGCTCAAACCGCAGCCAGCAGTGAGCCTGCAACAACTTTCCGGACAGGACGCTCATTCTCTTGAGGGGGATGCATCTTTCCTCGGTGCAGGGCGGGGCGACTTCACTGTGCGCGCCGGCTCACCTGCTATCGGCTTGGGCTTCAGAAACATTTCTATGGACGGATTTGGTGTGCGTTCGCCAAAGCTCCGTGCCCTAGCCCGCGCCCCTGACATTCCTCGCCTGCTGCAAGTCCAGCCGGTTTCCATGGAGAATTTTGTTCCGCTGTGAAGACAAAGGAAGAACTCATGTAATTCTCGTTCTTTCAAGAAAGGGATGAATCAGTGAGTGAGAGAGATGAACTGCCACGGGAGTTCGAAATGCAATCGCATCCCCTGGTAAGCAAAGATTCTGCTGCTACCTTCTCGCGTGGGAGACGCTCTCTTATGGCTGGCCTCGTAGCGTCGTGCGCAGGAGTTACAGCTTCAGGTCTTGCGCCGAAGGAGCTCCTGGCATCATCGGCGACCACTGCACTGCCCGATCCGCGATCCGCCGGAGTCCCATGCGGACGCGGTAAGATCGTTGCCTCGGATCAGGCTACGGTGGTAGAGACAACGGCTGGGAAGATCCGGGGATTCAAGCAGTCCGGCATATACACCTTCAAGGGCGTGCCGTATGGCGCGCCGACTTCTGGAGATGGGCGTTTCATGCCGCCTTCGAAACCGGAACCCTGGGTCGGAGTTCGCAATGCGTTGGCCTACGGCCGCGTCTGTCCACAGGATTTCACCTCGAACGTCGATACCGATGGGCACAACCTCGCGAACCATGACGAAGACGCGTTCCTGCTCCACCGCGGGTCGGCCGTCTTTGTGCCTGGCGAAGACTGCCTGCGCGTCAACGTTTGGACACCCGAGATCAACGGCTCGCGCAAGCGCCCGGTGATGGTCTACATGCATGGAGGCGGCTACTCTGGCGGCAGCGACCACGATCTTCTCTCTTACGAAGGCGAAACCCTTGCTCGTAATCACGATGTTGTTGTCGTGACTCACAATCATCGTTTGAATGTGTTCGGCTATCTCAATCTTAGCGCCGCCGGAGAAGCATTCTCAATGTCCGCGAATGTTGGAATGCTCGATATAGTAGCCGTTCTCGAGTGGGTGCGGGCTAACATCGTTACCTTTGGCGGCGATCCGGACTGCGTAACCATTTTCGGCCAGTCGGGAGGTGGTGGAAAAGTCGCTGCCCTGATGGCCATGCCTGCGGCCAAAGGTTTGTTTCACCGTGCAATTATTCAAAGCGGGCCATTTCTTAGAGCCCTCTCCCCTGACTATTCGCGCCGTTTGACACAATTGACTATGGACGAACTGGGACTATCCATATCGCAGGTGAAGGAATTGCAGAGGATTCCTGTAGGCCGTCTATCAGGAGCAGCGATAGAAGCGATGAAGAAGATGCCGGGACCCAAACCTTCCATGCGCGGGACGTTTGGAGAAACAAACTGGGGACCTACTGTCGACGGCCTCGTCCTTCCATTTCATCCGTTCGATCCGGGAGCACCTACAGTTTCGGCTGATGTTCCGTTAATCACTGGTACGAACTTGAATGAGGCCGTAAGCGGACTCGATCGTCCCCATGCAAATGCAATGACAGGTGAGGAACTGAATCGATTAGTCAGTGAGTCATTCGGCGCGGACAGCGAGGCAATCATCGCAGCTTATCGACAAGACTATCCCAGAGCAACGCCATTTGACCTGTACGCCACTATCGGCGCCTCGCCATTTCGCATCCCGGCATTCGAGCAGGCAACCAGAAAAGCCGCGCTTGGCGCTGCGCCAGCATACGCTTACATTTATGCTTGGCGAACCCCTGTATTGGATGATCGCCCTGGCACATTCCACGCCGCCGAAATCTCGTTTGTGTTCGACAATGCCGAGCTTTGCAATCACTACAGTGCAGGCGATCCAGGCGCATTTGCTCTCTCGAAACAGATGAGCAACGCGTGGGCGAGTTTTGCGCGAACGGGAAATCCCAACCACAGCGGCATGCCGCATTGGCCCGCCTACACGGCCGACACCCGCGCAACGATGTACTTTGACAAACCTTGCGCAGTGCGCAACGAGCCGGAAGGAAAGGGTTTGAAGATCATTGCGAGTTCCAGAACGAGCTCATCCGAATCGCGATCGAGCAGGACAGAGGAAGCTCTGGTCATTACTCAAGCAGGATTTCATGATTGAAGCGATAGAAGAAATGCTGACTAATCTCGGACGTGACCTACACGAGCCCAAAGAATTGGGAGCGCCCTCATGAAGAAGATAACTTACAAACAAAGCAGAAATGGGAGGGGCGAGCCGTCATCTCGAGGGCGTCGCACATTCGTCAAAGGCATTGCTGCTGTAGGCGCGGGAGTCGCTGCTTTCCCTTTCATGACCAGGTCGACTGAAGCTCATGGTTCGGCCACTGGCGATAGCGAAACTCTCTCTCTATCGAACAGGCTCGAGGCCGCGCCGGATGTCCCGCTTGCTTTCCAGGGCGACAAGATTGACTGGCACGGATTCGACCGCTATGACTTCGTAATGGACATGCAGACCTTGGCCGTAACGCCTTTCAAGGCGCTGGCGGGCGAGGAGCCCGGCAATCTTGGAGAGTCGGACAAAGGACAGCTCCGGTGTGTTGTCGTTGTGCCCAAGCAGGCGGCTCCCGGTAATCCGTGGTCGTGGCGCGGCGTTTACTGGAATCACCAGCCTCAGGCTGAAGTGGAATTGCTTAGACGAGGTTTTCACATTGCTTACATTTCGGTCGACCCCAAACCAGGGTCTTCAGCGGAATTGAATGTGGATGACCTTATGGATGAACTTGGAATGTCCAGGAGGGCAATGTCGGAGTGGGATGCGTGGTATGCCCACCTCACCGGGAGGTACGGGCTGTCCAAGAGACCCGCATTCGTTGGCATGAGCCGGGGCGGCATCTTTGAATTCAAGTGGGCCACCGCCAATCCGGATAAGGTCTCCTGCATTTATGCCGACAATCCAGGGATGGAAAGCGAAGCTTTTGAAAAATTGCGAGATTTGGTTCGGGCCGATGTGCCCGTTCTTCAAGTCTGCGGTTCCATCGATCCTCTTCTCGGCACTTATGCTTCTGCCATCGAGGCCATCTATCAGCAGCTCGGCGGACGCATCTCGATGATGGTCAAAGATGGTTACGCTCATCATCCGCACAGTCTTCGCAATCCCAAGCCTATCGCGGACTTCATTGAGCAGAGCGTGCGGGAGGACAGGCCCCCGGCGCCGGCCTTTGCTGGAGAAAGATTCAAAAGGACCTCTTACTACAGCATTGAGAATGTTTACCGTGATTACCCCGATGAGGACACCTTCATCACTTGCCGCGGCCCGTCGTTTTCGCCCTGCTACGATCGCTACGAATTCACCGTGCGCGGCACTTCAATGACCACCCAGGTGGTCGCGCCGAACAGTGCGGCCGCGGGCATTCCTTGGGTGTACCGGGCAGGTTTTGTCTTTCGTGAGGCGAAGGTAGATCAGGGGCTGCTGGCCAGAGGGTTTCACATCGTCACCGGCCCGGTAGGGGTCAGCTTCTTGGTGAAGGATTGGAACACGACGTATGAATACCTGATCGGGCATGGCTTTTCAAAGAAGCCGGCGATAGAAGGCGCGGGCGGCGGCGCGGGCGAAGTCTACGCGTGGGCCATTGAGAATCCTGACAAGGTCTCCTGCGTTTATGCCGAGAATCCGCGGATGCATAGTGAGCTGGCGAAAACTCAACCGCTTGATAATCTCGCCCCCCTTGCCAAAGCAAACGTCCCGCTTCTTCACGTTTGCGGCAGCCTCGACCCGTGGTTCGAGGACAATACGCTTGAGGTGGAGAAGCGATACAAGAAACTTGGAGGCAACATTCAGGTCATCGTCAAGAAGGGCGAAGGACATTATCCGCTAGCACCGGAGGACCCGGCTCCGGTTGTGGACTTTATCGCCCGGGTTGCTATGTAAAGAAATGATCGCCAGAGTACAACTCTGGAGAGAAGAAAGCCGCCAAGATCGTATCATCAGCTTCACCATTCCGAAGGGAAATGCAAAATCTGCTAGCGGAGAACCAACCGAGGGAGTTGAGGGCTGCACCATAGTTGGCCAGCAACGATGCGCGAAGCGGGTTGGCTGACGAACCAGAGTCTTCCAGCAGAGTCTCCGGCAATTCCTGTACCCCGTGGAATTGGACAGGTTGGTATGCGCCCAAGGCTACATACAACCTCATTGAAGAATACTGTGGCTGCTGACTGACCTTATCCCCGCAAACCGCGTCGGTTAGCATGCGTCCTATCGGTGGAGGCACGAACAACGAGTTCCGGTTGAATTATCACAACCTTATTTCGCGGACGTGTCTTAGACTCCAAGAGCGATAAGGTGAGGCGTGCAGCACGCTCTCCGATCTGCTCGGTGTGTTGGTCGATGCTCGATAGTGGAATGCGGAGTTTAGCGTCGTAGTAAAGATTCCCTGAGCCGACTACAGCGATATCCTCTGGAACCCGAAGGCCCGCGTCGAGAATCGCATCAATTGCGCCGATCGCCATTGGATCGTTGTAGGTGAATATCCCGTCAGGGCGTGGGTTCAGGGCAAGCAGTCGCTTCGTAAGGTCCGTCCCGCTTTCAGTGCTGTGAACATCCACCGTCCCGGGCGCGAAAACGTAGCCAGGCCGGGGTTTCATCTTGTGTTTCGCGAGAGTCTTAAGATACCCCTTCAGACGCCCGATGCCTGCGCTAGTTTCCGGCCCACGGAGATGGGCAATTCTTTTGCAGCCGATTTCAATCAGGTGCTTCGTGGCGAGTGCGCCGATCATTTCGTCATCCGCGCCAACATAGTTTGTATTGAGGCCATGAAAGCTACGGTCAATTAGGACCAGCGGTAGGCCCTGGTCCTGGATGCGTTTGAACATCTGTGAAGTCGTGCACGCTGAAGCGACGATCAGTGCGTCCAGTTTGCGACCGAGGAGACGATTCACCGTACGCTCCTCCAATTCTGGATCTTCATCCGAAGTCGCGACGATGAGGTGATAGTCCTTCCTAAGTAGTGCATTGGAGAGAGATTTTGCTATCTCGGCAAAGAAGGTATGAAGCAAATCGGGCACGACAAGACCGACGAGGTTAGACCGTCCAGTAACCAGGGCGCGGGCCGCGAGATTCGGAGTATAGTTAAGCTCCTTTACTCGTTCCAGGACGCGGTTACGAGTCACTTCGCTGACGTCGTCCTTGTTCCGCATCACCTTGGATACCGTAATAACGGCAATTCCAAGATCACGCGCAATATCCTTCATAGTTACTGCCATAATGCGTTGATTTTACAACAATCTCCGGCGAATCTTCCCGCACATCAAACAATTATGCTGTCGTTACCGTTAACGTTACTGTTTGCTCATGTTTAGAAGCGGTCTTGTGATGATTTCGAAGCGCGAGGTGGGCCGGGAAGCGTGGCACGTAGTCTTGGGGCGATTCCGAATGCGCCCGCAAAGCAAGCTGTTTATCAATACCCTGTCCATCTCAAGCTATCGCGCCAGCCAGCCTCCATCGACCGGTAAACATGCGCCCGTAAGGTTGTCTGCCGACTGAGAACAGAGAAACACTGCCAAAGCACCGATCTGAGCGCTGGTAGTAAAGATGCCGGAGGGCTGCTTTTCATCCAGTATTTCTTTCGAGGCCGTCTCCAGATCGACCCCTTCCGATTCCGCTTTCGCTTCGATTTGGCGCTGCACTAGCGGCGTAAGGACCCAGCCCGGACAAATGGCATTGCATGTTATCCCTTGACCGGCCGTCTCCAAAGCTACGACCTTTGTAAGTCCAACCAACCCATGCTTCGCCGCGACATATGCTGACTTGTGGATTGACCCAACCAGGCCATGAACGGAAGAGATGTTAATAATGCGACCGAATTTCTGCGCTCGCATCGCTGGTAATGCCGCCGCGATCAGATGGAATGCAGACGACAGATTGACCGCCAGTACGGCATCCCATTGCGCCTGTGGGAACTGTTCCACCGGTGCTACATATTGGATTCCGGCATTGTTGACAAGAATATCGAGTTCTCCCGCCGCAATCTGAGCTCGAACGATCAATTCCCGGCATTCCCCGGGCTTTGATAGATCCGCGTCAAAATAATCGACGCGGACTTTGTGCTCTTCCTCGATTTGCAGTCGCAGCCGTTCAATAGCCGAAGTTTCGCCAAATCCATTCAATATGAGATTGCAACCGGATTCGGCGAGTGCCATTGCAATACCCAGGCCGATCCCGCTGGTAGATCCGGTAACTAGTGCCGTCTTCCTTCTTAGATTCATTTCTGGGCGCTCGATTCTTTTGCCTTCACGCTACTTCTTTAGAAGACGAACGTTCGTCCACGGATTTAACTCGAGTGAATAACGATTCAATGTAGACTCCAGCCCAAAGCGACGAGATTTTAATTCAGCAAGCCTGCGCAACGAACCCCAAAGAGTGCAACTTCGACGCGGCTCCAGACGAATGCCCAATTTGGTCACTTGCTAGATTGAATGGTTTCAGAAATCAGGACCGGGGGATGATCCAGAAGAATCGGCGTTTTGTCTCGCCAGGTCCATCAGACGGATCATAGCTGGATAGGGTTCATCCTGAATGCGCACCATTAGAGTTTCGATAACTGGTGTGTCATCGTCGATTCGTAGGTAATTGACTCCCTCTCGCTTCAAGGCAACCATGGATTCCGGAACTAATGCAACTCCCATACCCACACAGACAAGCCCAATCGCCGTTTGAAACTGATTAGTCTCCTGTGCCACTTTCGGTGAAAGCCCCGCCTTGTAGCAGGTCTGAAAGATTGAGTCATATAACCCGGGGCTGATAGTGCGTGGAATTGTGATGAACTGCTCGCCCTCAGGCTGAAGAAGACTAATTCGTTCCTGGCTTGCCATCGGATGATCATCTGGAACGGCAAGTACTAGACGTTCGCGATGGATGCACTCCGCAACGAGACGGTCGGATTGCAATCTTCCGTAACAAAATCCAACATCGAGCCTCCGGTCATGAAGTGCCTTTTCTTGAAGGGGCGTGACCAATTCTGATAGTTGAAGGCTTACCATAGGCAAACTCGTTCGCAGTTGGCGGAGAATCATCGGGACAACCCCGTACGCCATCGCCGGGGCCAAGCTAACTCTGAGAGTGCCAATCTCGCCGCGGGTTGCTCGATGTACCACCTCAGCAGCTTCTGATACATCCAGCAAGATTTTGCGGGCTTCTTCGAGGAATGCCGCCCCGGCCGCTGTCAGACGTACCTCTCGGCGTCGATTTCGCTCAAGTAGGCGAGTTCCAAGCTCATCTTCGAGTTGGTTAATCTGCTCGCTCAGTGGCGGCTGTGAGATGTGCAATTGTTCGGCAGCTCTTCGAAAATGGAGCTCTTCAGCAACCGCTACGAAGTACCTCAATTGCCGCAATTCCATGTCTGATTATAAAACGACAACCAAACCGAAAGGCAGGAAACAATGACGTTAGCCAAGTTCGGCGCCCAAATTGATCTGGAAGGACTATCAGGCGATAGGGACAAGGTATTGGACGCATTCAGGAGACAGAAGATATAAACACTGTGTTTCCAGAGATCCCGCATTCAGATGAGTCAAATTGTGTGCCCGAATTGAACGCGATCGCAATCAGCCTGACTTTGCAACAGGATTGAATGCAAAGCACAACAAAAGTCGGCACGGTACGGGAACCACGAACCATAGCAACGCGCGGGAATTGCGCTTAAATTCTCCTTCAAGAATGCTCGTCGAAGGCTGGTTCATTGCGGACAAGAATGTCGAGACGCCAACACTGAAGGATCTCGCCAAACGGTCGCCGGGAGTCTCTTGCGGACAGCGGCCTTCAGAAAGGATACCTTGAATAAGCTTTGGCCTAATGCCCACGCTGCGCTCTTCGACTTAGTACAAGACGGCATGACGCTGGCTGTCGGCGGCTTCGGCCTCTGCGGGATTCCTGAAAATCTCATCCTCGCTCTGCGCACGATGGGCCGGAAGGACCTGGTAATTGTCAGCAACAACGCAGGCGTTGACGACTGGGGCCTTGGCTTGCTACTCCAAGAGCGCCAGATCCGCAAGATGGTCTCCAGTTATATAGGCGAAAATCGTGAATTCGAAAGGCAATACCTCGCCGGTGAACTCGAGCTCGAACTCTGCCCCCAGGGAACTCTCGCGGAAAGACTGCGCGCCGGTGGCGCCGGGATTCCTGCCTTCTACACTCCAACAGGCGTCGGCACACTGGTGGCCGATGGCAAGGATCATCGTGAGTTCGATGGGAGAACCTACATTCTTGAACGCGCTATCCAAGCCGATATCTCTCTCGTAAAGGCGTGGAAGGCCGACTCCGGCGGCAACCTCGTCTACCGCAAGACTGCCCGCAACTTCAACCCGGAGGTGGCGACATGCGGAGCAGTCACCATTGCCGAGGTCGAGGAACTCGTGAACGTCGGCGAGATCGATCCGGACAACGTGCATACCCCGGGCATCTACATCAATCGGGTGGTTCAGTGTCCTGAACAGGAGAAGCGCATCGAACGGAGAATTGTACGAGGTGCAAACTGATGCCGTGGTCTCTCAAGCAAATGGCTGAGCGTGCGGCTCAAGAATTGCACGACGGCTCCTACGTGAACTTGGGAATTGGCATGCCCACCATGGTTGCCGCCTTCACCCCTCCCGGGATTACCGTTACGTTGCAGTCGGAAAACGGGCTGCTCGGCATCGGCGACTTTCCAATGGAGAGCCAGGTCGATGCGGACCTGGTCAATGCTGGCAAGCAAACCATCACCGCCATCCCTGGGGCAAGTTACTTTTCAAGTGCCGAGTCTTTCGCCATGATTCGTGGCGGGCATATCAATCTTGCCATCCTCGGTGCGATGCAAGTTTCTGAATTCGGAGATCTTGCAAATTGGATGGTCCCGGGTAAGCTGATCAAAGGCATGGGGGGAGCAATGGACTTGGTCGCCGGCGCCCAGCGCATCGTAGTAATCATGGAACACAGCACAAAATTTGGGCAGCCCAAAATCGTGAAGACCTGTTCGTTGCCATTGACTGGAGTTCGGGTCGTGCAGCGAGTTATCACTGACATTTGCGTGCTTGATGTCACTCCAGATGGAATGCGCCTTATGGAACTTGCACCCGGAGTTTGTGCGGGTGATGTTCAATCGAGAACCGAACCAACGATCCTCATTCCTTCAGAGGTTGCGCTGTGAATCCCGTAATTGTCGCTGCAAGGCGCACCCCCATCGGCGAGTTCATGGGCGCTTTCTCTGAGGTCTCGGCGGTCGATCTCGGAACTACTGTTGCTGAAGCTGTCCTCGATTGAAGTGCCCAGCAGATTCTGTACCAGCAGAAATGAGACAAACTGGTATGTAGTGGGGCCCCGAAAACCTGTACCACTTATGTGGTTAGTTCTTGGATATTCTTGTTTCAGCCAGATTGCAGCTATGTGCAATCAATCCTAAATAGGGAGCTTTCGCGCCACGAAGGGCCGTTGGTAATCTTCGGCCAACTGCTTGACAATCAATTTGATAGGCATCTCACGGCTGCAATTCGCAGCAGCCGGCGCAAATTCCTGGGAATTGGAGTTTATCCGGGCAACGAAAGTGAGGCGATTGCCGAGGCCAAAGCCAAATGGGCCGCTAAATTCCCGAGCATCGAACTTGCGTTCTTTGACTGATCAACACATCCGCTCGGTGCGCCTTCTCTGCATATTCAGGAGGTTTGATTCCGTTCATTTTCAATTGGTGTTCCGGCGTTGATCAAAGGCATAAAGGCGGTCGATTGATCAAGCTTAGACCACAGACTTTGGTAGATACCTCTGGCGAGCATGCTGAGAGTCCCCACGCGGACACTGCCCTGAGCGTAGACAATTTATCGTCGCCAAGCGAGTGTCGGATGGTCGTTGGATAGCCGTTGTAGTTTCGTCAGTTTACGTGTCGTTGAAACGCGGGGCAAATATTTCTCATTTGGGCATATACTGCTACTGTAAAATGTCCGAACCGAATGCTTTATCACGTTGGGTGCCGGGCAACACCTGGTTCGGATCAAGATACAACGTCTTGCTTGGGGGCTCCAGGTGAAAGTGGCGGCGCTTTCACTCAGTCGAGGGGGTGTTGGGAGGAACTGGATTGATATTCACGGACCCTCCATCAACTAGCGCAACTGGTTTACCGGCTGCTGATCAATGCCAACAGCAGGTCCAGCGCATCCTCAAGTCTGCGACCTTTCGAAACGCCGTCACATTGCAGCAATTGCTTCAATTCCTTACTGCTCGGGTCTTTGAGGGCGGTGGGGAGGCTCTGAAGGAATACACCATCGGAGTGGAAGCCTTTGGCCGACCGCAGGACTTTGATCCGAAGACCGATACGATTGTCCGAGTTCAGATCCATCGGCTACGACAGAAACTGACCGAATATTACGAAGCGGATGGCAGTCGCGATCCAATATTAGTTGAGATCCCCAAGGGACACTATCTCCCCAGTTTTGGAGCCGTCTCCAAATCAAGCGCAAATAGTGGTCCAGAATCCGCGCTTCAATCGGCAACAGCTAGATCCGCCGCTACACCGCGTGTTGAGCACAGCGTCGAGAGCGCCGGCCTAAGTATGGGGCCTGAGCGGGGCCGTCTCGGCAAGAATCCCTTCAGTCGCGCGGCGATCGCGGTAGTTGCGGTCGGCGCAGTTTTTGCGACGGGCTTCTTCCTCGGTAATAAACAGCTCAGAAATAGCTTGGCTGGAATGCCGGCGACAGCGGGTTCGCAGTTGGCTCTTTCCAATTCGGCCGATCCTGTAAGGGCTTTTTGGGCAAGCTTCCTTGGCAACGATTCCGCTCCCGTCATCGCATTTCCCGATGCAGTTTTCCTTCTTGACGATTCGAACGATCTGTTCCGGTTCCGCCGAGGAGCGAGCGACGACCGAGGCGCATTGGTCGATCCACATCTGGCTCAGCAGTTCGCCTCAAATCCGTCGCTTGTTGCCAAGGCTGGTCAACTCTACTACGAGAATGGATACACCGGTGCCGGCGAACTCCAGGGTATCGCTATGTTGTCGAATCTCTTGGGGCAGATTGGGGTAAAGGCAACCGTCAAACCCAGTCGGGACATCACTCCCGACGATCTCCGGCAACACAACGTAATTCTGCTTGGCTCGCCGTTTCAGAATGTCGCAGTGGCGCAGCTGATTGCCACAGGAGACTTCAACTTCAAGAATCCGGATTCGCGACATGAGCAGTGGAGAGCTCAGATCGTAAACGCACATCCCCGAGCCAACGAGGCCTCGATATACGGAACCGAACGTGATCCAGGTACGCAGGCCTTGAAGACGGATTACGGCCTGGTTACGATACAGTCCGGCGTCATTCCAGGAAGGTATATCGCAGTTTTGGGCGGATTGGATACCACGGGAACTCAAGGCGCTACTTTGTTTGCAACGTCGAGACCGGGAGTTGAGGAGCTCAACAAGGCTCTGGCAACCTCTGGAGCATCAGGCGGTAAGGGCGAGATGCCTCAGTTTCAGGCCCTGATCCGCGTGCGCCTGGAGAAGGGCTACGACGTCTTGGGCGCATCTCTGGTCGCGGTGCACAGGCTCCTCCCCCAAAATGCGCACGGGGCGGCTACTACCGCTCCGTAAGGACCAGCACAATGACGCCAGTCCATACGGGAACAATGTAGGCGCCAGTGCCACCTTGCAAGCAGGGCTAGCCCGCAAATCTCATACGCGCGCTTCAAATTATTTTGAAGGGATTTAGAAAAAGACTTGGAAAGGCCGTCTTTTCATGGCATAACTGCGTTGTCAAGACGTGGTCATAGCCGTTCGGAGGCGGCCTTTCTGATGACAGAGTGTAAACAAGAAACGTTCCGATTTACAGCCCATTTTTCACGCCGTGTGGAGTGTGAGTTCACAGCCGGCCGGGTATCGAGCGACGGCGGAGCGCTTTTGCTTCGGGAAGCGGACCGTAAGATCCATCTTCTGGGCCGTCTGGCAGCTTGTTTCATCGATGGCCGTTCGCCGTTACTGGTCAGGCACCGGTTGTCGGAAATGCTGGCGCAACGCATCTACGGGTTGGCGCTGGGCTACGAGGACCTCAACGATCACGAGCAGTTGCGCTCGGATCCGCTGCTGGGACTGCTTGCGGGCAAGCGGGAGCTGGATGAACCGCTGGCCGGCAAGAGCACGCTGAACCGGCTGGAGCTGACCGGCCGCAGCCTGCGCTACCACAAGATCAGCTACTCATCCGAGTCGATGGACCGTCTGCTGACGGATCTTTTCATGGAATCGCACTCGGCTTGCCCGGATCAGATCGTGCTCGATCTGGATGCGACCGACATCCCGCTCTACGGCCATCAGCCGGAGCGCTTCTTCCACGGCTATTACGACAGCTACTGTTATCTGCCGCTTTACATCTTCTCGGGCGACCAGCTTCTGTGTGCACGGCTGCGGCCGGCCAACCAGGACGCAGCTGCCGGTTCGGTTGAAGAGGTGAAACGCATCGTGACGCAGGTGCGTGAGCGCTGGCCCGAAGTGCGCATCGTGCTGAGGGCCGACTCCGGCTTCTGTCGCGAGGAGCTGATGAGCTGGTGCGAGTCCAGCCATGTCGATTATCTGTTCGGCCTGGCGCGGAACAAGCGGCTGCGCAGGATCATCGGCGCCCAGATGCATCAGGCCCAGATGCAGCACCAGACCAGCGGCAAGGCGGCGCGTGCCTTCGCCGAGTTCAGCTATCAGACCCGCAAGAGCTGGTCATGCGCACGCCGCGTGGTAGCCAAGGCGGAGTATCTCGATAAAGGCGAGAACCCGCGCTTCGTGGTCACTTCGCTCAATGCCGAGCAGTGGGCCGCCCAGGACTTATACGAGAAGTTCTACTGTGCAAGAGGAGAGATGGAGAACCGAATCAAGGAGCAGATGTGCCTTTTCGCCGACCGGCTCTCCACCGACGAGATGAAGGGTAATCAACTCCGCCTCTACTTCTCCGCGCTGGCCTACACTCTGATGGAGGCGCTCCGCAGACTGGGCCTCAAAGGTACAGCGTGGGCCGAGGCGCAGGTGGATACGATCCGTCTAAAGCTGCTCAAGATCGGCGCCGTCGTTCGACTCAGCGTGCGCCGTGTCCTGCTTCAGCTCAGTTCCGCATACCCATGGAAGGATCTGTACACTCACGCCTTCAACGCTCTGCGCTGCTGACAAAGCCCGACCTCCAGAAAACTCGAACTTCCAACGCCGCTGAACTCATCGCACGGCGGAGCCATGCGCAGAACAGGTCCAAGAACATGCAGAACACACCGGAATGAGCACAATCTGACCTCGATGGGCTCACACCTCCACCAAAGATAATGCCAACCGCTCGAAAACCGACCCAGCTCACACCAAAATCAGCATGCTTGAGAAATCACGGCTAGGCCACCGCCCCAGGTTTCGATGAACGGGCAATCCCACCTCGGCACGACATAGCGCGCCCGCCGCGCGGCGAGAAGCAGCCTGCAATCTCCCCAAATTCCCTCTGTAACACGCCATGTAACATTTGCGAAACGTCCGCGAATATCGGCTGTAACCTTCAAGTTTCAGATTCCCGTATCCCTCCCGTAACTAGCCAGATCCAGCATTGTCCCACTACGGTTATCGGCGTTGCTGGAGGACCCCTTCAGCAAGACTTTAACCCTCAATTGCGGAATGGAGATACCGAAAGGCGCCATGGCGACTGCCCCTCGCTTCAAGGTGTCGAATGAACCGCAAGGATCGCCCATGTCCTAAGCCGATCGGGCCGGGGCACCGGCAAACATGAATTCGACACGAGAAACAAACGCCTTAGGAGGCTATATGCAATCTGGGACCATCGTCCGTAACCGGACCACCAAGTTCAAGTGGCCAAAGACTCTCTCAAGCAAATTGCTGGCAATCGCCTTTCTGCTTGCAACCGCACCTGTCGTCTTCGGCCAGGGGGTGAGTGGCCATATTATTGGCACTGTCCAAGATGAAAGTCATGCCGTGATACCGAATGCACAGGTGACGATCACTAACCAGGAAACGGGTGTCATCATTCGCACCAAATCAAACGCCGTTGGCGAATATCGGTCCGACAACCTGCCTCCCGGAACCTATCAAGTCAAAATTGAGGCCCCGGGCTTCCGTGACATGGTTTCAGCAGGCAACATCGTAACAGTCGACAGCAACAGTCGTATTGACGTCAACTTGCAGGTTGGTAAAGCAGATCAGACTGTGGAAGTGGCGGCCACAAATGCTCTTGTCGATACCACCAGTTCTTCGCTGAGCCAGGTTGTCAGCCAGTCACAGATCCAGAACCTGCCGTTGAATGGCAGGATCTTCTCGCAACTGGTACAAACAGTGCCGGGTTCCATCCCCGCGGGTTTTGGAAGCGCACCCGAGTCGGCGGCCGGGGCTGGAGCCACCACATCAATCTCCGCAAGCGTTAACGGCCTTCCATGGGCGGGAACTACCTACACGCTCGACGGTGTGAGCAACATGGAGTTGCTCAATGCATTCATCAACGTCACACCGCCGCTCGACTCGCTTCAAGAGGTGAAAGTATCTTCCAACAACGCCGACGCTACCGTTGGTACGTACGGCGGTGCGCAGGTGAACGCCATTGTCAAATCGGGCACCAATGGGTTGCATGGATCGGGTTATGAGTTCTACCGCGGCGATGCCCTGAATGCTTATCAGTGGAGAGCAACGACAAAGGCGCCGTACAAATCGAACCAGTTCGGCGGGTCTTTCGGAGGACCGATCCTGAAAAACAGGGCGTTCTATTTTGCTGATTATCAGGGTCTGTTGCTCGAACACGGAATCAGCTACATCCTGACCGTGCCAACTGATCTGATGAAACAGGGAACCTTTCTGAAGAGCCAATTCCCGGCTGCCATATACGATCCGCAAACGCATCAGCCCTTTCCGACGGTAACGACGACCCAAGGCGATGCGTGGCAAATTCCTACAACCAGGTTCGATTCGGTTTCTGCAAAAGCCGCGTCCGGAACAACAATTTGGCCCACGGCTACCAATCAATCAAGTACCAGTAACAATTTCCAGGCGAACACTGTTGAACCCGATCACAATCATCAATTGGACATCAAAGGCGATTATCAATTCACAAACGGCGACCGGATCTTCGTACGTGAGTCGTACCAGCGCCGCGATCTTACGGCGCCTTCGCCGGGAACACCCTTTGTACAAATTGGCGACGTCAACGCCAAGTCTCGCAATCACAATGCAGCCATCGGCTTCAATCACATCTTCTCGCCCAGTGCGACCAATGAACTCCGGCTTGGGCTCAACCGATTCAATACCTCCGACTTTGGTAACGACGCCGGAACCAATGAGAATACGGTTTTGGGTATCCCCAACGGCAACAACGCATACTACAACTCGACAGGCATGGTTAACTTCTCAATCGGCAATATCGTCAACACAGGTTCGCAGAGCTGGACCAATTCCCATCGAATCACCAACGTTTATGAGTTGACCGATAACTTCATCAAGGCCATGGGGCGCCACACGATTACATTGGGTGAGAATTATCGCCAACTGCAAGCATCGCTGACCAACTCTAACGCGAACAAGAACGGCGACATCACATTCTCAAAGAACTACACAAGCAGTTGCACCATGCAACCCACGTGCTCGGGCAATATCGGAGGAAACGAGTTTGCAAGTTTCCTGCTGGGATTGCCTTCTTACCAGGATCGCGGCTATGTCATTTCGCGTCCTGCAACACGCGCGACATTGCTCGGCGCTTACGTGCAGGACCAATATCGCATGAGCGAAAGTTTGACCCTGAATCTTGCTCTTCGCTGGGATCTCATTACTCCGGCAATCGACAAGAACAATAAGCAAGCCAACTTCGACCTGGTCAACGGGGTTGTGGACCTTCCAACGCCATCAAACCGCGCGCCGAACGTAGACACTTATTTAGGCGGGTGGTCACCCCGCGTTGGCTTTGCCTATACACCCAATCGCGGCTCCAGCACAGTGAGTGGCGCTTTCGGCATTACGCACTTCCCGCAGAACTATGGCGCAATCGGCGGGTTCCTTGAGGAGAGCGTTCCATTCTTCGAAACCTTTACGGCGCAAGCTCAACTTCTCAATACGCCTCTGCCCTCGGTGAGTGTTGCCGGGTTACCGAACTACGTGGCCACATCGGGCACAACGTTTATTCCTCCTGTCGGTGTGAACGTCGAACGCATGATTCGCAATTTCCAGTCGGATGTGGCTTACAGCTGGAACTTCGGGGTGCAACAAAAGCTGACCAACTCCACGGCACTTAGCGTGACCTATGTTGGCACGAGAGGCGTTCATCTCTTTCGCCGCTGGAACCTCAACACGCCGCCTCCGGGAACAACCTCGTTGAATTCGCGTCTGCCGTTTCAGTACTTCAATCAACTGGGGCAGCAATATGCCACCGACATTGACAATGCACAGGCAAACGGCGGCTCAATCTACCACGCAATGCAGGCTCAACTGAAAACTCATATTCAGCGCAACCTGGAAGGCAATTTCTCCTTTACATGGTCAAAAGAGATCGACGATATGAACATGTGGTGGCCGCTGAACGACAGCTATAATCGAGCCGTAGGCAACAGTCAGGCGCCGGATGTGCCGCGCAGCTTCATCGGCTCGTTCACCTATCAGCTTCCCTTTGGCACCGGGCAGCGTTGGATGACAACAACCAACCGGCCAGTGCAACTTCTGTTGGGAGGATGGCAGGTAAGCTCGATTACCATTCTTCAGGCAGGGCAGCCGATGCGTATCAAGGCCTCAACCGATGTCCTTGGAAGTGGAGTTACAAATAGTGCCAACCAGACCTGTTCGTCAGTAAAGACCTTCAAGTCTGTGTCGAAGTGGTTCGATACAAGCTGCTTTGCTACACCGCAGCCTCTTACGCTGGGCAATGCGAAGCAGGGAGACGTCCGCGGACCCGGCTATTACAACTCCGACATCACTTTGTCGAAGTCTGTTGAGATTCGGGAAGGTATGAGGATCAGCTTCCATGCCGACGCCTTCAACCTCGCCAACACTCCACACTATTCGAATCCGGGTACTACATTCGGGAATTCGAATTTTGGTGTGGTTGGTGGAACTAACGGAGCGCCAAGAGAGATTCAGCTTGGCACTCACTTCAGCTTCTGAGATCTCTCCTAAAATGCTGCCGGCGCTGGTTGTTCATTGACTACCCGCCGGCGGCAACTTTGTGGGCCTCCTGGAGGCTCGCGGTTGCTTACCGTTTGGCTCAAGCGAACATTGAAAGGAAGCTGGAAGTGCTGGACCGTAGAGGATTTCTTCGGACTGTGGCGGGTGCTGCCGTATTGAGTCAGGCAAAGGGACTTTTCGCAAGTACAGTCCCATCAAGGAGTGCCGGACCCAATCTGGTGCCCGATAAGCCGTCCGGCGCACCGAATTACTGGTGTACGTGGGCGGCGCAAAATTATATGTATGGCCATGATCTTGAAAATCTTGATCCTGAGGCGCTTGAAGGGGAGTCAGGAAGCAAGCTTGCAAATGAAGCTATGACCGAGAAGGTCCTGTTCGGGGAAGGGGGATGGGTCAACAGTTTCTTTCCTGAGATTCGCAAGGATCTGTATCTTCTTCTCGATGATGGTTGGCAAGCTGGAGGCACGGCGACCTTCGAATTGGATGCAATCAAATTTCCTGACTTTACCGGGCCATTCGAAAGCCGCCTCCGAAAGTTGAATTCTGCAATCGAAACGGCCGGATGGCGAAGCACAGCCCTGTGGTGCCGGAATACGCCTGGAGGAGATGCGGATCAACGCCTGGAAGTTCGCAGCGAATCTGCCGCGATCAAGTACTGGAAGGTTGATATCGGCGACCCGACCTTCAACTTGGTGCGGCTCCGTGACGAGACCCACATCCCTCTAACCCTTGAACATGTGCACGGGGAGTTGCCCGTGAATGGGGACTGGAAGAAAGATGGCCGATTCGGCACCCAGGTCCGTGATTCCAAGCGAATGGAAATCCTAAGGCATACTGATGTCTACAGAACCTACGACGTAACCTCAATTCTCTCTTTGCCGACAACTCTCGACCGGCTGGCTGAAATGCTGAAGGGGGCGGAAGGAGATTCTGAGGTGCATGGCCTGCTCAACGTAGAGGACGAAGTCTACGTCGCTGCGGCTATGGGTTGCACGATGGGAATCTTGCGGCATCCGCTCACAGGATTGAGACCTGGAAAAGACGTGGATCTGTTCTTCAATGGACCAAGACAAGCCAAAAGACGGATGGATGAGGTTGTACGGGCAGTTCGCTGGCAGCGAATCGCGCCACCGTTTTCTCCGGGATCAGGTTCGGTCCACGTCAGCGATGAGATTCTGACAGACACCTGGAAGTTCGAACGAGGTCAAGCTTGGCAAACCGAGCTCATCGGGGCAACAGTGCGACAGGGGGCTCCAGCCAGCATCGGCCGTAACATCGGCCTGCCCGAGGTGAGGGCGAAGGGTGACAAGCCATTTGTCTTTGCAACGAGGTTTTCAAATGGCGCAGTCGCAATCGCAGCGCAGGAACGGACGCAGGTCGTGAACGCGTGGTACATGCCGGCAGCTGAAGTGATTCTCGATGTCTCTGACGCGCCTGGACCATTTGGCGTGTTCGGCGAATTCGACAAGCTCACATTGAATTTTGCCCGATCTCTAAAGGGCAAACGTATCCTTGCTCAAGACCTGGCCGGAGATGAAGTTCATGATATCTCGAACCAAGTGCTGGTTCGAGGTACAAGTCTGCGGATACCGGGAAGGGTTGTCCGCAAGGTGGGTCTTCAAAAGGCAACAGCAGGCGACTTGTCCGCGCCTGGTCTGGTGATTGCTGTTCTCTAGGGCCCCTTCACACTTTCAAGCGAAAATGATGGGAGCCAACTCTTTTGGAATCCGAAGTGCGAGGAGGGAACAGGTGATGTCTTCAGGGGACGGGCGAAAATCAGATCGGGAATCGGGTCTCTCTTTGCGAGTTGGAGAAAATGAAGAAAACGCCTTCGCTGGACTGAGCAACGTGCCTTGCACGATATGGGATGTTGCGAGACTGGCTGGGGTTTCGATTGCCACAGTGTCGCGCGTTACGAGTGACTCCGACAATGTGTCTCCCAAGACAAGGGCCAAGGTCATGGCTGCTGTTGCACAATTGCAGTATTCGCCCAACGCGGCGGCGGCGGAATTGAGGCGAGGAAAAGGCAGCAACCGGAAAATGCGCAGTGTTCATCGACCCGCAATGGCGGGCATGAGAGCAATACTGCCCATTTATTCAGGCGCCCTTGCACGTGACAAACGTAGTCAGACAGGACAAGCAACTAGGATGGAGTCGAGTGATAGCGCGTGAAGCGCGGGGTCGAGAGGCCGAGTATGAATCTGGGAATCTTGAGAAGGATTATCCGAAAGCGATGACATACCCTTGAATGCCGGTCATGATGACGGCACTATGCTCAAATGGCCGCGCAGCTGAGCAATGGCGATCGTCATCCAGCAATTCAGTTCTTGTAAGAAGGTGGCATGAGGAAGATCCAACTAGAACCCATTTTCGTTGAAAGTAAAATGCCGGTTGATTTGATGTTTGGTAGGCCTGTAGGAGTTCGGCATCGGAGGATTATCGCATTCGGTGCTGTTTTCTTTTCACTTCTAGCCTTTTCGGTATCCGCCATTGCGCAATCGCATGATCGCACACGACAGTCACGTCTCGAACTCCGATCCTCGGACACCCGGTTGGTTCAATCGTTTAATTGGGCCAGGCAACAGGCGATGGCTTATGTATTTGACGGCGACCCAGTTGGACCGTGGTACGAGGCGGCGCTTCCAGGTCGCCGTGCCTTTTGTATGCGCGACGTCGCACATCAGGTTGCCGGCGCACAGGCTCTTGGGCTTTCGAAGTACACGCACAACATGCTCCGTCGATTTGCCGAGAACATATCAGCGTCGAAGGACTGGTGCAGTTATTGGGAAATCAATTATCTCAATCAGCCCGCGCCGATCGATTTCAAGAGCGATACAGAGTTCTGGTACAACCTGCCGGCAAACTTCGACATATTGGATGCGTGCTACCGGATGTACCTTTGGACTGGAGATAGAAGCTACATCGAAGATCCAGTATTTATGAACTTTTACGATCGAACCGTAAAAGACTACGTCTCGCGATGGGATTTGGACGTCGACCGAATTATGGCGCGAAGTAATCCTGGCCAGACGCCGCCCTTCTTCCGCGGCGATCCAAGCTATGAGGAGAGCCGTCGCGACATGGTGCTCGGCGTTGACTTGCTGGCGACTCAATACGTCGGATATCGCTCCTACGCCACAATTCAAGCAATTCGAGGAGATCATGATTCGGCACATTTGTATCTGGAAAGCGCGTCGGATGTGAAAGGGCTGATCAACAGGGCATGGTGGAATCCCGCTGAAGGATACTTCTTCTCATTCCTTGACAAGGATCATCATTTCCAAGGGCACGCCGGGGCCGACCTGCTCTATCGCGACGTTACGGAGGAGGGACCTAAAACTCAAGGTGCCCTCGACACGCTCTTGGAGAAAATGCGAAGTGAACCCGCGAGCGAAGTTGAGGCGGAGTCGCATTATGCGGAGATTCTCTATCGATATGGGAAACCCGAGCCAGCTTATGGGGAGATTCTGGATCTCACACGTCCCGGCCGAGAGCGCCAAGAATATCCGGAGGTCTCCTATTCTGTGATTGAGGCGATCGTCAACGGGCTCATGGGAGTCGATGTCGAACCCGATGTTCCAATCAAAGATCTTGTGCAAGGCAAGCCTTTTGAGACGTTCGTCAGAACACTACCTCAGCTAACAGGCAAAACGACCTGGGCTGAACTACGCAATCTGCCAATCGGAGAGGGGGCAATCACTGTACGACATTACGGGGAAATAAGAACGACCCTCATCAACCATGAAAAGACAGATTTGAACTGGGAGGCAGCATTTCCGGGTTCATTTGCAACGCTTGTCGTAAATGGGAAGTCAGCCGAAGCCCACACTGAGTTTCGTCATCTAGGTCATGCTGTGACCTGGGTCAAGATAAAGGTGAAGCCTGGGGCATCCGCTTGCGTTGAAGTGCCGGAACAGAAATAGAGCAAGGGGTCTAAGCATCCTCCAGAAAGACGCCAGGCACGCGATTCTCCACTGCGCTTGATTAACAAGGACCTGCAACTTGTTAAGTGCGCAGCAACCCAATCCGGCGCTGCCTCATCCTTGTCGCACGCAACCTGGAGCTTCTCTCCGGCTTGGCCAAAGAAATCAACCCGAAGACCGGCCCCCAAGCGGAAGCGCTGGCCTCCGCCCTTACGTTGACAGCCGACCTGAAGCACGTAGACGAATGCCTCCGGTCCGACAGCAATATCACTGCATTGATGACCTGCGCATGCCTGGAGAGCTTTACGCAGGACGCGGAATGTTCCCTCGCTGCTCTTTACGGCTGTGTACGGGAAATACATGACGGGCGAGCAGCTTACAGCACCGCAGAAAGCTGGCTGCAAGTTTTTGAAGAACGACTTGGAGGACCAAACAGCCTACCAAAACTTGAACGCATCACCGATCGCCAAAAACTTTAGCTGCCTGGTTTTTCTAAGCCATCACTTGGTTCCATGGACCAACCGCAACCTTCGTCTCATTCGTCGGAGGGTGACCGGTAAGCAGATCCCGTACCGATTCGTAGGAATAGGTGAAGGTCGACGGTGACGACTGGCAGTTAAGGAAGTAGTGGACACTCTTGTAAGTCATCAAATAACCTCGCCGTGCGAGACTGCCTGCGAGGGAACTATGACCTTATCATTTGACTCCAATTCGAGCGCACAGTCGACAAGGGCAACATAGTTGGTTTTCGACCGTTGCTTGGCTTTACGGTCTCGAGCGCCAGATATCACGGTCCGATTAGAGACTGTGAAGGGCTGTCATAAAGTTTTCGATTTTGCGGGTCGACGAGATCTTGGCGGATTTGAGGTTGCGCTCAATGCATAATCCGGAGAAAAAGGACAACACCATTTCGGCAATTGCGGAAGCCGTCATCTTTGGCTTTTCTGCTTCGATGTTCATGGCAAGTAGACGCTGTAACAGCGCCCGATTCTCTGTCACGACCCCATAAGCTTCATCGGGGAGAATAGCGAATTCCCGCATGGAGTTGACGGAAAAACAACCCTTAAGTTCCCCCTTGTTGAGAGGACCATTCTTAAGAAAGGCCTCGACATTCCTCCAGCCAAGAGGCTCTCTGGTGAGAATTCCTCTCTTCTCCTGGCGCTCTAGATAGTGCCGGAGGCACGCCACAAAAAGATCTTCCTTATCGCGGAACTCGGTGTAAAGCCCCGACTTATTCACACCTGTAGCTCGTTCGAGTTGCTGAAGGCTCGTGTCCGCG
>Ga0364873_10172_pt1 | contig 39662 bp, 9 predicted proteins | sample ExccelAu500001D3_2_FD_206928 | JGI IMG/M metagenome (GOLD analysis project Ga0364873, IMG submission 206928) | Enriched cells from Trout Bog Lake Hypolimnion, Wisconsin, USA - BchlTB.Aug07.5000.01.D3 | ecosystem: Environmental > Aquatic > Freshwater > Lake > Hypolimnion/Profundal zone | place: USA... | reverse complement strand
TTAAAATCAGCCAATGGAAATATGTATATCACCGGTAATGCAGGCAGTTATACAGTGAGTGTTACCAATACCAATGGATGTACAGCAGTATCTGCACCCATTGTACTTACCGTAAACAGTTTGTCACCGGTACCCACAGTTAACATAACAGGGGATACGGTTTTATGTCAGGGTAATTACACCAAACTTGTTTCATCAGCCACAAGCGGAAACCAATGGAACCTGAATGGAAATGCCATTGCAAAAGCATCAACTTCCAGTAGTTTTATAGCCAATGTAAGTGGCAGTTATACGGTAACTGCAACTAATAGTAGTGGTTGCAGTGCCACATCACGTGCCGTATTGATAATTGTAAAACCGTTGCCGGTACAACCAGTCATTACAGAAGATGTCAATCTGAACCTCATAAGCTCTGCCACAAAAGGCAATCAATGGTTTAGTTTGTCTACCATTCTTCCGGGAGATACCGGGCATGTTTATACACCACTTTTAAATGGATATTATGCAGTGCAGGTAACACAAAACGGTTGTACAAGCATGCTGTCTGCTCCTTTTAATTACAATAATCCGGATTTGAATAAAGAGAACTCAAGGGTAACCGGTACCAGCTCCATGGACGGTAAGATTGTGAACCTGTATCCAAATCCAGTGGGTAATACTTTAAAGATCAGTTACCTATTATCTGGTATTAAAGATGTTACAGTTGAAATATTGGATATGAATGGAACTATCATTGCAAGAAAGGAAAGTATATCCAGTGGCAGCAGTATAGATGTATCTGGTTATGCATCGGGTATGTATATTATCAGGTTGGTAAATGGAGAAAATAAGGAAGTATTATATACTGCTAAAGTGGTAAAAGCTAAATAGAAATAATACGTAATATTTAATATTATGGGCTGCTTCAGTAAATGAGGCGGCCCATTTTTACATTACAAATTATTAATAATCAGTAGTTAATGAAAAATACAAATAAATATGATAAAAATTATGGTTGTATTTGAAAGATATTAATTATATTTATTTCAGGTAAATAAAACTGTATAGAGAATTAAAAGTCTATCTGCTTTTATTACTGTTTATTCCTCCCCCATAAAATCCACTATCCAAAGTTTCTTTTCATATTTTTTGAAGCCATATCTAAAGTTGGCTGATTATTATTTTAAAAAATATATTCTCAGAATATTCTATTTGATAAATGTAACTTATCAGAAAATGATATAAACCATTAAAGTAATAAAGACAAATAATGTTTCAATTATCATAATTATTAAAATGTGACTATGAAAAAAGTATTACTGTTAGTAATTTATTTTTTGGGGTTTCAAATTGTAAGTAATGCCCAGGCGCAAAACTTAGCCGGAAATTATACCGCTACGGGTTATTTTTATCATCCCTCTGCTCCAAGGTATATTAACCAGCAAATAACCATCACAAAAATAAAATCCAATACTTATCAAATGGATATAGGTGACCTGGGTGTATCCGGGTATAGTTTTCAGTTTGATATAGATGCCAATAATAAGCTGGTTAATTGGGTGGCAGTTGGCTCAGCACCTCCTGCACCTGCCAGTAATTTTATGACTGCAGATAATCCTGGAAATTTTAGTTTTTATCCGGGATCCGTTCCAGGATTTCTGCACAATACTTATAATAACAGGTACGATCCTGCAACCAGAACTTTTTATATGCATTATGGGTACCAACCGGGAGCTACCAGCCAAAATCAGTTCCAGAGAATGATTTATGAAAAATTAACTTTCATACCCGGTACCGGACAAGTAAAAATTAATTCATTTTCGCCGATAAGTGGCAGTTATGGTACCTTGGTTACTATTAAGGGATCCAATTTTACCAATACCAACACTTACAGTGGGGTTATGTTTGGTAATCAGTTCACAGGGAATTCAGATTCATTAATAGTCTTGTCAGATTCTGTTATAAATACATGGGTGGGTTATGGCAGCAGTGGTAAGGTATACGTTAACAATGGCAATTCAGTTGATTCAATGTCCGGGTTTACTTACACAGCCCCGGTGGTAAATAATACACAATGGAAATATCTGGGATTGCCCGGGTTTTCTGCAGGTGTTGCCGGTAATCCCAACCTGGCTATTTCACCCAACAATACAGCTGCTGTAGTATTTGTGGATATGGCGAATGGGCTAAAAACCACTGTAAAACAATATGTGGGCAATTCCTGGACAAGTATGGGTGCTCCTGTTTCGGAGGGAAAAAGCAGTAATCCGGTTATAGCTTTTGATAATAATAATGTCCCTTATGTGGCATTTATAGATTCACTAAACAGCTCCAACATAACGGTTAAAAAAGTTAATGGAAATGCATGGATAACTGTTGGTACAAATGGCTTTGCTCCTTCTACAGGTACCTCAAATGGGTTAGATATATCCTGGCTGGCGATCGATGGGAATAATATCCCCTATGTTCTTGCGGGTAATACAGTTACGGGAGGTATGAATTTAACTGTTTATAAATTTAATGGAAGCTCATGGACAAGCCTCGGGCTGGCAGGTGTTTCTTTATATGGTTCAGCCTGTCTGGCTATTAATAAGTCAAATAATTACCCCTATATAGTTTTTGATGATAGTAACCAGGTTTCCTCTACCAGTAATGTGCAGGCTACAGTAAAATATTATAACGGAAATTCCTGGGTAGTTGTTGGTAATGCAGGCTTCAGTACAGGTGCTTTTGGGGTCTATTATACAGCACTTACTTTCGATTCCAATAATAATCCGGTGGTGGCATTGCAGGAAGATGACGGGTTTGAAAGAATCAGTGTATATAAGCTGATAAATGGAACGTGGAATTCAAATGGGTCATCAAAAATATCAAAAGGGCATTCTTATTATGTATCACTGGATGTTGACCAGAATAATAATCCTGTTTTTGGATACTTCGATGCATCCTTTAATCGAATGGGTTCGGTAATGAATATTGACAATTCCGGCTGGCATTTTACCGGATCAAGGGGCTTTTTGCCTGCAAATACACTGTCTAAAAATAGTTTGAAAGTAAATAAATTGAATGTCCCGCTTATTGTTTTTCAGGATGCAAACAATGGGTATAAAGCCAGTGTAATGATGCTGAATACACCTGTAAGCATTATTCCCCCAATTATAAATACTATTACACCGGCATCTGGCCCTGTGGGTACTTTAGTTACAATAACCGGAACTAATTTAACCAACCCAACTGCTATTACAGTTGGGGGTGTTGCTGCAATACCCATATCAAATACCGGAACCAGTCTGGTAGCCATGGTGATGCCGGGATCTGTTACCGGGGCAGTTACAGTAACAACTGCTGGTGGAAAAGTGACGGGGCCAAATTTTACAGTTACACCCACAAAATACCCTTCTGTACAACAAGGTGGGAAATTGGTAGGTACTACAATTATTGGTAAATCGGATCAGGGCTATTCCCTTTCAGTTAGCGCAGATGGGAATACGGCAATCGTTGGAGGAAATTGGGATAATAATTACCTGGGGGCAGCCTGGGTATTTATTAGAACAGGTAATGTATGGGCACAGCAGGGTAATAAGTTGGTGGGCACTGGTTATATAGGGGCTGCATATCAGGGTAATGCGGTTGCCATAAGTGCGGATGGTAATACCGCTATTATAGGAGGGCCTGGTGATAATGGAGGCCAGGGTGCAATTTGGGTTTTTACCAGAAGTGGAAGTGTCTGGACTCAACAAGGCAATAAATTAGTGGGTACAGGAAATATAGGTAATGCAAATCAGGGTACTTCGTTATCTGTAAGTGCAGATGGCAACACAATAATTACTGGTGGAAATATGGATAATAACAATCAAGGAGCCGCTTGGGTATTTACCCGAAATGGCACTGTATGGACACAGCAAGGTAATAAACTGACCGGGACAGGAAGTATTGGTGCAGCAAATCAGGGTATTGCAGTTTCAATGAGTGCTGATGGTAATACGGCTATTGTAGGTGGAAATGGTGATAAAAGTAATCAGGGAGCTGTATGGATTTATAGTAGAACCGGAAATGTATGGTCTCAGCAAGGAACTAAATTGGTAGGGTCAGGAAATTCAGGGGCTGCTTATCAGGGTAGTTCAGTTGCGATAAGTGCAGATGGTAATACAGTTATAGAAGGGGGGTATTGGGACAATAGTAATATGGGTGCAGCCTGGATATTTACCAGTAATGGAAGTATATGGGCACAACAGGGTAATAAATTAGTGGGATCTGGAACTGCTGGAAATTCTTATCAGGGCAGATCTGTATCTATCAGTGCAGATGGTGGTACAGCAATAATTGGGGGAGTAGGAGATAATAATAATATGGGTGCAGCCTGGGTATATTACAGGACAAGTAATACTTGGGCACAGCAGGGAAATAAATTAACGGGAACCGGAAGTTCAGGAACAGCAGGTCAGGGTGTTTCAGTAGCATTGAGTTCGGATGCTTCTACAGCAATTGTTGGTGGGCCTAATGATAATAATAATCAAGGTTCAGTATGGGTTTATACTTTTGTGAATCCATCCTTTGCTTATACTTCAAATTTAAAATCATTTGCAGGCTGCACTGGCACTGCATCATCTTCTCAAAATTTTACAATAAATGGTAGTAATCTAAAAGGAAATATCTTTATTACTGCTCCTGCTGGTTATGAATTATCCAATAGTGCAACTGGTAAATATGCTGCAACCGATACCCTGGTACCTGTTAGCGGAACAGTTACAACTGTAACCGTATATGTACGTTTAAGCAGTGCTGCATCAGGTTCACCTGCAGGTAATATTACTATATCCAGTTCAGGCGCAACTACACAAACTATTGCCGTAAGCGGAACTGTAAATCCTCTGCCTGTAGTAGCAGTAACAAACAGCAGGCCTTTGAGTTTTTGTTCTGGTGACAGTACCATACTCAGTTCATCAGTGCAATCAGGTATACAGTGGCAGTTGAATAATGTAAACATAAATGGAACTGCAGGTAATATGAATAATATAACTATTAAACTTCCGGGAATTTATAAAGCAATTGTCACCAATAGTAATGGCTGTAGTGCCAGTTCATTTAATGATACTGTAACTGTAAATGTACTGCCGGCAGCATCGGTTATCACCAATAGCCGTCCATTAATTTTTTGTAATGGCGATAGTACGGTTTTAACTTCTTCTGTTACTTCCGGCATCCAGTGGCAAATCAATGGCAGCAATATAATAAGTGCCACTGGCAGCAAATTAACCGCAAAACAAAGTGGTACTTATACGGTAGTCAACACAAATAGTAAAGGATGTTCCACTGTTTCTGCTGTCACAATTGTAAGGAATAATCCAATACCGGGAGCACCACTGATTAATACAGCAGGCAATACAACCAGTTTCTGTGGTAATAGTTATCTGGTATTAAGTTCAGATTCAGTAACTGGCAATCAATGGTATTATAACGGCACAGCTGTTACTACAGCCAGGGGGGTGAATGATACTGCAAGGGCCGCCGGTAATTATGCAGTGCAGTATACCAGCAGTGCAGGTTGCGTAAGCCCGATGAGTACAGCAAAAACGATTACTATTAACACTCCGGTTGCTGCTTCAGTAAGTATTGTATCGGGTAATACGGGAAATATCTGTACAGGATCCAAAGCATTATTTACTGCTACAGCAATAAATGGGGGTACTGCACCACAATACCAGTGGTATAAAGACAATAAAGCAGTAGGCAGTAATACAGCAGTGTATACAGACAGTACCCTTACAAAAGGGGATAGTATTTGGTGTGTGCTGACTATTAATGCCGGATGTGTAGTGAATGCAACTGCAAAAAGTAATGTCTTGTATCCGGTAATAAGCATTACTCCGTCCATCACTATTGAGGCAAACAGCAATCCTGTTTGTGCAGGTACTAAAGTAACATTTACGTCAACGATGGCTGCTAATTACACTGCACCGGCATATACCTGGTATAAGAATAATCATGTGGTAGGCAATACCCCATGGTCAGGTATTTATAGCGATAGCCTGCTGAATAATAATGACAGTATCTGGTGTGTAATGTATGCAGTGAATGCCTGTGGAACGGTAATGAATGTAAAGAGTAATGTACTCAAGATGACGATTAATCCATTACCAGTAGCGGTGATCACTTCAAAGAATAAAACCAGCTTCTGCCAGGGAAGTATCGATACACTGGTATCTTCCTCAGCAACAGGTAATCAATGGCTGGTAAGTGGAACTGCGATAAAATCAGCCAATGGGAATATGTATATTACCGGCAATGCAGGCAGTTATACAGTGAGTGTTACCAATGCCAATGGATGTACAGCAGTATCTGCACCAATGCAACTTATAGTCAATACCTTACCAGCAACCCCAACCATCACCAATACCCGGCCATTAAGTTTTTGTAATGGGGATAGTACGGTATTAACATCATCAGTTACCACGGGTATCCAGTGGCAATTGAATAATGCAAATATCACCGGAGCCACCGGAACCAAAATAACCGCCAAACAAAGTGGAGCCTATACAGTAGTTACAACCAACAGCAATGGCTGTTCATCAGTATCAGCAACTACAACGGTAAAGAATAATCCAATACCAGGCGCACCACTCATCAGCACAGCCGGCAATGCAACTGCATTCTGTACTGGCAGCTATTTAGTGTTAAGTTCAGATTCAACCAGTGGCAATCAATGGTATTATAATGGAAACCCAATCACAACAGCCAAAGGAGTGAATGATTCAGCAAGAGCAGCCGGTAATTATGCGCTGCAATATACCAGCAGTGCAGGTTGTATCAGCCCACTCAGTACAACAAAAGCCATCACAGTAAATGCCATACCCGCGATACCTACCATCAGCTCCAAAGGAAGCACCAGTTTCTGCCAGGGCTTGTATGATATCCTGTCATCTTCTTCCACAACCGGCAACCAGTGGAAGCTGAATGGAACAGCAATCGCCAAAGCATCCACTTTACAAAGTTTTGTGGCGAATATTGCAGGTAATTACAGTGTAACAGTAACCAATGCTGCTGGATGCACTGCAACATCAGCTGCAACAGCAATAACTATTTTACCAACACCAGCCAAACCAGTGATTACGGAAGATGCCAACCTGAACCTGGTAAGTTCTGCCACTAAGGGCAATCAATGGTATAGTCCGGAATTATTAACCGGAGATACCAGTAAAGTCTATACCCCATGGGTAAATGGAACGTATTATGTGCAGGTAACAGTAGGCGGCTGTATCAGCCCAATGTCAGATGCTTATGTGTACAATAATTCAAACCTGAACAAAGAAAGCCTGAGAGCTACTGGTACCAGTACCCTGGATAGCAAAGCAATACAGTTGTATCCAAATCCTGTGGGTAATACTTTAAAGATCAGTTACCAGTTATCTGGTATTAAAGATGTTACAGTTGAAATATTGGATATGAATGGAACTATCATTGCAAGAAAGGAAAGTATATCCAGTGGCAGCAGTTTCGATGTATCGGGTTATGCATCGGGTATGTATATAGTGCGTTTGGTGAACGGAGAGAACCAGGAAGTTTTGTATACCACTAAAGTGGTCAAAGCTAAATAAGGATATAAAAGCCACCTTATCTCAATAGGGTGGCTTTTTAAAAACCGTATTATTCACTTTATAAAAGGGGGAAAATACCCTGATGGCTTTAATATAGATATAAGAAATTGCATTACATTAAAATTAATATTTTTTTAGAAGCACCCTACAGGCTAAAAAATGTGAACGTTAATATTAAATTAATAAAATAATTACAACCTTGTTTTGCGAAGAGCAAAAAATAAAAAATTTTCATCTGAATAACAGGGCCAATTATTTCAATACATAAAGCCAAAAGCACAGTTTATAAGTTGGAAAAGCTGTTTTACAAATTTTGAATTAGAAATATAAAAAAAGGCTATATTTTAAACTAAACTTTTCAATAAATCATTTTTTCTTTTTTTAATATCCTTTGAATTTCCCCGAATTTTTATTTTTTCTAACAACCTTTTAAATACTCCCTTATGAACCTTCTTACTAAACTAATGCTTATTCTTTTTTTAATTTCGGGTAGTTCACTGAATCCGAAAGCTCAGACAATAACAACATTTAGTCCAGCCTCCGGTCCTGTGGGTACCCTTATAACTATTACAGGATCCAATTTAAGTAATTTAACCAGCCTCAAAATAGGTGGAGTTGCTGCTATTCCTGTTTCTGATAACGGAACTTCACTGGTAGCCATGGTCATGCCAGGGGCAATAACAGGTTCAGTTTCAATTTCAACAACAGGTAGCACTGTTACCAGTTCCAGTAATTTTAGCGTTACAGCCACTAAATACCCCGCTGTCCAACAGGGAAATAAACTGGCAGGAACTGGCAATACAGGTTTTGCTGGTATAGGAAATGCAGTAGCTGTAAGTGCAGATGGTAATACTGCAGTAGTGGGTGGAAGTCAGGATAATTCAGGAGTAGGTGCGGTATGGGTCTTTATCAGAACCGGTAATACCTGGACCCAGCAGGGAAATAAGCTGGTAGGTACTGGTGGTAGTAATAATGCGCAGCAAGGCTGGTCTGTAGGGATCAGTGCAGATGGTAATACAGTAATCTTAGGAGGTGCTGGAGATAATAATGGTACAGGTGCCGCCTGGATATTTACCCGTAACGGAACTGTTTGGTCGCAACAAGGGAATAAATTAATCGGAACAGGTGCTATTGGTTCTGCATTCCAGGGTACTTCAGTTTCCCTGAGTGCAGATGGTAATACTGCTGTTGTAGGCGGCCTTTTGGATAATAACGGCATTGGAGCTATCTGGGTATATTCCCGTAATAATGGGGTATGGGCACAAATGGGTAATAAATTAACCGGAACCGGTAATACGGGAAATTCCAATCAGGGCTATTCCGTTGCCATCAGCTCTGATGGCAAAACAATTATAGTTGGAGGCAATACAGATAATACATCCCCTTCATCTGCGTTTGGTGCAGGGGCTGTATGGATATATGCCCGCAATGGAAATTCTTGGGTGCAGCAGGGCAGTAAATTGGTTGGCACAGGATCAACTGCAGGAGCTTCTTCACAAGGGTATACGGTTGCATTGAGTGCAGATGGCAATACTGCCATTACAGGTGGATTTACAGATAATGGTAGTCAGGGTGCTGTTTGGATATTTACAAGAAGTGCAGGAGTTTGGTCGCAACAGGGGAGTAAATTAACTGCAACCGGAAATACAGGATTGGCCAGACTGGGTTATTCAGTAAGCATAAGCGCAGATGGTAATACAGTGGTTGCAAGTGGCCCATTTGATAATGGTAATCAGGGTGCTTTATGGTTATTTACCCGCTCAGGAACTCTATGGAAACAGCAGGGCAATAAATTAACAGGTACGGGTAATTATGGGTCAGCAGCTATTGGCCATGCTGTATCTTTAAGCAGTGATGCAAGTACTGCCATTGCAGGCGGCCCAAATGATTTTAATACAAACGGGGCGCTTTGGGTATTTGCAACTGGGTTAAATTCTTCTATTACTGCTACAGGAACTCTTACTTCATTTACAAGCTGTGTTGGATCTGCTTCAGTTGCACAAACAATTACTGTAAGCGGTTCTCAGTTAAGTGGAAATATCATTATTACGGCTCCTTCCGGCTTTGAATTATCCAATAGTGCAACGGGTAAATATGGGGCAATTGATACATTGGCACAGGTAAGTGGAACAGTTGCTTCAACCACTGTATATGTGCGTTTAAGCAATACAGCCACCGGAACTCCTGCAGGCAATATCGTCCTAACCAGTAACGGAGCAACCACACAAACTATTTTGGTAAGTGGAACAGTGAATGCTTTGCCACCAACACCAATCATCACTAATAGCCGCCCTTTGAGCTTCAATAATGGAGATAGTACTGTATTAACATCCTCAGTTACAACGGGTATCCAATGGCAAATAGGAGGTGCCAATATTGCTGGTGCAACAGCCAGCAAACTGACAGTTAAAAGTTCAGGTAATTATACAGTTACAGACAGTAACAGTAATGGTTGTAAATCAATGTCAGCAGTAATCGTTATCACCAATATTCCCGCACCTGCCATCAGTTCATTTTCACCGCAATCAGCAGTAACTGGAATTACTGATACTATCCGTGGGCATTATTTCACGGGTGCTAAAACAGTAAGTTTTGGCGGAACTGCAGCTACAAGTTTTACAATATTGAATGATAGTACTATAACAGCCATAGTGGGTAATGGTAGTAGTGGAAATTTGCAGGTCACAACCCCTTCAGGAACAGGTAATTTGGCGGGTTTTATTTTTAAAAAGTACATTAATCTAAGTTTCACGGTAGATATCACTAATTACCTTGCCGAAGGGTATAAAGTGGATACAGGTGGAATTCGTATCGGGGGCAATTTTGCAGATTTGGGAAGTAATTTGCCAAACTGGATGCCTTTATCCCCACTTTGTAAACTAACACGGCAGGGAATCACAAATAAATGGAGTATAACAGTAGCGGTACCTTCAGCATCTGTCAGGAAACAACTCCTTTTTAAATTTGTAAATACAAGCTGGGGTCAAAATGAAGGGTTGGAGCCAGGAAGTGGTTTAATTGGCGGAAGTTGCGGATTAAGCGATGGATCAGGTGACTTTAATCGCTTTTTAAATATCCCTACCGCAGACAGTGTTGTTACCTATTGCTGGGATCAATGCTCATTATGTAATACTTCAGCTACATTGCCAACTATTATAACAGGCACTTTTGGTTCGGTAACATCTAATTCTGTGGTATTAAATAATAATAACCTTACAGCTTCAGGGGGTGCTCCTGTAATCTATGCTGGTACCATTGTATCTCTGCAGCCCCTGCCTGGCTTTTATGATAATGCATTTTGGTATTATTATTATCATTCCAATTTAACAACAGGCAGTTTTACAGATATCATAACCAACCTTAAGCCAGGTACAACATATTATGTTGCTGCATTTGCTGAAAATGTGGTTGGTGTTGCTTTTGGTAAAGTATATACAGTTACAACTTTGCCACTTACCCCAATAATAAACGGGTTTAATAATATAAGTCCTTGTGCAGGTACTGTTTTTACCATAGCTGGTCACAATTTTACAGGTGCTACAGGTGTAAGTATAGGTAGTCAAAATGTTTCATCCTTTACTATAGTCAATGACAGCACCATTACTGCAGTGGCCAGTCAGGTGGGTAGCGGTCTTATTGCTGTAATTTCAAAAAATGTAACAGGCTATAGTTTGGTAAAAATTACCATTAACCCCAACCCCTCTGTTCCTGTAATTACCTCCAAAAACAATAGCAATTTATGTCAGGGAGGTATTGATACCCTGGTTTCTTCCTTTTCAAGCAGTAATCAATGGTTGTTAAATAACACGATAATAAAATCAGCCAATGGTACACAATACCCTGCCAGCATTGCTGGTAGTTATACCTTAAGTGTAACCAATAATTATGGTTGTTCTTCAGTTTCCGGTCCTGTTAATATAAAAGTAAACCCGATACCTGCAACGCCCACGATAACAGCATCAGGAGCTACAACAATCTGCTCGGGTGGAAATGTAATACTTAGTTCTAATGATTCAACAGGCAATCAATGGTATGTAAACGGATCGCCGATTATGGGTAAGACAAACAAAACAGATACAATAACAACTGCTGGAAATTATGCAGTTCTAAATACCAGTGCTTCAGGCTGTTCGAGTGCCTTAAGTACAGCAACGGCCGTGACTGTGAATTCATTTTCACCAGCAGTTACCATTACTGGTTCCTCCTGCAGTGGCAATCTCCTTACCTTAAACAGTAATCTCCCATTATCGCAGATTTTATGGCAGCGTAATGCAGTAAAGTTTGCTATTTCAAATGACAGCAGTTTTTATGCAACAAGTGGAATAACGGTAGCCGGTGGTAATGGAATTGGATCTTCTGCCAGCCAGTTGTATTATCCAAATGGCGTATATCTGGATGCAGGGGGTAATGTATATGTATCGGATTATTATAATAACAGGGTTCAGAAATGGGCACCGGGTGCTACCTCAGGAATTACAGTGGCAGGTGGACATGGGCAGGGCTCTGCAGCCAATCAGCTGAATTATCCGCAGGGCGTATTTGTAGATGCTGCAGGTAATATCTATGTGGTGGATATGATCAATAACCGGGTACAGAAATGGGCAGCAGGTGCATCAGCAGGAATAACGGTTGCAGGAGGGTATGGAGCAGGTGCAGGCGCCAATCAATTGAATGAACCCAGTGCTGTATTTGTGGATGGAAGTAGTAATGTATTTGTGGTAGATCTGGCTAATAACCGGGTACAGAAATGGACCCCCGGTGCAACTGCAGGTGTAACTGTAGCAGGTGGTAATGGATATGGAACAGGCGCTAATCAGTTAAGAACCCCATCCGGAATTTATGTAGACCAGACTGGCAATTTGTATATAGCAGATACTTATAATAACCGGATACAGAAATGGACACCCGGTGCTACAGTCGGTGTTACAGTAGCAGGAGGCAATGGCCAGGGTGCTGCAGCCAATCAACTGAATTACCCGATAGGCATTTATCTGGATGCAAAAGCAAATCTGTTTATAGCAGATAATAATAGCCGTATTCAGCGCTGGGCACCGGGATCTGCTTCAGGGGTTACGGTTGCAGGCGGACTTACAGCCGGTGGTGGAGGAAATCAGTTGAGTTCACCTTCAGGGGTATATGTGGATGGATTGGAAAATATATATGTGGCAGATTATGCAAATAACCGAATCCAGAAGTTTACTGCCACAGATTCTATCGTTAAGACGATTAAAGCAGACAGTGCAGGGATGTATAATGCTCTGGTGATCTCAAAAACTGGATGTACGGCTACTACAGTTAATGACCAGATTACGCAAAGTATAAATGCACCAACAGTAACAATCATCACCAATACACCCACCTTCCAGATCTGTTCAGGTACTAAAGTGAACTTTACCGCCAATGCATTAAATGCAGGAACCCCACAATACCAGTGGTTTAAGAATACTATCAAAGTGGGTAATGCTGGTAATGTGTATACAGATAGTTTGCTGAATAATAATGACAGTGTATGGGTAGTGGTAACAGGTAATGCAGCCTGTTTCATAAACAATACAGTAAAGAGTGTGGTACTGAAATGGACGGTTAATCAGAAACCAGCCATCCCTATTATCACCTCAAAAGGAAGCACCAGTTTCTGTCAGGGCTTGTATGATATCCTATCATCTTCTTCCACAACCGGTAACCAGTGGAAGCTGAATGGAACAGCGATCGCCAAATCATCTACCCCACAAAATTTTGTGGCGAATGTAAGCGGTAATTACAGTGTAACTGTAAGTAATGCAGCAGGGTGTACAGCAACCTCAACAGTTACAGCAATAACGGTTATACCACAGCCGGCTAAGCCAATAATAACTGAAGATGCAAATCAGAATCTGGTTAGTTCAGCATCAACAAACAATCAATGGTACAGTCAGGATGAAGCGCTCTTTGGTGATACAGGTCATGTCTATACCCCATGGTTAAATGGAAATTATACCGTACAGGCAATACAGCGGGGTTGTATCAGTCCCATGTCAGATGTATTTGTATACAATAATCCCAATTTGAATAAGGAAAGTATCCGCATGTCTGGTACCAGTACCCTGGATAGTAAAGCAGTACAGTTGTATCCGAATCCGGTGGGCAACACTTTAAAAATCAGTTATCAGATCAGTGGTATTCAGAATGTAACAGCAGAGATCATGGATATGAATGGAAATATCATTGCAAGGAAAGAAAGTATCACCAGTGGCAGCAGTATCGATGTATCGGGTTATGCATCGGGTATGTATATTATCCGTTTGGTGAATGGAGAAAATCAGGAAGTATTATATACCACTAAAGTAATCAAAGCCAAATAAACAATTTTCTCATAGGGTTTTACAACGGTAGAGTAGCCACCTTATTTTAATAAGGTGGTATTTTTGAACCCCGTATTTTTCCCTCTTTGAATAGGGAAATTACCCTGTTTATTATTATACTTAATAAATACATTGAAATCCAAACTGGTAATAATAAAAACACATTAGGTTAATATTAAATTAATAGAAAAATGGTAAACTTGTTTAAGAGTTTTGCTGATTTAAAAAAAAGAGAAACAGAAAAGTAAAAGCCTGTTTTGTTACGTAAAGTCAAATGCACATTTTATAAATTGAAAGACTTGTTTCACAAGGTTTGAAATAAATTCATAAAAAAAAATTATATTTTGAAACAGCATATTTCAATCTGTATTTTTTCTTTCTAAAAATACAATTGGTTTAACTGAACCTTTATTTATCCCGAATATTTTTTTTGACATACTATAAAAATAATTTTATGAAATTTTTAGCCAGGCTGCTATATTTATTAATTGGTATTTGCATGTATAATAATGCAAATACGCAAACTATTTCAACTTTTATTACCACAAATGACGTGGGGTATCTTGTATTTGATGGTTCGGGTAATTTATATATTTCTAATAATAGTGAAAATACTATCACCAAAATAACTCCACAGGGTAATGCTTCCATATTCGCGAATACTTTATTAAATGGGCCTCAGGGACTCGCATTTGACGGTTCCGGCAATTTATACGTTGCTAATGTGAAGAATAATACAGTAACAAAAATAACCCCGCAGGGTTATGCATCCTATTTTGTAAATACATTATTAAGTAATCCAGTGGGCCTGGCATTTGATGGTTCCGGTAATTTGTATGTAGCTAATGCAGGGAATAATACGGTTACTAAAGTAACACCGCAAGGTTATACTTCTTATTTTGTAAATACATTATTAAGTACCCCGGAGGGCCTTGCATTTGATGGATCTGGTTATTTGTATGTAGCTAATGCCGGGAATAATACGGTTACAAAAGTATCACCGCAAGGTTATACTTCAATATTTGTAAATACGTTATTAAGTAGCCCCCGTGGGTTAGCCTATGATGGATCAGGAAATTTATATGTTACTAATGTGGGAAGTAATTCAATTACCAAAGTAAGCCCACAAGGTTATACTTCAATAATTGTAAATACATTATTAAGTAGCCCATTGGGATTGGAATTTAATGCATCCGGTAATTTGTATGTTGCTAATAATGGAAACAATACCATAAGTAAAATATCATTTACACCATCCATTGTTTTAAAAGGAAGCTTAACAAATTTCAACACTTGTGCATCAAATGCCTCAACTGTACAGACATTTACTATATTCGGTACTAATCTTAGTGCAGGCATTACTATCAATGCACCTGCAGGTTTTGAAATTTCTGCAGATGGCAAATTCTTTAATAGTAGCATTACATTGCAACAAACGGCTTCCATTATTGCTACAAGTACAATATATGTGCGGTTAAGCAGCACTTCCTCTGGAACTCCATCCGGGAATATCAGCATTACAAGTGCAGGCGCAACCACACAAAATATTGCAGTAAGCGGAACTGTAAATGCAATACCTGCCATTATACTGGGAACTATTACGGGTGTAAATAATACAGCTACTTCATTCAATATTCCTTATACAGCCATAACAGGTAATCCCAATCAATATTCAATCACCACCGGTGCAAGTGTCATGGGTGGATTTACGGCTGTAAATAAAGCAGTGTTGAGTAGTTCCCCAATCAATGTTAGTATTCCTACCAGTACAGCTAATACCTATAATTTTAATTTAACCGTAAACAATAGTACAACCGGTTGTGTATCAGCACCATTGCCATTTAATGTGGTGGTAGCAGCAGCGGTACCAGTAATGAATTCAATCAGTCCGGTTTCAGGGCCGGTTGGTACTTTGGTTACAATAACAGGAACTAATTTAAATAATCCAACCGCTATTACAATTGGGGGAGTTTCCGCAATACCGATATCCAATACAGGTAGTAGTTTGGTGGCAATGGTAATGCCGGGTGCTAAGACTGGAAGTGTTTCAGTTACAACTTCAGGAGGGACTGTAAATGGGTCTAATTTTACGGTTACAGCAACTAAATATCCTTCGGTACAGCAGGGGGGTAAATTGGTGGGAACAGGGGCTATAAGTAGTACACATGAAGTTGACCAAGGCTGGTCAGTATCCATTAGTGCAGATGGAAATACAGCAATTGTTGGGGGACCATATGATAATAACAAAGTTGGTGCAGTATGGATATATACCCGCAATAATGGAACTTGGACTCAGCAAGGTGCAAAATTAGTTGGATCAGGATATATTGGTGCCTCGTTTCAAGGTAATTCAGTTTCAATTAGTGCGGATGGTAATACTGCTATTGTTGGAGGGCTAGGTGATAATAATAATGAAGGTGCAGTATGGGTATTTATAAGAAGTAATGGAATTTGGACACAACAAGGCAACAAATTGGTAGGATCAGGAGCAATTGGTTCATCAGCGCAAGGCAGGTCAGTATCCCTAAGTGCTGATGGAAACACTGTTGTAATTGGAGGTATTGATGATAATAATAATACTGGTGCAGTATGGGTATTTATAAGAAGTAATGGAATTTGGTCACAACAGGGCAGTAAATTAGTGGGAACAGGAGCTATCGGTAATGCAATTCAAGGCTTTTCAGTAGCGATTAGTAGTGATGGAAATACTGCCATTGTTGGAGGGATAGGTGATAATAATAATGAAGGTGCTGTTTGGATATATACCCGGTATAATGGGATATGGGCACAACAAGGGAATAAATTGGTTGGTACTGGAGGTTCTTTTGCAAAACAAGGTAGTTCAGTATCTATCAGTGCAGATGGAAATACTGCGATAGTTGGTGGAGAAGATGATAATAACACTGTTGGCGCAGTATGGGTGTTTAACAGAAGTAATGGGTTATGGATACAGCAGGGTAATAAATTGGTTGGGTTAGGGGCTTTGGGACAAGCATACCAGGGGGTTTCAGTATCAATCAGCGCAGATGGGAATACTGCCATAGTTGGTGGGGTTGCAGATAATAATAATACTGGTGCAGTATGGAACTATACCCGAAGTCAAGGGGTTTGGACTCAACAGGGTGTTAAATTGGTGGGAAGTGGAGCTAGCGGTAATGCATGGCAAGGTCAATCTGTTGCGATAAGTGCAGATGGAGAAACCGCAATTGAAGGAGGTATTTTCGACAATCCTGATAATTATCCTAATACAAATAAAACAATCGGTGCTGCCTGGATTTTTACCACTGGCACTACCACACCTTCCCTCACCACCACTGGCACTCTAATTGCATTTAATTCCTGCACCGGTACCCCATCCACACCACAAAATTTTACAGTAAGTGGCAGTAATTTAACTGGTAATATTATCCTAACCGCACCTGCTGGTTATGAATTATCCAATAGTGCAACTGGTAAATATGCTGCAGCAGATACATTGGCAGCAACAGGTGGATCAGTAGCTACCAGTATTGTTTATATCCGGTTAAGTGCAACAGCAACAGGAACTCCATCCGGTAATATCAGCATTGCAAGTGCTGGTGCAACCACACAAAATATTGCAGTAAGCGGAAACTTAAATGCAATACCTTCTATTACATTGGGAACTATTACCTCTGTAAATACTACAGCTACTTCATTCAATATTCCTTACACAGCCACAACAGGTAATCCCAATCAATATTCAATCACCACCGGTACAAGTGCCATGGGTGGATTTACGGCTGTAAATAAAGCAGTGTTGAGTAGTTCCCCAATCAATGTTAGTATTCCTACCTGTACAGCAAATGCCTATAATTTTAATTTAACCGTAAATAATAGTACAACCGGTTGTGTATCAGCACCCTTGCCATTTAATGTGGTGGTAACAGCCACAACAAATACACAGATTATTACAACAATTGCAGGAAATTATAATAAAGGTGCAGGATATAGTGGGGATGGCGGACCTGCAATCAATGCACAATTCTACGGACCTCAAAGTGTAACTGTAGATGGTGCAGGCAATTATTTTATTGCAGATCAATATAATAATAGAATAAGAAAAGTAACATCAAACACAGGAATTATTTCCACAATTGCTGGAAATGGAAATAATGGATATACTGGCAATGGTGGAATAGCCGTTCAAGCTCAATTAAGTAATCCGAATGGTATTACATTAGATCTCTCAGGAAATATATATATTACTGATTTTTTAAATCAGGTAGTTCGTAAAATTGATCATGTTACAGGTATTATTACAACTGTTGCAGGTATTGGATCTAGTGGAGGATATAGTGGGGATGGAGGGCCTGCAACAAGTGCACAGCTTTATTTTCCAAGTAATATTACTGTTGATGTTTCTGGAAATATTTACATAGTAGATGCCTCAAATAATGTTATTAGAAAAGTAAATTATTCTACTGGGAAGATTAGCACTGTAGCAGGAAATGGTTCACATGGTTTTAGCGGTGATGGTGGGCCAGCAACAAGTGCTCAATTAAATTATCCTTTAGGGATTGCAGTAGATAAAAACGGGAATATCTATATAGCGGATAATAATAATAATGTTATAAGAGAAGTGAATTATGTAACAGGTAAGATCAATTCAATAGTAGGTAATTATTCTAAAGGCGGAGGATATAGTGGAGATGGGGGACTGGCCACAAATGCCCAGATTTCTCAACCGATGGGTATTACACTTGATTCAATTGGAAATCTTTATATAGCAGAAGCTGGGAATAATGTAATTCGAAAATATAATCCTGTTTCAGGAGTCATTAATACAGTAGCAGGAAATGGGAAGAGTGGATATAGTGGAGACGGTGGATTAGCATCCAATGCCAATTTAAATAATCCACAGGGAGTAGCAGTTGATAAATCAGGTAATTTATTTATTGCAGATCGTGGCAATAATGTAATACGTAAAGTGAATAACCTTAATTCATTGCTAGCCTCAATAAGTGTTAAATCAGTTTCAATTACTAATTTTAATTCCTGCACCGGCACCCCATCCACACCACAAAATTTTACTGTAAGTGGTAATAATTTAACTGGTAATATCATCTTAACCGCACCTGCAGGTTATGAATTATCCAATAGTGCAACCGGTAAGTTTAGTGTAACGGATACATTGGCAGCAACAGGTGGAACTGTTGCCACCAGTACTGTTTATACCCGGTTAAGTGCTACAGCAACTGGAACTCCATTAGGAAATATATCCATTACCAGTGCTGGAGCAACCACACAAACTATAGCTGTAAGCGGAACTGTAAATGCATTACCTACTGCCCCAGTCATCACCAATAGCCGCCCATTAAATTTCTGTAATGGGGATAGTACGGTATTAACTTCATCAGTTACCACGGGTATCCAATGGCAATTAAATAATACCAATATTACCGGAGCCACCGGAACCAAAATAACCGCCAAACAAAGTGGAGCCTATACAGTAGTTACAACCAACAGCAATGGCTGTTCTGCAGTTTCAGCAATTACTACAGTAAAGAATAATCCAATACCCGGAGCTCCACTCATTAGCACATCCGGCAATGCAACTGCATTCTGCAGTGGCAGCTATTTAGTGTTAAGTTCAGATTCAACCAGTGGCAATCAATGGTATTATAATGGAACCGCTGTCACAACAGCCAAAGGAGTGAATGATACAGCGAGGGCAGCCGGTAATTATGCGCTTCAGTATACCAGCAGTGCAGGTTGTGTGAGCCCGATGAGTACTTCAAAAGCCATTACGGTGAATGCCTTGCCTTCCATCCCCACCATTACTTCCAATGTCAGCACCAGTTTCTGCCAGGGTTTGTATGATATCCTGTCCTCTTCTTCCTCAACCGGCAACCAATGGAAACTGAATGGAACAGCAATCGCCAAAGCATCCACTTTACAAAATTTTGTGGCCAATATTGCAGGTAATTATACGGTAACAGTGAGTAATGCAGCAGGTTGTACAGCAACCTCAACCGCTACTGCGATTACTATATTACCAACGCCAGCCAAACCGGTGATTACGGAAGATGCCAACCTGAACCTGGTAAGTTCTGCTACTAAAGGCAATCAATGGTATAGCCCTGAATTATTAACCGGAGATACCGGTAAAGTCTATACCCCATGGGTGAATGGGACTTATTATGTACAGGTAACAGTAGGCGGCTGTATCAGCCCAATGTCCGATGTATATGTGTACAATAATCCAAACCTGAATAAAGAAAGCCTGAGAGCTACAGGTACCAGTACCCTGGATAGTAAAGCAGTACAATTGTATCCGAATCCTGTAAGCAGTACTTTAAAGATCAATTACCAGATCAGTGGAATCCAAAATGTAACGGCAGAAGTAGTAGATATGAATGGAAATATCATTGCAAGGAAGGAAAGTATCACCAGTGGCAGCAGTATCGATGTATCGGGTTATGCATCGGGTATGTATATCATCCGTTTGGTAAATGCAGAGAATAAGGAAGTTTTGTATACTACTAAAGTAATCAAAGCCAAATAAACAATTTTCTCATAGGTTTTTGCAACGGTAGTTCAGCCACCTTATTTTTATAGGGTGGCTTTTTTAAACCGTATTATTCCCTTTTTGAAAGGGGAAAATACCCGGTCAGATTCCCTTTCCAAATTCAGATATTGCAATACAGTGTAATGAATTTGCGAGTTTATATTAAATTGATTAAAATATTATAATACTGCTTTCAGAAAGTAACAATCCGGAAAAAAAAGAATGACGGAACTGTTAATGGATTCAGCTTTAATAAAGTCAAAACCATGCTTTATAAATTGAGAATAGGGATTTACAAGGTTTAATAAGGAAGCATGAAAAAAGGCTTTATTTTGAAACAGTATATTTCAGTCACCCTTTTGTATTATTTAATATCCTCTGCAATTTCCGGATTTTTTTTTATCGTTTAGATCATACTTTAAATAAACCCTTATGAACCTTTTTACCCGATTTTTTCGCAATACTGTAAATCCTGGTATTAAAAATGCAAATTGTATTGCAACTTTTTTTTTGATGGCGATATTATTCAGCCATGCTAATGCCCAAATGATTACTACTTTGGCAGGTAATGGAGCACAGGGGTATAGTGGTGATGGAGGCCCTGCAAAAAAAGCAATATTAAATACCTGTGATGCCGTGGCTTTTGATGGAAATGGAAATTTATATATTTCCGACAGAGGTAATCAATGTATCCGGAAGGTTACCCCAAATGGTATTATTTCTACCATTGCCGGAAATGGAAAATCAGGATTTAGCGGGGATGGCGGCCCTGCAACATCCGCACAATTAAATGGCCCAATCAGCATTGCTGTTGATGCTGCCGGAAATAATATTTATGTAGCGGATGAATACAATCATCGGGTTAGAAAAATATCCAATGGAATCATTACAACAGTTGCAGGGAATGGGGTAAATGGGTATAGTGGAGATAAAGGATTGGCTACAGCTGCAGCACTTGGGGCACCTGTAAGTGTGGCATTGGACGGGAATGGTAATTTGTATGTGGGCGACTGGCAAACTTTTACGGTAAGAAAAATTAATCAGTCAGGAATCATTACCACTGTTGCGGGTAATGGCAGACAAGGATTTAGCGGAGATGGTGGTGCAGCAACACTGGCTCAGTTAAATTACACCTGGGGAATAGCCATTGATAAATCCGGTAATCTTTATATATCTGATACCTATAACAACCGTATCAGAAAAGTGACTACTGATGGTATCATCAGGACAATTGCCGGAAATGGTGCTCAAACGAATAGTGGTGATGGCGGATTGGCTGTCAATGCCTCTTTAATCCTGCCACATTGTGTTGCCGTAGATAATGCCGGAAATATTTATACTTCAGATGCTTATCAAAATCATATTGTAAGAGAAATAAACATGTCAAATGGTGGCATTATCTCTACCATTGCAGGGAATGGAGTAATGGGATATTCCGGAGATGGAGGCTTACCGGTAAAGGCATCACTTAATGGTCCTTATGATGTTACTTTAGACGCCAATGGAAATGTATTTATTGCAGAACAGGGGAATAGTGTAATCAGGGAAATACTTATAAAACCTGTTATCACAACCGGTGGTTCAGTAACTGCATTTAACAGTTGTGCAGGAATTGCATCTGTTTCACAATCTGTTACTGTTGGAGGTTCCGGTTTAACGGGTAATTTAAGTATCACCGCACCTGTGGGCTATGAATTATCCCTGCAGGCAAATGGCACTTATACTTCCAATATCACTTTAAATGCCAATAGCGGATCAGTTAGTCCTACAACAATTTATATTCGCTTAAGCAGTACAGCCACAGGTAACCCATCCGGTAATATCAGCATTGCCAGTTCAGGTGCCAGTTCGCAAACTATTGCTGTCAGCGGAACTGTCAATGGCCTTCCTAAAGTAACTATTGGAACCATTGCAGCTTTAACTACAGCTTCAACTTCATTCAGTATACCATATACTTCAGTTTTAATAAATAATGGCAATCCGGTAAGTCCGCCGGACCATTATTCTATTTCACCAGGTATTCCTGCAATGAATGGGTTTGTTTCCATCAATAATGCCACAATTCCTGTTTCACCAATACCCGTTACTATACCAGCCAGTGTGGCGAATACTTATCAGTTTAACTTAATTGTTAATAATAGTATTACAGGTTGCGCATCCAATCCGGAAGCTTTTAGTGTGGTGGTCAATAATCCGTTACCGGTAATTAATTCCATCAGTCCGGCAACAGGGCCGGTGGGCACATTGATAACTATTACTGGATCCAATTTACGCAACACAACTGCAATAACTGTGGGCGGTGTTTCGGCAATACCGGTTTCCAATAATGGAAGCAGTTTGGTAGCTATGGTCATGCCAGGATCCGCATCTGGTGCTGTTGCTATCTCAATAGCTGGTGCCATCGTAAAAGGTCCGAATTTTACCGTTACAGCAACACCTTATCCTTCAGTGCATCAAGGAAATAAATTAGTTGGAAGTGCATATATGGCATCTTCCCAGGTATTTGAAGGTGCTGCTGTTGCTATTAGTGCGGATGGAAATACGGCTATCATAGGAGGGCATTCGGATGGTCAGATTGGAGGAGCTGCATGGATATTTACAAGGAGTAATTCCGGTAACTGGGCACAGCAGGGAAAAAAGCTGATACCCAGTGATGCAACGGGTAATCCTTCCTTTGGTGGCAGTGTTGCCATCAGTGCAGATGGTAATACGGTCGTAATTGGCGGAAGTAATGATAATCACAGCATAGGGGCTGCCTGGATCTTTACCAGAGATAATAGTGGAAACTGGAACCAGCAAGCTGCAAAACTGGTTGGTACAGGAGCAGTAGGCGCCGCAAATCAGGGTAGTGCTGTTTCTATCAGCGCAGACGGCAATACCATTCTGATGGGTGGTTCCGCTGATAACAATTATATCGGGGCAGCATGGATTTTTAATCGCAATGGCAGTACCTGGGCCCAACAGGGTAGTAAAATGGTAGGTACCGGTTATGTATTTATGGGTCAGGTATCCCAGGGTTCCTCAGTAGGATTAAGTGCAGATGCTAAAACAGCAGTTGTAGGCGGATTTGGAGATAATAATTATACCGGTGCATTATGGGTATTCACAAAAAATAATTCAGGAAACTGGACCCAGCAAGGAAATAAACTGGTGGGCAATGGAAATCTGCAGGCCGATTTAGGTACTTCAGTAGCCATCAGTGCAGATGGAAATACAGTTATATCTGCAGGGCAAATGGATGCTACAGCAGGATTTGGAGTAGGTGCTGCCTATGTATTTATAAGGAATGGAAATGCGTGGACACAACAAGGTAATCAACTGATTGGCAGTGGTTTTGCAGGAAGGTCCAGTCAGGGATCTGCTGTATCTTTAAGTGCAGATGGTAATACTGCAATCGTAGGAGGGCCTTTGGATAATTCAGGTATAGGTGCAACATGGGTATATACCCGTAACGGCAATACCTGGAAGCAGCAGGGAAATAAATTAAACGGATCAGGTGCTATAGGTAATGCTTACCAGGGTTCTGCTGTTGCTATAAGTGCAAATGCCAATACAGTTATCATTGGAGGGCCATGGGATAATAATGCGGTAGGTGCATCCTGGATATATATAGCAGGAAATCCATCACCCTCAATCATCACATCTGCTTCCTTAACAGCATTTAAAACCTGCACAGGCATCCCATCCACTTCTCAAAACTTTACAGTGAGTGGTAATAATTTAACTGGTAATATTATTGTAACCGCACCCGTTGGATATGAATTATCAAACAGTGTAACGGGAAAATATGGGGTAACAGATACCCTGGTTCCGGTAAGTGGAACAGTTGCTTCAACTATCGTCTATGTGAGGATAAGCAGTAATGCAAACGGAACTCCGGCCGGAACTATCAACCTAACCAGTACCGGAGCAACTGCACAAACTATTGGGGTAAGTGGTACGCTCAATGCTTTGCCTTCAGCTCCTGTTGTTACCAATAGCCGCCCATTAAGTTTCTGTAATGGGGATAGTACCATACTCACATCATCAGCTACCACGGGTATCCAATGGCAATTAAATAATACCAATATTACCGGAGCCACCGGAACCAAAATAACCGCCAAACAAAGTGGAGCCTATACAGTAGTTACAACCAACAGCAATGGCTGTTCATCAGTATCAGCAACTACAACGGTCAAGAATAATCCAATACCCGGCCCACCACTCATCAGTACATCCGGCAATGCAACTGCATTCTGTACTGGCAGCTATTTAGTGTTAAGTTCAGATTCAGCCAGTGGCAATCAATGGTATTATAATGGAACCGCTGTCACAACAGCCAAAGGAGTGAATGATACAGCAAGAGCCGCCGGTAATTATGCGCTGCAATATACCAGCAGTGCAGGTTGTATCAGCCCACTCAGTGCAGCAAAAGCCATTACGGTCAATGCCTTACCACCCATCCCCACCATTAGTTCCAAAGGCAGCACCAGTTTCTGCCAGGGATTGTATGATATCCTGTTATCTTCTTCCACAACCGGTAACCAGTGGAAACTGAATGGAACAGCGATCGCCAAAGCATCCACTTTACAAAGTTTTGTGGCGAATATTGCAGGTAATTACAGTGTAACAGTAACCAATGCTGCTGGATGCACTGCAACATCAGCTGCAACAGCAATAACTATTTTACCAACACCAGCCAAACCAGTGATTACGGAAGATGCCAACCTGAACCTGGTAAGTTCTGCCACTAAGGGCAATCAATGGTATAGTCCGGAATTATTAACCGGAGATACCAGTAAAGTCTATACCCCATGGGTGAATGGGACTTATTATGTACAGGTAACAGTAGGCGGCTGTATCAGCCCAATGTCAGATGCTTATGTGTACAATAATCCAAACCTGAATAAAGAAAGCCTGAGAGCTACAGGTACCAGTACCCTGGATAGCAAAGCAGTACAGTTGTATCCGAATCCGGTGGGCAACACTTTAAAAATCAGTTACCAGATCAGTGGAATCCAGAATGTAACAGCAGAGATCATGGATATGAATGGTACTATTATCGCCAGAAAGGAAAGTATCACCAGTGGCAGCAATATAGATGTATCGGGTTATGCATCGGGTATGTATATTATCCGTTTGGTGAATGGAGAGAACCAGCAAGTATTGTATACCACTAAAGTGGTGAAAGTTAAATAAATTATTTTCTCAAAAATTTTAGATAATAGAACTGCCTTAGAAATAAGCCAGTTCTATTATTTTGTGTAGGTTTTAGCTGATGTAAAATGACATATTAAATATTATTAGTTCAATTTAATTTGAATTAACAAAAAATAAACTTAATTTGAAAATTCATATTCTTCCAACAAAAAAAATAATTTTCAATATTTTCATTCATGGCTAAAAAATCAATTTTTCAACTTTTTTTAATAGGCTTATTAATATTTAATATTATTTGCGTTTATTCTCAGGATACCGGAACAAAAAACAAGCATGAAAGCCTGGAAATGAATATAGACTCAGCCAGCAAGCTGATTTCACTTGAAAAAATTACAGGGCAGGAAGCCCTTTCTTTAAATGAAAGGGAAGAAAGAGGAAACCGTGGAATGATTGATGCTTTTATTGTTTCAAAAGGAATTCAAGGTATTCAAAGTATGATTGACAACCACAAGAAAAAATTTACAACGAACTATTCTTTTGCTATCACGAATGAAAGTTTTTATGACCAAATTTCAACATTAGGTCCCTTTGATCCAACCGGAATGCGTTTTAAAGGATTTAAATTGGCAAGAGTTATTAAGAATGATGATGGGTTTACAGTGGATACTGCCTTTGTTTTAAAGTTCAGCGTAGATACATCTGCAAGAAGGATGAATGAAATAATGAATAACAGTATTTTCAGGTTAAAGCTGGATAGTTTTATGCTTAAAAAAGCTAAAGTTAAAATGTCTGCTAAAGAGAAAACTCTGAATTTGGATTTTGAAATTACATTTCTTTCTTCCTTTATCAGTGATAACGGCCAGATTAATTCAGATGTAGTGGTAGGTAAATTTATTTATAGTGTACGCAATGCACCAGTAAACCAGCAGGATCCCGGTTATGTGGAATACTATAAGAATTTGCCTGTTAAAAATCCTGATTGTACAGGCCAGTCTTTTTTAATACCAAGGTCAGCCGGATTTTATAAAAACAAGGAAACAAGGGTAATTGAAAAATGTTACGGTGAAGGTATTTTTTCAATTAAAGTTACAGTAAATGAAACCTCTAAAAATAACTTCATTGACAAAATAATCATTTATCATTCAGAGGATTTGTTATCACTGGGTAATGCAGCTTTACAAAAAAAGTTTGGTGCATCACCGGTTACACCTTCCAAGTCAAAAGCAGCAACCAGTACTCCTAATTAAAATAAATTTATACAGGTGCGTAATAAATATATTTATATTTTAATAATTATATCTTTTGCATCCTTCTCCAGGGCCCAGCAGGTTCAGCGGGCTTTGCTTATTGGAATCAATACTTATCAACCAGATACTCCTTCTACTAATTTGGGCAGGTCATATTTCCCTAATCTTGAAGGTTGCAGAAATGACATGCAGGCAATATATTCAGTTATTAAATCGAGATTTCAATTTAAATCTGACAATATTGATACACTTGTTGATCATAAAGCCACAAGGGCTGGAATTTTTAATAAAATGTATATGTTATTGAATCGTTCAATGCCAGGTGACATTGCATTTATTTATTATGCCGGCCATGGCAGCCAGGTACTCAATAGTAAATCCAGTACAAAGCGTGACCAATTGGATGAAACCATTGTTCCCAGTGATATTTCACATCCTGGTATATTTGATATTAGAGATAAAGAATTAGCTAAAATATTTAATGCTTTTATTGATAAAAAAGTAAAACTCACTGTAATTTTTGATTGTTGCCATAGTGGTTCTATTTCAAGAGGCCCTAATTTAGTTCCTGGCAATATGCGGTTTTTACCTGCAGGTGACTACGATTTCAAAGATGATTACAAGCCTGAAATCCCTGAACTGCGTGAGGGAAATAATTTTTTAATTTTCTCTGCTGCACAAAGTGACCAGCTCGCAGCTGAACATCGTGAATTGGTAGACAGTGGAAATTATATTTCGCATGGGGCATTTACTTATGCATTCATTGCTGCTTTACAGGAATTACCTAATGATGCTTCAGCAGAAGCGATTTTTATAGCTGCACGTGCAATTTTGAAAAGCAATGGTTCTGCTCAGGAACCGGTTATAGGTGGACAACCCCAGAGAAGAGCTGAAACTTTATTTGGGTTAAACAAGGGCAAAATGTTGGATTATTCAACTATTGCTATTTCTAAAATTGATAAGGATAAAGTTATATTAGATGGTGGCTGGTCATTAGGGTTAAACAGGGAGAACGAACTAATACAATTGGACGAGAATAATATAAAAGACACATTATGTAAATTAAAAATTGAAAACGTAATTGGAGTAAATAAATCAATCGCAACCATTCTAAAAGGAAAGATTGAAAATCTTAAATCAGGTAATTTATTCAAGGTAAGTAACTGGGCCAGCCCTGATATTCCTTTATTAAATATATATATATATCCAAGCAGTTTCAGTAACTCAGAAGTCTCTAAAATTATCGAAATTGCAAGAAAAGTTAAAGAATCTTCCCAGGTAGTTTGGCTGGAAAACTTAAAACAGGGAAGCCCCTATTTGACTATTTTTTTTGATAAAAATAAATGTCTCTATAAGGTAGATACCTGTCAGCCTAAAGAGTTGAAAAATATGGATGATCAATTTATAATTAATTTATGTAAGAGGGGGGGTGATAAAAGTATTTACTTTGAAATTCCTGTATCTGAAGACTCAGCTAATTTATTTATTTCAAAATTAAATTCAAGCCGGAATATTCATATTGTAAGCAATATGGAGTCTGCTCAGTATTGTTTATTTGGAAAATTGGGAAAGCATTATCTCCCGGCTTATGGATTCAGAAAAGTACAGGTTAATTCAAAAGATAGTCTTGAATCCATGCCTCTTTTTACCGATTGTTTTGAATTTCAATATAAAACTTTCAGGTCTGTGGGTGATAGCCTTGCAACGTTGGCTGGAAAGTTATCTAAAATCAGGGGTTGGCTTACTGTAATTAAAACTCCCGATGTCAACAAAAAAGACTTTCCCTTTCATTTAGAAATCATAAATGAGGATAAAAAGACAATTGTTACAAATCAGTACGCAATAAATGATAGTATCAGTTTTAATATTGTAATTGACAAGGATTTTTATTCGCGTCAGGCATCAATAAAATCAAAAAAATATGTGTATGTTTTTGGTTTGGATCAATCCGGAAATATGTTACTATATTTTCCGGATTCAGCCAGTGGAAATGCTTTAAATAAGTTTCCTAAGTACAAAGCAAATGATGAACCTGTTGACACATTTCCAATTGATATAAGTTATAGAGTTGGGTTACCTACCGGAACAGATAATTTTTTCATGTTAGCAACCGATGACCCCATTCCAAATGCATACAATGTTTTTAATCAGTTGGGCGTAAATACAGATGCCATTTCAAGGGGTATTACCAAAGACAGTTACCGGGAGAATCCATTGACTGCATTATTTGACCTGGGTAATGAGCCGGTTGAGGATGCCAAATCTCCTACTGCAAGAGGTGGAATTGATAATAAAGGCAGGCCCCCGGTAAAACTTCAGGCCTCTTGGAATTTATTAAAATATGCGTTTAAATGTACTTATCCGGATAAGTGAAAAATAATATGGATAAAGCAAAAAGAAATAAGCGGATACTGGTTTCATTAGTAAATGGAATAGGCTTATTTATTTGTTTGTGGTATATTAATAACAGCTCCTATACTACTTTTACGGATGAAGATGCTTTAACGAAAGTAAATAATATAGAGCAATACATCTATTCAAATAAATGGCTGAAAAAAAATTACAATTTTGTTTTTATAGATGTTTCCAGAGATCTGGATTTAATGAACGATCCTGTTCAGGGGGGGCAAATTACGATAACTGACAGAAAGAAACTGACAAGCTTTTTTCAATTACTGGCAGATAACCATAACCTGCACCGTTTTGTATTGTGTGACCTGTTTTTTGAATTTCCTACCAATGATGATTCTGCACTGTTGTATCAGATTAATCGGTGTACTCATCTTTTATTTCCCTCCCATTTAGAAAACAATCTGCTTATTAAACCTTGTATACCTGTCAATACAGCTATTGCAAACTATGAAACTTATTCCGGAAGGTTTGCTAAATTTCAGCTACTGTATAAAGATTCTATAGAAACAATTCCCGTAAAAATGATGCACGAGTTGAATGGTGCAAAAAAACAGGTTCTGCAGCAATTGAATACGATTAGCCCCTGTTATTTTATTACGGCAAAGCAACTGCAGAACCATCAATACCCTTTTTTCCAGCTTGGTGATCTGCTGGAATCCTCGAATCTGATACCTGATTTTTACAATAAATTTTTGAAAAATAAATTTGTAATAATAGGAAATTTTGAAACAGACGTACATGAAACGCCTGTTGGAAAAACTCCGGGTACTTTAATTTTATTAGATGTTTATTTAACATTGGTGGCCCATAAAAACATAAGTTGGTTATGGGTACTATTTATGATTGCCAGCCTGAGTTGCTGTAGTTACCTGGTTTTTTATAAAAAAGTACAACCCATTGATCATAAACATCCTGTCGTTGATTTGGTTTTGCAGCTGCTGATTAATGATTATATTTCTTATTTTGGCATATGTTTGTTGATGGTTATTATTTCTGAATTATTATTTTCCACTCAGATTGTAATTTCCCCCATATTGGTGTATTTTATTTGCATAAATTTTATTGTAAAGTTTCTTCATAAACATTATTTCAAATGAAAATAGTCCAGTATTTAATAATATTTATTTTATGTATAGCTCAATTAAAAGGGCAGGATAGATATTATGTAACTTATTTAAAAGGGAATGTTAAAAAGCTGGATGGTAAAGTACTTGTTCCTGGGGATCAACTACTGCTCTCTGAAAATATTTTATTTGATTCGGGAAATGGTCAATTGGTACTGTTAAATCCTGAAAAAGGAAGATTAGTTATATCAGCTGATGCAAATAAGATGCAGGTAAATAATAAGGGAAATGTGCTGGTGGTTTTAAAAGATTATTTAAAAATGAATCCTAAATCTTTTAGATTAAGTGCAAGGGGCCCTGTTGGAGCCGGTATTAAATTGTCTGATTATTTTACTGTTTCCAATCCCGAAATCAATACACATTTGCTAATAATCGATTCTCTGGTAATTCCATTGAATAAGGAGGTATATGGTATTGTTGATAATAAACAGAAATATTTTTTTCTTCAGATTCCGGATAGTGTTGAACTGCTTAATAAATTAGTTGTAAAAGACAATGCATTAACAATAACTGAAAATGACCTGATTTTTAACAGCAAAAATTATACAGATCTGAATGAAGAGATAATGCTTGCTTTTTCAGATTCAACTAAAATCCCATACAGGATAAAACGAATTGCCTTTTTTAGTCCGGCCTGGATTTCAAAGAAAGCTTTTTTAAAGTTAATGAATAGTATAAAAAATGGATTGCCAAACCAGTCAAGGGATACTATCCTTCAGGAAATATATGAGCAGTGTTATTTGATTTATGGGCAACTTGATAAAGCGGAAATTGAAAGGTTATATGATACGGAGATTAAATAAATCATTCTAAAACCGGTTTAATAGATTAGCCTTTGTCAATTCAGGTACAGGCTTTACAAATTGAAACCTTTGTTTTACAAAGTGTTTCCCAAAATACAACTGATTTATTTTATTTTCTCAAACTAAAAGTAGTCATCCTGGACATGATAACCCTTAACCTGAATACAATATTCCGGATAGCAACCCGTTTAAATATTATTTTCTTTTTTGCTATATTTATTTGCAAATCATCTTCCGCGTTTTCCCAAAATAAGCATGTCACTGATTCCCTTGAATGGGAAAAATTAAACGATCTGACTTTTGACTATTTCCAGAACAGTAAGTACGATAGCTCTTTTTTTTATGCCGGAAAATCAATTAAACTGGCTGCCGAAATTTTTGGTGAGCGCAGCAGGAATTATGCCATGAGTATCAGTAATCTGGGTGAATTATATGCCATAGTGGAGGAATATGCAAATGCGGAACCCGAGTTAACCAGGTCTCTGGCTATTCTGGAAACCAATATTGGCAAAAATGATTCCGATTACGCTACAGTATGTAATAACCTTGCTACTGTATATGAAAAGATAGGCAATTATCAAAAGGCGGAAGGGTTATACAAAACTGCCCTTTCTGTCTGGAAAAGCATATTTGGGGATACCAGTTATTATTTTGCCCAGAGTTTAAATAATATCGGAAACTTCTACCTGTCTAAAGAAAGTTATTCCTCAGCCGAATATTATTTAACCAGGGCAAAAAAAACGGAAGAGAATCTGGATAAAAAAAATACATCCGATTATGCACAAACATTGTTGAACCTGGCAGAAACTTACCATTATAAAGGAAAGTTTTCACTTGCATCAGTATTGTACGACAGCTCCCTGCAAATAATGGAGAAAACGTTGACGAAACAGTCGCGCGACTATTGTATCTGTTTAAATAATGTGGCAGCTTTTTATTTTGACATGAATAATCTTAAAAAAGCTGAATTGCTGTATAAGGAATGCCTCTTACTTCAAAAAAAAGTATTTGAAAAGGAAAATACTTTATATGCCAATACCCTCAATAATCTGGCTATTATTTATAAAATCAGGGGCGATTTTACAACTGCCCTGAATTTATTTACCCATGCCTCCAATATCTATTCCAGCTACCTGGAAAAAGGGCATTTGGTTTATGCTAAAAACCTCAACCAGATTGCCAATCTGTATATTGCCCAACATGATTATAAAAATGCAATTCTATATTTCAACAAATCACTTGCGATTATAGAAAATAAGTTTGGGAAAAATCATCCATTAGTTGCACAATATTGTAACAGCCTTGGCACTAGTTATCTTGCGTTGGGCAACTATGTAAAAGCGAAAGAATATTTAGAAAAAGCATTGCGTCTCCGGAAAGCTATTTTGGGTAATGGCCACCCGGATTATGCAGAAAGCTTTAATAACATGGCTTTATTGTCTTATGCTGAAAAGGATCAAAAAAGCTGGGATACTGCCATTGTTGCCAGCATTCATGAATGGGAAAATAGTATTAAACAATTGCTTGCTTCCTTTTCAGAAAATGAAAAAGAAATATACCTGGATAATCATTTAGACCAGCGCGACCGGTTTCTTTCCATGTTTTATTATTTCAATAAAAAAACAAAGGAGCCTGCCTTAAACCCCATTTTATTTGAAATGGCAGCTTCTCTTCAGGGTTGGTTGCTGAATGGAAGTTCAGGTATTAACAGTAGGGTAAATGAATTACATGATTCCGCATTATCAGTAGCGTATGAAGAATGGACCAGTTTAAAAAAGGAATACACCTATAGTTTGCAACTGACCAGTGAAAATCAGCAAAAACTGCACCTGAATTCAGATTCGCTTTTACAGCAATCCCAAACAATAGAAAAGCAAATCATTCGTAAACTGCCCTCCCTTCAGGAAGAATTAAATGCTGCATCGGTAAAAACAGCTGAAATCGCTGCCAAATTAGGTCAGCAGGAAGCCCTCGTTAATTGGGTGGCTTTTAACTACTCCAGTCCGTCCCATACAACAGATTCTATCGTATATGCTGCTTTTATTCTATTGCCTAATGACAGTGCCGTGCATTTTGTGCCTGTTTTTGAACAGAAAAGCCTGGATGCTTTATTGAAGCAATATTATTCAAATGCTGGTCGGGGAATCCTGAAAAACCTTCAACAAAAGGCTTCAAACAAAATAGACTCCGTTTTATACCAGTTGATTTGGAAACCTTTGCTTCCTTTTCTTTCCACTGCAACTACCCTGTATATTGTTCCATCAGGGTTGTTAAATAAAATCAGTTTTCAAAGTTTATCCGATCCATCCGGAAACCTGCTGCTGGAAACCAAAGAGATTCATTTGTTGAATAAAGTAACTGAATTTAAAAGAAGTTCTGGAATTCCAACAGCTGCCGGGGGAAAAATCAGTTTATTTGGTGGGGCAGACTTTAATCAGGTTGCCGGATCAGAAAAGCCCGGGATACCAGAAAGCGCCAAAACTGCAAACAGCAATCAGGGCGTATGGAAATACCTAAAAGGTTCTACAGCGGAAATAAATGATATTGCTGCACAATTTGACCTGCTAAAATGGAATGTGGAAAAGGCATCCGGACTAAATGCCAGTGAAGAACGGTTTAAGCAATTAACGGGTAGTAATGCGCCATCCATTTTGCATATAGCCACACATGGCTATTATCTGCAGCCCCAAAAAAAACTGAATGACCATCCCTTATTACGCAGCGGATTCCTTTTAAGTGGGGCAAACCAGTTCTGGGGAAAAGATACACTGTCCCTGCATACAGAAGATGGGATTGTAACAGCCCAGGAAGTTGCTAATATGAATTTATATAAAACCAGCCTGGTTACTTTATCTTCCTGTGAAAGTGCATTGGGTGATATCAATAATAATGAAGGGGTATATGGATTGCAGCGGGCTTTTAAAATGGCGGGTGCCAAAAACCTGCTGATCACACTCTGGCAAATACCGGATGAAGAAACCAGGGAGCTCATGCACTTATTTTATAAAGGGGTACTTGCAGGAAATTCCTATTACCAGTCACTGAAAAATGCACAGTTGGAAATAAAAAAGAAATTTTCCAATCCGGCCATATGGGCTGCATTTGAACTGTTGGAGGAATAATACCTGCAGGTGAATCGTAGGCATTTATAAAAGAGAACTAAACTTTAAAAATCGGGCAATGAATCTATTTTTAAAAATAACGGTTATTACCGCATGTTATTTGTTCTGTTATTCAAATATAATGCAAGCACAAGATGCGCCCTTACTGGTACCTGGTAAAATGCTGGTTAAAAATCGTACCGAAAAAGTTACAGACGGGAGAAGTATTAAATCAACGAATACAACCAGCCACATTATCTGGCAGGGAAGGCCTGTTTGTATAGATTCTACCATTCCTATTATACCCAATTCACCTTATTTCTGCAGTAACAAATCTTCAGTAACTTTAACCTGTCCGGTAACTGCCAGCAGTTATCAATGGTATACTATTTCAAATAGTTATTTAAATATAATTTTTGGTGCCAGATCATCAAGCTTAGTCGTGACCCAACCAGGTTTGTATTTAATTTCACTTAATAATACTTCTTGTTTAGGTATTTATCAAGTCTTAGATTCTATTCCGTTTTATGATTCATATGGTAATACTATTTCCGCTTATTATAATTGTTCAAATACGCCTCAATTTTCTTTATATGCACCAGCCAGTTCTTCTTATCAATGGTATTTGAATAACAGCCCCATTCCTGGTGGAAACAATCAAAATATTAAATATTCCGTTCCGGGTTATTATTACGTTCAAACCACAAATGCCTCAGGTTGTAATCTGCCTTCCAACGTACTCTATGTGGGTATGGATACAGTCCCTAATATAAAAATAACAGGAGATAGTTGTTCCTTCGGTAATTTAACAATGAGCCTGGTTAATAATATACAGCATTTAACCATAGATTCGGTAACCTGGAGCCTTACCAACCCAATAACAGATTCAACCGTGTTTTTCTATTCCAAGGGTACAACTATTGCAGATACAGTAAGTGGGAACTATACTTCCTATGTAAATTTTTCGGATGGATGTACCAATACAGGAACCTATAACGTTGCGAATGTGCCTGTTCCTGTTGTAAGCCTGAATAAAGCCCTGCCACTATGCCAAAACGATAGTGTTGTACTTACTTCTTCAGTAAATTCTTATCTTCAGTGGTATATAAACGGCAACCCTGTTCCGGGAGCAACCGGCAGTTCAATTACCTGTAATCAGCCTGGTAAATATTCAGCAGGTGTATCATCCAATTATTTTGCCGGTGTTAATTGCAATATACTTTCTGCACCAATAAATATTGTTTATAGCAATAATGCATTACCTGTACTTTCTATTAAAGGAAATAACTGTACAAATGATACCCTAAGTGTAACCAGTAATCTGGCTTTATCCAAAATTATATGGCAATATCAGGGAAATCCGATAGATACTGTATTTGATAATTCAGTTTATCAGACCAATGGTATTACTGTAGCTGGGGGAAACGGACAAGGAGCTGCAAATAATCAATTATTAGGGCCCAATAGTGTTTATGTGGATGCGGGCAATAATATTTATATTTCTGACTATACTAATAACAGAATTCAGAAATGGGCACCGGGTGCAGTTTCCGGGATTACAGTAGCTGGAGGCAATGGTATTGGGTCGGCATCTAATCAGTTAAAGAACCCCTCAGGCATTTTTGCAGACAAATCAGGAAATGTGTATGTCTCCGATAATTATAATAACAGGATTCAGAAATGGGCATCAGGGGCTACAACCGGGATTACAGTAGCTGGTGGGAACGGGCAGGGTTATTCGGCCAACCAGTTATATGCTCCTGCTGGTATATTCGTTGATGGAAATGGCAATATATTTGTTGCTGATTCATATAATGCGCGTATCCAAAAATGGACGCCAGGCGCCAATTCAGGTATAACAGTAGCAGGTGGTAGTGGACAGGGTTCCGCAGCTAATCAATTATCCCATCCTACTGGTGTCTTCGTTGATGGTAATGGCAATATATTTATAGCTGATACTTATAATAGTCGCATTCAGAAATGGTCTCCCGGTGCATCAAAAGGTATTACGGTTGCAGGAGGTAATGGACAGGGTTCGGCAGCAAATCAATTATCCTATCCTACTGGTGTCTTCGTTGATGGTAATGGTTATATCTTTATAGCTGATGCAAATAATAACCGCATACAAAAATGGGCACCAGGAGCTTCGTCAGGTATTACGGTTGCAGGTATCAATGGGCCAGGAAGTTCACTCAATCAGTTAAATAATCCCACAGATGTATTTTTAGATCCATCCGGAAATATATATGTTTCAGATTACTTTAATAACCGGATTCTTAAATTCAATTTAACAGATTCAATTGTCAATACTATAAAAACAGCTAATGCTGGAACCTACAGTGCGCAGGTATTGGCAAAAAATGGTTGTATCAGTTCAATCAATGATTCTGTTTCTTTAACCATTCATGCTCCCTCCGTTACCATTTCAGCTAGTACCGGTAATACCATTTGTTCCGGAACTGTTGTAAATTTTAGTGCAACTGCAGTTAATGGTGGAAATACTCCTATTTACAAATGGTATAAAAACAATAAAACAGTTGGTGTTAATAGTAACAACTACACAGATAGCCTTATAAAAAATGGCGATAGTGTTTGGTGTGTATTGGTTTCCGGATATGCTTGTTTGATAATTGATTCTGCAAAAAGTCCGGTTATAAAAATGAGCACCTATATAACTCCAAATATAACCGTCCAGGGCCAGAATTGTATAGGGGATTCTTTAACCATGTTTAGTAATCTTGCATTGTCTCAGATAGAATGGTTTAGAAATGATACAGTTATTGCTAATGTAAACAGTTATTACAGTGCAAAAGGTACTAATGTTGCCAATCAGTTATATCATGCAAAGGGTTTATATGTTGATAAATCTGGTAATGTTTATGTATCAGATCAAACTATTTCAAGGGTGCAAAAGTGGGCACCGGGTGCCACCACCGGTATCACAGTTGCAGGAGGTAATGGAACCGGTTCTGCTGCTAACCAATTGGCTTATCCTGGTGGAATTTATGTAGATGGGGCCGGTAATATTTATATTGCTGACTGGGGTAATAACAGGATTCAGAAATGGGCACCAGGGGCTTCTTCAGGTATAACAGTGGCAGGTGGTGGTTATGGTTCAAATGATTCACTTCACTTAATTGGTCCGATAGGGGTTTATGTAGATGTATCGGGTAATGTTTATGTGCTTAATCAATCAGGCGGCAAAGTACAAAAATGGGCGCCTGATGCCAATTATGGTAAAACAGTTGCAGCAGGAGTAATCGGTTCTGCAGCCAATGAAATAGGCTACGCGGAGGGTTTTTATATTGATCAGGCCAATACTATTTATATAGCTGATGCTCAATATAACAGAATTCAGAAATGGGTACAGGGTGCAACTTCAGGAATAACTGTGGCTGGAGGGAATGGTGCGGGTAATGCTGCCAACCAGTTAAATAGCCCTAGCGGTGTATATGTTGATTCCGTTGGCAATATTTACGTAACTGATTACGGGAATAACAGAATTCAGATGTGGGTACCCGGTGCAGTTGTAGGAATTACGATTGCCGGGGGTAATATTCAGGGATCAGCAGCCAATCAGATTTCATTGCCAAACAGTGTGTTCCAGGGGCCTTCAAAAAGTTTGTATGTAGCTGGTGGAAACCAGGTTTTAAAATTCAGCAGAATTGATTCTGTTATTACTTCAAATGCAATTCAGACATTGAGTAAAGGTAATTATCGAATTCAGTCTTTTTCAAACAACAGCTGCCCCTCAAATACTGTAAATATTACTGTTAATCCAAACGCAGTTTCACTAGTTACAATTAGTGCAAATAGTACAAATACTATATGTTCAGGTACCAAGGTTAGCTTAACAGCTAATCCAGTAAATGCGGGTACACCCATTTACCAATGGTATAAGAATAACCTGAAAGTGGGTAATGCGGGTAATGTGTATACGGATAGCCTGTTGAACAATAATGACAGTGTATGGGTGGTGGTAACCGGCAATGCCGCCTGTGTGGTCAATAATACAGCTAAGAGTAATGTTGTGAAATGGATAGTCAACCAGAAACCTGCAGCCAGTATCAAGTCAAAAGGAAAAACTGCATTCTGCCAGGGTGGAACGGATACACTGATAGCCTCATTGGGCAGCAGTTACCAGTGGTACCAGAATGGTTCAGCAATACCATCAGCTACAAAAGACACATTTGTGGCTACAATAGCAGGTATATATAATGTAAAAGTTACCAACAGCAGTGGTTGTATTGCCAGTTCTGTATATGATACGGTTACTGTCAATACCTTACCAGCAGCATCTGTCATCACCAATAGCCGCCCATTAAGCTTCTGTAATGTGGATAGTACGGTATTAACATCATCACTTACCACGGGTATCCAATGGCAGATGAACAATGCAAATATCACCGGAGCTACGGGAGCTAAGCTAACCGTCAAACAAAGTGGGTCCTATACAGTAGTTACAACCAACAGCAATGGCTGTTCTGCAGTTTCGGCAATTACTACAGTAAAGAATAATCCAATACCCGGAGCCCCATTAATCAGCACAGCCGGCAATGCAACAGGATTCTGCAGTGGCAGTTACCTGGTCTTAAGTTCAGATTCAGCTAGTGGCAATCAATGGTATTATAATGGAACCGCTGTCACAACAGCCAAAGGAGTGAATGATACAGCAAGAGCCGCCGGTAATTATGCGCTGCAATTTACCAGCAGTGCAGGTTGTATCAGCCCACTCAGTGCAGCAAAAGCCATTACAGTCAATGCATTACCACCAATCCCCACCATCACCTCAAAAGGAAACACCAGTTTCTGTCAGGGATTGTATGATATCCTGTCATCTTCTTCCTCAACCGGCAACCAATGGAAACTGAATGGAACAGCAATCGCCAAAGCATCCACTTCACAAAATTTTGTGGCGAATGTTGCAGGTAATTACAGTGTAACAGTAACCAATGCAGCAGGTTGTACAGCAACCTCAACCGCTACTGCGATTACTATATTACCAACGCCAGCCAAACCGGTAATTACTGAAGATGCCAACCTGAACCTGGTAAGTTCTGCTACTAAAGGCAATCAATGGTATAGCCCTGAATTATTAACCGGAGATACCGGTAAAGTCTATACCCCATGGGTTAATGGGACTTATTATGTACAGGTAACAGTAGGCGGCTGTATCAGCCCAATGTCAGATGCTTATTTGTACAATAATCCAAATCTGAATAAAGAAAGCCTGAGAGCTACAGGTACCAGTACCCTGGATAGCAAAGCAATACAGTTGTATCCAAATCCGGTGGGCAGTACTTTAAAAATCAGTTACCAGATCAGTGGAATCCAAAATGTAATTGCTGAGATCATGGATATGAATGGAAATATGATAGCAAGAAAAGAAAGT
>Ga0364873_10101_pt3 | contig 40166 bp, 36 predicted proteins | sample ExccelAu500001D3_2_FD_206928 | JGI IMG/M metagenome (GOLD analysis project Ga0364873, IMG submission 206928) | Enriched cells from Trout Bog Lake Hypolimnion, Wisconsin, USA - BchlTB.Aug07.5000.01.D3 | ecosystem: Environmental > Aquatic > Freshwater > Lake > Hypolimnion/Profundal zone | place... | reverse complement strand
ATGACGCCGGATGAGCTGGCGGAAGTGGAACGGCTGGTGAATGATGAAATCCTGCTGAACGTTCCGTTGAATACCGACGTGATGGATCTGGACCACGCGTTGACGACCGGGGCGATGGCGCTGTTCGGCGAGAAGTACGGCGACAAAGTGCGGGTGGTTTCCATACCGGGCTTCAGCAAAGAGCTATGCGGCGGAACACACGTGCGGCAGACCGGCGACATCGGATTGTTCAAGATCATCTATGAAGGCAGCATCGCCGCCGGGGTGCGCCGCATCGAGGCAACCACCGGGTTGGGCGCGCTCGAGCGGTTCCAGATCGCCAGCAGCGCGCTGGCTAAGGCAAGCCTCGTGCTGCGTACCACTGAGACCGGCGTGTTGGAGCAGATCGAGCGTGTGCTCGCCGGGCAGAAGAACCTGGAGAAAGAACTCGATCAACTGAAGACGAAGCTGGCACACCAACAGGTGGAGCGCTTCGAAGCGCGGGCCGTGAACGGCGCGAAGGTGCTTGCGGAAAAAGTGGAAGGGCTCGACCGCGCGCAATTGCGGACGATCGTGGATGCGCTGCGAAACAAGTGGGGCAGCGCCGTAATCGTAATCGCAGCGGTGAACAATGGCGAGATCTCGATTGTTTCGGCGGTAAGCAAAGACCTGACGGGGAAGGTGCAGGCGGGCAAGCTGGTTGGCGATGTTGCCAAGGCGGTCGGCGGCAAAGGCGGCGGGCGGCCGGATATGGCGGAAGGCGCGGGCAAGGACGTGGAGCAGTTGGCATCTGCCCTGGCCGCTGTCTACACGAAGGTCAGCGCGCTACTTTAGTGGTGCGGCGAAGCCGGCGCCGGGCAGCTCCAATCCGGCTGGGCGGGATAGCAACGAGGAGAGCGAAACCTATGGAACAGCTCGACGTGGTGGTGGTGGGGGCAGGACCAACGGGCTTGGCGTGTGGAATCGAACTTCAGCGGCGGGGCATTTCCACGGCGATCTTCGATAAGGGCTGTGTCGTCAACTCGCTCTACAACTACCCGACCAATATGGTGTTCTTCACCACCCCGGAGTTGCTCGAAATCGGCGATCTGCCGATGACCTCGCTGAACGAGAAGCCGGGACGCACGGAAGCGTTGAAGTATTACCGGCGCGTGGCCGACCACTACCACCTGGACGTTCATCAATATGAGCGGGTATTGGGGATCGATGGCGCCGATGGCCAGTTTGTGGTGCGCACGGAGACGGCCACCGAAGACCGGCTTTGCTACGGGGCGAGGAAAGTGATCCTGGCCATGGGCTATTACGACATCCCGAACAAGCTGAACGTGGCCGGAGAGCACCTTGGCAAGGTGCTGCACTACTATCGTGAGCCGCACCCTTACTACAACCAGGACGTGATAGTGGTGGGCGGAAAGAATTCGGCGGCGATTGCGGCACTCGAGCTCCATTGGACCGGCGCACGCGTGACGCTGGTGCATCGGGAGGAAGGGATGCACGCGAACGTCAAGTATTGGCTCAAGCCGAATATCGAAAACCGCATCAAGAGCGGCGAAATCAAAGCGTACTTCCGGTCGCACATCGAGGAGATCCGGCGCCGGCACGTGATTGTGTCAACGCCAGACGGCGAGATCACGTTGAAAAACGACTTCGTCTTTGCAATGATCGGTTACCGGCCGGATTTTGAGTTCATGTCGTCGCACGGCATCCACCTCGACCCGGAAACAGAGCGGCCGCGCACGAACCCGCAGACGCTCGAAAGCGATCGCGCCGGCATCTACCTGGCGGGCGTGGTGGTGGCGGGAATGCACACCAACGAGATCTTCATTGAGAACGGGCGGTTCCACGGAAAACAGATCGCGGCGGCAATTGCGGAATCGTTCTCTCGCGCGTGACACGGCAGAGTAACGCCGATAAATGACAGGCGGTTTGATGCGCGCGGTTCAGCGCTCACCAGTGGCCGCTGCCGGAGGCGTCGTTCCGCCAGGCGGCGCCGGCGTTTCGCTTCGATAGCCGTTTTCCGCTAGCAGTTGCCGTGTACGCTCGGCGTCGGCCGGGGCCACATAGAAGAACGCGCCGCTGAGTTCACGGCGGAACAGGAAGCCGCCGAGGTAGGTATCGGTCTCGACCAGATAATCGATTTCGCTTGCGGTGAGCAGTTTCTCAACCGCGAGCGATTCGCTGAGGCGGCGCCCGATATAGAGCAGAGGTAGTTCTTCACCTTCGGGAAAGAAATCGGGGTCGCGGCGCATTGGTCCAAACGTAGCAAAGTGCTTGGGCGCGGCGTTGGGCGCTCGCCAACGGTCTGCGCTACAATCCTTACAACAGTGACATTCTGGAACTCGCCGTGAGATCAACTCATTCCATGGTCATCAGTATGCGCTTGCCGCCAGAGAGCGGCAAGCGGCTCAAGCGCATGGCGAACCGGCACGGTTGGACTGCCAGCGATGCGAGTGCACGGCTGGTAGAGGAGGGCCTGCGCCGGTCGGAGTTTGCATTCATTGACTTTCGCGATTCCGCCGCCGGCCGGCAAGCTTCGATTCAAGGAAGTACGCTCGCGGTTTGGGAGGTTATGCTTCTGATGCGCAGCTATCGGGCCGATGTGAGCGCCGTGGCGAAACATCTCGGCTGGCCACCGGCGAAGGTTCAGGCCGCGGTCCATTACGCCGAGGCATTTCCTGAAGAAATCGATCAGGCGATTGCCGAAAATGATGAGACAGATTTTGCGACGTTGAAGCGCATGCTGCCGCAGGCCGTCGAGTTCGCAGCCGCGAAGGCGGCAAAACGCTGAAGTGCTCCGTCTTCTGCTCGATGAACACATCTCGCCGGAAGTGGCAAGCGGGCTGCGCCGGGGCAATCGGGCGATTGTCGTTCACGCGATGGTGGAGTGGGAAGGTGGCGATTTTCTCGGGCGGGACGACGCAGCTTGCCTAATGGGGGCGGCGAGGCAGGCGCTGACCTTGGTCACCTATGACCGGCGAACGATTCCACCGTTATTGAAGACATGGGCCGAAGAAGGGCGCAGTCATGCGGGCGTCATCTTCGTGGATGAAAAGAGCATCGCCCCGTCAGATATCGGCGGATTGGTTACGGCATTGGCCTCGCTGGCAAAGGCAGCGCGAAGTTGGGTTTGGACGGACCGAGTTTGCTTCCTCAGATCGTAACGAGCGGCCACGCAGAGGTGAGCTTCCACCCCTCCGGCGCCGCCATTCGGACCGATCGGCAACCATTCGCTGACGGAAAGCGCAAAATGCGCGTAATCCCGCTATAATGAGCAAGTTAGCGACTATCTAAATGGCCTTAGACCCAGCACAGCTCATCCGCCGAGAGGCACTCGAAGACGCCCTGCGCTCACGCATCTTGGTTTTGGATGGCGCCATGGGCACCATGCTGCAACAGCGCAATCTCACGCCGGCGGATTTTGGCGGCACGGCGCTCGAGGGCTGCAACGAGAACCTGGTAATGACCAGGCCCGACGTGATCGTCGACGTGCATCGCGCCTATTTCAATGCGGGCGCGGACATGGTGGAGACCGACACGTTCGGTTCCATGCCCTTAGTTCTGGCCGAGTATGGCCTTGCCGATCATGCAGAGCGTATCAGCGAACGGGCGGCCCAGCTTGCCCGGCAAGCGGCGGACGAGGCCTCGACTCCCGGCCGGCCCCGATTTGTGGCGGGGTCTTTGGGACCAACGACGAAAGCGATCAGTGTTAGTGGGGGCGTCACGTTTCCGGAGTTGGTGGAGACCTACGCGGTCGCGGTGCGGGGATTGGTACGCGGCGGCGTGGATGTGCTGCTGCTTGAAACCTGCAATGACGCGCGCACGGTAAAGGCGGGGTTACTGGCCATCGGTAAGGTGGCGCGGGAGACCGGCGACCGGATTCCGGTGATGGTTTCCGGGACCATCGAGCAGATGGGCACGATGCTGGCGGGCCAGACTGCGGAAGCGTTTTGGGCGTCGGTTTCCCATGCAAAACTGCTCTCGCTGGGGTTGAACTGCGCGACTGGCCCGGACCTGATGACCGACCACATCCGGTCGATTCACGAACTGACAGCGACTTACGTTTCCTGTTATCCGAACGCGGGATTGCCCGACGAAGAAGGCAAGTACGGCGAAACACCGGAATCGCTCGCCGGCCACCTGGAGCGGTTCATTCACAACGGCTGGCTGAACATTGTCGGGGGATGCTGTGGCACGCGGCCGGAGCATATCCGCGCGATTGCGCAGATGGCCGAAGGGAAAAAACCGCGGGAGCGCAAGAGCCCGTCGCACCGGACGTACTTCTCCGGCATCGAGTTAGTGGAAGCCGAGGATTCGAACCGGCCGCTGATTGTCGGCGAGCGGACCAACGTGATCGGCTCACGGCTGTTCAAGACGATGATCAGCGAGGAGAAGTGGGAAGAAGCGTCGGAGATCGCGCGGCGGCAGGTGCGCAATGGGGCGCATATCGTCGACGTCTGCCTGCAGTCGAGCGATCGGGATGAGCTGAGCGACATTCCGGCGTTTTATGAGAAGCTGATCCGCAAGATCAAGGCGCCGGTGATGATCGATACCACCGATCCGCGCGGCGTGGAACTGGCGCTGACTTACTGCCAGGGCAAAGCGATCATCAACTCGGTGAACCTGGAGGATGGCGAGGAGAAGTTCGAGAAGATCTGCCCGCTCGCGCGGTCTTATGGCGCGGCGCTGGTGGTGGGCACGATCGACGAAGACAAGCTGCAGGCGCAGGCATTCACGCGCGAGCGCAAGCTGGCCGTGGCCGAGCGCAGTGTCGGGATTCTGACCGCGAAGTATGGCATCCCGCCGGAAGATATCCTCATCGACCCGCTCGTATTTCCCTGCGCCACCGGCGATGAAAACTATGTCGGCGGCGCGGTGGAGACGATCGAAGCGATCCGGCTGGTGAAGGAACACATCCCGTTTGTGAAGACGGTGCTCGGAATTTCGAACATCTCGTTCGGACTGCCGGCAAGCGCGCGGGAAGTGGTGAATTCCGTTTTCCTCTATTACGCGACGAAGGCCGGGCTGGACCTGGCCATCGTGAACGCGGAGAAGCTGGAGCGCTTTGCCTCCATACCGGAAGAAGAGCGGCGGCTGGCCGAAGCGCTGCTCTTCAATACACCGCCCGCCGGCGTCGCGCCGGATCATCCGCAGTCCGCACTGCTCGAATCGGTGCCCGACGACTGGCGGGAACAAACGCGCGAGCAGAAGATTGCCGTGAACCAGTTCCACATTGCGGCGATCTCCGATCATTTCCGCGGCGCGACGAAGAAAGAGAAGAAGCGGGCGGCCGATCTGCCGCTCGATGAGCGGCTGGCTAACTACATCATCGAAGGAACGAAGGACGGGCTGATTCCTGACCTGGACCGGAAGCTGCAGGAAGGCGCCGCGCCGCTCGACATTGTGAATGGGCCACTAATGGCGGGGATGTCGGAAGTGGGACGGCTGTTCAACAACAATGAGCTGATTGTGGCCGAAGTTCTGCAATCGGCCGAAGCGATGAAGGCAGCGGTGAGCCATCTCGAGCAGTTCATGGAGAAGGCCGATACCGCGGCGCGCGGCAAGATCGTACTGGCCACGGTGAAGGGCGACGTGCACGACATCGGCAAGAACCTGGTTGAGATCATCCTGAGCAACAACGGCTATCACGTGGTGAACCTCGGCATCAAGATTCCGCCGGAAGAAATTATCAAGGCGTGCCGCGCACACCGCCCGGACGCGATTGGCCTCTCGGGGCTGCTGGTGAAGAGTGCACAGCAAATGGTGATCACCGGGGGCGACCTGAGGGAGGCCGGCATCGGCGTGCCGCTGCTGGTGGGCGGCGCCGCGCTTTCCGAGCGGTTTACGAAGACGAAGATCGGGCCCAGCTACCAGGCGCCGACGTTTTACGCGAAGGACGCGATGACGGGTCTGCGGCTGATGAACGAAATCATGGATCCGGCAACGCGCGCGGAAGTGCTCGCAAACCACGTGTTCCGCGACGCTCCGGCCGAGCCTCAAGCAGCCGAGCCCGTTGTCGTGCCAACAGGGGAAGCGCGCAGCCCGAAGGTGCGCGGGAACCTGCCGATTCCGCCTGCGCCCTACCTGGACCGGCGCGTGCGCGAGATGACACACCTGGCCGAGGTCTGGAGCTACATCAATCCGTTTATGCTCTACGGGCGGCATCTTGGCTTCAAAGGGAATTTCGAAAAGCTGCTGGCCGAGCGCGATCCGAAGGCGCTCGAATTGTTTCATCAGGTGGAAGAAGTCAAGCAGGCAGCGGCGAAGTTCCTCTCGATTCGAATGGTTTGGCGTTTCTTCGAAACGGAACGGGACGGCAACGCGCTGCACCTGTTCCAGCCGGGCGCCTCAACTCCTGTGGAGAGCTTCCGCTTTGGCCGCCAGGCAAAGGCCGATGGCCTGTGCTTGAGCGATTTTGTGCTGGATGCACAGGACGGGGCGCGGGACCACATTGCACTGTTTGTAGTGACGGCCGGGAATAGCGTGCGGGAACATTCTGAAGAAGCCAAGAAGACGGGCGAGTATTTCAAGGCGCATGCGTTGCAGGCGCTGGCGATTGAGACTGCCGAAGGATGCGCGGAGTGGCTGCACCGGCGGATGCGCGAAGAATGGGGATTTCCCGATCCGCCGTCGCTTACCATGCATGAGCGGTTCACCTCGCGCTACCGCGGCAAACGTTACAGCTTCGGCTATCCGGCATGCCCGAACCTGGAAGACCAGGCGAAGTTATGGAAGTTACTGCGGCCTGAGGAAATTGGCGTGGCGCTGACCGAGGGCTACATGATGGATCCGGAAGCCAGCGTGAGCGCGCTGGTGTTTCATCATCCCGATTGCGTTTATTTCACCGCCGCCGAATAGCGTCGAGAAGCAGAGGCGGCCTACCACTCAACCGTTGTGCCCGGCTTCAGATCCCACACTTTCGTTACGCCGCCTCCGATCATCGTACGCAGGGTTTCCGGCGTTCCGGTGAGCAGCGGGAACGTGCCGAAGTGCATGGGGATGACGGTATCCACCTGCAGCAGTTCGATGGCCTTGGCCGCCTCGCGTGGACCCATCGTGTAGTGATCGCCGATGGGGAGGAAAGCGAGTTCCGGGCGATACAGTTCGCGGATCAGCGCCATGTCTGAAAACACGTTCGTGTCTCCCGAAAAGTAAATCCGCCGGCCGTCCTGCCAGGTGAGCACATAACCGGCTGCTTCTCCGCCGTAAATGATCTTGCCATCGTCCAGGATTCCGCAACTATGAATCGCATGCGTCATGGTTAGCTTGACGAAGCCGAGATCGACGGTGCCGCCTTTGTTCATGCCGACAATGTTCTTCGCGCCTTTCGATTCGAGCCAGGCCGTCGTCTCGTAAATGCCAACGATTTTGGGTGAGAAGCGCTTTGCCAGCGGCAGTACGTCGTGGATATGGTCGAAATGGCCGTGTGAAACGGCGATCGCATCGACGCGTGGAATGATGTGCGCTTTCGGATACGAGGGATTGCCCTCAATCCAGGGGTCCATCACGAGAACTTCGCCGGAAGGCGCTTCGAACTGCGCGGTTCCGTGTCCAAGCCAGGTAATTTTCATCTGAGTTACTCCGCGGGAGGTGAAGTTACTTTGGTTCGCGCGGCCACTTGTATCCCGTCGCCCACCTTCGAATAGCCTGGGATGGTGACCGGCATCTTGCCCTGAATCGCAATCTCGCCAAACAGGGCTCTGGCCACGGCAATTTCCGATGTTTGCACGGTACTAAAGGCGGCAGCGTAGGCGGCCACCTTGGGAAAGCTGCTGAGCAGATAAGGGTTGCCCATGGAAATCAGGGCGACCGGCGGCGGGTTCTCAATTACCGCATTCAGGAAGTTCGCCAGCGGCTCCGCCACGGCAACATTGCCGCGAAAGGCAGTGGTGGCGACGAACGTTACTGCGTACACCGCGGTGCAGGACTTCAGGTCGCTCGAAACAGCCGTAAGGACCGGTTCAGTCATGGCGGCATTCGCCAACGCCACGCGCATCTTGGGTTCGCGGCGGTGCACTTCTGCAATGAGCTCCTGCCCTCGGGAGGAGAACTGAGCCTCGGTCGCGACGACCAGGCAGGCCGTGGCGGGAGTGGTAGCCGGAAACAGATGGTGGTCGTCTCTTACCAGCGTAATCGCTTCGTCAGCGGCGGTTTGCGCCCAGTTGGCCGTCTGCGGATCGCCCAGCAGATCGCTGATCGAGTCGAGATCCACTTTGCGGCGCTTGTAGAGTCCCACGCGGCGCTTGGCAGCCAGCACACGGGCGACGCTTTCATCGATACGCCTTCTGGCAATGCGCCCGCTCTTGACGGCGGCGACGACGGCACGAATGACGGCCTCCGGGTCGGAGGGCATCAACAGGACGTCGGCGCCGGCTTCAATGGCACGCACCGCGAGTTCCCCCTGATCGTAGAGCGCGGCCACCCCCTGCATGTCGAGCGCGTCGGTAACGATGATGCCGTGGAACTGCAGTTCATCGCGCAGCAGGCCGGTGAGGACGTTCCGTGAAACGGTGGCCGGCTTCGGCTCCGGTTCGAATGCGGGGACTGCCATATGCGCGGTCATCACCGCATCCACGCCGTGCTCGATGGCCCGGCGAAACGGCACCAGTTCCACCTGTTCGATGCGCTCACGCGTTTGGTCGAGCTTCGCCATTTGCAGATGGCTGTCTTCAGCCGTATCGCCGTGGCCGGGAAAGTGCTTCACGGTGACCAGCACCGGACTTGCACTATTCCTGCGAGCGCCTTCAATGAAAGCGGCGACGCCATCCGCCACTGCCTGCGGGTCTTCCCCATAGGAGCGCGTGTTGATGATGGGATTCGCCGGGTTGTTGTTGACGTCTGCATCCGGCGCGAAGATCCAGGTGACGCCGAGGGCACGTGCTTCGGCGGCGGTGGCCTCACCCAGTTGACGAACGGCGTTCAAATCGTGCGCGGCGCCATAGGCCATGAAGTAGGGAAACTTCGCCGTGCCGGCCACGCGCATGCTCGCTCCGTGCTCAAAATCGGCCGCCACGAGCAGCGGTGTCCTGGCCATGCTCTGCATGCGGTTGGTGAACGAGGCCATCTCGAACGGCTGGGCATTGATAACCGAGCCGTGTTTCACGCGGTTGGCAACAATGAAGCCGCCGACGTGGAGGTCCCGAATCCAGTGAGCCACCGAGTGGTACTCCGCCGATCGCGAGGAAAGGTAGTCGCCGTAGGTGCGCACGACGACCAGTTGTGCGACGCGATCCTGCAGCGACATGGATCCCGGCACGCCGGATGTGGCGGCACGGCTTGCTTTAACCGGCGGAGAAGCGGTCTTTCCGGCTGTTGGGGCGGGTGCGGCACCGATAACGGCGGTGAAGAGAAAGGCGAGGATGATCCGAGATGAGACCATTAGCCTCTACTATAGCGATGGGCGAATTGCCAGCGGAGCGGGGCTCAGTCGGCGTGCGCGCGCTTGCGTGTGTCACCGCCCGCCGACGATGGCGGCTTGCGGGCCGCGCCCAGCAAACGCTTGACGCCGTTCATCAACGTGGTGGTTTCGTTGTCGCTCTTTTGAAGCACCAGATTGGCGCCGGTACTTTCTTCGTCGAAGCCGAGTTTATCCGCGAAACCACTGAGCAGGATTACCGGCTGCACAAAGCCGCGTTCGCGCAACGTTGCAATCAACTGCTTGCCATCCATGTTCGGCATCCGAAAGTCCGTGACCACCAGATCGAAGGGCTGAGTAGCCACCAGGGCCAGCGCCTCTTCGGCCGAAACCGCGGTTAAGACCTGATAGCCAAGGTTGCGCAACACCGCGGCTCGGGCGAGCATTCCGTGCGGATTGTCATCAACCAGGAGGATGACTGCGGGGTGAGGCGCGGTGAGAGGAACAGCGGGACGCATCACGACAGGGTTAACAGACCATGAGCATTCTGTCAATGGATCGCTATCGTGCTCACACGCGAGAAGATTGCGTGCTTGACAATTGAAGCAACAGTACTAACAGTACTGAAAATCTGCTCCGTGCTCGCCCCACGCGCCAACTCGCGAAGAATCAATCCACCTCGTGCGGAGCGTTATAGCCCGTCTTCGCAATCACCTGGTACTTAATCGGCTTGTTCTTCTCGTTCACGATGCGCAGCGGTTCGCCCGTCTCGCCGTTCACCAACTCCACCTTGATGCGGCGGAACTTGCCGTCCTTCGCTGTGTTGCTGGGGTGATAGGAGAGGGAATACTGATTGCGAAGCGCTTCCGAGATGGCTTGGAACACGCCGGGATACTCGCCGGTGAAACGCGGGAAGAACGCCTGGCCGCCGGTCTCCTTCGTGAAGGTCTTCATGGTGTTGTCGGCTTGCAGGAAGTCCATCTCCATGATCTGGCTCATGCCGCGAGCTTCCGCGTTAATGCGGGCGATCTGCAGGATGCTTACCGAGTAAATTGGCACGCCGGCCTCCTGCAATTTCTTGCGCGCCTTATCGAAGGTCAGCTTGCTGAACGTATCGAGGCCGGTCGAGATGATCAGGATGGCCTTGCGCCCTTCGATTCCGGACATGCGGTCGGCCATGTCGGTCAGCGCGTCAAACATATTCGATTCGCTGAAACCCGGGATGCGCAACTGGGCCATCGCTTCTTGCGCTTTCGATTTGTCTGGCGAAAAATCGGAAAGAATCGTGGTGTGCAAATCATAAGTGACCACCGCGACGTTGTCATCCGGCTTCAGGGTTTGCAGGAATCCGTAGGAGGCCATCAGCGTTTCGCGCCAGCCGTAGGACCAATACGCCTGCCAGCGGCCACTGAACTCGATCAGCATGCAGATCGTCATCGGCGCTTCGCCGAGGGCAAAGCCGGAGAGCTTCTGGGGCACGCCATCCTCGGAAATGCGGAATCGGTCGCGAGGAATCTTCGGAATGAAGTGGCCTTTATCGTCGAGTACCGCGACTTCCACTGAGACGGTGGTGGTGTCGGCGCGGAAGGTCGGATTGTCGGGGTTCGCTTCCTTTGCCCGCTTGAACTCCGAGGGGATCTTCTGCTGGTCCGCATCCTGGTCGTCGGCGGTCTTCTTCTTCGGCTTGGCAACCGTTTCCGAGCCGGTCTGCGGATCTTGCGCAAACACAAATCCAGACCCGGCCGCCAGGAAGAGCCCGCACGCCAGTGCTGCGCTGATTACTGATTTCGGGGGTAACGCAAGTATTTTCCGCATGGCTGATTTTGTACCACACTACCGGCAGAACAGAAATTGGGCGCGCCGTTCGGGAACAGCCCTGATTGGGCAGACGCAATGCCCCGGGTCGAGGTTTCGCCCGGGCTTAGCCGGACTCCGAGAATCGGGACGCAATGCGCGATGGAACCAGCCGGCCGTTAGTGCACCCAGCGATCGCCGCCAGAGCCGTTTCGCTTCAGGTAGACCGCGAATTTCCGTTTCGCCCGCCGCAAACGCCATTCCTTGATCCCGGTCTGGATGGGCTGAGCGATGGCGCCCAACCGCACCTTGTTTCCGCGCAGCAAAAGCAGGCCGGTCAGCAAGCCGCCCAGATGGGCTACCACGGCGACGCTCGAGTGCGCACCACCCACCGTCACCATGTATGACTGCATGAAGGTGATAGCGCCGATAATCATCACGAAATACTTCACTTTAATCGGGATCAGGAAGCCGAACAGCATCACCCGATCGGGAAACAACATGGCGTAAGCGAGCAGAATGCCATACACTGCGCCCGAGGAGCCGATGGTCGGGATGTTCGGGTCCGAGAAAATGTAAGCCGACAGGACCACGCAAACCCCCGCGCCGAGGCCGCAGACGAAGTAGTAGTAGAGAAAGCGCCGCGTCCCCCATAAGCGCTCCAGTTCCGCGCCGAACATCCACAGCGCGAGCATGTTCCACAGAATGTGGAAAAAATCCCCGGACGAGTGGATGAACATGTAGGTGAACAGCTGCCAGATGGCGCCGGCTGTCACAACCTGTGCGGGAAAGAGCCAAAAATTACGGAAAAAATCGCGGAGTTCCTGGGTCGGCAGAAAAAAAGTGATCACGAAAACGGCCACATTCGTGATAAGAAGCCACTTCAGCCCCGGCGGAAAACGACCCGAGGCGGCGTAGCGGTTGGCATAATGGCGCGAGCTGTAGGACATCGTCGCGAGACAACCTCAGTTCGAGGATAACAAAGTGTGCGCGGCGTGAATTCATTATCTATTCTGCGGGAAATTCGCCGCAGGCTAATGAAAGTTACCGGAGAATTCTGCAGAAAACCGATATTGCGGGCCGCTGACGAACCACCTGCGAAGGACGTTCAGAGCGGTGCCGTATCGCCGCCGCCGTGGCCCCAATGATTGAGCAGCGATGCGCCCAGCAGCAGCACCGCCGCGGCTACCAACCACACCTGCCAATGCGACAAGATACCGCTCGAAATGAAGAAGTCGCCGGTCCAATGGAGGTCGGCGGCGATGCGCCACACCGCCATCGTGAAGGCCAGCAGCGCAGCGGGCATCAACACCGTCGCACAAACCAATGCGAAAGTATTGTGCCGGACCGACTTAATCCTCTTTTTGCTCTTCCATCGAATACGGACGCGCACCACCTGCTCCGTTCGACTATCAGGCTAGCAGAGGGATGCCGGGCCAATCGACGCCCTGTGTGCCGGCACGGCCTGCCGACTCAACTCAACAGCCTCGGCTGGTTCGCATGAACTTTGAGGATCAGCTCGCCAAACAGCGTATTGGCCCAGGCAAACCACTTCCGCGTGTAATTCCGTGCATCGTCTTTTGAGAACGATTCGTGCATAAAGCCGGTACCGGCATGGGTCGCCTTCAGCGTCGTCAGGCAAGCGGCGATCTCCTGCTCATCGCTGCTGGTGAGTGCGCGGGTGATGATGCCGAGCGGCCAGATCATGTTCAGGCCGGAGTGCGGTCCGCCCAACCCTTCCGCAGCTTTGCCGCGATAGAAATACGGGTTATCCTCGCTCAGCACCAGTCGCCGCGTCCGCAGATAAAGCGGATCGTCCGCCTTGACGCAGCCGAGGTAGGGCAGCGATAGCAGGCTGGGAACATTGGCGTCGTCCTGAAAGAGTTGGTTGCCAAAACCGTCCGCTTCGTACGCGTAGACCTCTCCGTACTTTGGTTTCAACGCCGTTGCGTAGCGGGCCAGCGCCTCGCGAACCTCGCCGGCGAGCGCGGCACAGGATTGGGCCGCCGCCGCATCTCCGAGGACCGTGCTATGGATTTCGCGCAACTGCTCGAGCGCCGTCACCGCAAACAGATTGGAGGGGATCAGAAACGGAAAAATGCAGGCGTCGTCGGAAGGCCGGAATCCGGAATGAATGAGCCCGCACGGCCGTGTGGGATTGCCATAGCCGCCCTGCGGCAGCGTATCGCCAGGCACTTCCGTGAGGCGCTGAAAGTGATACGGGCCCTGATCGTGCAGGCGCTGCTGCTGCCGGAACGTCTGGACAATCAGCGCCGCCGCGCGCCGCCAATCCGCATCGAAGCAGGAGGCGTCGCCGGTCTGTTTCCAGTACCCATGCGCCAGCCGGACCGGATAACACAGCGAATCGATTTCCCACTTACGCTCATGCAGCTCCGGCTTCATCTGCGTCAGATCCTTCGCCCATTCGCTTCCGGTCGGGCCGAAGTTGAAGGCATTGGCGTAGGGGTCGATGAGGATCGAATGCGTTTGCCGCCGGACAACGCCTTCGATCATGGCGTTGAGCTTCCGGTCGTCTTTGGCGAGCGGCAGATAGGGCCACACCTGGGCGGTGGAGTCACGCAGCCACATCGCATCGATGTCGCCGGTGATCACGAAGGTATCCGGCTTGCCATTCAGCATGCCGGTGCGCACCGTGGTGTCGAGCGTATTAGGAAAACAGTTCTCAAACAGCCAGGCCACTTCGGGATCGGCAATGGACTTCTTCACTTCGCGGATCTTGGCTTCCACCGCCTCGCTCGTGAAATTGCGTTTGGCAAGCGGCGGCCGGCGGCTGTTGAGCGGCGTGGCGGCGCCCAGTACTAACGGGGAAACTGCGGCCAACGGGGAAACCGCGATGGATTGGAGAAAGGTTCGCCGGGTGTGCATATCGTCCTTTATGTTAGTGCGCCGGGGCCGGGCCGCCATCCCCCTGCACGGAACTGCGCGCGTCAGCAAGCAGATTCGTAGATGGCGTTACTTGAGCCGCTCTACACTGGGTTAGCACTTGTGATCAAACGTCGAGAGTTTCTTATCGGTTCGGCCGTCGCCGCCGGAGCGGCCAGAGCGTGGGCGCAGACCGCGAACCGCGCCAAAATGGATCGCGTCGCGGTCATGAGTTATAGTTTCGATCTGATTATGAAGAGCGCCACGGGTCCGGACGATCCGCGGAGAACCCTCGATATCCTTGATTTTCCCGGCGAGATGGCGCGGCGCTACGGAATCCATAATCTGGAGATCCAGCATGAGCACTTCCGCTCGACGGAACCTGACTACCTCGGAGAGTTTAAGAACCGGCTGACGAAAGCTCAATCGCGGGTGACGCAACTGGTCCTGGAGCTCGGAGAGCACAACATTTCGACCAGGGATCCGGCGCTTCGGTCGGAAACGATCAAGCTGACGAATCGATGGATCGACCGAGCGGTGTTCCTCTCCGCTCCGCGTGTGATGATCAACCAGGGCACGCTCGCACCCGATGTGCGTACCACCGCGGCCAAGGCCTTGAAGACGATTAAGGCGTACGCCGATACGAAGAAAGTAATGGTCACCGTGGAGAATCGCGACGACCCGCCAGGATACGTGTCATCGACCATGCCCAGCGGGAGCGGCCCTGACGGCACCGCCGGAACTCCAAACAGCGCCGCAGCCGCGCCACCACCTGAGCATACTTGGCAGGACGAGGTCCGTTTGATCAGGGCCGCTGGGGTTTGGGCCAATCCCGACGTCGCCTCATTCCCGGACAACGCCGCGCGCGAGACAGGTTTGCGCGTCATGTATGCGATGGCCACAAGCAGTCATTTTAAGTACATGCCGAATCTGTTCGACTCGGCCAGGGCGATTCAGATTTCGAAGGAGGTTGGATACAAAGGGCTCTACTCGATCGAAGCCGAACCCCTTACCCCCCAGCCGTACCCGTTCGTCGAAACCATCCTGGACGTGCTGCTCCGGAATCTTTAGCCGGCTCCTCCTCGCCCGAACCTCCCATAATGAACTTTGTTCTTCTTCTCGTATCCAAACCAGCCGCGCGAGGCTTTCGATAAAGTAGGGAATTCCACGAAACGCCGTCCCTGTACAGATGCTCCTTTCCCGCCGCCTCATCCGCCGTCTGGCGCTGCCCGCCATCCTCCTGCCGGCAATCGCGCTCGCGCTCGTGCTGCTTCCTCGCTTCCTGTTGCATGCAGAATCGAGACCCGCAGCCGGATCCATCACCATCGATTATCCGGAAGACGGCTCGATTTTTCCGCCGGAGATCACGCCGCCGACTTTTCTCTGGCGCGACGACAACGCCTCGGCAAAGACATGGCAAATTGATCTCACGTTCGCGGATGGTTCCGCGCCGGTCCACGCCGTCTCTGCGGGCGAACCAATGCCTATCGGCGAGATCGATCCGCGCTGTGTGTCGAGCGCCAATCGCCCGCCCGCATTAACTGAAGAGCAGGCGGCGGCGCACGCCTGGAAGCCGGAAGCCGAAACGTGGTTGCGGATCAAGCGCCAGTCGACAGGTGCGTGGGCCGCAGCCGAGATCACCGGCCTCGACGCTTCTGGACGCGAGGTCAGTCATGGCCGCATGACGTTATCCACGTCGAAGGATCCCGTGGGCGCGCCCATCTTCTATCGCGACGTTCCGGTGATGCCCTCCGAAGGCGAGAAGAGCATCGTGCAACCCTTGTCTCCAGCGCTGCTCTACCTGATCAACTGGCGGATTCGCGACATCGGCCAGCCGGAGAGCCGCATCGTGATGCACGACCTGCACACTTGCGCCAACTGTCATTCGTTTTCCGCCGACGGCAAGACCATGGGGATGGATGTCGATGGCCCCGGCAATGACAAAGGCCTCTACGCCCTGGTGCCTGTGAGGCGGCAGATGGCGATTCGCAACGAAGACGTGGTTTCCTGGAACACCGGCCTTGATGTAGGCAAGTCGCGCGTGGGCTTCATGTCGCAGGTTTCCCCCGACGGCCAATACGTTCTTTCGACCTTCGCCGGCCCCGACCAGAGCATCCCCAGTTCCTACTTCGTGGTGAATTTCAAGGACTACCGCTTCCTCCAGGTCTTCTATCCCACCCGCGGCATTCTGGCCTGGTACAGCCGCGTCACCGGCAAGCGCCAGCCATTGCCGGGAGCCGACGATCCGCGCTACGTGCAGACCGATGGCGTCTGGAGCCCCGATGGCCAATACATCGTCTTCGCACGGGCCGAGGCGAAAGATCCCGACCCGCCAGGACAGAAGCTGCCGCTCGCGGCTAACGACCCGAACGAAGTGCAGATCCAATACAGCTTGTATCGGGTTCCGTTCCGCGGCGGAAAAGGCGGCCAGGCCGAGCCAATTGCCGGCGCCTCGAACAACGGAATGAGCAACAACTTCCCTAAGATCTCGCCCGATGGCCGCTGGATTGTCTTCGTCAAGTGCCGCAACGGGCAGTTGATGCGCCCCGATAGCCAGCTCTACATCGTGCCCGCCAATGGCGGCGAGGCGCGGCGCATGCGCTGCAACACCTCGCGCATGAACTCCTGGCATAGCTTCTCGCCCAACGGCCGCTGGATGGTGTTCTCTTCGAAAAGCAGGTCCCCTTACACGCAGATGTTCCTGACACACATCGACGAGCAAGGTAACGACAGTCCGCCGATCTACGTTGACAATTCGACCGCCGCAAACCGGGCGGTCAACCTGCCGGAATTCGTCAACATTCCGCCGGATGGTCTGGAGAAGATCGATGCGCCCGCGTCCGATCTTTATCGCGTGATCGACGAAGCACTCGATCTGCAGAAGAAGGGTGATGCCGCCGCTGCACTGGCGAAGTGGGAGAAGGCGCTCGAGATGGATCCTGATGATGCACGGGCCAACAACGGCATGGGGATCGCGACGGCGATGTCGGGGCGGCCGGAAGCGGCCATCGCCTATTTCCAAAAGGCTACCCAACTGGATGGCGATTTCGTCGAAGCCTTTTACAACCTCGGCGGAGTGCTGATGGGCGCGAAACGAATCCCGGCGGCGATTGAGGCGTGGCAAAATGCCGTTCGCCTGCGGCCGCAGTTCTATCGTGGGCACGAACAGCTCGGCTATGCATTGTACCGGCAAGGGAATTTCGGCGAGTCGCTCCAGCACTTGCATTCAGCGCTTGAAGGCGAGCCGGATCGTACGCCGGTTCTGAATCTGACGGCGAATCTGCTGGCAACCTGCCCGGATCGCACGCTCCGCAACGGCGCCGAGGCAATCCGCCTGGCCGAGCGGGCAAAGCAGCTCACGCGAGGGCAAGACCCGGCGGTGCTCGATACGCTGTCGGCCGCCTATGCCGAGGCAGGACGATTTGCCGACGCAATCCAAATTGAGCGTAGCGCGGAAGCGCTGGCGGTACAGCAGGGCGATAGCGGCCTCGCTGCGATCTTGAAGGCCCATCTGGCCAGTTACGCGGCAAACCAGCCGCTCACCGAACCTCCGGATCCGCAGCCGTTCTGACCAGCTCGGCGGCGCACTGTTTCCACCACAGTTCAGCTTGCGAATCGAGGTAGGGCAGCAGAGCGCGGCTGGCGCGCTGGTGCGGGTCGCCGAGGAAGGGGAAGGTCCGGCGGAAGCGAAACCATTGGTCGGGCGAATCCGGACCGAGCCGGAATCGCTTCTCGGGGGGAACGTTCCAGACCGTCATTTTGTCGGGAGCAACTACGAGTTGCCCCACCGTGACGCCGCCGGGCGGGCCCGAAGCGACTTCGGCGGCGAATGCCAGTTCATGGCGGGCGAAGTGGAACGAGATCAGGTCGACCGCTTGCGGAGTAAGCCGGCGGAAGTCCGGGAAGCTGCCTTCGAAGCCGCGCTGGCGGAGCACAGGCACCACCAGCGCATGCAGCGCCTCGATCATCCGGTTGCGATCAGATGCCACTGCTGTCTACCGTCTGGATCGCTGCGTGAACGATTACCGTCCTGCGCCGCCTGTCGGCGGACGCTGCGGGCCACCCTCCGGCGCGCGCGCGGGGCTGGCCTTCGGCAATGGCTTCCGCGGCAGAACGTCCGGGCGAGTGGCTGCGTCGTAAACAAATGCCGCAACGATGGTGGCTGCCTGGCGCAAATCCGGCTCCGAAACGTGATCGTAGACGTCCATGTTCGAGTGGTGGGTCCGCGAGCTGTATTCGAGTTCATCCTGAATGAACTGGAAGCCCGGCAGTCCGACGCGATCGAAGCTCTGGTGATCGGTGCCGCCGGTATTGCGAATCGTGATCGTGCCGTTGGTCATGTCTTTGAATGATGCGAACCACTGTTCGAAAATCGGGCGGACCATGTCGTTGCCTTGCAGGTAAATTCCACGAATGCGGCCGCTGCCGTTATCGACGTTGAAGTAGCCGGAGAGCTTGGCGTGCTCTTCGGTGGTCTTCATCGTTTCCGGATCGGCGAAGTGTTCCTTGACGTAAGCGCGGGAGCCGAGCAGTCCTTCCTCTTCGCCGCCCCAAAGGCCAAGGCGCACGGTGCGATCCATCTTCAGGTCGAGTGCCTTCAGGATGCGGATGGCTTCGATCATCACGGCGCTGCCGGCCGCGTTATCGGTGGCACCGGTGCCGCCGTGCCAGGAGTCGAGGTGCGCGCCGAGCATGACGATTTCATCGCGCTTGGCATTGCCGGGAAGTTCGCCAATCACGTTCACCGAGTCTTTGGCGTCAATCACTTCTGATTCCACTTCAAAGTTGATCTTTACCGGAATCTTGTGATCGAGCAGACGGTAAAGGCGGTTGTAGTGCTCCGGCGTGACGACGATATTGGGAGGAGGCAGGGCATCCTTACCTTCGCGGGCGTTACCCTCGGACTGGCCAAAGACCGTGCCGCTGTCGCCTGAGAAGCTCACGCTGATGGTGCCGGCAATGCCTTCGGAGGCGAGAAACTTCGCAACCTTCGCGCGGGCCTCGGACACCTCCCGCATCGAGAGGCCTTGCCATGCCGCGGGCAGGCGCGAACGAAAAGCCTGCATCCGTGCCGGATCGGGCGCGGTTTGCTCCGGCGCAATGGACAATTCGGCCAGCTCGGAATCGCTATAACGCAGCGAGAGCGGTTTGGCTGCCAACTGCACCGCACGCGGCTGGGCCGAGAGAATCACCTTCCCCTTCAGCTTGCCCTTCCACTTCTCCATGTCGGCGTCGGTGTAGATCTGGGCAATCACGGCATCGGCGGTCACGGGCCCATTGGTGGATGCGGTCCAGGCCAGCGGGAAGCCAATCAGCGGCGCGTACTGGGGTTCGACCATGGCGGCGTAGAACTTCTTGAGCTGCCAGCTGCGGCCGAACGGCCCCCATTTCTCGAGCTTGGCCGACAGGCCATACTCCTTCAGCCGGTTGACCACCCAATCGGCGGCCGCGAAATAGCCGGGCGAATTGGTGAGCCGGGGCCCATTGACATCTGTCAAATAGAACAGCGTGTCCATGACTTTGGAGTTCGCCTGCTCCTCAACACGGATCTTGTGCATCGTATAGAGGTCGACCTTCTCTTCGGCGATCAGCGAGAAGGGGAGCAAGACAGCCGTCAGGACGGCGAGTGGGGTGGTGTAACGTTTTCGAAGCATGGTGCGAATTGGAGTCATCATAGCGCTGTTCTCGACCGAACCTTAGTCGAGCGCAATGAAAGAGGGGCGGCAAACCCGCCCGGAATGTTACGGGATGACGAAAACCGAACAGGAGGAATCAGCAATGACTGAAAAAGCGACATTCGGAGCGGGATGCTTTTGGGGAGTAGAGGCGGCGTTCCGGGAGATTCCGGGCGTGTTGGATGCTGTTTGCGGCTATGAGGGCGGAAGTCTCGACAGGCCTACGTATCAGGATGTGTGTACCGATCGAACCGGCCACGCCGAGGTGGTGGAGGTGGAGTTTGATCCTGCGCAGTTGAGTTACGAAAAGCTTGTGGATGCGTTCTGGAACCTGCACGATCCGACCCAGGTGAACCGGCAGGGCCCGGATCACGGCACACAGTACCGCACAGTGATCTTCTATCACTCGCCCGAGCAGCAGCGGGCTGCCCAGGCTGCGAAGGCGGCGCTCGACGCCTCGGGCCGGTTCAAGAAGCCGGTTGCCACCGGGATCGTTCCCGCACAAACCTTCTGGCGCGCCGAAGAATACCATCAGCGGTACCTCGAGAAACGCGGCCTGCGGCACTGCCATATATAAAAGCTGTCAGCTTCTCAGCTCTCAGCAATCAGCTTGGAGTTGGGATGTCTACAGGAGTTCTTCCCGCTTTTGGGCGTCGAGAGTCTTCACCAGCTTGCTGACGTCCTGCGCGCGGTCGCGGCTGGCCACGAGCAGCGCATCGGGGGTATCCACCACAATCAGATTGTTCACGCCGACCAGCGCGACGGTCTTCTTTGCATCGACGTAGTTGCCGGTGGCGTTTTCGGCGACGAGATCTCCGCTGGAGGCGTTGCCCTGCGCATCCTTCTTCGCGATTCCGTAAACCGCTTCCCAACTGCCCACGTCGTTCCAGCCAATATCATCCAGGGCGATGCCGGATACACCGTGCGCCTTTTCGATGATGGCGTAGTCGACGGAGATGTTTTCGCAAAGCGGATAGGCGGCGGTGAGTTTGGCGGCGAATTGCCTGCTCGTGAATGCAGGTAGCCCGGCCAGCAGCGTGGCAGTCTTGGGCTGATGGCGGCGCAGCAGTTCGTTGAAGTGATCGGCGCGCCAGAAGAACATGCCCGCGTTCCAAAAGAAGTTTCCGGCGCGGACGAATTTCGCGGCGGTTTTGGCGTCGGGCTTTTCGCGAAAGCTCTTCACCGGCTGGGGGGTGGAATCGCCGATGGTGACGCCTTTGCGGAATTCGATATAGCCGTATCCGGTCTCGGCCCAGCGCGGCTGGATGCCCAGGACGACGAGGTGGCCGCCCGCCGCAGCGCGGAATGCGGATTTCACATAAGCGCGGAACCTCGGCTCTTTGGTGATGAGGTGGTCAGCGGGGAACACGCCCATTACGGCATCTGGATCGAGCTCGGCGAGGAGGCGGGCGGCGAGGCCGATGCAGGGGGCAGTATTGCGCTGGGCAGGTTCGGCAATCACCTGCGCGCGCGGAACGTCGGGAAGCTGCTTGCGAATCTCCGCCTGCAGGTATTCGTTGGTGACGATCCAAACGTTCTCCGGCGGAACTACGCCGGCGAGGCGGTCGACGGTTTGCTGGATGAGCGAGCGCTCGCCAAGAAAACGTAGCACCTGCTTGGCATTTCGCTTGCGGCTGCGCGGCCAAAAGCGGGTCCCGCGTCCGCCGGCCATGATCAGTGCGTATTGATGATGGGCCATCAGACTCTCAGTGTATTCGAGGCGCCGGGGGCGCAACGGAGAAGTGCTGGCCGCTGGCGGCGATTGCTTGCTACCATGGCGACGTGAAGATTGGCGTAGCCGGGCTCGGCTTCATGGGAGCGACCCACATCCGGGCGCTCAAGACAATTCCCGATGCGCGGCTGACGGCCGTTGCGGCGCGCAACGAGAAGGCGCTCACCGGCGACCTCAGCGGAGCGACCGGGAACCTCGACCGCGGTGGCGCGGTGCTCGATTTCTCGGACGTGGAGAAGTTTCGCGATTGGCGCGCGATGATCGCCGAGGCCGATGTGGACGCGGTGGATATCTGTCTGCCGACGGGGCTGCACGCCGAAGCGACGCTGCTGGCACTGCAACACGGCAGGCACGTGCTGGTGGAGAAGCCGATGGCCTTGAGCGTGGCGGAATGCCCGCCCATGCTGGCGGCGGCCGAGCGGGCAGGGAAGACGCTGATGGTGGCGCATGTGCTGCGTTTCTGGCCGGAGTATCTGGAACTGCGGCGGGCCATCGACAACGGGGGCCTGGGCGTGGTGGAGCGGGCGCGGTTCGAGCGCCACTGCGGGCTGCCCGAGTGGAGCGGCTGGCTGCCGGACGACGCGCAGAGCGGCGGGGCTGTGATTGACCTGCTGATTCACGATGTGGACCAGGCGATCGCCCTGCAGGGCTTGCCCCGGGAAGTGGAGTGCCGGCCAGGGAGAGGCTCGGCGGCTGGCCCGGCGGCTGGGGCGGACACGCTCGAGGCGGTGCTGCACTATGCCAATGGTGTTTCCATCGAGGTGGGCGGCGGCTGGTATACAGGTGGCACGCCTTTTTCGATGGGATTCGAAGTTCAGGGAACACGCGCGGCCATGAGGCTCAAAGACGGCCGGCTGGAGGCGAGAACGCGCGGAACGGCGGAGGGCGCCGAAGACGGCTGGGAGCCCGTGCCGGTGGCGCCGGGCGATGGTTATCGAAATGAGCTAGCTTATTTTCTGGACTGCTGCCGCGAGGGCCGGACTCCGCTGCGTTGCCTGCCTGAGGACTCGGCCCGCGCGCTCGGCTTGGCGGTTCTGCTGAAACAAGCGCGGCTCGAAGGGGGAAGGAGATTGCCATGCATCGTGTAGGGGAACTCGAAATCGGAGTGATGTTTTGGGCGAATGAGACCGCCATCGCAACCATTCGCTCGGTGAAAGCGTTGGGGGTGCAATGCGGCCAGCTTGGTATTCCCGGCGACTACTCGATCGGCGGCCACACACAGGACTGGCTGGAGGGGCTGCGCATGGAGCGCTTTTCCCTGGCGACAGTGGTTTGCGCCTACGCCGGGGAGAGCTACGCGGACATTCCCACCGTGATGCGGACGGTGGGGTTTGTGCCACCGGCGACGCGGCAGGAGAGAATCGCGCGGACCAAGTATGTCGCCGATTTCGCGTCGCAATTGAGCGTGGAAAGCGTTGGCTGCCATGTGGGGTTTGTGCCGGAGGACCGGTCGCTTGCCCTGTACGGGGAGATTGTAGATGTGGTGCGCGAGATCTGCGACCACTGTGCGGGGCTTAACCAGACGTTTGCGCTCGAGACGGGGCAGGAGTCGCCCGACGTGCTGCTGCGGTTTCTGAAGGACGTGGACTGCAAGAATCTGAAGATCAACTTCGATCCCGCCAACCTGATCCTCTATGGAACCGGCGATCCGCTCGCAGCACTGGACGTGTTGGCGCCACACATCGTCTCGGTCCACTGCAAGGATGGCGACTTTCCTCCCGCCGGCCAGCCCGGAGCGCTCGGGACCGAGCGCCCGCTCGGGCACGGCAGTGTCGATATCCCGGCGTTCATCGGCAAGCTGAAGGAGATTGGCTATCGCGGCATTCTGAGTATCGAGCGCGAGGAGCCCGACGTCGAGAAGCGCGATGCCGATATCCGGGCCGCGGTGAAGCTGCTCAAGGAACTCCGCGCGGCTTAGGCTACAAAGGAGAGGCTGGAAACAAGAAGGCCGCTGTTCCTGCCCCGGAACAGCGGCCTGGTTTTTTTCAAGCTGGGTTAACAGTTACGGCCTGCCGACGTTTTCGGCTTGCAATCCCTTTGGCCCCCTCTTCACCTCGAACTCCACTTCTGATCCCTCCTCCAAAGTGCGGTAACCCGACATCTGGATGGCAGAAAAATGGACGAACACGTCGTCGCCGTTCGAGCGCTGGATGAATCCGTAGCCCTTGGCGGCGTTAAACCATTTCACAACACCTTTTTCTCTCACTACTAAGCTCCTGTTGATGATGCAAAAGATGCAGTCCCGTTCGGCCGAGAAGAAACCCAAAACCTGAGGTACGACCCCAGGCAGTGGCACCAATCGGACGGGCAGGCTCACACCCAGCTCGCATCGGAAAATCTGCCCTATACTCTAGCAGATGTACTAGAGAGCAGCAAGAGGAAAGACCTGAGAAGTTCAGTAGGGTGAATCAGTTGCGGGAAATCGGCCCGGCAATTCAGTTGTAACGTTGGCGTGGGAGGCAACAATCTCCGGTTTCTATTTTGGGGTGCCGTCGCAGAATAACAAATCTGGCAGTACTAGTAAAACTGCTCAGTTTTAGATTGCCGCCAAGCGACGCGGCATGGGTCGGGCTTAGTGGAGAGGGACGGGCAGAGTGAGGTTGTGGAAGACAAAAACAAAACGAATTGTGCCGCCTTTTGTTCGCCTCGTATTCTGACTGTAACAGCCTGATAATAACCAGCTTGGCTGATTACAGGCTGCGCGCCCCGATATACCCGCTGCGCCACGCGCTAATGCGCGGGAAGCCGGGCTCAGCGGCGGCGGCAGAAGCTAGTTTGCCTTGGCGGCGGCGGCGTGCAGGTTGGCGGCTTCATGAACCGCGGTCCGGAGGAGGTTCGGCGACGGAATGGTGAGCAGGCGGCGCGACAGTTTGAGCAAGCCGCGCTTTTCGAGCTGGTTCAGCGTGGTCGACGTAGTTTCGCGGGTAGCGCCGATCAGGTGCGCAAGTTCGGCCTGCGTGATGGGCACATGATAGCCGTCGATTTCGCGCTCGGGCCGGACCAGGTTCGAGAGTTCCGCGAGGTAGAACAGAATGCGGTACTCGACGTCATGCAGGCAGAGCAGTTCGACCTTCTTTGCAAGGCTCTGGCGGCGGCGAAGGAGGAAGTGGATCAGTTGCTGAGAGAACTCCAAGTCCTGATGCACGAGGCGCGAGACGGTGTCGCGGGGGATGCGATAGAGCGTCGCCGGAGTGATGACCTCAGCATCCGCGGCGTAAGTACTGCCGGCGCCACCGAGAACCTCTTCGCCGACGATGTCACCGTTGCCACACATGGCGAGGATGATATGGTCGCCACGGCTGTTGGTGCGAGTCAATTTCACCAGACCGTCCTCGATCACGAAGAGAGAGTCGGCGTCCTGCCCTTGCGAGAAGAGGCTAGTATTGCGGCGGACGGACGCCATCCGGGTAATCTCCGGTGAGGGAGTCAACAGGGTTCGAACAATCTGCGTTATCGAAGTCACAATCAATTGCCTCCGGAATTAATAATTATACGGAGATATAGTACTAGTGTGCATAAAAAGTGAGATAAGATCGCAGAAAAGCGCAATTTTGCGCGAATTCAGTATTTTTACTTACGGAGGGAGGCGCTAAAAGTATTTGCTCTGACGAATACGGTACTAAGCGAATCACTGAGAACCGATTGGCGCAGCACGGCGAGTTCGGCGGCGAAAGCGTCGAGCGCCTCGAGAATAGGGCCGCGGTTGGTCGCGACGATGCTTTCCCAGAGCGCGGGCGAACTGAGGGCAAGGCGTGACATATCGAGGAGGCCGGTGCCGTGGAGCTCCGAGTAGAGGGGATTTCCGGCGGAATCGAGGGTAGCGGCGAGGGTGGTGGAGAGAAGCTGGGGCAAGTGCGAGGTGAAGGCAACAACCTGATCGTGAGCCTGTGGGTCGAGCGTAATGAGGCGCACGCCAAACGCGGAAAGCCAGTTCCGAAAGGCCGTCTCGAACGGATTGGAGAAGCCGTCCGGCACAGTGAGAACGTAGGGTCGGTCACGGAACAGTGTGGCCTCGGCTACCTCAACGCCGGAACGCTCTTTGCCGGCCATGGGGTGGCCGCCGAGGAAGACGCCGGGCGGGAGGAAGCGTTCGGCTTGCTCGACAATGAGGCGCTTCGTGCTGCCGGCATCGGTGATGAGGATGGGGCTGCGGCTGACGCGGCGTGCAACCAGCGGCGAGAGGCCCTCGATGGTCGAGAAGATGCGATCGACCGGCTGGGCGAGGTAAAGAAGATCGGCCTCTTCGACGGCATCTTCAAGGGACGCGGCGCGGGAGATAGCGCCGATCTCGAGCGCGGCGGAAATGGCGGGAGGCGAACTGACGCCAAAGATCGGGCCGCGGAAACCGTGGTGACGCAGAGCGAGCCCGAAGGAACCTCCGATGAGGCCGACGCCGACAATCGCAACCGATTCCATTTCCTTCGGGGACCTAGGCTGACCGCCCGATGGCTTGCGCGATGGCGCGAACCTGGGTCATCATGTCGCGGAACTGTTCGGGGCGCAGTGTCTGCGCGCCGTCACTGGCGGCATGGTCGGGATCATGGTGGACCTCAACGAGGAGACCATCTGCGCCGGCGGCAACGGAGGCGCGCGCCATGGGAATGACGAAGTCGCGCTTGCCGGTGCCGTGCGAGGGATCGGCGACGACGGGCAGATGGGTGAGGCGTTTGAGCACCGGGATAGCGGAGATATCCATCGTGTTGCGGGTAGCGGTTTCGAAGGTGCGGATGCCGCGCTCGCAGAGGATGACTTCATAGTTTCCGCCGGAGAGGATGTACTCGGCCGAAAGCAGAAGTTCTTCGATCGTAGCGGCAATGCCGCGTTTGAGCAGCACCGGCTTGCGGATTTCGCCGAGCTTGCGCAGCAGGTTAAAGTTCTGCATGTTGCGGGCGCCGATCTGCAGGATGTCGGAGTATTCGACAAGGAGCGGGATCTGGGTCTGATCCATCACCTCGCTGATGACATAGAGCCCGTGCCGGTCGGCGGCCTGGCGCATGATGCGAAGCCCTTGTTCGCCGAGGCCCTGAAAGCTGTAAGGCGAACTGCGGGGCTTGAACGCTCCGCCGCGAATGATCTGTGCGCCGGCTTCGGCGGCAATGGAGGCAGCGCGCTCCATCTGGTCTTCGTCTTCGACGCTGCACGGACCGGCCATCGTGACGACGTGAGGACCGCCGATTTCGACCGCGCCGATTTTGATAATGGTGCCGCCGGGCTTGAAATGGCGGCTGGCGATCTTGTAAGGCGAGACGATGCGGTGGCTTTCCTTGACGCCATCCATCACCTCGAAATCGGCGGGATCGAACTGTTCGACCGGGCCGACGCCGCCGAGCACGGTGTGCAAGACGCCGGTGGAGCGATGGACGCTGAAACCGGCGCCAACGAGGCGGTCGATGACGCCCTGGATCTGCGCCTCGCTGGCGCCTTCCTGCATGACAACTAACATGAGATCTCCTTGAGATTTGCGGGCAAGCGCGAGGGGCTCACTGAGCTGCTCCGTCGGCTGAGGTGTCGGGATCGGGCTCGACCATCTTCAGTTTCTGCACATTGCGCATTTCGTCGATGATGCGCTCGAACAGGCGTTTCACAGCATCGGGCGGCAGCGGCCCCTGGTTGTGGGTAATGACGTTGTCGAAAACCTGGTCTTCGCGCTTTGGTTCGTAGATGGGCATCTGGAGATGCTGTTTGACGCGGCCGATTTCTTCGACGATGCGGGTGCGCTCGTTGAGCAGACGAAGCAGGCGTAGATCGACTTCATCGATCTTTTCGCGGCAGCGCGCCAGGGCTTCCATGGTGTAGTCGCTCATGATGTTCTCTTCAGGACGCCGGCGCGGGGCTGGATGTGCCGGGCGCGCCGGTAGCGGCAAGGGCCGGCGCACGGAGCGGAGCGGTGAGGGCCGAAGTGAAGGCTTCGAGCCGCTCGACCAGATCCGCGTCGGCTGCATGACGCTCTATCGTCTTGACCAGCGCGCTACCCACAATGATGCCATCGCAGGTGGTGGAAAGCGCGGCAACCTGATCGGCGGTGCTGATGCCAAAGCCGAGCGCAAGCGGCAGGGTGGTATGGCGGCGGACGCGGGCAATGAGATCGCCAATGCCAGGAGCGAGCGCAGCCTGTTCGCCGGTGACGCCGGTGCGGGAAACGAGATAGACGAAGCCCGAAGAATAGCGGGCGACGAGGTCCAGACGGCGATCGGTGCTGGTGGGCGCGGCCAGGAAGATGGTATCGAGGTTCGCGGCGCGGAGGGTCGCCACCGGCGCTTCGGCTTCTTCCACGCTGAGGTCGGTGAGCAGCACTCCATCGATGCCGGCCTCGCGGGCGTCAGTGGCAAGCCGGTCGAAGCCGTAACGGAGCAGGGGATTCATGTAGCTGAAGAGCAGCAGCGGGATTTGCGATGAGCGGCGGATCTCGCGGACGGTGTCAAGCAAACGGGGCAGGTTCATGCCGGCGCGCAGAGCCCGCTCGGAAGCGCGCTGGATAACAGGCCCATCGGCAATCGGATCGGAGAACGGAACGCCGAGTTCGATGAGGTCCGCACCACCGCGTTCGAGCGCCAATACAAGCTCGGCAGTGCGATCGGGAACGGGATCGCCGGCGGTGAGATAAGCGATGAAAGTGGCGCGGCCTTCCTGCTTCTTGCGGGCGAACAACTCGCCAATGCGGGTGGTGGGCAGAGAGGTAGACATCAGCCTTCAAGCTCCGGCAGGTTTTCGCGGTAAATGTCGGTGTCCTTGTCGCCGCGGCCGGAGAGGTTCACGACGAATACTTTATCGGGTTCGGCGGGTGCGCGGCGCATGGCTTCGGCCACGGCGTGGGCCGATTCAAGCGCCGGGATGATTCCTTCGGTGCGGGCGAGGCGGCGGGCGGCGGCGAGCGCTTCCTGATCGGAAATGGAGACGTACTCGGCACGGCCCTGGTCATGGAGCCAGGCGTGTTCCGGTCCAATGAGGGCGTAGTCGAGACCGGCGGAAACCGAGTGGGTCAGACCGACTTGACCATGCTCGTCTTGCAGGAGGTAACTAAAAGCCCCATGAAGCACGCCGGGTGAGCCGCCGGCAAAGCGAGCGGCGTGCTGCCCAAGGGCGAGGCTGCGGCCACCGGCTTCGGCGCCGATCATCTTCACACTGGCTTCCGGAATAAAGGGATAGAAGAGGCCAATGGCGTTGCTGCCGCCGCCGACGCAGGCGATCAGGGAATCGGGGAAGCGGCCAATCTGGTCGAGGGACTGGCGGCGCACTTCCTCTCCAATCACTTTGTGGAAGTCGCGCACCATCATCGGGTAAGGATGCGGGCCGAGGGCGGAACCGAGCAGGTAGTGGGTGGATTCGACGTTGGTCACCCAGTCGCGCATGGCTTCACTGATGGCGTCCTTGAGGGTGGCGCTGCCGTTGGCGACGCCCGTCACCTCCGCGCCGAGCAGCCGCATCCGAAAGACGTTCAGGCGCTGGCGGCGCATGTCCTCTTCGCCCATGTAGACGCGGCAGTCGAAGCCGAACAAAGCGCAGACGGTGGCCGTGGCGACGCCATGCTGGCCGGCGCCGGTTTCGGCGACAATGCGGCGCTTGCCCATGCGTTTTGCCAGCAGCGCTTGGCCCAGGCAATTGTTGATCTTATGCGCTCCGGTGTGAAGTAAGTCCTCACGTTTTAGCCAAATCTGCGCGCCGCCCAATTCGGCAGAAAGCCGGCGGGCAAAATAGAGCGGGGTGGGGCGGCCGGCATAGTTGTGCGCAAGGTCGGCAAGTTCGCGCTCGAAGGCAGGATCCTGGCGCGCGGCGTGATAGGCGGCTTCCAGTTCTTCGAGTGGCGCCATCAGCACTTCCGGTGCGAAGCGTCCACCGTAGGGGCCGAAGTGGCCGAGGGCATCCGGCATAACGGGCGGGGTGGTGGTACTCATTTCGAGACAGACTCCGGGTTGGCCCGGGCGAGAAATGCGCTGCGGGCAACTTCAACAAACACTTTCATTTTTTCAGGGTCTTTGCGGCCGGGTTCCGATTCGAGGCCGGAAGCGGCGTCGACTCCCCAAGGCCCTGCGGTTTCAATCGCTTGCGCCACGTTGGAGGGGCGCAGACCACCGGCCAGGATGACGCGAACCGGTGCGCCACGGGCCCGGCGCCAATCGAAGGATTGGCCGGAGCCGCCGAACAAGGGGGTGGGAGAATCGAGCAAATGAGCATCGAAGGCGGTGCTCAAATCGGCAAGGCGAAACTCGGCGGTAACTTGAGTCGCGCGCCAGAGTCGGATGCCGGCGGGCAGGGAATCGAACTCGGGAAGCGAGCCATGAAGCTGAAGCACGTCGAGCGCGACGGCGTCGAGGGTACGCAGAATCTCGGCTGCGGTTGGGTTGACGAAAACCCCCACTTTCGCAACCTGCGGCGGCACCAGGGCGCCGAGCGGGCGAGCGGCGGCAGGGGTGAGGAAACGGAGGCTCTTCGGGTAAAAATTGAAGCCGATGGCTGAGGCTCCGGCGGCGACCGCGGCGGTGGTATCAGCCTCGTTCTTCAGTCCGCATATTTTGATCAGAAAGGCTTGGGAATCAGTGGGATTCATGCTGATTCCTCAAGTAGCTGCCGTAACGCTGTTTCGGGTGATTCCGCGCGCATCAGGGCCTCGCCGACGAGGAACGCGGAGTAGCCGGCGGCGCGGAGGATGTCGATGTCGGCGCGGGTGCGGATGCCGCTCTCGGAGATGCGGATGGCTTTCGCAGGCATGAGGTGGCCGAGGCGCAAGGAGGTCTCGAGGGTGACGTCGAAGGTCTCCAGGTTGCGGTTGTTCACGCCAATGAGGGTCGCGCCGGAATCCAGGGCGCGGTGAAGTTCAAGTTCTGCATGAACTTCAACCAGGGCGGCGAGGTCGAGCGACTCGGCGAAGTCGCGCAGGTCGCGGAGTTCGGCATCGGCGAGGATGGCGGCTATTAAGAGGATAGCGTCGGCGCCGTGGGCGGCGGCTTCGAGAATCTGAACGCGGTGGAGGGTGAAGTCCTTGCGGAGGACCGGCAGCGGGACGGCGGCGCGGGCGGATTCGAGATCGGCCAGGGAGCCCTGGAAGAAGTGTTGGTCAGTGAGGACGGAGAGGCAGGCAGCGCCGCCTCGCTGGTATGCGGAGGCGATCGAAGGCGGATCGAAATCAGCGGAAAGGAGGCCTTTGCTGGGCGAGGCTTTCTTGATCTCGGCGATGATGGCGGGTGGGGAAGCTTGCAAGGCAGCGCGAAAATCGCGACGACCGGTGCGGGTGGATTCGGCAGCGAGCTCCAGTTCGTCAATATGCGGGACGAGCGCGGCGACTTCACGGCCCTTGGTGGCGACGATGTCAGAGAGGATGCCGGTCGGAGTACGTGGCATGACGGGAATGGCCGGCGGACGCGGCTGAATATTCAAATGGTAACAGGCTGAGGCGAAAGGGATGAGTGGTTCGCCGGGTGCGCATGCGACGTGGCGGGAGGAAGCGGTGCGAAACGAAGTATTTCGCCTTTGATTCGCCCACCCACCTGGTTAGAGATCAGGGAACAAACATCAGGAATCGCAAAATTCACACTTGACACTGTTAGGACAATCCACCACCATACGGTTGTGGATCAATTGGGTACAACATTTGCTGCTTTGTCTGATCCAACCCGGCGGGGCATGATCGAACGACTCTCACATGGGCCTGCCTCTGTGCATGGCTTGACGGAGCCGTTTCGACTCTCGCAGCAGATGATTTCAAAGCATATTGCCTACCTGGTGCGGGCGCGGATTGTGATCAAGACGAAGCGTGGACGTGAGAGTGTGTGCACGCTCAGGCCAGAGGCGATAAAGACAGTCAGCGACTGGGCGGCTTATTACCGCCGGTTCTGGGAAGAGAGTTTCGACAAGCTGGATGTAGTGGTGAATCAAATGAAAAAAACGGAGGTCAGCGATGACAAAAAACACGGTTAACGAGACAGAGCGGATGGTTGTCACAAGAGTTTTTGACGCCCCACGCGAATTGGTTTGGAAGGCGTGGACAGACCCGAATTATGTGATGCAGTGGTGGGGTCCGAAGGGGTTTACCGCGCCTTTTTGCAAAATGGATTTTCGCGTAGGAGGAAAGTTTCTCTGCTGCATGAGAACGCCGGATGGCCAGGAGTTCTGGAATGCCGGTGAATACCACGAGATTGTTTTGCACGAGAAGATCGTCTCCTCCATGTACTTTTCCGACCCGCAGGGAAACAAGGTTGAGCCTGCGCAATATGGAATAGAACATGAGGCCATTGAAGGTGCGCGCGATGTGACCATCTTTGAGGATCTTGGAAACGGCCAGACGAGACTCACCTTCATTGGAAATGAACCTATGGAGAGCGCAAAGAACAGCGGTCAACTGGAGGGCTGGAACCAGATCCTCGACAAAATTGCCGCAGTTGTTGCGGGGCTGGCGCAGGCGAAATAAGGCAGGGGAAAGCGGCAACGAGTTTCTGTTTGCCTTTTGACTGACGCTTCCTCTCGCGTGGCCTCTAACGCCACAGCTCCATCCTGCAACGCTCGCCATCCGCCAGCCCGGCGTCCGAGTCCCGCGTGATTCGGCCGGAGCGGGATCCGACACGTCCCGCTGCGCCGCAGATGCCAGAGCTTACACTCAAACTACATGCTCAACCGGGGCTATGCCTACTCGACAATCATCAGCCGCAAATACCATGGGCAAACCCTGCTCTCCCACTTGGCAAGCATTTACACCCATTCAACGCCACAAGCCTGGCAACAAAAACTGAAGAACGGCGAAGTCACCCTCAACGGCGTCATCGCCACCGGAAGCGAATCGGTGACTTCCGGCCAAACCCTTGTCTGGAACCGTCCACCCTGGATCGAACCAGACTCCCCGCAGCACTTCGAAGTTCTGTTTGACGACTCCCATCTGTTGGCAGTCAACAAACCCAGCGGACTGCCCACCCTCCCCGGCGGCGGCTTCCTGGAAAACACCCTCCTGCGCCTGGTGCAAAAGCAAACCCCCGCCGCGAACCCTGTCCACCGGTTGGGCCGGGGAACCACCGGCATCGTCCTCTTCGCCAAAACGCCGCAAGCGGCCTGTAATTTATTCGCGAACTGGAACACACCCAGAATTCAGAAGATCTACCGCGCGCTGGCTCAAAACATTGCGCAGCACGACGCCTACGAAATCCTCACACCCATCGGCCTCGTGCCGCACCCGCTCCTTGGTTCCGTGTGGGCCGCCAACCCAAGTGGCAAACCGTCAAAGTCTTTGGCAAGGGTGATCTCCCGCGCCACCAGCACCACAACATTTGAGATCAGCCTAAAGTCGGGCCGTCCTCATCAAATCAGAATCCATCTGGCATCCATCGGCCATCCCCTGGTAGGCGATCCTCTGTACGGCTTAGCCGGCCAGCCTCTTGAAAATCTCCCCGGTCTCCCCGGCGATGGGGGATATCTCCTGCACGCCCAATGTTTGAAATTCCACCACCCCATCACCGGGGAACAAATGAATCTCGAGGCGGCTTTGCCATCCGGATTCTCATCGCATCAGTAGGTTCACGGCGGGAATAAAGGCGAGACATGGGCAGCGACACCGCGCGTTAAGGACAACGAGATGCGAAAAGGGTTTACGAGAAAACCGAATGCGGACCAGCCCGCGGCGCCAGGCAAGAACTACATAACTCCCGGCGGGCTGCAGCGTCTCCAGGATGAGCTACGGTTTCTGCTCACCAGGGAACGCCCGGCCGTGACGGAGGTGGTGGCGTGGGCTGCCAGCAACGGCGATCGGAGTGATAACGCCGATTATCAGTACGGCAAGCGGCGGCTGCGGCAGATCGATGGGCGGATTCGCTTTCTCGGGAAGCGGATTGAAGCTGCGGAAGCGGTGGACCCGGAAACTCCGAGAACCGGGCAAGCGGCCACGAGAGCATTCTTCGGCGCGACCGTCCGCTATGCCAACGCCGCGGGAGTGGAGCGAGTGGTGAGCATCGTGGGCACCGACGAAGTCGATCTCGACCGTAACCACATCAGTTGGGTGTCGCCCCTGGGGCGCGCGCTGCTGAAGTCGGCAGCCGGCGACAGCGTTGTACTCCAGGCGCCGGGCGGTACAGCATACCTGACCGTGCTGGAAGTGCGCTACGAGCGCATTTTGGTGGCGCCGTTCCGTGAACCACTGGGAGCCGAGTCCTCGGCAAAGGGACTCCGCCGGGCCAATCCACCTGACGAAGGTTAGCGAAGCAGCACATGGCCCCGACTCCCGAATCGGCATCTGGCAAGCAACGTAGAATTGATGGTCGAACTAGTTCCGGTTTGCCGGTCAGGGCAACACCTTGAAAGCTGGTTGGCATGGTCCTCGGTCTGGCGGTCGCGCCGGCGTTGACATTGGAAGCGGGATGAGGATGTTGCGCTGAGTGCGACGGGCGGGCGGAATCGCGATCATTCACCACGACTCTCGGTATAGTGAGTGAATCTCCTCGGCCCGGCGAAGAGTCTCCAACAGCGAAGGTTCCGGACGCCATCTCTTACTCTCCTATGAACGAAACGCGGCCAGAGCACTTGGGCACGAAGCACAAGATTGGCCTCAGGGACGCGCTGGCGACCAACATTCTGAACATGGTGGGCGTTGGCCCGTTTATCACGATCCCTTTGATTCTAGGTGCGATGGGTGGCCCCCAGGCAATGCTGGGATGGGTTTTCGGGGCGGGGATTTCCATCTGCGATGGGTTGGTTTGGGCGGAACTGGGAGCGGCGATGCCGGGGTCCGGAGGCTCGTATCTTTACCTTCTCGAGGCGTATGGCCCGGCTACGTTCGGCCGGCTGATGAGCTTTCTGTTCCTGTCGCTAAGCGTCATCGCCACCCCGCTCCTCACCGCCTCTGGCGCCGTCGGGTTCGCTGAGTATTCGCGGGTCCTGTTTCCGCATGCCCTCCCTTGGCAACTGACGGCCACGGCAGTATGTGTCTGCCTGGTTTCGACAATTCTGCTCTATAGAAATATCAAGTCAATCGGGCGCTTTGCCCTGATCCTCGCCGTGCTGCTAGCGGCGACCATGGGCTGGATCATCGCAACAGGAATCACGCACTTTCAGCAGGCGTCCGCTTTTACGTTTCCGCCCGGCGCCTTTCACCTGTCTCCGGCGTTTTTCCGGGGCCTCGGCGCAGCGGTTCTGTTCGCCATGTACGACTATCAGGGCTATTTTACGGTGTGCCTGATCGGTGATGAAGTGCGAACGCCGGAACGGACCATGCCCAGATCCATCCTCATTTCCATTCTGGTTCTGGCAGCCTGCTATCTGGCGATGAGCTACTCGGTCATCGGCGTGGTTCCTTGGCGCGAAGCGATGCACTCCAGTTCGGTCGTCGCCGATGTCATGGTGCGCGTCTATGGGCCGTTGGCTGGACAGATAACGGCGATCTTGATTATGATTGCTGCCTTCGGCTCCGTTTTCACGGTGCTTCTGGGCTTCTCGCGAGTTCCGTTCGCGGCTGCAGTGCGCGGAGAGTTCTTCTCAATATTCGCTCGCGTTCACCCGAAAGGCTTCCCGTCCTTCGCTGTAGTTAGCTTGGGCTTAGCATCCGCGGTGGCGTGCCTGCTGCCGTTGGAACGCCTGATCAGCGCGCTCCTCGTGATTCAGATTTTGAGCCAGTTCCTGGCGCAATGCGTTGCTGTGGTCCTCATCCGGCGTTGCCGAAAGGACATTGCGCGGCCCTTCTCGATGTATCTCTATCCTCTTCCGGTTTTCGTTGCCATCGCGGGATGGCTGCTCATTCTGTCGTCCAGTCAGTTCCCCTACATACTCGCCGGCGTGTTGAGCCTGCTCGCGGGCGTCGCCGCCTTTCTCGTGAAGAGCCGCAACAAGCGAGAGTGGCCGTTCCACAGCCGGGCTTTGAAGAGCGCTGTCCGCTGAAGACTTGTTCCTGCATAAGCGACTGGCAGCCGCGGCTCTCGGGGCGAAACGCGCGGTATGATCTGGGTATGACCAGGTCGAAGATCGCGATCAGCCTGCCCAAAGATCAGATCGCGCGGGTCCACCGGGAAGTCCGTGCCGGGCGCGCAACTTCGGTTTCCGGTTACATTGCCAAAGTGTTGGCGGAGCAGGAGCGACGCGAGTCTCTGCGGGAACTGCTGCGGGACTTAATCAAGCAACACGGCGCGCCGGCTGCAAAGGACGTCAAATGGGCAGAACGCGCACTCGAGCCGCGGCGGGGATAGTTCTGGATACCGGCGCGCTGATCGCATTGGAGCGTGGTGATAAACGGATGATAGCCTTGCTCCATCGGGCGCTGGATCAAGGCCGGGCGTTCCGCGTCCCTGCCGGCGTCGTGGGGCAAGCCTGGCGCAACGGCCGCGTTCAGGTTACCTTAGCGCGGTTCTTGCGGAGCGAGGAGGTTGAGATTGTTCCTCTTGACGATCAGCTTGCACGTTCCTGCGGAGAACTCTGCGGCGCCGCGGGCGCATCCGACGTGATCGACGCGTCGGTCGTGATAGTCGCCAGGGAGCGGCAAGACTTCATAGTTACGAGCGATCCTGGTGATCTCCGCTGCCTGGATCCGGCAGCTCAGATTATTACGCTATAAGGTTTGCGTGAGGTGACTTATGGCAGGCACGACGGCAGAGGCGAAGCCGCAGTATACGGCGATGGTGCTGGGCGCGACGGGGAACGTCGGCGGACGCATCGTGCAACTTCTGATCAGGAATCCGCTGTGCAAGAAGGTGGTGGTAGTGACGCGCCGCAAGACGGACTCCTTCGCCGACCCGAAAGTCTCCGTGCTGGTTGTCAACATGGACCGGCTCGAGGAGGAACTTGCGCTGCACGTCCAGGCGGTCGACGTCGCGCTTGCCGCGTTCGGCGTCGGTAAGGGCAGCGCGAAGATGCCAGAAGCGGAACTGCGCAAAATCGAAATCGCCTATCCGCAGGCTTTTTGCCGCGCCGCCAAGGCTGGGGGCGCTCGTGTGTGCGGGGTCATGACAGCGGCGGGCGCGAACCCCGAGGCGGGCATGAAGTACGCGAAGATCATCGGCGAGAAGGAGCAGGCTGTCGAGTCCGTCAAGTTCGACTTCCTTGGTCTGTACCGTCCCGCCGTCATTCTCGGCAACTCCAACACGCCGGGCTTCCTTGGCTACGTCATGCCACTGCTGCACTGGGCCATGCCGTCCAGGTACCACTCGATCCACAAGAACGACCTCGCGCGCGCGATGGTGGCGCAGTCGGAGCGGGCGTTCCTTGCGATCGTGCAGGGCAGCGCTCCGCACGAGGCGACTGTGAAGATCCTCGAGTACAAAGAAATGGAGCCCTTCTTCGTCGAGGGCGAGCGCGATTAGCCTTCGCTCTTGTCTCGTTAGCAGTGAGGGCAGAGCATAGCTTACGCGCCCGGTAAACGTGTGTTCGGCGGTTCTGTCGCGCGGATCGAATATCTCGTACTTGACCCGCATGGTCCCGGCGCCGTAAGCTAAGAATTCTTGGTATGGGACGAAAAGCGCAAAAGAACGACTCGTTGCCCGGCTCACTGGACATGTTGATTCTGCGGACGCTGTCGTTGCGCGACCTCCATGGATACGGCATCGTCCAGTTCCTTCAACAATCGTCCGACAATGAGCTTCTTGTCGAGGAGGGTTCGCTGTATCCCGCTCTCCAACGACTCGAGCTGAACGGCTGGATCGACGGCGCCTGGGGCGTGACGTCGAATAACCGGCGGGCACGGATCTACAAGATCACGGCGCCCGGCCGCAAGCAGCTCGCGGTTGAAACCCGGCAGTACGCCAAACTCACGCTGGCGATCGCGCGCGTGATGGGAGCAGGGTGACCGGCGTGTTGCGGCGGCTGAGGTATTGGATCGATCACGCCCGGCGCAGCGAGGCGCTCGGTGAGGAAATGGAACTCCACCTTGCTGAGAAAGCCGCGGAGCTCGAAGCAGACGGCATGACGGCGGAGCGCGCCCGGGCGGAAGCGCGGCGGCGATTTGGCAACGTCGGGATGCAGCAGGAAGAGTCACGGGAGATCTGGATGACGCGGTTTTGGCCGGAACTTGGCCAGGATGTCCGCTATGGCTTTCGCACCATGATTGCCAACAAGGCATTCAGTGCGTTGGCGGTTCTGTTGCTGGCGCTCGGCATCGGGGCCAATACTGCGATCTACAGCCTGATGGAATCGGTTCTGCTGCGCTCGCTGCCGGTGGCCGATCCCGCGTCGCTGGTGGTGCTGAACTGGCATAGCCAGCCGCCCTTCAACGCCAACAAAGAATGGGTCCACGTGATGCACGGCGTGCAAGGCCTTGCGTGGCCGGGCGACAAAGGCACGATGGTCAGCGGGATGTTTCCCTACGACGCGTTCGAGACGCTTTGCAACGAGAATGCCGCCTTTTCGACGCTTTTCGGATACTTCAATGGACTCAAGCGCAACCTTGTAGTGCGCGGGCAGGCCACGATCGCGGGCACGGAGTTCGTCACTGGCGAGTATTTTCGTGGTCTGCGAGTATCGCCGGCCGCGGGCCGTCTGATCGATTCCGAAGACGATCGTCCAGGCGTGGCGCCGGTCGCCGTAATCAGTTTTGCTACAAGCCAGAATCGCTTTGGAGGACCGCAGAGTGCGATTGGCCAGCCGGTTCTCGTCGATAACGTGCCCTTTACGGTGATCGGCGTTGCGCCGCCGGAATTCTTCGGAGTGGATCCAGCGGCGGCGCCGGACCTCTATCTTCCGTTGCACACGAATCTGCTTGTGGACCCAGCCGCAGCGGAGCGCATGTACGGCGACGGAAATTTCTACTGGATCGAGATCATGGGCCGCCTGCGTTCCGGAGTCAGCATGGCCCAGGCGCAGGCAGCGCTGGCTCCTCGATTCCATCAATGGGTTGCCACCACGGCGAGCACCGATGGCGAGCGCGCCAACCTGCCCGCGCTGAAGCTGAACCCCGGCGCTGCCGGTCTGGGTGGCTTACGCCGCCGGTATTCGAAGCCCCTCTACATGCTCCTGGCGATGGTGGCATTGATCCTGGCGATGGCGTGCGCGAATATCGCCAACCTGTTGCTGGTGAGGGCTGCTGCGAGAGGGCGCGAAATGGCTATCCGGCTCAGCCTGGGAGCGGGACGGCTCCGCATTGTGCGGCAATTGCTTACTGAGAGTGTGATGCTGGCATCGCTCGGCGGAGCATTTGGGATCTTGTTTGCCATCTGGGGCATGCGAACGCTAACCTTGCTGCTCTCCCACGGCCAGGAAACTTTCACGCTGCATGCGGAATTGAACTGGAACGTGCTGGGCGTGACGGCGGCACTCTCCGTGGTTTGCGGCCTGCTATTTGGCCTCGCTCCGGCGATTCAGTCGACGCGTCCGGACGTCATGCCCGCGCTCAAGAATGGCCGCGGGGGAGGATCGCACCGCCGCGCACAGCACGTTCTGGTGGTGGCCCAAATCGCGATGTCGTTTGTCATTCTGGTCGCCGCCGGCCTGTTTGTGCGGACACTCAACAACCTGCACTCTGTCCAACTGGGATATGCCCGCGAGAACATCCTGCTGTTCTCGCTCGATGCGCGCCATGCCGGGCATCGCGACCCGGAGATCGCCACTCTTTACGCGGACCTGCGCAAGCGCTTCGAATCCATCCCCGGCGTGAGCAGCGCAACGCTTTCGCAATCGTCGATCATCAACGCCGCTCGCGGCTGGCAGGCGATCCGGGGGCAACTGAAGATCGGCGCGGCGACCATCGAGGGCGCGAGCGTGATGGCCGCCGGACCGCGTTTCCTCACGACGATGCGGATTCCGATCCTGGCCGGGCGCGAGATTGACGACCGCGATCAACCGGACTCCCGGCCGGTTGCCGTGATCAGCGAGCGCCTGGCGCGGACTTACTTCGAGAATGAGAATCCGCTGGGCCGGCGCATCACGCTGCCGGACGAGAAGCGCGATCTCGAAATCGTCGGCGTGTCGGCGAACCTGCGGTACGGTGGCCTGAAAAATGAAGAGGAGAGTGCAACAACCGTGTTCGTAGCGGCCAGCCAGTTTTCTCCGGACCAGGTGACCTACGCGCTGCACACGGCGGGCGATCCGCTGAGGTATGTGAACACCGTGTATGAGATCGTGCGGGAGGCAGATTCCCGCATACCGGTCAGAAACGTGGCCACACAGGCTGCGGAAATCGATCGAACGATCAGCCAGGAAATCACGTTCGCAAGACTGTGCACGGGTTTCGCAATTCTCGCCCTGCTGATGGCGTGCGCGGGGCTCTACGGAACGATGTCGTACAACGTCGAGCGGCAAGTGGGCGAGATCGGAGTCCGGATGGCGCTCGGCGCACAACGCGGCGCCGTAGTTTGGATGGTTCTGCGCCGCGTTTTGATGCTGGCGGCGGCGGGGTTCGCGGTCAGCGTGCCTGCCGCGTTGATTGCTTCCCGGCTTGTCAAATCGTTTCTCTTCGAGACCCGGCCCAATGATCCGGGAACCCTGGTGCTGGCCAGTGCCATTCTCCTCAGTGCCGCGATTCTCGCTGGCTATGCGCCCGCAAGGCGAGCCTCGCGAATCGACCCGCTAGCGGCTCTACGGCACGAGTAAGACATCGTTTTTCGTCAGGTGGTTAGCTCATTGCGTTTCGCCGCGATAAGTGCGAGTTAATTCTTCGAGCCGGAGATCGGATAGCCCTGCCAGAGATACTCGAGGGCTTCGGGTAGGGTTTGGAGTTTCACGTTGCGGTCGGTGTGGCCGGCGTTTCGGGCAAATACAAACTGATAGTGATAGCCCTTGGCGGCGAGTGCTTTGGCCAGGTTCTCATTCGCGAGCACCCAGTCGTGCATGTTATCGCGCATGGAATTCGGGTTGAGAAGAT